>Ga0081538_10003955_pt1 | contig 13815 bp, 12 predicted proteins | sample TabmetS5T2R1_FD_71022 | JGI IMG/M metagenome (GOLD analysis project Ga0081538, IMG submission 71022) | Tabebuia heterophylla rhizosphere microbial communities from the University of Puerto Rico - S5T2R1 | ecosystem: Host-associated > Plants > Roots > Rhizosphere ... | reverse complement strand
TGGCGAGAGCGATCCGCTCGCGCCGCTTCCGGATGCGCGGGCGCCCGCCTCGACCGAGACGGCGCCGGCCGTGACCTCGCCGCCGAAGAGCGAGACGGAGTGAACCGAGGCGGCTCCGCCGGCGGTGGCGCTGCCCGAGCCCGCTCCGGTGCGGGCGGTGGTCGAGATCGCGGCGGCGACGACCGCTCCGTCGCCGTAGCTCCAGCCGTCCAGGGTTGCGCCAGCGCGCGGCGGCGCGGAGACCGCCCCGGCGGCGGCCACCGACCCGTCCGGAAGCACGACGCGCACGCCGATCGCCCGCGCAGACGACGCGGGTCCGCCCTGGGCGGCAGCGGAAGCCCCGAGGCCGAGGACGGCCAGTGCGACGATCGCAACGTGGACAACGCGATGCCTCACCATCCGGAGATTATCTGCCTGGACCACGCGGTGACGAGAGTGTTAGCGGTCGAGCGTCGACCAGACGAGTTGCGCCGCGACCACGAGGAGGAAGCCGGCGAACAGGTTCCGCAACAGCTCGTCGTCGAGCGAGGTCGCCAGCGCGGCTCCGCCCACCACGCCGACGACGGACAGGAACCCGAGCACGAGCCCCTCCCGCCAGCGGACGTTGCCGGCCTGGTGCTGCTGCCAGGCGCCGAAGGCGACGACCGGGATCATCGCTGCGAGCGAGGTCGCCTGCGCCCCGAGCTGGTCGAGCCCGACGACGAGGGCGAGCGTGGGAACGAAGAGAATGCCGCCTCCGACTCCGAAGAGGCCGGAGAGCGCGCCCGCTCCGAACCCCAGAAGGAGCGCGAGCACGATCGTCGTCGTGCTCATTCGAGGAAGAGCACCACGGCGACGCCGACGATGAAGAGGGCGAAGAGGCGGGTGAGCAGGCGCGAGGAAATGCGGTGCTGGAGCCGGACGCCGGCGATCGACCCGGCCAGCGCCGGCAGCCCGACGAGCGCGGCCGAGTCCCAGTCGACGTGGTCAAAGAGCGAGAACGAGAACGTCCCGGCGAGCGCCGTGATCCCGATCGCCGCGAGCGACGTCGCCGTCGCGGTCTTCGAGTCAAAGCCGAGAAGGAGCACGAGCGCCGGCACGACCACGATGCCCCCGCCGACCCCGAAGAGCGCGCTCAGAAAGCCAGAGGCGACGCCGATGCCCCCGAGGACCAGGAGCGTGCGTTTGGCCGGCACGGCCGTATCCTAGGCGGGCCGATGGAGGCCGCCGAGCTCCTCGTCCCGCTCGCCCGGGCGCCTGAGCGGACTGCGCTCGTGCTCGACGTAGACGGCACGCTTGCCCCGATCGCGCCCAGGCCCGAGCTCGCCGCCGTGCCCGCGGCGACCCGATCCGAGCTGGCCCGGCTCGTCGTGCGCTACCTGCTGGTCGCCTGCGTCAGCGGCCGGGACGGCGAGGACGCCCGCCGCCTCGTCGGCGTCCCGGGGATCGAGGTCGTTGGCAACCACGGCCTCGAGCTCGACCCTCGCGCGCACGAGCTATCGGCCGGCATCGCCCGCTTCCGCGAGGCGGTCGGGCTGCCGGTCGAGGACAAGGGGCTCTCCCTGACGTACCACTACCGCGAAGCGGAGGACGAAGCGGCCGCGCGCGCAACGCTGGCGGAGGTCGCCGCTCGGGCGCGGGCGGAAGGGCTCGACGCGCGCTGGGGCCGGAAGGTCCTCGAGATTCGACCGCGGGTGGACGCCCACAAGGGCACCGCGGTGCGGGCGCTCCTGGAGCGATCGGACGCCCAGTTCGGCCTGTACGCGGGCGACGACACGACCGACCTCGACGGCTTCGCCGGCCTCCGGGCCGCGGGGCTCGAGCACGACGTCTGCGTCGCGGTCGCCTCCGAGGAGGGGCCGCGCGAGCTCCGGGAGGCCGCCGACCTCGTCGTCGGCGGCCCGGCCGAGCTGGTTGGCGTGCTTCGCCTGCTCTGACGCAAACGCGTACTTGTGGCCCGGTCCGGCGGGCGGTATGGTCTCGTGGCAGGTGGCGCAAAGTCGCAGAGCCGGACGCCGACGCGCCGTCTCGGGGGTCCTCCTGCTCCTCACGGCGGCGTTCCTGGCTGCGCCCGTGGCGGCGCAGGCGGAGATCCTCTGGAGCGGCGGCTTCGAGACCGGCACCTTCTCCGAGTGGGACGTGCTCCAGGCCGTCCCCGGCGGTGCTCAGGTCGTCTCGGCGCCCGCCCGCGAAGGCGCTCGTGCGGCGCGTTTCGAGGTCGGGCCCGGCGACAATCCCCTTCCCTGTGCCTGCGGAGAGAGGGCCGAGCTCATCGAGCGCACGAACGAGAAGCCGGGGACGGTCTCGTCGTGGGCATGGTCGGTCTATTTTCCGGCCGAGTTCGCCGTCAAGCCGGGCGGCCGCATCGTCTTCACGCAGTGGCACGACTACGACCAGGGCCTGCCGGGTCACCCGGCGCCCATCGTCCTGCGCGTGCTCAGCGTGGGAGGCGAGGAGCGCTTCTCGCTCGGGGTCCGGGGCGGGCCGGTGACGAACCAGGTCGCGCGGGACTGGACGCTCGGGCGAGTGCAGCGAGGGCGCTGGTACGACATCGTCATGCGTATCCGCTGGGCCTCCGACGGAAGCGGGTACGTCCAGCTGATGATCGACGGCACGTGGGTCGTGCCGAGGACGTCCACGCCCACGCTCTTCGTCGAGAACGCCGCCAAGGGCGTCTACCTGAAGCAGGGTCTCTACCGGGCGACCGCGTGGTCGGGCACGAGCGTCGCGTATCTGGACGCGACCAGGCGCGGCCGCTACCTCCCGGACGTCCTCCCGGCCGGCTGAAACGTCCTCGGCCTAGGTGGCGCGACATACGATGCGATCGCATGCCCGACGCCTTCCACATGACCCCCGACGAGTTCCGCCGTCACGGCCGTGAGGTCGTCGACTGGGTAGCGGACTACATGGAGCGCGTCGGCGAGCTCCCGATTCGCTCCACTGTGGCGCCGGGCGAGATCGAGGCAGAACTCCCGCTCGCGCCGCCCGAGGAACCAGAGCCCTTCGACGCCCTGCTCGCCGACCTCGACGACGTGGTCATGCCCGGCATCACGCACTGGCAGTCGCCGGGGTGGTTCGCGTGGTATCCGGCAAACGCGTCGGGACCGTCGATCCTCGCGGACCTCGTCTCGGCGGGAATCGGTGCCCAGGGGATGCTCTGGGCAACGAGTCCCGCGCTCACCGAGGTCGAGAGCCGGATGGTCGACTGGCTGGTCGACCTGCTGGGGCTACCCGATACATGGAGGACATCCGTGGGCCCCGGAGGCGGCGTCATCCAGATGAGCACCTCCGATTCGACGCACCTGATGCACGTCGTGGCCCGCGAGCGTGCCGTCGCGGGCGGAGCGGGCACGGACCAGCTCGTCGCGTATGGATCCGCCCAGGCTCACTCGTCCGTCGAACGCGGCGCACGCATCGCCGGATTCCGGCACGTGCGGCTAGTGGACGTCGATTCGGACTACGCGATGCGCCCGGACGCGCTCGAGGCGACGATCGCCACCGACGGAGCTGCTGGTCTGACGCCCGCCGTGGTTACGAGCACGATCGGGACGACCGGCACGGGAGCGATCGATCCGGTGGCGCGAATCGCGGAGATCGCGAGGAGGAGCGGCATCTGGCACCACGTGGACGCTGCGTGGGCGGGCTCCGCGATGTGCCTACCCGAGGTGCGTCATCTTCAGGCGGGCATAGAGCACGTCGACTCCTACACGTTCAACCCGCACAAGTGGATGTTCACGAACTTCGACTGCAACGTCCTCTGGGTCGCGGATCGGGAACCGCTGATCTCGACGCTCTCCATCGTCCCGCCGTACCTGCGAAACGAGGCGAGCGAGTCGGGCGCCGTCATCGACTACCGCGACTGGCACATCTCGCTCGGCCGGCGTTTCCGCGCTCTGAAGCTTTGGTGGGTCCTGCGCCATTACGGCGCGCGCGGAATTCGGCATCACATCGCCGAGCACATCCGCTTGGCGTCCGAGTTGGCACGGCGCGTGGACGAGGAGCCTGCGCTAGAGCGGATCGCGCCGGCACAGCTGGCGCTCGTGTGCTTCGCTCACCGGGACGGGAACGAGGCGACGGACGCCCTGGCGGCGGCGATCAACGCCGAGCGCCGCGTGTTCGTCACTCCGTCTCAGGTCGGCGACCGGCGGTTCATCCGCGTCTCGATCGGCCAGACGCGAACGACGGCTACAGAGGTCGATCGCCTCTGGGACGTCATCGACCAAGCGCTGCGGTAGCCGCCGGCCGGAACCTCGCTCACCGCTTCCGCATACGCTTGATCTCGGCCCAGGAACGCGTGTTCACCACCTGCTCGGCGGTCAGCCACCCGCGGCGCGCCTGGGCGATGCCGAGCTCCAGGTTGTCCAGCTCGTGGATGCGGTGCGCGTCCGTCGAGACGACGATCGGCACGCCCGCCTCCGCCGCTGCGCGGGCGAGCGTGTCGGTGAGGTCGAGCCGGTCGGGCTGCGCGTTGATCTCGAGGAACGTGCCGGTCTCGACCGCAACCTGGCAGACGCGCTCGAAGTCGAGCTCGTAGGGCGGGCGCCTGTTGATCTTCCGCCCCGTCGGGTGGCCGATGCAGTCCACGTGCGGGTTCTCCATCGCCGACACGAGCCGCTCGGTCAGGCGCTCACGCGGGCCGTCGAAGCCGGAATGGATCGAGGCCATCACCCACTCGCGGCCGGCGAGCGTCTCGTCGTCGAAGTCGAGGCTCCCGTCGGCGCGAATGTCGACCTCGACCCCGGCGAGGACCCTGATGCCGGAGACACGGTCGTTCAGGGCGACGATCGCCTCGGTCTGAGCCTCGAGGCGGCCGTTCCGCAGCCGCCGCGCGTGATCGCAGATGGCGATGTAGCGGTGCCCGCGCTCTTTCGACGCGAGCACCATCTCCTCGAGCGAGGCGCGGCCGTCCGACCAGTCGGTGTGCATATGCAGGTCGCCCTTGAGGTCGGCGAGCTCGACCAGCTGCGGAAGCGCCCCCTCGCGCGCGGCCTCGAGCTCGCCCCGGTTCTCGCGCAGCTCGGGTGGGATCCACGCGTAGCCCAGGTGCGTGTACACGGCCTGCTCGTCCGCCGCCTGAAATGTCTCTCCTCCGTCCACGTCGAGGACCCCGTACTCGCTGACGGAGAGGCCGTGCCGGACCGCCTCCTCACGCAGGGCAACGTTGTGGTCCTTGGAGCCCGTGAAGTGCTGCAGCAGGTTCCCGTAGCTCTCCGGCGGCACGACCCGCAGGTCGAAGCGGAAGCCCTCGTGGGAGACGACGGTCGCCTTCGTCCCGCCGCGCGCGACCACCTCGGCCACCCACTCGCGCTCGGTGAAGAACGCGGTGAGGGCCGGAGGATCCGTCGCCGTGGCGATCAGGTCGAGGTCCTTCGTCGTCTCGCAGCGGCGGCGGACGCTGCCCGCCTCGCTCACCCGCTCGGCCAGTCCGCTCTCCTCGATCTCGGCCACCGCGCGGCGCACCGCCGGCAACGCCTTGCCGAGCAGCGTCCGCCCGGTCGCCGCCGAGGCCCGGGCGGGCTTCGCCAGGGCCTTGAGCACCCGCTCCTCCGTCTTCGCGCCGAGCCCGGGGAGCGCGCGCAGGCGCTCTTGCTCGGCCGCGGCTCGGAGATCGTCCAGCGACTCGACGCCGAGCTCCGACCAGAGCTTCCGCGCGGTCTTCGGGCCCAGGCCGGGAACGTGCATGACCTCCACGAGCCCGGACGGCAGCTTCTCTCGCAGCTTCGCGAGCGCGTTCATGTCCCCGGTCTCGACGACCTCGACGATCTTCGCTTCGATGGTGGCGCCGATTCCGGAGAGACGCGTCGCCTTGCCGTCGAGCGCCAACTGGGCCACAGGCACTGCCGAGTCTCGGATGCGGGCTGACGCGCGCCGGTACGCGGCCAGGCGGAAGGCATCCGCGCCGTCGAGCTCCAGCAGGTCCGCCAGGAGCTCGAAGCGCTCGGCCAGCTCGGTGTTGGTCGGCAGCTTCGCGGGCACGGCGGCGATGATACGCGCGTGCGCCTGGTCGTCTGCGTCCCCACCTACGACGAGCGCGAGAATCTCGAGCCCCTGGTCCGTGCCCTCGCGACCGTGTTCGCCGAGCACGGGCTCGACGGGAGCATCATCGTCATCGACGATGCCTCGCCCGACGGAACCGGCGAGCTGGCGGACCAGCTCGCGGCCGAGCTCGACTTCGTCGACGTCCTCCACCGCGAACGCAAGGAGGGCCTGGGACCGGCGTACGTCGCCGGCTTCGAACGGGCGCTCGCGTCGGGAGCCGGCCTCGTCGGCACGATCGACTGCGACTTCTCCCACGACCCGCGCGACCTGCCGCGGCTCGTCGCTGCCGCGGAACGCGCCGGGATCGGGCTCGGCTCGCGTTACGTCCCCGGCGGCGGGACCGAGAACTGGGGCGCCCTGCGGCGGCTCGTCAGCCGAGGCGGCTCGCTCTACGCCCGCGCCGTGCTCGGGATCCCCGTGCACGACACGACGTCGGGCTTCAAGATCTACCGCCGAGAGGTGCTCGAGGCGATCGACCCCGCGCGCATCGAGTCGCGGGGCTACGCCTTCCAGATCGAGACGGTCTTCCGCGCGATCCGGGCCGGGTTCGCCGTCGAAGAGGTGCCGATCCGCTTCAACGACCGCACCGAGGGAGGCTCGAAGATGGGACCGGGGATCGTGCTCGAGGCGATGGTGCGGGTGCCGGCCCTGAGGCTCGCAGCTGCGCGGAAGCGTCTGTAGCGCGGGATATAGTGGCGCGGCATGACCGAGCTGGGACAGGTAGGGGACGCCGACTTCGAGAGCACGGTCCTCCGGGCGGAGGGCCCGGTGGTGGTGGACTTCTGGGCGCCCTGGTGCGGGCCGTGCAGGGTCGTGCACCCGATCCTCTCGGACATGGCAGACGAGCACGAACGGGTCACGTTCCTGAAGCTGAACGTGGACGAGAATCCCGTCACGCAGGCGCGCTACAACGTCCTCTCGATCCCGACGGTGATCCTCTTCCAGGACGGCGAGGCGCGGGAGACCGTGGTCGGCGCGCGCTCCCGCAGCCACTACGAGGGCGCCTGGGAGCGCTGGCTCAAGCCCGCGGCCTGAACGCGTCCCAACTCGGCAGCTCGGGCTCCACGCCCTCGCCTTCCTCGCAACGACCGACGACCGGGAACTCGAGCCCGGCAGCGTCCTCAGGCGCGAGCGCAGCCAGCAGCTCGTAGTCCTCCCCCAGGGCCCAGAAGGGCAGGTCGGCCACCTCCTCGATCCGCGGGACGCGCGGAATCCGCTCCGGCTCGAGCACGATCCGGCACCCCGACCGCTCGGCGATGCGGGCCGCGTCGCCTGCGATTCCGTCCGAGAGATCGACGAGGGCGTGGGCGACGCGGGCGAGACGACGACCTTCGTCGAGCCGCAGCGGGGGCCTGCGGTGGCGCTCCACCAGCTCGTCGAAGCCGGCGAGGCCGGCGCGCAGGGCGTGCAGGCCCGCCGCCGCCGCCCCGAGCGGGCCCGTGACGACGAGAACGTCCCCGGCGACCGCGCCGGCGCGTCCCGGCACGCGCTCGCTGCGCCCGACCGCCGTCACCGTGAGGACGATCGTCTCCAATGCGGTCGTGTCGCCGCCTGAAACGGGAATCCCGGGCTCGCGCAGCCCCCCGTAGAGCTCGAGCACCTCTGCGTCCTCCGTCCGGGGAGGCAGGGCGAGGCTCACCAGCAGGGCCTCGGGCTCCGCTCCCAAGGCCGCGAGGTCGCTGAGGTTGACGGCCGCCGCCTTGTAGCCCAGGTCGTGCCAAGAGGTCCACTCCCGCCGAAAGTGGACATCCTCGACCAGCGTGTCCTGCGTGACGACGACTCCGTCCGCGAGCACGGCGCCCTCGGCGTTCTGGCCGCCGACGAGGCCGCGCCGCTCGAGCTCAGCGAGGAGCCCGAACTCCCCGAGCTCCGAGAGCCTCAAGCTGGAAGACGTCGACGGGGCCCGACCCGGAGCCGAGCTCCGAGAGCCCGTACCGGACGGCCTCGGTCGCGATCGCGGCCGCGCCGCGGGCGGCCTCCTCCAGGCTCTCGCCGCGGGCGAGAAGCGCGGCAAGGCTCGCCGAGTGGGTGCACCCAGCCCCGTGCGTCGCCTCCTCGCCCAGGCGCTCGACGGGGATGGCGACGTGGCGCTCGCCGTCGAAGAGCCAGTCGACGGCTTCGGCCCCGTGCCCGCCGGTGACCACGACGGCCGGAGCGCCACGGGCGTGCAGCGCCTCCGCCAGCTCCTGCCGGTCGGCGTGCTCGTCGTACGGAACGCCGGCCAGCGCGCAGGCCTCGTGCAGGTTCGGCGTCACGACGGTCGCCAGCGGGAAGAGCTCGCGGACGAGAACCGAGACCGCGTCGTCCTCCAGGAGCTTCGCGCCGGAAGCGGCCACCATCACCGGGTCGACGACGAGCGGCACGTCCTGCTGGGAGAGGAAGTCGGCCACTGACTCGATGATCCTCGCGCTGAAGAGCATGCCTGTCTTGGCCGCGTCGACGCCGAGGTCGTCGAAGACGGCGTCGAGCTGCGCCCTGACGAAGGCGGGCGGCGCCTCGTGCACGGCCGTCACGGAGGTCGTGTTCTGGGCCGTGAGGGCGACGATCGCGCTCATGCCGTGGCACCCGAGCGCCGCGAAGGCCTTGAGGTCGGCCTGGATCCCTGCGCCCCCGCCCGAGTCCGAGGTGGCGATGGTGAGACACCGAGGTACCACGGGAGGTCAACGCTAGCATCGGCTCGATGGCAGTCGTGACCTGGGAGGGAGTGCTCGCGGGCGAGGAGCTCGCCCATCTCGCCGAGATCCCGGGACGGGAGGCGCGGACGGTGCCCCTGCCCGAGCTGCACCCGAAGCTCCTGGCCGCGCTGCACGCCCGCGGCATCGAGACGCTCTTCGGCCACCAGGCCGAGGCGCTCGCCGCCGCACGCCGGGGGGAGCACCTCGTCGTCTCCACAGGCACGGCGAGCGGGAAGACGCTCGCGTTCAACCTACCGGTCCTGGACGCGCTCGCAACCGAGCCGAAGCTGCGCGCCCTCTACCTCTATCCGACGAAGGCGCTCGCCCAGGACCAGGCGCGGTCGCTCGCCGAGCTCCGCGTACCGCGCGTGAGGCCGGCGATCTACGACGGGGACACCGAGCACGAGCGCCGCTGGCAGATCCGCAGGTGGGCGAACGCGATCCTGACCAACCCGGACATGCTCCACGTCGGCGTCCTGCCGCACCACGACCGCTGGGCGGACGTGCTCGGGAACCTCCGCTACGTCGTCGTGGACGAGGCGCACGTCTACCGTGGCGTCTTCGGCTCCCACGTAGCGAACGTGCTCCGGCGACTGCGCCGGGCCGCCCGGATCTACGGCGCCGATCCGCAGTTCCTCCTCGCCTCCGCGACCATCGCCAATCCCGGAGAGCTCGCTGGCTCGCTGCTCGGGCTCGAGACGACGGTGATCGAGGACGATGCCGCGCCGAGGGCCGCTAGGACGATCGCCTTCTGGAACCCGCCGGTGGTGGACGAGCCGCTGCAGCTGCGTGCGAGCGCGCTCGGGGAGGGCGCTCGGCTGCTCGCCGAGCTCGTCTCGCGAGGCCTCAGGACGATCTGCTTCGCCAAGAGCCGCAAGGCCACCGAGCTGATCCACCGCTTCGCCCGCGAGCGGCTGGACGCCGAGACGGCCGAGCGCCTGTCGCCGTACCGCGCCGGCTACACTCCGGGGCAGCGGCGCGAGATCGAGCGCAGGCTCGTGGAAGGCGAGCTCCTGGGCGTGACGGCCACCGATGCGCTCGAGCTGGGCATCGACATCGGGCTCCTCGACTGCGCCATCTCTGTCGGCTTTCCTGGGACGGTCGCCAGCCTCCGCCAGCAGTGGGGCCGCGCCGGACGGCGCAGCCACGGGCTGGCGATCCTGGTCGCCAGCGAGGACGCGCTCGACCAGTTCTTCATGCGCGAGCCCGACGCGCTCCTGGGCCGCCGGGTCGAGGCCGCGATCCTCGACCATGCGAACCCGCGCATTCTGGACGGGCACGTGCTCTCGGCCGCCTTCGAGGCGCCGCTCGACGACCGCGACCGGGAGACGCTCGGCGACGCCGCGCTGGAGCGGGCCGAGGCCCTGGTCGAAGACGGCGAGCTACGGAGGACGCCGGCGGGGATCGTCTGGGCGGGGCGGGACTATCCGGCCGCCAGGGTGGCGCTGCGGTCGGCCAGCCCGGAGTCGGTCGCCGTAATCGACGCCGGCACGGGCACGGTGCTCGGCCTGGTCGAGCGCGAGCGCGCGTACTCCACGGTCCACGAGGGCGCCGTCTATCTGCACTTGGGCGAGTCCTATCGCGTCCTCGAGCTCGACCTGACCGCTCGGGTGGCGGTTGTCGAGCCGTTTACGGGCGACTACTACACCCAGGCGAAGAAGGAGACGACGACGGCGATCGAGGAGGCCGAGCTCTCCGCGCAGCGGCTTGGGCTCGAGGTCTTCTTCGGCCGCGTCAGCGTCACCGAGCAGGTGGTCGCCTACCAGCGCAAGTCGATCCGCGACCAGGCGACGCTCGAGCTCGTGGCGCTGGACCTGCCGCCGTCAACGTTCGAGACCGAGGCCGTCTGGTACGTGCCCGCCGAGGAGCAGCTGGCCGGGCTCGAGCCGCTTCCGAAGCTTTTGGGGTCGCTCCACGCCGCCGAACACGCGATGATCGCCATCCTCCCCCTCTGGGCCATGTGCGACCGCTGGGACATCGGCGGCCTCTCCACCAACCTCCACTTCCAGACGGGCCGGCCGACGGTCTTCGTCTACGACGGCCACCCCGGCGGCGTCGGCATCGCCCGGCGAGGCTACGAGGAGCTGGAGGGCTGGGTCGGCGACACGGAGCACCTGCTTGCAGGTTGCCCGTGCGCGGTCGGCTGCCCGTCCTGCGTGCAGTCGCCCAAGTGCGGCAACCTCAACGAGTTCCTCGACAAGGCCGGCGCGCTGACGCTCCTCCGCCGCATGCTCGCCGCGGCTGAGCGCTAGCGGGTGAGGACGGCGATGCTCGAGACGAAGTCTCGCCGGTCGACCCGGGCGCGGTCGCGGCCGGGGCCGCCGTAGACACGGTCTCGCGTTCGGTCTCTGGCCTGGAACGTGTCGGCGCCGTCGCCGCCCCCGAGGACGTCGCGCCCGGCGGCGCCTGAGATGAAGTCGGCGCCGTCCCGGCCCTGGAGGGAGTTCGCCCGCGAGTTGCCGACGAGCCTGTCGTTGAAGCTCGAGCCTCTGACGTTCTCGATCCCCGTCAACGAGTCGGCGCCATCGCCGACCGCCTCGCCGGTGCCGAGGTTGACGACCACGCCGATCCGCCCGTTGGTCGGGAAGAAGCCGGCGTAGTCGGCCGTGTCGGTCCCGGCGCCGCCGCCGAGCGTGTCGGCGCCCGCCTGACCGCGAAGCCTGTCGTTGCCACCACCCCCCGTGAGGACGTTGGCCCCGCCGTCGCCCGTCAGGACGTCGGCGCCCGAGCTTCCGGTCACGTTCTCCACTGCGCTCAGGACGTCGGAGCTGCCGGAGCTCGTGGCCGTGCCGGCCGTCAGGTTCACGACGACGCCCGGCGGTCGCGCGGAGTAGTCGACGGCGTCCACGCCTGCGCTGCCGTCCAGGGAGTCGCCGCCGGCGCTCGCGACCAGCGTGTCGTTGCCGGCCCCGCCCGTGAGGACGTTCGCACCCGCGTTGCCCGCAAGGCGGTCGCGGCCCGAGCCGCCGGTCAGGTTCTCGAAGGCGGCGAGCGTGTCGAGGCCGGCGCTGCCCGTGTCCTGCGGGCCGGCGGCCGAGAGGTCGACCGTGACGCCGAGGCTCGAGGAAGAGTAGTCGGCGGTGTCGGTGCCGCCGCCGCCGTCGAGGCTGTTGGCCCCGATCGTGCCGGCGAGCACGTCCGCGAAGGGCGAGCCGAGCACGTTCTCCGCGTTCGCCACCGTGTCCGTGCCGGCGCCGCCCGTGTTCTGCGCGGCGAGGCTCGCGAGGTTGAGCGTGATGCCCGAGTCGGCGGCCGAATAATCGAGCGTGTCCGTTCCCGAGCCGCCGTCCAGCGTGTCGTTCCCGCGCAGGCCGGCGAGCGTGTCGTCGCCGTCGTTCCCGTTGAGAACGTTGGCGCCGGCATCGCCGGTGATGGTGTCGTTTCCGGAGCCGCCCGCCGCGTTCTCCATGTCCACGAGCGTGTCGAGGCCGGCCGTGCCGGTGTCCTGCGGGCCCTCGACCGACAAGTCGACGGTGACTCCGAGGGTCGTAAGGGAGTAGTCGGCCGTGTCGTTGCCGGGGCCGCCCGCGACGACGTTCGCGCCTGCGTCGCCGCCGAGGACGTCCGCTCCGCTGCCGCCGGTCAGGTTCTCGAAGCCCGTAACCGTGTCCGTGCCGGCGCCACCGGTGGGCTGGGGCGTGGCGACGGCCAGGGTGAGCGCCACCGCGCCTGTGACGCCCGAGTAGTCGAGCGTGTCCACGTCGGCGCCACCGTCGAGATTGTCGTTGCCGGCGCCCTCGAGGATCGTGTCGTCCCCGTCGTCGCCGAAAACGACGTCCGCGCCCGTTCCGCCGCTGAGCCGGTCGGCGCCGAGCCCGCCGTTAAGGGCGTCGTCTCCGGCGCCGCCGTCGAGGACGTCGCTGCCGATCCCGCCTGTGAGGTCGTTCGCGCTCGCGCTGCCGGTCATGACGTCGTCGCCGGAGCCGCCGATCGCGTTCTCGACGTCAGTGCCCACGCTGTCCGACTCCAAGGCCTCGCCGTCGTCGAACACGCCGTCCATCGTGACGACGACCCCTGCCGCGCGGCCGCCGTAGGTCACCAGGTCGTTGCCGCTCCCTCCACCGATCGCCTCGCTGCCGTTGGCGGCCGCGCCCTCGTCGAAGACGTCGTTTCCGGCCCCGCCCGTGGGCGTGTCGTCGCCGTCGCCTCCGGCGATCGCGTCCGCTCCCGCCCCACCCGAGATCGTGTCGTCGCCGTCGCCGCCCGTGAGCGTGTCGTCGGCCGCGTCGCCGTTCAGAGTCAAGGCCAGCACGGTGGGAGCGCCGGTCACGGCGTCTCCCGCTCCCGAGACGACGTCGTCTCCGTCGCTTCCGTTCACCGTTCCGAGCTCGACGTTGGCCAGCGTCACGTCGACGTCGTCGTCCCCGTTCAGGTTGATCCCGCTGGCGCCCCAGGCGAGCGCGTCTGCGGAGGTGCTTCCAGTCACGGTCACGCGGTCGAGGACGCCAGTCGAGAGGTCGACGACGAACTCGATCTCCGACGTACCGGAGCCCTCGACCGCGACACCGGGGGCGAAGTGGCCGCCGCTCAGGTCGATGGTCACGTTCTCGGCGCCGGTGTTGCCGTTGACGACGATCGTGTCCGTGAGCGCGGTGGTCGCGGCGCCGCACGCGGCGACGCCGACCATGATGCGCCCGGCGTTGGCGCCGGTGCCGACGGCGATGGAGGCGGAGTCGCCGGCCGCGCTCATGCTCACGGTGGCCGTGCCGGCGCCGAAGGCGCAGGTGACGGCGCTGTGGGCAGGGGCGGCGGTCCCGAGCGCGCTCAGGAAGAGCGAGGCGACGAGGAGTGTCCGCATCCGCATCATGGGCCGATGGGAAAGAGCTTCGACAGCGGCACGGTAATCCTTTAGGCAGCTACAAGGCGGAAGACGAGCTCGACCGCCTCGGCAGGGGTCTCGGCCTGCTCGACTCCGTCGCCCTCCACCCCCGGGCCCGCGCCCAGCACGACCACCGGCCGACCGAGGAGGCGGGCAAAGGCGATCTCGGACGCCGTGCCCCAACGGCCGCCGACGGCGACGGCCGCCGCGCACGAGGCGACGACGGCGAGGTTGCGGGCATGACCGGTGCCCGTGGCCACGACGTGGTCGATCCACCGGTTCGCCCCCGCCGGGTCGACGCCG
>Ga0081538_10003954_pt1 | contig 13816 bp, 13 predicted proteins | sample TabmetS5T2R1_FD_71022 | JGI IMG/M metagenome (GOLD analysis project Ga0081538, IMG submission 71022) | Tabebuia heterophylla rhizosphere microbial communities from the University of Puerto Rico - S5T2R1 | ecosystem: Host-associated > Plants > Roots > Rhizosphere ... | reverse complement strand
GAGGAGGATGGGCTCGTAAGGAGGCACGATGGGAGTTAGGGACCGTCTGGACCGGATCGCGGCCTGGTTCGGGTTCGGTGTCGATGACGAGGATTACTATGAGGACGAAGTCGAAGAGGAGCGCCGCTACGCCGGCGAAGCCTACGCCGGCGGCGCGCGCGGCGCAGAGCCAGGACCGACCGTGAGGCGCCTCGGCAGGGCCGAACGCTCTTCGGCCTTCGGTACTTCTCTGGGGGACCTCTTCGGCAGCGAGGGCTCGGGAAGGGCAGAGAGCTACGGCGGGCAGAACCCGCCCTCGCACCTGCGGCCGGTCCCCGACCAGCGCACGACCCGCGTAAGCGTCCTCGAGCCCTCCAGTTTCAACGACGCCCAGAACCTCGCGGACCGCTTCAAGCGCCAGCAGCCGGTGATCCTGAACCTCCAGAACGTCGACGGCGACCTCAGCCGCAGGATGGTGGACTTCTGCTCGGGCCTGACCTACGCGCTCGACGGCAACATCCAGTCGGTCGCCAACCGGGTCTTCTTGCTTACCCCGCGCGACGTCGAAGTGAGCGCGGAGGAGCGCAAGCGCATCGCCGAGCGGGCGTTCTTCAATCAGCTCTAAGGGTCTTCCAGGGGGACTTTGAAGAAGGTCGGGATAATAGGGGCGGGTAAGATCGGAGGCTCCCTACTCCTCAGGCTCGCCGAGTCGGGCGGCTTCGACCTCGGCGCGAGCGACATCCATTCCGAACAGCTAAAACCCTACGAGAACGCCGGCGTCCGCACGACCTCTTCGAACAGGGAACTCGCCGAGGCCAGCGACCTCGTCATCGCCGCCGTAAAGCCCTGGGACGTGGCGCAGGTGATGGAGGAGATCTCACCCTCGTTCGAGGACAATGACAAAGCCGTCGCGAGCGTGGCCGCCGGGGTCTCTATCGCGCGCATCTCGGAGAGCCTGCCGCAAGGGACGGCGATCCTGCGCGTGATGCCGAACGTGTGCGCTTCGGTGGGACTCGGCTCCGCCGTAGTCACCGCCAACGAGGCCGGCCGAGCGGCGCTGCCCACGGTCATGGATATCTTCCGCCACGTAGGCGAAGTGCAAGAGTTGCCAGAACGCCTCTTCGACGCGGCGACGGCCTTACATGGCTCGGGACCGGCGTACGTCGCGCTCTTCGCCGACGCCCTGATACAGGCCGGTGTAAGGGAGGGCATACCGCGGGACGTCGCGCGCAGGCTCGTGATCGCTACCATAGGCGGGACGGCGGTGCTGTTGAAGGAGCGGAGCGCCCACCAGGTGCGCGACGAGGTGATGACCCCGGGCGGCACGACGGCCGCAGCGTTCGTCGCGATGGAGAAAGCAGGGTTCGTGGCGGCGGTCTACGACGGCGTCGAGGCCGCGACCGAGAGGGCGCGGGGGCTCGGCGGATGATCATCGCCCTCCTGCAGGAGTTCGGGTTTTCCGTGGCCAGCCTTCTCGCGGGCGTGGTGAACTACACGTACTACATACTGTTCGGTTTCATCATCGCCTCGATCCTCTTCTCCTGGTTTCCGGGCTACCCTTCGAGCAGCTTTATGCAGGCCGTCTACGATGCGGTCAGGGCCGTGACCAACCCTATCCTGTGGCCCATAAGGAGCCGCATTCCGATGCTGCAGCTCGGCGGGTTCGGCATAGACCTCTCGCCGATCATCGCGATCCTCGGGCTCTCCATCGCAAGGACCTTGCTATTGATTATCATTGAACGCTTCATTGGACCTGTTACGGGGTGATGAGAGATGCCGATACGGCCCATCGACGTAAGGCGCAAAGAATTCAAGAGCGCCTTTCGCGGCTACGACGCGAACCAGGTCGACGACTTCCTCGACGCTGTGGCCGACGAGTACGAACGCAACTATACGGAGAACCAGAGGATGCGCGAGGAGGTGTCGGGCCTTCGCGACCGCCTGCAGCAATTCGAGGACCTCGAAGGGTCCATCCGGTCCGCCCTCGTACACGCCGAGCAGGCCTCCAACGACCTCCGCAAGGCCGCGACCGAGGAGGCCGAGGGCATAAAGCAGAGCGCCCAGAGGGAGGCGGAACTCACTATCAGGGAGGCGCAGAGCCGCTCTCGTCAGATGCTCGCCGACTCTTCGTCCCGGATAGAACGCGTCCAGGACTCATACACCGCGCTCCAGGAAGCGAAGCGCAGCTTCGCGAATGACTTTCGACTCCTCCTCAAGACCTTCACGGACGTTATGGAGAACCTGGAGGTCTCCTCGGCCAGGGAGATCGAAGCTTCCCTGCACGAGCGCCTCGACACCGAGTCTATCGCCGACGTCCGCGAAGCCTCCGAGGAGGAGGCGCGGACCGCGGAAGAGGCGATGGTCACGGCAGAGGCGATGGCCGCGGCGGGCATGGTGCCCGAGCCGGGGCCCCAGGATGCGGAAGACACGCTCTTGGAGCTCGAAGACGTCGACCCCGCAGTAGAGGAGCCCGAGGTCCAGGAAACGGGGCCGGCAGCGGATGAGCAGCCAACGGCGGTGATTGGGACGGAACGGAGTGAGCCCCTCACCGACGAACCTGAAGCCGAAGACCCTGAGGTCGTGGAGCCAGAGGTGGAGCCATCCACGGTGCAGGACGCGTCGGACCAGGTAGAGGTGGTTCAGGAGTCTCCCGTCTCCGAGCCCGAGGCGGCGAGCGAAGTAGAGCGGGAGGAGCCATCGCTGGCTGAGGAGAGCAGCTCAGAGCAGTTCTTCGATAAGGAAGGCGAGCACTCAGACAGCCGCATTTTCAGGGCCAGCCGTTTCTTGCGCCGGCGCGAGTGAGGGTTCGTCTCGACGAGCGAAGGAGCCCCGCACAGGAACTTTATAGTAGATCCCTCGGAGACCGGGGAACGTGTCGACAGGCTCGCCGCCAGGCGGCTCGGGATCAGCCGTAGCCGCGTGCAGCGCCTCATCGAGGAGAACCTCTTGCTCGTCGATGGCAACGAAACCTCTCCTTCCTACAGGGTCGGCGGCGGACAGTTCGTAGAAGCGCGCCTCCCCGAGGAGAATCTCTCGCCCGAGGAGATCCCCGTCCCCGTCCTCTTCGAGGACGCGTACATCCTGGTAGTGGACAAACCGGCAGGACTCGTGGTGCATCCGGGGGCTGGCAACCCGTCGGGCACGCTCGTGAACGCGCTCGTCGGCAAGGGCATCGAAGGTGGGGATGACCCGTTGCGCCCCGGCGTCGTTCACCGGCTCGACCGCGACACATCGGGCCTGATGGTCCTGGCGAAAGGCGAACCGGCGTACTCCAGGCTCGTCGGGATGTTGTCTGCCAGGCGAGTGGGCCGCGTCTACAGGGCCCTCGTGGGGGGCGAAGGCCTACCCCGGACGGGGACGATCGACTCTCCCGTCGGCCGCGATCCGGACAACCCCACCCTCATGGCCGCGGGCGTGGGTAAGCCGGCCGTTACGCACTTCGAGGTGCTTGCCACAGCGGCAGAACATACGATGCTGCGCGTACGGCTCGAGACGGGGAGGACGCACCAGATCAGGGTCCACCTCTCGGCCATCGGATACCCGATCTACGCCGACCCTTTGTACGGCGATCCGGTCCCCGGCCATCGTCTCTGGCTACACGCAGAACGGCTCTCCTTCGAACACCCTGTAGGTGGCGAGTCCCTCGATTTTCGCTCCGAGATCCCCGAGGACTTGCGGGACTCGGCGGTCGGGCTTGACGGCTCCCTCGCCCTCTGGTAGCTTGACCTTCGGCATGGCGATCCTTTAACGGCGTCCCGTGAGACGCGAAGGAGGCAGGCTTGAGCCGAACGAGCGTCTACGCGCATTCGAAGGTGCTCGCCCCCGACGGACTGAACCGTTCCCTCCGCCGCATCTCGCACGAGATTCTGGAACGAAACGCCTCTTGCCTCGACAGGCTCGCGCTCGTCGGGATCCTTACCCGGGGAGTCCCTCTAGCGCAGAGGATCTCGGCGAACGTCCGCGAGTTCGAAGGCCTCGAGCTCCCCGTCGGCTCTCTGGATATAACGCTCCATCGCGACGACCTCGAGAAGGAGGATCCCGAAGTGCGGGGCAGCAGCGTGCCGTTCGACGTGACCGGCAAGACCGTCATCCTCGTCGACGACGTTCTCTACACGGGGAGGACCGCGCGCGCCGCGATGGATGCCCTCCTCGAGCTCGGGCGTCCGGCCGCGGTCAGGTTGGCGATTCTCGTCGACCGCGGCCACAGAGAGTTGCCGATCCGGGCCGACTACGTCGGTAAGAACGTGCCCACCGCGCGCGACGAAAGAGTGCTTGTCAACCTGGAGGAGACCGATGGGGAGGACGGGGTGATCGTCGTTGGAGACTAGGAGCTTGCTTACCCTCGAAGGAATCGGCCGCGAGGATATCAGGGAGATACTAGACCTGGCCAGGGCGTTCGCTGAAGGACGCCTCACGGGCGTGCTCGAGGGCAAGACCGTTTGCCTGGCCTTCTTCGAGGCGTCGACGAGGACCGCCGTCTCCTTCGAGCTCGCCGCGAGGCGTTCTGGGGCGTATGTGATCTCACTCTCCGAGAAGGGCTCTGCCATCGCCAAGGGCGAGTCCCTGATCGACACCGTGGTAACCCTCGACCGCCTCGGGGCGGATGCGATCGTGCTTCGGCACCAGGCCGCGGGAGCGGCAGCCCTCGCCGCCCGCCACACCTCGGCTCCGGTGATCAACGCCGGCGACGGCTGCGGCCAGCACCCGACGCAGGCCCTCCTCGATCTCTACGCCCTCGGCGAGGCGCTCGGCGGCTTCGACGGACTCCAGGATCGACGCGTCGCCGTCGTGGGCGACGTACTGCACAGCAGGGTGGCGCGCAGCGTCATACCCGGCTTCTTGCAGGCAGGGATGGAGGTCGCCCTCGTGGCACCCAGGACGCTCCTGCCGCCGGACGAAGGTGTCTTTGACCTGCCCGTACTCGCCTCCGTGGACGAGGCGCTCGAGTGGGGCGCGGAAGTTCTCTACATGCTGCGACTCCAGAGGGAGAGGATGACGGGCGCGCGGATACCCTCCGTCGCGGAGTACGCCAGGTTCTATGGTGTGTCGCGGCGCCACCTGGAGGGTGGTGCGCTGATCATGCATCCTGGCCCGGTCAACAGGGGGGTGGAGATCTCGGGCGACGTCGTACTCGACGCCTCGTCCTTGATCCCCGACCAGGTCGCCGCCGGCGTCTGCGTCCGTTCGGCCGTCCTCGCCCTCTCGACGGGCGCCGTCCAAAGCGTAGCCGCGTAATGTTGAGAGACGGCTATCCTGCGGAGTTGGTCATACGACATGCCCACGTTCTCGATCCTTCTACGGGCCTGGACGGGATTCTGGACGTACGCCTCTCATCGGGCCGCGTCGCGGAGATCGGCGAGGACCTTCGCGGGCCGCGCACTTTGGACGCCGATGGCCTGCATCTGTTCCCGGGCTTCGTCGACGTCCACGCCCACTGGCGTACGCCGGGGCGCGAGGACGAGGAGGATATCGAGAGCGGCTCGGCCGCTGCTGCGGCCGGAGGCTTCACCTGCGTGGTCATGATGCCGAACACGGAACCCATCGTAGACCGTCCCGTCATGGTCAGCGGTCTCGTCCGCCGCGTGGAGCGGGAATCGAGGGTGCGGGCCCGCGTTGCGGCGGCCCTCCACGTCGGGCTCGCCGGCGAGAGGCTGACGGAGATGCGCCTCCTCAAGCAGGCCGGCGCGTTCTGCGTCTCCGACGACGGGCTGGGGACGGCTTCGGCGGGCGTCCTCAGGAACGGTATGCTCTACGCCCGCTCTGCGGGGCTGCCCGTGATCCTGCACTGCGAAGACCACACGCTGGCTACCGGCGTAGTGCACGACGGGGTAGCCGCCTCGATCGCCGGAATCCCGGGCTCCCCGGCCAGCGCGGAAGACGCCGCCACTGCGACGGCCCTCATCCTCGCCGCCGAGACGGGGGCCAGGGTGCACATAACCCACGTCTCCACGGCCCTCTCGGCCGCGCTCGTCGGCTTCTTCAGGGACAGGGCCGACATTACCGCCGACACGTCACCCCACCACCTGACTCTGACAGAAGATCTCGTCTCGACGCTCGACGGACTCTACCGCGTCAACCCGCCGCTCAGGCCCGAGCACGACCGCGCCGGCCTCGGGCCGGCCCTTCGCGACCGGGTCCTCGACTTCGTCGCGACAGACCACGCGCCCCACGCCCCGGAAGAGAAAGAATTGCCGATAGAAGAGGCCGCGCCAGGGTTCCTCGGCCACGAGACGGCCTTCGCCGCGCTGTACACCGAACTGGTCCTCGGCGGCACGCTCTCGCTGAAACGCCTCGTCGAAGCGATGAGCAGCGGCCCTGGCCGCTGGGTCGGTACAGGGGACGGCCTGGCCGTCGGCGCGCCGGCGGATCTCACGCTCGTCGACCTTGCGGAGGAGTGGACGGTAGTGAGGGGTACGCTCGTAAGCCGCTCGTCCAATTCCCCCTATCTCGGAAGGACGCTGAAGGGCAGGGTCGTGGGTACTATAGTTGGTGGAGAGCCGGTACACGACAGAACGGGAGCAAAGTTTGGAGCACGTGCGTAACGGAGGGCGGAGCAGGGCGACGCTGGTCCTCGAGGATGGGGCGGCCTTCCAGGGCTGGAGCTTCGCCGGTGACGGCGAGGTCGCGGGCGAGGTGGTCTTCACGACGAGCATGGTCGGCTACCAGGAGACCATCACGGACCCTTCCTACAGGGGCCAGATCCTGCTCTTCACCTACCCGCTTATCGGCAACTACGGCGTGATCCCCGGCGACGACGAATCACGCAGGGTCCAGGCGGCCGCCGTCCTCGTCCGCGAGTACACGCCACACCCGAGCAACTGGGCGAGCGAGCGTTCCCTGGCAGCCCTGCTCGACGAGTGCGGTGTCCTCGGCGTGGAGGGCATAGATACCCGCGCCCTGACGCGGCACCTCAGGGACAGGGGCGCGATGCGCGGTGTGATCTCCACCTCGGAATCGGACCGGAACGTCCTGCGCGAGCGGGCAAACGCCCACCCTTCGATGGTCGGCCTCGACCTCGCCTCGACGAGCTCGGAGCTCACCGAACCCACGCTCCTTCCCGCCTTCGGAGAGGAACGCTGCCGCGTCGTCGCCATCGACTACGGGGTGAAGGGTTCCATCTACAGGGAGCTTCGTAGCCGCGGCACCTCTGTCCTCGCGATGCCCGGCTCCGCCACCTCTGAAGAGATCCTTGCCACCGAGCCCGACGGTCTCTTCCTCTCTAACGGGCCCGGCGACCCGGCTGCCCTCGGAGCGGCGGTCGACACCCTGCGCCCGCTGCTCGGCGAGGTCCCCACGTTCGGCATCTGCCTCGGACACCAACTCCTCGGGCTCGCCCTCGGTTGCGAGACCTACAAGCTGCCCTTCGGCCACCACGGCGCGAACCATCCCGTCAGGAACCTCGATACGGGACGCATAGAGATAACGAGCCAGAACCACGGCTTCGCCGTAAGCGAGGATTCACTCGCGGGCGGCGTCGAGTTGACCCACCGCAACCTCTACGACGGCACCGTCGAAGGCATCAGTAGCCCCCACCAGAGGGCCTGGAGCGTGCAGTACCATCCCGAATCGAGCCCGGGTCCGCGGGACTCTGGCTACCTCTTCGACCAGTTCGTGAACAGCATTTCAGAGAAGGCGCGGGCCTAGCGTGCCGCGGCGCGACGACATCGAGAGCGTCCTGATCATCGGCTCGGGCCCGATCGTGATCGGGCAGGCCGCAGAGTTCGACTACTCGGGCACCCAGGCCTGCCACGCCTTGCGCGAGGAGGGTTACCGCGTGATCCTCGTAAACTCCAACCCGGCGACCATTATGACTGACCCGGAGGTCGCGGACGTAACCTACGTCGAGCCCCTCACCGCCGAGACCGTCGCCGAGATACTCCGCCGCGAGCGCCCCGATGCGCTGCTCCCCACCCTGGGAGGCCAGACCGCCCTCAACCTCGCCGTCGAACTCAACGAAACAGGCGTCCTCGAGGAGACGGGCGTCGAGCTCCTGGGAGCGTCCATCCCCTCGATCCGCAAAGCGGAGGACCGCAAGCTCTTCTCCCAGGCCATGCGCCGAATCGGCCTGAACGTTCCCCCCAGCCGCACGGTCCGCAGCCTCGCCGAAGCGGAGGAGCTGGCGGCACAGATCGGCTTCCCACTCATCATCCGCCCCAGCTTCACCCTCGGCGGCAAAGGAGGCGCCACCGTCACCGACCACCGCGAGCTCCGCCGCGCCGTCACAGGCGGCCTCGACGCCAGCCCCGTGGGGAGCGCCCTCGTCGAAAAGAGCGTCGCGGGTTGGAAGGAGTTCGAGCTCGAGGTCATGCGCGACCTCGCGGATAACGTCGTCGTGATCTGCTCCATCGAGAACGTGGACCCCATGGGCGTCCACACCGGCGACTCCATAACCGTTGCCCCAGCCCAAACCCTCTCCGACCGCCAGTACCAGACCCTCCGTTCCGCATCTTTACGCATAATACGCGAGATCGGGGTTTCCACCGGGGGCTCCAACATCCAGTTTGCGGTGGACCCGGAGAGCGAGGAGTACTACGTGATCGAGATGAACCCGCGGGTGAGCCGATCGAGCGCTTTGGCGAGCAAGGCTACGGGGTTTCCGATCGCGAAGATAGCTGCAAAGTTGGCGGTAGGGTACACCCTCGATGAGATCCCGAACGACATCACGCGGGCGACGCCTGCCTCCTTCGAGCCCGCGCTGGACTACGTGGTGACCAAGGTACCGCGCTTCGCGTTCGAGAAGTTCCCTGGTGCAGCGCCGAGGCTCACGACCAGGATGCACTCGGTGGGCGAGGTCATGGCGATAGGGAGGACGTTTACGGAGAGCCTGATGAAGGCCATGGCTTCGCTGGAGGTGGACGCCCAGGATGTCCATGCCGGCCTCGACGAGCCGAGCCCGTACCGCGTCTTCGCCATCTTCGACGCCCTGCGCGCCGGGATGGACATTCCGGAGATATTCGAACGCACCTCCATAGACCCTTTCTTTATCGCTTCTATAGCCAGGATCGTGGCCGCGGAAGGCGCCGTGTCCGAGCCTTTCGGCGTCGAGGACCTTCGCGAGCTGAAGAGGATCGGGCTCACCGACGAGACCATCGCGACGGCCTCGGGGACCTCGGTCGAGGTCGTTCGGGGCGTGAGGCGGGCCCTCGGCGTCTCGCCGACCTACAAGTCCGTGGATACCTGCGCCGGCGAGTTCCCCGCGCGCACGCCCTACTATTATTCCACCTACGAGGAGGAGGACGAGGTCAGGCGCGAGGAGAATGCCTCGGTCGTCGTCCTCGGCAGCGGACCCAACCGTATCGGCCAGGGCATCGAGTTCGACTACGCCTGCGTCCACGCCAGCTACGCCCTCGCGCAGAGCGGCTACGACGCGGTCATGGTCAACTCCAACCCAGAGACCGTCTCCACCGACTACGACACCTCAACGCGTCTGTACTTCGAGCCGCTCACCGCAGAACACGTGCTCGAGGTCATAAAGCGCGAGGAGCCAGAAGGCGTCATCCTGCAGTTCGGCGGCCAGAGTCCCCTGAAGCTCGCGCACGAGCTGGAAGAGGCAGGAGCGCGGATCCTCGGAACTTCGCCCGACGCCATTGACCTTGCGGAAGACCGCTCCAGGTTCGGCCGGCTCCTGGCAGATCTCGGCATCCCGCACCCCAGGTTCGGGAGCGCATCGACGGCCGAGGAGGCCAGGGAGGTGGCGCGCGAGCTCGGGTATCCGGTCGTGGTGCGGCCTTCTTACGTGCTCGGCGGGCGCAGGATGGAGATCGTCTACAACGACGAAGACCTCGACCTGTACCTCAGGACCAGCGCGGGCGCCGGCCCCGGACACCCTACCCTCATAGACAAGTTTATGGAGGACTACACCGAGGTCGACGTGGATGCCGTCTCGGACGGCGAGGAGGTCTACGTCGGCGGCATCATGGAGCACGTCGAGGAGGCCGGTGTGCATTCAGGCGACTCCTCATGCGTGACGCCCCCGATCACGATCCATCGGGAGTTATTGCAGAGGATAGAAGACTACACCAGGAGGTTGGCCCTCTCGGTTGGAGTAGTCGGGCTTATGAACGTGCAGTTCGTCGTTAGGGGCGACGACGTGCTCGTGATCGAGTGCAACCCCCGTGCCTCGCGTACGGTGCCTTTCATCTCCAAGGCGACGGGCGTGCCGCTGGCCAAGATAGCGACCAGGGTACTCCTCGGAGAGAAGCTCAGGGATATGGCCCTACGTGCTTCCACCAACGGGCACTTCTCCGTCAAGGCGCCCGTCTTCCCGTTCGACAGGTTCGCGGACGTCGACCCGCTGCTCGGGCCCGAGATGCGCTCCACCGGCGAGGCCATGGGGATAGACCGCACCTTCGGCGGCGCCTTCGCGAAGGCCCTGACGGCGGCTGGGCAGGAGCTTCCCGTCTCGGGGAGGGTCTACATCTCCGTCGCCAACAGGGAGAAGAGGGCCGTCGTGCTCATAGCCAGGGCCTTCGCCGACCTGGGCTTCGAGATCTCCGCGAGCGAAGGGACGGCCGAGGTGCTCAAGAACAACGGGCTGCCGGTCATGATCGTGCCCAAGATAGGGGAGCTCGGGGAGGACGTGTTGAGTCTTATAGAGGCTGGTGGGGTGGACTTGATCGTCAACACTCCCTGGGGTCGCGGACCTCGCACCGACGGGTACCTGATCCGGCGCCGCGCCCTCATGCATGGGGTCCCCTGTATCACCACCCTGGCAGGTGCCGCGGCCGCCGTACAGGGCATAGAAGCACGGGTCCGGGGCGGCACCAGACGCGTGAACTCGCTTCAAGGCCTCTACGCTGCGAGAGCATGAAGTTCTACAGCGTCGAGGTCGAAGAGCGCGAGGAACTCGGCCCTTACACGCTGCTCAAGTACCACTGGAGTTTTGGACCCGTACGACCGGGGCAGTTCGTGATGGCGAGGGCGGCCGGTTATCCCGCGACCCTCGACCCATTCCTCGCCCGCCCCTTCTCTTTCTACGACTACGACGGAAAGATGGCGAGCCTCCTCTTCGAGGTGCGCGGCCGCGGTACCGCGCTCCTGGATCTCGCATCGACCATGGAGGTAACGGCCCCGCTCGGGAATGGCTTCCGCATAGATCCAAGGCTGGGACGGGCAGCCCTTCTGGGAGGCGGTATAGGCGTCGCGCCACTCAAGATCCTGGGTCGGAGTCTCGACGCCGCAGGGATTCCTCACGACGTCTTCCTCGGGTTCGCCGACGCGACTCCGGCGGCCGTCGCCGCAGATTTCCCCGGCGCGGGGGTGGCGACGATGGACGGGTCGGCAGGGACGCCAGGGACCGTGCTCGACGCCGCAGACTCCCTCGAAGGGTACGGGGCCGTCTACGCCTGCGGTCCCAACCCCATGTTGGCCGCTGTCAAGCGCGCGGCAGGGGAGAGCAGGCTCTGCCAGCTCTCCGTGGAGGAGAGGATGGGGTGCGGGAACGGCTCGTGCAACGGGTGCGTGGTCCCGGTGCGCGCAGGTGGCTACATCAGGTCCTGCATAGAGGGACCCGTCTTCCATGCGGATGTTCTGGCGTGGTAGGGCGTGAGCAAAAGGCCGGTGTAGATCTCGCAGTCGAGCTCTGCGGGCTCCGGTTGCGGACTCCCCTGATCCCGGCCTCCGGAACACTCTCCAAAGAAGCCTTGGGCGAGGTCGGAGGCGTCTACGGTGCGATGCTGCCCAAGACGACGACCCCGGCTGCAAGAGCCGGCAATCCGCCGCCCCGCATCGCCGAGACCCCGGCAGGGATGGTCAACTCTATCGGCCTCCAGAACCCGGGCGTCGAGGACTTCTTGCAGGGTCTTGACGCGTTCGACCTCGGCATCCCTATCTTCGTCTCCGTCGCCGGCGATACCATAGAGGAGTTCTCCCTACTCTGCGAGACCCTCGCCGGAGAAGCCCGCGTCTCCGCCGTCGAACTGAACCTCTCGTGCCCGAACGTGGAGTGTGGGGGCCTGGCCTTCTGCGCGGGACCCGCCTCCGTGGAAGAAGTAGTCTCCGCCTGCCGCGCCGCCGTCCCCGGTAAACCCATTATCGCGAAGCTCACCAACGAAGGTGCCCTAGAGAACGCCCGCGCCGCCGAATCGGCCGGGGCGGACGGGCTGACGGTCATAAACACCCTCCCCGCGCTCACCATAGACGCCAGTACCCGCAAGGTTCTGGTGCGTGGCGGCCTCTCGGGCCCCGCAATAAAGCCCGTCGCGCTCCGCGCCGTCTACGACGTGTCAGGCGCGGTGAACATACCAGTGATCGGTAGCGGGGGTGTGGTGAGCGGAACGGATGTGGCCGAGTTCATGCTCGCCGGCGCGACGGCGGTTCAGGTAGGCACGGCGAGCTTCGTCAGGGACCCGCACGAGATCCTCGACGAGTTTACGGATTACCTGAAAGAGAACAGCCTGAACGCCGCCGGGCTGACCGGAGCCATACGCGGCGGGCGTCCCGTGCTGGCGGGAGGCGGTGACATTTAGTGGTACGAACAAATGAGAGTGGGCCGGGACTTCCATAAGTCCCGACCCTAACGATGCACCGAACCCGCTAACCGTCACTCCCTTTGCTCGCACTTCGCGGGCTTCGGGTTCTCAGGCGAGAACGGATATGCGTTGATGCAGCTGTCTACCAGTGCGGTCAGCTCATCCTGGTCCCAGGCGTTGAAGAAGTCTGCGTGCATGGTAGAGGCCGCGCCCGACGAGAGCGTCACCGTACCGGTAGTGGTAGGGACTCGGAACTTGACTTCCATGAGGAGCGTCGCCACGGGGTATGTATGAGTGTCGGGGCACCGTCTTGTGCCGTCGCTTTGGCTGACGGCGTAGGCCATGTGCGAGCGGTGATCGGCGCTGTCGATGAGCGGTTGCCCGTTCGAGTCTTCAGCGATGCAGTCGGGGAAGCGGATGAGCACAACAAGTGTACCGTTGGAGCACCGCGTCGGCGGGGACGATGAAGCGGACGTGGCCTGCGCGCACCTCCATGTCACGTGCGTGTTGGGGACCACCTTCAATTCTGCCGGAGGAGGTTGTACTTCATCCTTGCCGCCCGACCGATAGTAGAAGTGGGCGCGGCCGGGTTTGAGGGTACGAGTGCCGTTCTTGTCCTTCCAGCTCGTGGTAGGGATCCAGTAGGCCGATTTGTCAGCGGCATTGACGCAAGTAGTACCGGACCTGGTGGCGGAGGTGGTGCCGGTATACGCGCGCAAACTCTCGTAGGTGGACGCGTGGTCAGTGGAGCGGTTTGCGAAGAAGTCGTGGCTGTGGGCCGCACCGGGCTTACCAGCGTGGACGATCGGGTCGTCGGAGTTGGTGTGACTATAGTTGCAGCGGGTGACGAAGACCGCTTCGGGGGAGGCGGCCACCTGGGCGGAGGCGGCGGGTGCCTTCCACCACATAAACGCCGCCACGCAGGCGGCCACTGACGCCACCCCTATGATCAACACGAGTGCCAAGCGGCCTTGGCGAGTTCGTTGGCTGCTTGCTTCCATGTTTCCCTCCCCTGTTCATGGACGACAGTACGCCTGCCTTGCGAAACCAGCTCAGCATGGGTTCATGGATCGCACCTCTCTCCCACGTCAGGGCTCGGTCCCCCCTCCTAACCGAGCTGTGATCCCCCGCAAGCTACTCTACTGTCTACCCTCGGTCGGCGGCACGTTTCGCCAGCGCAGCTCTCGAGTGCTTGCAGGCGTTCTTCGAGAGCGACTGGTGGTGTTGCAGAGTCGTACTTGTTGGTAGCTTCCTAGACCACCTCTTCAATCCCAGCAAGGACGATGCCGCCAAGACCGTCGCCTGCACCTGGCTCAACGCGGCTGGTTGCCAAGACCGCAGTAGGTACCCTCGTTCAGGCACCGGGT
>Ga0081538_10003953_pt1 | contig 13818 bp, 13 predicted proteins | sample TabmetS5T2R1_FD_71022 | JGI IMG/M metagenome (GOLD analysis project Ga0081538, IMG submission 71022) | Tabebuia heterophylla rhizosphere microbial communities from the University of Puerto Rico - S5T2R1 | ecosystem: Host-associated > Plants > Roots > Rhizosphere ... | reverse complement strand
CGAGCGTGGCAACAATCCCTTCAACGCCACCGATGGCCCCGAGGATGACGCTGCCTGGCGGCAGAGGTGGGCCGTAGCCTGGGACAATATCGAGATAGCGTTCACCAATAAACCCGTCGGTGCGCAACTCCACACGCGCATCTGCCCGCAGTGCCATCTCTTCGCGTACGATAATAGTCACGGCCACCGGATAGCCTGGATGTGCCTGCTGCCATGCGGCATTGGTATGGACCATGACGGCAGTCACTTCCCCCATAGGGGAGCCGGCATAGCTGACTTTCGCCCGCCGCCGCAACAGATTGGCATTGGGCAACAAGACAGTGTATTCCTGGGTTGCCGCGAACCAGTCGCCCACGCCTCCGATCGTGATCGCCCCAGCGACCAAGAGCACGAGGACGATAAAGATAAACACACCGACTTTCACATCCGGCCGAAAGTACTCCATATGAAGCCCCTCACCCTCCCCTCTCCCCAAGGAGAGGGCACAGCATAAAGCCCTTCTCGGCAAGCTCTGCGAGCTTCACCTGGCGCTTATGACCTCTGGCAGAGGAAACTACAGCCCCAAAATGTCCTCCTGGTACTCCTTTTGCGACATGTGTAGCGGGATAGGACCATCGGGAGCACCAGTGATGAACTGTTGCACCAGCGGATCGGGCGACTCGCGGATCTCGTCTGGCGTACCAGCAGCCACAATGCGGCCACGATGCAGCATGATCATTTTATCCGCAATACGGAAAGCGCTTTGCATGTCGTGCGTGACGACCAGAGAAGTAATGTGCATCTTGTCGGTCAGGTCAATCATGAGTTTATCGATGACTCCTGTGACAATGGGATCAAGGCCGGCCGAGGGCTCATCGTAGAAGACAATTTGGGGGTCAAGGGCAATGGCACGCGCCAGACTCACGCGCTTTTGCATGCCACCACTGATTTCTGACGGTTTTAAGTGCTCTGCGTCGCGCAGCCCGACGAGCTCGAGCTTGAGTTTCACCATGATCTCGATGGTTTCCTCGGGGAGTTCCGTGTGGTGCCGAATCGGCAAGGCGACATTTTCTCCCACCGTGAGCGAATTGAGGAGCGCACCACCCTGAAAGAGCATGCCGAACTTGCGTCGCACCCGTTGCAAAGCCCGTTCATCAAGGTGCGTGATCTCCTCGCCATCGAGGTAAACCTCGCCACTATCAGGCCTATAGGCACCGATGAGGTGTCGCAAGACGGTGGACTTGCCACTGCCGCTGCCACCCATGACGACGCAGATGGTGCCCCGCTCGACCGTAAAACTCACGTCTTCGAGCACCACCTTGTCGCCAAAACGCTTGCGCAGATGGCGCACGTCAATCATACATGCAGGCGCTGGCGCCTGGCTGTCGTTTGCCGCCATGGTGTCCCGCGTCCTTCATATGAGCAGCGCCGTGAAAATGCCATCAGCCACGATGATCAGCACAATTGTCGTCACCACAGACCCCATGGTAGCATGCCCCACGCCTTCGGGACCGCCCTCGACAATGAGCGCGCGGTAGCAGCCCACCATAGTGATAATGACCGCAAACACCACACTTTTGATCAGCCCGGAGAGCACATCTCGAAACAGCAACCAGTGGAGGGTGGTGTCGATATAGGAGGCCGCGCTGATCTGATACACCAGGGTCCCCGTCATAAACCCTCCCAGCAGGCCGGCCGCATCCGCCACGAGCGTGAGGCAGGGGAGCATGAGCACGAGCGCCAGGAAACGTGGTGCCACGAGAAAGCCGACTGGATGCACGGCCATCACTTCGAGCGCCAGAATCTCTTCAGCCACCTTCATCGTGCCCAGTTCGGCCGTAAAGGCGGCGCCAACGCGTCCCGTGAGCAGAATCGCTGTGAGCAGCGGCCCCAGTTCACGGCTCACCGACACGGCCACCAGCCCGGCCACGAGACGCACCTGACCATAGCGTTGCAGTTGATAGGCCGTCTGCAACACCAGAATGATCCCCACCAGCACCGCGATGAGCACCACAATAGGCACGGATTGGACCCCGGTCTCATCCATAAAACGCAGCACACTACGGCGATCGAACCCCGCACGGCGCTCACGCCACGGCGCCACAAAGGCCCAGTACAGGGTCACGACAAAGAGGCGGGAGATACTCGCCAGGTGGCTAAAAAACAGGCTCGCTTTGCTCAGCGTTGCCTCCACCTTGTCAGGACGCCTGGGTGATCTGTGCCACCCCGTCCTCAACGCTCGCAACAATGGTAAAAAAATGCTCGAGGCGTGCCAGCTCAATGACCATCTGTACTGCTGGGGTCAATTGCGTCAGCAGGTAGGGCAGGGTCCGTCCACGGCTCCATTTGAGACCCTCGATGAGCACGGCAACCCCTGAGCTATCCATGAACGCCACCTCAGACAAGGCCACGATGAGCCCACGCTGCGCCCGGTGCACCTCGGCCTCCAGCATCTGACGGAAGACTGGGACACTATTCATATCCAGTGTGCCCTGGGGACGCACGACCGTAATCCCCGTCTGTGGCGACTCTATGGCGACGTGCACGGCTCACTCCGTCTTTTGGTCATCCGTAACAAGGTCCCCGTGTCAGGGGAGACATCATAGGTCACGGTATCCATAATGGAACGCATAAAATGGGTACCCAACCCCCCCGGGCGGACATCGTGCAAGGCGCGCGGCTGAATCGCTGCGAGATCTGGCTTGCGGCCGTAGTCACGGATTTCCACCGCCAGTTCCTCTGGCGTGATGAGCACAGTGAGATCGATGCGTTGTGCCGTATCCCCCTGGTAGCTGTGCGCCATGATATTGGTACAGGCCTCATGCACCGCCAGGGTGACCTGTATCCCCTCAGCGCTGCTAAAACTCAGACCAGCCAGAAGGCTTCCAAAAAACCCTTGCAGCACACAGAGATAGCATGGATGACTGGGTATCGACAAGGTAAGACGATCGGCAGCGGTATCCATATCACACAGGCCCTGTGTGTCTGAGGCGAGCAACGCTCCTCCATCACGGAGTGCTGCCCATTATACTCGCCGGCTGCCCTCTCTGCCACCGTGTACTTACCGTTGCCAGCGGTAGATGGACAAATCCACCCGGCCTGCGGCATCAAACACTACCCCTTCCTCTTCCAACAACAGGCGCTGGAGCAGAGGGCTCTCGATGGGAGTACGGAGGCTGATCTGGCCGCGGTGGTTGATCACCCGGTGCCAGGGTACGTCCGTACCAGCTGGCAAAAAACGCAAGGCATACCCAACCGCCCGTGCGGCTCGCGGCGTCCCCAACAGGGCTGCCACCTGACCATACGTTACCACAGTGCCGGGAGGAATCTGGCGTACCAGGGCGTAGACACGTTCATAGAAAGATATCATGGCTCGTACTGAGAGACATTTTTTGCTTTCTGAAGAATTTTTGGTACCATACACCATACAGGAGAGTAACATGGTGGATACAGTGCTTCAGGCGCATGAAGTGCAGGCGCCGGGGCAGATACTATCATGGACAGGTGGAGTCCGCATGAGCGGAAACGCCCAAAAACTATACCGTATCTTGGCTCTCTCTGTGATCCTGCTGGGACTTCCTCGTACGCCCCTGTGCACATATGCTGCCCAGGCTGCGTCTACAGTCTATGATGTCGTCAGTCCTGCAATCTTACAACCAGGCAGCCCGGTCCCCCCTCCTACAGAACCGGTCGTGTTAACGGTGCGTGGCCGTTTAGGTCTCGCCCATGCAGAGGCCGGGGTGACATTCGATATGCCGACATTAGAGCGCCTTGGTCTCATCCGCTTCACCACGCCCACAGCATGGACGGATGGCCTGGTCACGTTCGAAGGTGTTTTACTGTCTCGCCTCCTGGAGGTGTTGGCCGTGCCTGGTGACGTGACGGCATTGGCTATGACTGCACTCGACGATTATCAGGTGGCCATCCCGGCGACGGATGTCCGCACCTGGCCGGTGATCATCGCCCTCAAGCGCGACGGCCAATATATGTCAGTACGCAATAAAGGGCCACTGTGGGTGGTGTATCCCCGCCATGCTTTTCCTGCATTAGCCCAGGCCAAGCACAACTCGAAGTGGATCTGGCAGCTCAAGGAGATTGTGATTCGTTGAAAGCCCGGCACACCTCCACGACCAGGACAGCGACGATGACCAGCCATGCAGACAATCGACGGCGATGGCAGGTTCCCTATGGGATTGTCACCCTCTGGAGTGCATATGTACTCATGTTTCTTGGCGGAGTGTATCTCCTGGCTCGCGAATACGCGGCCGTGAATCATGCTGCCGCTTACGCGAATGAGTCGATCCTCTGGGACATCAGTCAGTTACAACGCGAACTACTGCGCCTCGGGTTACTTCTCGAACGCACGCAAGCTCCGGGTGACCCGGTCTCGCCAAAGACTCTGGCGGATCAGCTCGACCTCGCCTGGAGTAACCTCGACCGTCTGGAGCACGGCATCAGCCGCGCCTGGATACGTCCGCAATCGCCCATGGCTGCCGCGGTCACGCAGCTGCGCGGGTTTTTCGAACACCTGGACCGGCTTTTCCAGCAATGGCCTGAGGAACCAGTCACGTACGCGCGCCAGGCGCTGCCCCATGTCACCGCGGCACACACCCTGGCGCATTACATCATGAGCGGTGTATATCAGCAGCACAATGCGGATACCACTCTCCTGCACGAGGCATTACACAGCTTCCAACGGCATCTGGTCGGCTACGCGATAGGTTTGACGCTCCTCATGGTGCTGCTGATGTATATGACCTGGCGCCATCTCCACTCCGAGCAGGCGCGTCGTGAGGCGGAACGACGCTATCGCGAGGCATTACAACAGGCACACGACGCCCTGGAGCGCCGGGTGGAGGAGCGCACCGCAGAGCTGATGGCGGCGAATGCTTCGCTGCAGCGTGAAAGCGCTATGCGCCAGCGCATGGCGCGGGAAATGCTCAAGATCAGTGACCGTGAGCAGCGGCGGATTGGGCAAGATTTGCACGATGGCCTGGGGCAATTGCTCGCTGGGATGGCGTTCCTGAGCCAGGCACTCGCGCAGAAGCTGGCCAAACAGGGCATAGCGGAGACTGCAGAGGCGACGCAGCTCGTGCATCTGGCTAACAAGGCCATGACCTGGGCACGCAAACTCGTACACGGCCTCTCGCCCGTTGAGCTGGAGGGAGATGGTTTTATCGTGGCCCTGCAGGATCTGGCCCTGCAGGCAGAGCACCTCTTCGGCATTACCTGTCAGGTGACGTGTGACCACCTGCCTCCTATGCCGGACCATACGGTCGCCACGCATCTCTATCGCATCGCACAAGAAGCCGTCAGTAACGCCGTCAAACATGGGCAGGCACCTCACGTTATCCTGGCTCTGACGACCGAACAGCACAGCACCACACTGACGATACACGACGATGGCATAGGCTTTCAAGAAGGCGCGAACAAACCCACCGGCATGGGACTCCGTACCATGTATTATCGTGCCAGTATGATTGGTGCCTCACTCACGATCCACAGCGATGTCGGTAGCGGCACCACGGTCGTCTGCGAATGGCCCCATCCCAAGACCACAGGGGATGATGGAGAGATGCCGCAATGGAGCGACGGAGCGACCACAGACCTGGCGCGCTGAGTGGCTATCGGATCCTCGATCTGTGCGCTGCGTCAGGCGTCTTGTGCACCAAAATACTGGCTGACCTGGGAGCTGATGTCATCAAGGTCGAAGCGCCAGCAGGGAACGCGACACGGTATCGTGGACCGTTTTATCAGGAGCAGACCGATCCGGAAAAGAGTCTGTTTTTCTGGTACTTTCATACGAACAAGCGCAGTGTCACCCTGGACCTTGAGACACCCACTGGTCAGACGCTCTTGCACAGACTCCTGGCGACTGCCGATGCCCTCGTGGAAACCTTTCCGCCCGGCTATCTCGATGGCCTGGGGCTCGGTGTCAGGCATCTGCGCGCCCGCCATCCTCATCTCGTTATGACGTCCATCACGGGTTTTGGCAGCACCGGGCCCTACAGTCAGTACAAAGCGCCGGACATTGTCGGCCTCGCCATGGGTGGCCTGGCCTATCTGTGCGGTGAACCGGATGGTCCACCGGCGCCACCTGGCGGGCTGCAGGGCTATCATCTGGCAGCGCTGAATGGGGCGGTGGGGACACTGATCGCGCTCTGGCATCGTGAGGCGACCGGCCAGGGCCAGCACGTGGATGTATCAATGCAGGCCGCAGTCGCTAATACGCTCGAAACGACGCACCAGACCTATGACTTCAACCGCGAGATACGCACGCGTTGGGGGCATCGACGGGAGGGAGCCGCCTATATCTTGCCCTGTCAGGATGGCTATGTCGCGCTCCTCTGTGCTGGCCAGTTCGGCTGGCGGCGCCTGATCGCCTGGCTCACTGCGGAAGGGGCTGTAGGGGCACTGGCCGACGAGCGCCTGGCTGACGACGTGTATCGCTTTGAGCATGATGCAGAGGTGCATGCGGCTCTGCAAGCGTTTTTCGTCACCAAGACCAAACAGCGCGCCTACACCGAGGCGCAGCACTATCGTGTGCCCCTGGCGCCAGTGCAAACAGCGCGTGACCTGGTAGAAAGTCCACAGTTGCAGGCACGACAGTTTTTTGTCGAAATCGAGCATGCAGAACTCGGTACGACACTGCGCTACCCAGGTGCTCCCTATGCGCTGTCTGTCACCCCCTGGCAGCTCAGACGCCGACCTCCACGCCTGGGTGAGCACAATGCCGAGATTTTCGCGTCGTTACCCCCTCTCCCTATGGGAAAGGGCAAGGGTAACGAAACCACGTCTCCACAACCGGCCCTGCAAGGCATACGTGTGCTCGATTTCTCCTGGTTCGGGGCCGCACCTCTTGGCACAAAAATCCTCGCTGACCATGGCGCCGAAGTCATTCGTGTCGAGTCCATGGCGCGCCCTGACCTGCTGCGCCTCACGGGCAGCAGTCACTTTCGCGATTACACGCCTGACATTAACGGCAGCGGCTTTTTTAACGATTTTAACAGTAGCAAATACGGCATTACGCTGAACCTTAACCACCCTGAAGGCGTGGCCATTGCCCAACGGCTCGTGGCGCTGAGTGATGTGGTCATTGACAGCTTTACGCGTCGTGCCATGCGCAAGTGGGGCCTGTACTACGACGACCTGGTGCAGCTCAAGCCCGACATCATTGTAGTCAGTGTGGCACAGCAGGGGCACACCGGCCCGCACGCCGACTATTTGGGCTTTGGCTACAATTTGCAGGCCCTGGCCGGCATCAATCACCTCACCGGCTATCCGGACGGCTATCCGCTGGGTACCAGTGTGAATTACCCGGACTTTGTGCTGCCCATGTTCGTCGCCTCGGTCATTATGAGCGCCCTGCTCTACCGGCGCCGCACTGGCACAGGACAACACATTGACCTGTCGCAGTACCAGGCCATGGCCTCGACTCTGGGGCCCATGCTCATGGACTACATGGTCAATGGCCGCATCGCCACCCGTACGGGCGGCCGCGCCGCTACCGCGGCGCCCCATGGAGTCTATCGCTGTCAGGGCGATGATCGCTGGTGTGTCATCGCCGTCTGTACTGAGGACGAGTGGGGAGCGCTATGCCGCGTTATGGGACATCCAGTCTGGACCCAGGAGGCGCGTTTTCAGACGATGGCGAGCCGGCTGCAGCACGTTGAGGCGCTGGATGCGCTGCTGCACGCCTGGACCATGCAGCACACGCCTGAACACGTCATGCATCGCTTGCAGAGTGCTGGTGTGGCGGCCGGCGTAGTGCAAAACGCTGCCGACCTGCTCGAACACGACCCGCAACTGCGGCACCGTGGGCATTATCATCTCTTGCAGCATCCGGTCACCGGCCCTACGCTCTATATGGGGTCGCCTTTCCTCCTCTCTGCCACCCCTGCCGCACTGCGGCCAGCCCCGTGTCTCGGCCAGCACAACGCCTACGTCTACGGGGAATTGTTAGGAATGAGCGCCGCGGAGATGGCGCGTTATACTGCAGAGGGTATCTTTTACTAGCAGAATGAGCCTGCTACGAAGGGCGAGAGCATGGAGCTGCATGAGCTGCGCAACAGCGTCGAGCTGGCCTTAGACATGGTGCACGCCACCAGGGACATCCTGGCAGCCGAAGTATGCGCGTCCTGGTGTGAGCAACAGGTGGTCCGTCTGCGGCACGACACAGAGCACCCCAGTGAAGACGTCCAGGCGCTGCAGGCACACACCACCTATGGCCTCAGCTTCCTTGCGGTCATGGCCGACAGCAATGGACGGAGCGTTGGGTTTGGGGTGACGAGCGCAGATCTGTCGCGGGAGGGCATTCTGACGGCCTTAGAGATGGCCAGGCAGGGCGCGACTCTGGAGCCCTTGCGCTTGACCTTCCCGCGACCTCTCGATCTCGAACCTCCTCCCATACCCCTCTACGATCCACAGGTGCTGACCCTCCCAGATGACGAGGTCAAGCAAGTGGCTTTGGACACCCTCGATGGGGCACTCTCGACCTTACAAGAGGCTGGCTATGTCAGAGGTCTGCGCGTCAGTGGCGAGGTCCGGAGCCAGAAAGAGCAGCTGGTCATTGGTAATACGCAGGGCTTGTTAGTCAGCGATACCATCACGGGCCTGCTGGCAGCTATGTCTGTGCAGCTCGCGCAACCGCCGAGTCAGGGCACAGGGAGCTGCGCTGCGACTCACTGGCGTGATTTTGCGGCCTATGAGGCAGGGGTTGAGGCGGCACACCAAGCGCTCCGGGCGCAGGGGAGTATCACCCTGGCGGGAGGTGACTACCCGGTCGTGTTCGGTCCCCGGGCTGTGGCGGCACTGGTCCAGGATCTTTTACTGCCAGCGCTCAGTCTGGACACTGTTGCGGCTGGTACCAGTCCTTTCGCGGCGCAACGCGGCCAGTCTATCGCCAGCCCTCTGCTCACCATGAGCGACGACGGACGTCTTCCCGGTATGTTAGGGAGTCGCACAATTACGGGCGACGGCTTGCCCACAGGCACCACGATGCTCGTCGAACAGGGGCGCCTGGTGGGTTTTTTAGCGGAGGCCTATCATGCTCAGCACCTGATCGGGCTCGTCGGTGCCGTCGTGCCACGCAACGGTATGCGCCATGCCACCAACGGCCAGAGTTTCGCGATGCGTCCTGGCATCTTTCCTACCAATATCACGTTCTCGAGCCCTGACGCCGTGGCGCTTGATGCCCTCCTGGCACCCATAGATCAGGGTCTGTACGTGGGTGACCTCTGGGATATCACGACGCCAGAAGGATTACGCACCGGAGCGTTTACGAGTACTGTGATCGGTCCGTCCTACGCTATCCGACAGGGACAGCTCGCTGAACCCGTGCGCCCAGGCGTGTTGTCTCTGCAGGATAACTTCCTGCACCTCCTGCAACGCCTCACCGGCATCTCCACGACGCAGCAACCCGTGGTGCTTGCGACCCGGCAATCCCTCGTCCTCGCTCCCGAGTGGCGCTGCATCCAGGCGCATTTTGTCCCCAGTGTGCCCCCTCCCTCCGGGAGACGGTTAGGGTGAAGGTCGCTGCGCTCCCTGCGCCCACACAGTGGCGCCGAAGGGGCTTGGTCCCAAGTGCTTTGCACAGAATGGAGATTCCAGGTATGATGGGGTGTGGATGACAAGATCAGCCTGGCAACAGGAGGGAGAGTTCCGGCGTCCCAGTACTCTGAAACCGAGGAGGAGGTTACGATGAGGAAAATCGTGTTGTCCATTTTCGTCCTGGCACTGGCAGTGCTGACCTTCGCCCACCTAGCGGCTGCGGACGAGATGAAAGCCAAAGCCAATCTCACGGGGGCAGCCGAGGTGCCTGGTCCGGGTGACCCCGATGGCGGTGGCACCGCACAGGTAACGCTCAACACTGACAAAAACGAAGTGTGTTATGACTTAACCGTGACCAAGATTGACGAAGCCACAGCAGCGCATATCCACGAAGGTGCCGTCGACAAAGATGGTCCCGTCAAAGTGGGTCTGGATGCACCCAAGGGCGGTTCCGCAAAGGGCTGCAAGACTGCCGATGCCGCCGTGGTGAAAGATATTATGGCGAACCCCGCCAACTACTATGTCAACATCCACAACGCTGCCTATCCCAAGGGGGCTGTACGGGGACAGCTCGCTAAGTAGGACATGCCCCTAGCCTGGTTGCTAGCTGACGCTGGTAGACGAGAGGGTGTATGCCATGGTCCGGCAGGCACCCTCTTTTGGGATACTCGGCTCTTGCTTCGGCCGCTCGTCCTGGCTATATTTCATGAGTCGAAGCGCATCAGGGGTTACTCTTTACGGGAGGAAATAGGTATGAAACGTACGGCTGCATTGACAAGCGTTGTCGTGATACTGCTAGCTGTATGCGTCTGGACATTAGATGCCTGGGGGCGTGCTGGCGGTGGGAAATCGACCGGGAGTCGAGGTTCGCGGACCTGGTCGGCCCCAGACTCGCACCCGAGTTCCGCATCTCCTAGTCGTCAGGCAGTGCCGCCAGCAGCCGGCCAGCAGCCCATGCCGCAGCGCTCCGGTTGGATGAGCGGGCTGATGGGCGGGATGATGGGCTTTGCCTTAGGTGGCTTGATCGGGAGCCTGCTCTTTGGTGGCTTTGGCGGTGGCCTCTTTGGCGGCATTGGCCTGTTAGAGATCCTACTCATCGGGGGGCTGCTCTATTTTGCCTTCGCCTATATGCGTCGACGCCAGCAGCCGGCCCCGGCAAGTCCCTATGGCTATGCCCCCCCACAAGAGGTAGAGACGCCATCCTGGCAATCCGCTTCACGCGACACTGCCGCAGCGACAGAGAGCGATCTGGAGCGCGGCATCAGGCACATCCAGCAGATGGACAGTGCCTTTGATCCGGTGCGTTGCGCTGATACCGCCTCCGAGGTCTTTTTCAACATCCAGTCGGCGTGGATGGCGCGTGACATGCGGCCAGTACGCCACCTCATGACACCGGAGATGTACGAGCAGATGTCCAAAGAGTGCGAGCGGCTGCGCATGGAGCGGCGCATCAACCGCCTCGAGAACATCGCTGTACGCTCCACAGCAGTGACAGAAGCCTGGCAAGAGAGTGGCCAGGATTTCGTCACCGTGCGCTTCCTGGCCACTCTGCTGGACTATACAGTCGAAGAGAGCAGTAATCAGCTCATCGAGGGGAGTCGTACCGAACCGGTGAAATTCGAGGAATACTGGACCTTCACGCGCCCGGTCGGACCCAACCCCTGGCAACTCAGTGCCATCCAGCAGCCAGCCTGAGCGTGCTGGCAGGCGGTAAGGGAGGACGTGTCATCACAGGTCCTCCCCTCGGGAGTACTATCCGTGGACAAGAGGATCTACCGGGGCCGGAGGAGTGCACACTTACAGTGTATTATCCCCCTGGCGTGGGTGGCGTAAAGCCCAGGCCAACTGCCGTGCGATGCCGCGCAACAGCCGTACGTCACGGCGTTCGAGCCCGGCGCGTTCACAAATCCGCCGTATGCCCATGAGACCTCGTGCAATAGCATGGGCTCCCGAGAAACCGTGTATGCTAAACGCGGCCTGGAAATGGGCGTACATCGCCTCAATCTCGTCCACTGATGCCATCAGTGGCCCCTGCTGGGATGGGGCCTGGTAGTGCACCTGCATGATCTCATAGCCCAACACCAGGACGGCTTGCGCTAAATTCAGAGACGTGGCCTCTGGGACAGTAGGAATCACCACGAGGTCATTACAGAGGTCCAGCTCCGCCGTCATAAGCCCGGTATCCTCCGGGCCAAAGAGAATACCGACGTGCGGATGCTGCGCATATAACGCCGGCAGTTTGTGGGCCAGTTCACGGGGTGTCAGTGGCGGATGACGATACTCCCGACGCCGCGCCGACGTCCCTACCAGCCAGTGACACGTCGCTACTGCTGCCGCCAGGGAATCGTACACCACCGCCTGCTGCAGGAGGTACTCGGCATGGCAGGCCATCATGCGCGCTTCAGGATGAGGGAAATGTTCGGGAGCCACCAGCGCCAGGCGCTCCAGCCCCATATTGTGCATCGCCCGCGCTGCAGCGCCGATGTTGCCCGGGCTCTGCGGACGTACCAGGATGATGGTGATCTGTGCTGCGTGTAGCCCTGTGCTCATGCTCTGTGTAACCTGCCATGTATCACGCCATACCCTTGTGCCCTCATTGTAGCATGGACTCCTCCTAACCTCACAGGATCCATGCCCATTCAGCGCCTAGTGAACTTTGACATCTCGGTGTTCTTTCATTACTATGAGCCACCCTCATATATCTATACGGCTTCGTGACATGGAGTAAGTTCATATGCCATCATTTTCGCCCGACGGAGAGCCTCAGCGACTGGCTGCCACGCCGTATACGCCCGAGGACGATGTCCATCAGGAAGCCGGAAAGGGGGAAGGATTATGAGCGCAGAACAGTGGAGTGCCGATCAACTCGGTGCCCTGGCCGATGAATGGGCCGCCGAACGCGAAGCCTTCCTCTCTGCCGTGCACACATACCTCACAACGCAGCTGTCCCAGAGCCCTGCTGGTCAACCCCAGCCCCTGGCGCACACGACGTATGCTGCTGAACTGGCAGCCATCGGTGAGCGTCTCAGCAGCTTCCTGCGCACCCTGGACAGCACTCCGCGCTACACTATCCAGCACCGCGTGGCCGAGTATCAGCAAGCCCTGGAAACGCAGTACGGTGCTGCGGCTGAGGCTGATGCCGCACGGCTCGCGTCCATACAGCCGCCACCGGAGGCTACAGCGCTGCACGACGCGGTCCGTCAGGCGCTGGCCATCATGCAGCATATCTTACACCTGTATAAGGAGCTGCGAGGCCAGTTTGACTTCGCGACCATCCGATTTGCCAATCGCCTGGCATCGCAGATCAAATATCGCCTCTACCCTGTGCGCCAGCATGTGCCAGCATTGTTGCACTATTGGCTCTTGGACAACGTGGATGTGGCAGCCTGTGAGCCAGCCGCCGCCCATGTTGACGCGGACAGCGGGATCCGGCGCTACGACGCCGAGGGTGCCCGTGGTGCCTACACCTGCTATGTGCCCGAGTCCTACCGGGCGGATCGCCCCTGGCCATTATTGCTGACGCTGCACGGGGGGAGTGGCAACGACGAGGATTTTTTGTGGACGTGGCTCACCTACGCTAAATGTCGTGGCTACCTGCTCGTGAGCGCTAAATCGTTTGGCCCCACCTGGTTTCCGTGGGATGCGCCGTCCCTGATGTTCATCCTGGACGAAATGCAGGAGCGCTACCACGTCGACCCCGAGCGTATGCTCCTCACAGGCATATCGGATGGGGGCTCGTTCAGTTATGAAGTGGGCTTTGCCTGGCCTGAGCGCTTTGCTGGTCTGGCGGTCGTAGCTGGAATATTGCGGCCACACCAACGCAGTGCCCAGGCGAGTCAACTGCCAGTCTATGTCGTGCATGGTGCGCAGGATCAACTCTTTCCCGTGGCATATATCCGCCTGGTCGTGGATAAGCTGCGTGAGTGGGGGCACAACGTCACCTACCACGAACTCGCTGGCTTCGGCCATGCCTACCCACCTGGCGAAAATACCGTCATCCTGGACTGGTTTGAGGGACTTCAACGGGCCGTCTAAGTATGGCCAAGAGGTCAGCGATAGGCACCGCCTGCCAGCGCGAATATCTCGTTTGAGCCCTCACCGTTGTCGCTGCTGCCGCTCAAGCCCCGCCTCGAAGTGCCGCCGCATCTCGTGATACGCCCAGTGGTGCAGTGCCTGCTCCCCAGCCTGGTGCAGATACTGCACGGCCTGGGGGGAGACGTGCCCGTGCCCAAAATGGCACCCCAGCTGCGTGGCAATCGTGGGCGTCTACGGGTCATAGCTCTGCGCCAG
>Ga0081538_10003952_pt1 | contig 13819 bp, 9 predicted proteins | sample TabmetS5T2R1_FD_71022 | JGI IMG/M metagenome (GOLD analysis project Ga0081538, IMG submission 71022) | Tabebuia heterophylla rhizosphere microbial communities from the University of Puerto Rico - S5T2R1 | ecosystem: Host-associated > Plants > Roots > Rhizosphere ... | reverse complement strand
CGCCGCGCACCCGAAACGCTCGTCGATGCCAAGTTCAGCCTCCCGTTCCTGGTCGCGCTCGCCGCTGTGCACGGCACGGTGGAAGTGGCGCACTTCACCGAGGCCCGGCTTCACGATCCGCTGGTCCGAGCCGTTGCGCAGAAGGTAGTTCCCGTTGACGACGCGCTCCTCGACTGGCATCTCGAGCTGCCTCCTGGTCGCGTCGAGGTGACCACGACGGATGGTCGCGTCCTCAACCGGGTCGGGTCAGCCTTCCCGGGCAGTCAGGAGCACCCAGTGACGTGGCCCGAGCTCGCCGAGAAGTTCCGCCGCTGCGCGGCTTTCGCGTCCCGTCCTCCCGCTGAGGCCGACATCGAGCAGGCTATCGACGTTGCCCAGAATCTGGACACGGCGCCGGACGCCACCATTCTGAGCCGGCTGCTCGGTTGATTGTGACCGACCGTGGCCGACTCACCGGATCACCGACGTCGCCGACCTCACCCAGCGCTTGATCTTGTCCGCTATCCCTCCCGCGCAGGCGGGACATCATCGAGAAAGGCCTTGCCATGTTCGAGTCAAGTCGCAGGATCATCGTGGGCCTCACCGACGACGGCCGTTCTACCGTGGATGCAGACGCCCGGGATGTCGCCGTCCTTGACCCCGTTCCTGGGTTTCGAGTCCACGAAGTCTGGTGCCAGCGGGCTGTGCCCGGCCGGGTGGACGAGCACGGTGCCCGGTCCGATGAGGCAGAGATCACACCGCCCCCCGGCGGCGCACTGGTCCGCGTGCTGACGATCGCGCCCGTGGCACTTGCGGATTGGGCACCGAACCTCCACGGCGACAACGATCGTCACGTCCTGCTGCTGGTGTCTGGGACGGTCGACTTGGTCCTGGAGGACACCGAGGTCAACATGACCGTGGGTGACAGTGTCGTGCTGAGCGGCCATGTCCACGATTGGCGCAACGCCTCTGACGAGCCTGCCGTCCTGGTGTACACCACCTTCGCGCTCACCGGCAGCGGATCCGCGATCTGAAGCAAGATTCTTGGGCGTCGTTACACGGTGCGCGATCGCTTCCGCAGGTTGCGGCGGTCGCTGCATCTTTGTCCCGCCACGGCGCAACGGCCGCGGCCACCTAGTCAAGCTTGTCGCAGCGACCGCAACCGGGCCCTCTCCAGCGTCGCATATGCAGCGATCGCGGCAAGCAGCACCACGCCGTTCAAGATCTGGGCCCACGATGGATCGATCTCGAGCAGCGGCACCGAGTTGTTGATGAGGGCTAGGAACATTGCTCCGAGAAGCGCCCCGACGAACGAACCTCGACCCCCCGTCATCACGGCACCGCCAAGGAACACTGCCGCAAAGATAGGCAACGCGTAGGTGCTGCCGATGTTGTTCGCACCCGCGCCCGCCTGGCTCGCAAGGACGACGCCGCCAAGGACTGCGCCGAGCGTGGAGATGAACAGCGCGCCGGTTCGGATCCGGCCGACCCGCCATCCGACCCGTAGGGCGGAGTCTGCTCGCAGCCCGGTCGCTCGCAGAGCGAGACCACGAGGCGTCTTGTACAGCCACCACTCGAGGGCGATTGCCAATACTGCCACCACGATGAACGAGATCGGGATGAAGCCGACGCTCTTGGCGAAGATGCCGTACAGATCCCCCGCGATAATGCCGCCGTACTCTGGTCGGAGCCAGATGGCGATGCCTTGAACGACGCCTAGCGAGGCTACCGTGGCTACGATGGGCGTCACGTTCAGGGCCTCGATCAGAAGCGCATTGAACGCACCGACTGCCAGGACCGCCAGGACGCAAACCGCTGCGGACTTCACAATAGATCCGGCCGCCAGGTCGGGAAGGGTGAACGACAAGAGCACGACCGTCAGGCTCATGACTGATCCGATCGAGATGTCGAACAGCCCTGAGATCAGGTTGTACTGCTGGGCCAGCGCAACCAACCCGAGCGGCAGCGTGAGGATCAGCCAGCTGGTCAGGTTGAAGGTGTCCCAGAACACGGCGGTCTGACTACCGGTGTAGAGGGCCAGCGCTGTGATGAGGATGAGCAGAACAATGATAGGAGTGTGCGCGGACAGCCGATCGAACCAGGTCCGGAAGCCCGAATGCCGGCGTAGCTCGACCTGCGCCTCCGACACGTCCGTGGCAGCGACGAAGCTCTGAACGATCTGGCCCTCGGAGGTGGGTTCGACGATCTCCTCGACGACGGCCCCTCGGGACATGACGTAGACCCGATCGCACAGACCGGCGAGCTCGGCAGAGTCTGAAGAGTTGACGAGCACTCCGACGCCGTTCTCGGTTGCTTGCGACATCACCTGGTAGATGTCGAGGCGAGCCTTCGCATCGACCCCCTGAGTGGGTTCGTCGACGATCAGCACCTCGGGCTTGCGAAGCCACGGCCGCGCTAGGACAACCTTTTGCTGGTTACCGCCCGAAAGACTCTCGACGGGCATGTAGGGGGAACCTGCGACAATGTTCAGTCGCTTTTTGACATCGCGGAACTTTGACACCAGACGTCGGCGCAGAGAAGTCCCCATCGGGCCCGAGTCGGCGCCCAGCTGACTCGTCGCGTTGTCGAGAACTGAGACAGCCGGGAAGATCGATTCCCTGACGCGATCCCCGCTCTGGAAGCTGATTCTGGACTGCACCGCGGTCGCCGGAGAGATCCGCGGCAGCTCCTTGCCATCGACCGCGATATTGCCGCCGGACTTGCCGATTCCGATGATGCCGCGAAGCAGTCCCCGCTGGCCATTCCCCTCGGCCCCCGCGACGCCGACGATCTCCCCCGCCCCGACGGTGAGGGACACCGGGCCGAAGCCATCACCTTGCAGATCATGCAGCTCGAGGCGGTTTGTACGGTCAACTGGGGGCGTCCTGTCGGGGAACTCGAGTGATGTCGGCGCGCCGACCATCATCTCGACCAACTCCTCGACCTTCCAGCCCGAGTGGCCGTAGGTGCCCTGGATTTCACCGTCACGGATCACGGTCAGCCGGTCGGCGAGACGCCGCACCTCCTCGAGCCGGTGGCTCACATACACGATCGCCGTTCCCTCATCGCGCGCTCGCTTGATGATCTCCTCGAGCTTGATCGCAAGATCCATGTCCAGCGCGGCCGTTGGCTCATCGAGCATGAGGACCTTGGGCTTGTGCGCCATGGCGCGAGCGACTTCAAGCAGCTGACGAGCGCCCGGACCGAGTGCGGCGACCAGGTCCGACTGCCGGAAAGGCAGGTCGAAAGCACGCAGGTACTCGTGAATGTCTGGTGGTTGGGCCTCGCCTAGAGCGTTGAACGACAGTGAGATGTTGTCCGCAACGGTGAGTTCGTTCACCAACGAGGTGTCCTGATAGGCCGTGATCAGCCCCAGGCGACGTGAGCGCTGCACGCCTCCGCGGCCCAGTTCCTGGCCACCAATGAAGATCTGACCTTCGTCGATGTCGTAGACACCGCAAGCGGCCTTGATCATTGTCGACTTGCCCGAGCCGTTCTCACCTACAAGCGCGTGGACCTCTCCCTCCCTGCAGTCGAAGTTGGCCGATGAGAGGGCGCGTACGCCCGGGAACGACTTCGTCACGCCGATCACACGCAGGGCCGCGGTCTCAGAGAGCTGCTCACCGGGCTTCGTGGTTGTAGGAAGGTCGCCCGTTTCCATGCTGTCACTCCCTAGACGTTGGCCCGCCGGGCCTGCCCGCTATGCAGGCCCGGCTTGTCGTGCTGGATCGACTGATGGTTCAGTTCTGCGCGGAGAGGATCCACTGCTCCTGCTCAGCGGTGAAGAAGGTCGGGATCGGCGCGTTCGCCGGCATGGCCGGGTCGTGATCCGCCAGTAGTTCATCGAGAGTGGCGATACCAGTCGGCATCATGAAGGGCTCGATCTTCTCGCCCGCCTTGAGCATGATCCCGTAATCAACACCTACCCGAGGGAACCAAGCGCGGCCGGTGGAGATGTAGGCCTGCATCTCGATGCCGTCCTCCTTGGCCTCTTGGGCCTGGGTAAGGAGCGAGTAGTTCTCGGCGTCGGAGCCCAGGAGCGGCGGGGTCTTCCCGGCCTTGAGGTAAGGCGCGGCGAAGTCCTCGACGGTGTAGTCGTAGGCGACGAAGTCGGGGTTCTTGCCGGACGCGTACAGCGCGTTGCCCTGTTGGGCCCCCCCTTGTTCCGTCCACTGGGTGAAGCCTTGGATGACCTTGGTCCAGCCAGCGGCGTCGAGCTTCTCGGTCAGGCAAGGCTGCCAGGTCGCAGCGCTGTTGTTGCCCGGAATGCCGGTGTAGAGACCATAGGTGCCCCCGTTCGGATGCTGCTTGATCAACGCGTCGGCGGTCAGTTCCTGTGGCGTGCACAGGTCCTCGCTCGCCTGGCCGGAAAGTTGCGACACGACCTGATCGGGCATGGGGGAGCCCACCTGGATGATGGCCACGTTTGCCCTCTTGGCCGCCTGGACGGCGGGCAGGACGGCTGCCCCGAAGACGGTGTTGATGATGAGGACGTCCACCTTCTGCGCGATCATGCTATTGATGTTGGCGAGCAGCTTCGGGACGTCTTCGCCCAGGCTGTACACGATCTTGCCGACCTCGGGGGACTGGATCGCGGCCGCGGTGGTCTCAGCCCGCGAGGTCTGGCGCCACGGGTTGATCCCGTCCCAGGCCAAACCGATCGTGAGGTCGCCGCCGCTGCCGGTCTGGCACGACGTCGCCTTCATACATTCCTGCACCTTGCTCCATTGTTCGTCGGTCAGCGGCGTCGCCACCTTGTTGATGGTGCGCTGCAAGACAGGGTTGAGGTCGTCGTACTTCAGGTCCTTGTTCAGGAAGCCTTGGGCGATCGCTGCCTGTCGGGCCTCGGCGGACGCCTCCGGCACGGTGAAGGAGCCCTCCTGGGGCGACGAGCCCGAGCCGTCGCCACCGGAACCGCATCCCACAAGGAGTAACGCGGCAGCCGTAACAGTGGCCGTGGCGAACTTGAGCCTGTGGCGGCCCTTGAAACTCTTTGACATGGTCACCTCTTCCAGTTGGTGGGTTTTCCCGACTCCCGACGCTATGCAGGATCGAGGACGGTGGGCTCGAGAAAGCGCACGGGAGTTGCTAGGTTGAGCGGCGGATTCGGAACTTGCCGAGACTGGACGCACCCTTCTGACCGATGGTGATCGCGGCTACGGCAACCGCGAGGACAAGACCTTGGACGACCACACGCGTTCCCGAAGACATCCCTTGGACCGAGAGAATCTGGTCGAGCAGAACGAGGAACAGGCACGAGCTGATAACGCTGGAGATGCTCGCGGGGCCTCCGGTGAAAAGCGCCCCCGCCACTCCCGCGACGGTGATTGCCAACAGTTGGTACTGGTTGCCCGACAGGACATCCGGGGACCCGACGTAGCCGGCGAGCAGAACGCCGGCCGCCCCGTACAGCAGCCCGGCAAGCGCGAAAGCCATCAGCTCTACGGCCTTGACGCGAATACCAAGCATGTTCGCGGCGCGAGGGTTGCTGCCGGCGAACGCGATGGACTTCCCGGGTCGAGTCTTGTTCAGGAAGGTGGCGAGCAAGACCGCGATGATCACCGCGGCGATGAAGACCGCGTTGATGTTCAGGACCTCGGATTGGGCGATGTCCACGAGCGTCTGAGGAGTCCGACCGGTGGACGAAAGCGCCACACCGGTCCAAAGCTGGATCAAACCAATGAGGATGCCGACCGTCGCAAGAGTGACGATGAGCGCGTTCAGCCGCAGAATGACGATGAGAACGCCGTTGACGAGGCTGAGCAGGACACAGACGCACAAGGAGCCCAGCACCAGAACCCACACGTTCGTGCCGCCGGCGTAGTGGACGACGACCCCTGCGCCGACCGAGACGATCGCAGAGATCGACAGGTCGATGGCGCCAGTCATCACGATCAGCAACTGACCGAGTGCGGCGATCGCCAGTACGCCCGCCAACGCGGTGACCAGGGTTATCGAGGGACCGCTGAGCGCGCTTCGGGAGAAGACGGCGGCACCCAGCACCACCAACAGCAACGCCGCCCAAGAGGCCCGATAGCGAGCGGGCCAGCGGTACTTCAGGTCAGTCAGGCGCTGATCTGATCCGCCAGCTCTCAAGCGCCCGGACTGGGTCGAGGGCAGTCCTCGGTCCCGATCTGCCGACTGATCGATCTGGCTCGCCATGACCCCACCCCTATGCTCGCCGTCGCCGATGAGGATGCGCGAGCACCTCGGATGTCATCGCGCGGCGTTGACAGTATCCCACTAAACGGGATATTGTCAATCGTAGCGGGGGGAACTGCACTCGGGACGATGACAGCGAGCGGGCCCGGCGCTGCGGCCATGTTGGCTTGCGCCTCGGGCTCCATCTTCGGTGAGGGAGCCGGTAATGCGGGTGAGCAAGGCAGCCGACACTGACAACGAGCAGGTTGGGTCGATGCGTGAGGGAAAGCTGGACCAAAAGCATCTGTTGTTCGGTGAGGACGGTTCCCCCAACAACTACGACCTGAACATGGGCCTGACCGGTGGTGGGGGTTGGCGGACGCCGCGGCATCGGCACAACTTCGACCAGGTCCGCTACGTGATCCAAGGCCAGCTGCCCTACACCGAGACCGACGTGCTCGAGGAAGGGTGGGTGGGCTACTTCCCCGAGAGTGTCTACTACGGTCCGCAGGAGCGGGCCGAGGGTCTGCGGACCATGGTGTTGCAGTGCGGCGGGGCGAGCGGCGCCGGCTACCTCAGCGTGGCGCAGCGGGAGGCGACCAATGCCGAGCTGAACAAGACCGGTGAGTTCAAAAAGGGCCTGTACTACTACACCGACGCCAACGGCGAACCCCGAACTCTGGACGGCTCGCAGGCGATCTTCGAACACGCCATGGGCCACCAGCTGGAGTTCGCGACCCCCCGCTACAGCGACGTGATCGCGATGAACCCGCAGGCCTACGACTGGCTACCGCAAGGCGATCCCGGGGTGTGGGAGAGGCGGCTCGGCAGCTTCACCGAACGCGACCTGCGGATCGGGTTCCTCCGCCTCGACGCCGGCGCGGTCTACCAGGCCGGCCAGCAGCCCTCCATCGAGATCCTGTTCCAGATCAACGGCCACGTGAGCGCGGGCGGGGAGAAGTGCGGCCCCGAAACCGGATACGAGTTCTTGGCCAACGAAGGCCCAATACCCGTAGAGGCCATCGAACCCACCGAATTCTTCCACGCCGTCCTCCACACCTTCTGAACTAAGACAGCGCGACGTGGTGCAGCACGGGTCGTACCGACCGGGGCTGCACCACCGAAGCCGCATCCCTATCCGACGTCAGGGAGCATTGACCAAGATTGCCGCTTGAAGCAGAGGTCCTGGCCCCCTTCCCGGCCCAGGTTCCAATCCCAGCTGGGGCCGTCGCCGACGCCATCGCCGCCTCCGACACCGAAACCCCCCGAGTGCTGGTGGTACTCGACGACGATCCCACCGGAACCCAATCGGTAGCAGACCTACCGGTGCTTACCCGTTGGGAGGGGGCGGACTTCACTTGGGCGATCGAGCACATTGCCCGGAGTGGCTGCAAGCCTGCCGTCTATGTGCTCACCAACACCCGTAGTCTCGACCCGGAAGAGGCGGCCGCCCGCAATGAAGAGGTTGTCCGCAACGCCCTCGCGGCGACAGAATCCCAACAAATCACTGTCGGTTCCCGTGTTCGACTGGGGTTCGTCAGCCGAAGCGACTCCACTCTTCGTGGCCACTATCCCCTGGAACCGGACGTCATTGCCGCGACCGTAGCCGAGGTCACCGGAGAGAAGACAGATGGCGTGGTGCTGGTTCCGGCGTTCCCCGATGCCGGACGGGTCACCATCGGTGCAGTCCATTACATGCGCGGCTCCGGACAAAGCCTCGTCCCAGTGGCGGAAACCGAATTCGCGAAGGACGCCACTTTCGGCTTCACGGCTTCGAACTTGGCCCACTATGTCGAGGAAAAGTCGAGCGGCCGGATCGCCGCAGACTCCGTCATCGTCCTAGACCTCAACATCATTCGCGCCGGTGCGTCCCGGGATGGATCCAACGGTGAACCCGCGGTCTCCGCCAACGCCATCGCCGATGCCATCGACGGCGCCTCCAACTGCACCCCGATCGTGGCAGACATCGTTACCGAGAACGACCTGCGTGCGCTGGCGCTAGGCTTGGAAGAGTCTGAAAGGCGCGGCAAGAAGCTTCTCTACCGGGTGGGGCCACCGTTCACGCGCGCACGAATCGGCCAAGAGATCCGCGCCGAACTGACCGGAGCAGAAGCCTACGCCGGCAGCACGCCCTCCGAGGCCGGCGGCCTAATCGTCGTGGGCTCGCACGTGGGGCTCACTACCCGTCAGTTGAATGTCCTCACCGAGCAGCACAGTTCTGCGCGCATCGTCGAGATCGACGTTCATGAGCTTCTTACAGCAGGCGATAACGCAGACAGCTTCCTCAACCAGACAGTGGTGAGCGTGGTCGACGCCCTCAGCGGTGGCGACGTCATCGTCCACACGAGCCGGCTGCTTATCAAGGCCGGCGACCCCGCTCAAAGTCTGCGGATCGCGCGGACCGTATCGGCGGCCATCGTGACCGTAGTCAACAGGACTCTTAAGACCTTCCCGCCGCGATTCGTCATCGCCAAGGGTGGCATCACGTCCTCCGACGTAGCCGCCCATGGCCTTGAAATCCGCCACGCCATTGTCCGAGGGCCTATGCTGCCCGGCATCGTCAGCCTCTGGGAACCGGTGGACGGTCCCGCCAAGGGCATCCCCTTCGTCGTCTTCGCCGGCAACGTGGGGGACGACGATTCCCTCGCCCAGGTAACCCGCAAGCTCAGCACGACTTTCTGACCTGGCTACGCGGCCGCCGACATACTGTCAAGGAGAGCCGTCGAAGTCGCTTGGATGCTTGAGCCCCGATCGCTAGAACCGACGGCCGTTGACAGGATCTCACCAAATGGGATATCGTTCATCTACCCTAGCTGGCAGACCACGTCGTGTCCCACAAGCCCGCTAACAACTCGATCGCTCAGGGGAGCATCATGACATCAGGCGTCGCATAGAAAAGGAAGTTGGGTAGCGTGTCCAAAAAGATTGCAATTCTGCACACAAGCTTTGTTTTTGTTTCTGTCGAACCTATCATCAATGACCTTATTGCTGAGTTGATTCCCGACGCCGAAGTCATGCACTTCGTAGACTCGGACGTCTTGGCTACGGTCGTGCGTGAGCAAGGTATCTCGTCGAAGAGCGAGGCCCGAATGACGCATCTTGCGCAGGCAGCGGAAGCAGCGGGCGCTGATGTCATCTTTTCCGCATGCTCCTCCTTGGGGCCAGCTATGGACGTCGCGGCCCGCAGCGTCCACACGCCAGTTGTGAAAATCGATGAAGCGATGGCCATGCAGGCCGCCAGCGAAGGCAACCGCATTGGCGTCTTGGCGACCGTGCCCACCACGCTGGGTCCGACGTCAGCCCTGATACAGGCAAAGGCCGATGACATCGGGCGCACGATCACCCTCGAGCAACGGCTTTGCGAAGGGGCATTCTCGATACTGATGTCGGGCGACCGCGAGGCACACGATGCGATGGTCATTGAACAGGCGAAGGACCTCGCAAAGGACGTTGACTTGATCGTGTTAGCGCAGGCATCAATGTCCCGCCTTGCCGAAGTTCTCCAAGAAAAGACAAAGATTACGGTTCTGTCGAGCCCTCGCATCGGTGTGGATTACCTTGCTCGTCGCGTAGCAGAGCATGCTTAAATGATCACTCCGAAGCTGACGGCGAAATCAAAGCCGTAGCCGAGCCGAATTCGCGACGGATGGCCAGATCCTCGCTGCGTCATCGACCAACGCCAGGCTGACGATTGGGCCAAGCCGAGTCGAATGGGGCGGGCACAGCAAGCCCGTCGACATCGGGGGCCGGCCCCGACCTGGCCGGCGGCTGGCTGCACATCGACCTGGACGCGACCATCGTGGTGACGCATTAGAAGAAGTACGCGGCGGCCACGTGGAAGAAGACGTTCGGGTCCACCGTTGCTGGCGATCTTGGACCGGCCGGAGGTCTGCGACGGGGAGGGCTTGGCCGGGCTGCTGCGGCCGGGCAACGCGCAGCAACACTGCCGCCGACCACATCACGGAGCTGGAGCTGGCGCTGGCCGCCCCGCCCGAGCCGGTACGGCCTGGCGCACCCGACGCTCCGCGGATCCTCATCCGCACCGACTCGGCCGGGGCCACCTATCAGTTGGCCGCGGCGTGCCGGCGCAACCGGGTCGGGCTCAGCTTCGGCTGCGAGGTCACGCTGGCCCACCTTGCCGTGGCCAGCGCCGCCCGCGACGAGCTGTGCGCCGGCGGTCGAGAAGGACGGCATCCGCGACGGCGCCTGGGTGCTGGAGGCCACCGAAGCGCTGGATCTGCCGACCTGACCGGCGGGCACCTGCTGCGTCTTGCGTAAGGAACGCCCGCACCCGGGAGCCTGTCAGGCCGTCTGTGTAACCGTCCTATCTGGACTAACTATTGAACGGTGCTGGGGATACGAACCAAGGGAGCCGGGAGAGCATTTCGCCCGACGCGAACTCATCAGACCGTTTGGCCGCCATCTACGACCAGCGCGTGTCCGACGACAAACGAGGCGGCATCGGAGCACAGCCAGAGCGCGGCAGCGGCGATCTCGTCCGGCATTCCCATCCGTCCGATCGGCTCTTGGGCGATCACGCGATCTCGTCCTGCGGCGGTGCCCCCGGTGAAGCGCTGCATCATCTCGGTGTCAATGATTCCGGGGCAGATGGCGTTGACACGGATGTTGAATGGGGCGTAGTCGAGCGCGGCTGACCGGGTGAGGCCGATCACGCCGTGTTTGGCGGCGGTGTATGCGGCCTGGTCGGCGAAACCTTTGACTCCGGCTCCAGAAGAGGTGTTCACTATCGATCCGGCACCTTGCTCGAGCATCAGTGGAATCTCGTATTTCATACAGACAAAGACGCCGCGAAGGTTGATGGCGATGATCCGGTCCCACTCCTCCTCGGTGAGCTCTGCCGTTGCCCTGAGCGGCTGTTCAATGCCGGCGTTATTGAAGGCGATATCGAGCTTGCCGAATGCGTCGACTGACCGGCCCAGCGCAGCCTTCACGTCGTCGGCACGGCTCACGTCGCAATGGACAGCCAACGCTTGACCGCCGCCTTCTTCGATCATGCGGGCTGTCTCCTGGTTCCCGTGTTCGGCGATATCGGCTGCCGCGACGGCGGCGCCTTCGCGGGCGAATGCCAGCGCTGTGGTGCGGCCCATGCCGCTTCCCGCGCCGGTCACGAACGCGACTTTGCCTGCAAAGCGCCCTTTGTCGTTCTCGTTCGTCATTGCTGGGCCTTTCTCGTAGCCGTTCCTGCCGGGTTACTCATCGGGTGGCGAGTGTCATGGCGCCGGGAAGGTGAGGAGAGGGGCACCCGCCGACCGCCTGGCCGGTCCCCGCCATTCAGACAGTTCAGCAGCCGGCTGGTTGCCGTGACGGTAATGCGCCTCCAGGCGGCGACCTCCGCTTCGCTGAGCTACAGGCCGAGGCTGGATCCCTCGCGAACCCGTCCGGCCACGGCGGCGTGGTGACCGGTGCACATGACGTCCGACAGCGTGAGCAGACTTGGGACAAAGGCTGGGTCCGGCTGCCCACCGGGCACGACGGCCAGGGTGCCGTCGGCAAGCGGGACCCGAACCTGTTCGCCCTGTCCGGCAGGTTCTATGGCTGGTGACCAGACCCACGACGATTCCTCGTTTTCCTCGTTCCGGAAACGACTCCAAGATGTGATGGAGCGAGAGCAGTCAGGCTGTGGAAGCGAACGCCTCGGCGAGAACGTCGAACCCTTCGTGCAGCAGCGCGTCGGAGATCGAAAGAGGCGGCAGGAACCTGATGACGTTGCCGTAGTAGCCGCATGTGAGCGTCAGAACCCCTGCGGCGTGGCAGTGCTTCGACAGTGCAGCCGTTCTGGCCTTGTCGGGACGGACGGATCCCGGTTCGCACAGTTCGATGCCGACCATCGCCCCTCGGCCACGCACGTCGGCGATGACCTCGTGCTCCTTGGCGATGCCCTGCAGCCGTGCCATCATCAGGGCGCCGATCTCACGAGCCCGAGCGGGAAGGCCGTGAGTACGCATTTCGTCGATCGCACCCAGCGAAGCAGCGCACGTCACAGCGTTACCCCCGTAGGTTCCGCCTAGCCCGACTGGATGCACGGCGTCAAGAAGGTCCGCTCGGCCAGTGATGGCAGATAGGGGCAGACCGTCGGCGATTCCCTTCGCCATGGTGATGATGTCCGGAACGACGCCTTCATCCTCACAGGCGAACCAGGAGCCCGTGCGACAGAAGCCGGTTTGGATCTCGTCAGCCACCAAGACGATGCCATTCGCCGCTGTCCATTCCCGTAGCGTCGGCAAGAACCCTGGGGCGGGTACGACGAAACCGCCTTCGCCGAGGATGGGTTCGACAACGACGCACGCCAGGTTCTCCGCTCCGACCTGACGCTCGAAGCTGTCGATGGCCCGTGCAGCAGCCTCCTCGCCGGTCATGCCCTCCGGATCGCGCAGCGGATAGGAGTATGGAGCCCGGTAGATTTCGCTCGCTCCAGGCCCGAATCCGTGCCGGTACGGCATGTACTTGCCTGTCATCGTCATGGTCAGGTTCGTTCGCCCGTGGTAGGCGTGTTCGAAAACCCCTACGGCCATGCGCCCGGTGGCATAGCGGGCGACCTTGACGGCGTTCTCGACCGCTTCCGCGCCTGAGGTGAAGAGGGCCGACTTTTTCGCGTGCTCGCCCGGAGTGAGCTCGGCAAGGTTTTCACAGACCTCGACGTAGTTCTCGTATGGAGTGATGAAGAAGCTCGCATGAGTAAACCTGGCAACTTGCTGCTGCACACCGGAAACCACCGCAGGAGCAGCATTTCCCACAGTCGTGACAGCAACGGCCGCAGCGAGATCTATCAGCGAATTGCCATCGACGTCCTGAATGATTCCTCCGCCGGCGGACGTCACGAATATCGGCATGAGCGGAGCAATGGTGTCAGCAACTACAGCCTTCTTGCGCTCCATGAGCGCTACCGACCTTGGTCCGGGGATCGACGTGACGATCCGCCTCTCCTGTGGCAGCTGGGGGCCACCGACGATGGACTGCGTCACTGGAGTCTCCTATCGATAGCTACCGGCGCCTGCCGCGCTGCGCGCGTGGGGAGTGTGACGATATCCTACAATGTGAGAATTCGTCAATCATCCGCCACCTCGTCCAGAGAACGGAGAACCTCATGCGCGGAGCAGTCCTGTATGCCCCCGGCGACGTCCGGGTGGAGGAACGCGAGGACCCCAGGATCATCGAACCAACCGACGCCATCATCAGGCTGTCGGCGACCTGCGTGTGCGGCTCCGACCTGTGGCCCTACCGCGGGGTCGAACCGGTCGACGGGCCGACCCCGATGGGCCACGAGTACGTCGGCATTGTCCAGGAGGTGGGCAGCCAGGTCAGCACGATCAAGCCCGGCCAGTTCGTGATCGGCTCGTTCTGGGCCTCCGACAACACCTGCGAGCTCTGCCAGGCCGGCTACCAGAGCTCATGTGTCCAGCGGGTGCTCATGGGCACCATCGGCACACAAGCAGAGCTGGCTCGCGTCCCGCTCGCCGACGGCACGCTGGTCGCCACCCCGGAGGTCCCCGCGGACGATCTCGTCCCGAGTCTCCTCGCGGCCTCCGACGTGCTCGGCACCGGCTGGTTCGGCGCCGTGGCCGCCCAGGCCGGCCCAGGCCGGACCGTCGCCGTGGTCGGCGACGGGGCGGTCGGTCTGCTGGCCGTGCTCGCGGCCAAGCAGTTGGGCGCCGAGCGCATCATCGCCATGAGCCGCCAC
>Ga0081538_10003951_pt1 | contig 13826 bp, 17 predicted proteins | sample TabmetS5T2R1_FD_71022 | JGI IMG/M metagenome (GOLD analysis project Ga0081538, IMG submission 71022) | Tabebuia heterophylla rhizosphere microbial communities from the University of Puerto Rico - S5T2R1 | ecosystem: Host-associated > Plants > Roots > Rhizosphere ... | reverse complement strand
GCGAGGGCTGAGTGGTCGCCTCCGGCAATACCCTCGCGTTCGGCGGCTGCGAACCTTCGCCTGGTCGTACCCGCGATGCCCGCCAATGCGCTGCATTGGCTGCGCTCGCGCGCACGCCCATGCTCGGTTCTCGCTCGCCGAGCGGCGACCGTATCTCCGTCGGAGACCACTGAGTGGCGCGCGTGCTGATCGTGGGCTGCGGCTGCCGCGGCCGCTCGCTGGCGGCCGCGCTGATCGCCGACGGGCACGCCGTGCGCGGCACCACGCGCGACCACGTCGGGATTGCGGCGATCGAGGAGAGTGGCGCAGACGCCGTGATGGCCGACCCGGACAGGCTCGGGACCCTGATGACGGCGCTGACGGGGGTCAGCGCGATCTGCTGGCTGATGGGCAGCGCCGCGGATGCGCCGGCCCTGAACGGCGAGCGGCTCGAGACCCTGACCGAGCGGCTCGTCGACACGCATGTGCGCGGGCTCGTCTACGAGGCCGCCGGCACGGCCGGCCAGGAGGTGCTGGGGCGGGGGGCGGAGATCGTCAGGCGCGCCGGGGCCACATGGCACATGCCGATCGAGGTCGTGAGCGACGACCCGGCAGACCACGACGCCTGGCTCGCCTCGATGCGCGCGGCGGTCGGCCGCATCCTCTGAGCTCAGAGGTCCGCGCCGAGCACGCCCGCCACGACGAGCGCGAGCGACGCGAGCGCGAGGATCACGGCGATGGCCACGAGCGCGGTCCAAACAAGCCCGCTCGCGACCTCGCGCTTGCTCCGGCTCGGCCTGGGGACCCCGGGCTCCACCGGCTCCGGCGCGTCGACGACCGTGAGCTCGACGGGCGCCGATGCCAGCGCAGGCTCGGGCGGCGGGGCAGGCGCGCCGGCCGCACCCGCCACCAGCATGTCTGTGGCCTGCACGAGCCGCCGCTCGTGCTCGACGCAGCGCGGGCAGTTGCGAAGGTGTACGTCGAGCCGCGCGGCGCCGCGCTCATCGAGCTGACCGTCGAGCCGGTCCGAGATCAGCCGCTCGGAGCGCTCGCACCAGCCGCTCGCCGTGAGCGGCCGCAGCGAGCGGCGCAGGACCTTGCGGCCGCTCGCCAGCGCCTCGGCGAGCTCTTCAGGGCCGATTCCGAGCTCGCCCTCCACCTCGGCGCGCGGCCTGCCGGCGAGCGCCACGAGCGCGAGCGCGCGGGTCTCGCGCGCAGCCAGCCCGGGCAGAACCGCGGCCAGCGCACGTTCGGCCGCTTCCGGGTGGACAGGACCGGCGGGCCGGGTAGGAACCGGTCGAAGCGGCGCGTGCTCCATCGCAGGCGCAGAATAGACCTGTGTGCGCGATCGAGCCTTTAGGGTGATCCCGACCACTTTTCGAGCGTTCACCGAGGGAGAGACAGATGAACGACTACGCCAAGGACGTACTTGTCGACACGCAATGGGTCGAGAATCACCTCCGCGACGACTCGGTGCGCATCGTGGAGGTCGACGAAAACCCTGGGCTCTACGCGGAGGCGCACATCCCGGGTGCGATCGGCTTCGATTGGAAGAAGGACCTCCAGGACCAGGTCGAGCGCGACTTCCTGGGAGCGGCCGAGTTCGGCGAGCTGCTCGGCAGCCGCGGCATCTCGAACGACCACCTGATCGTGCTCTACGGCGACCGCAACAACTGGTTCGCCGCCTACACCTACTGGTACCTCAAGTACTACGGCCACGACAACGCCAAGCTCGTCAACGGACCGCGTGAGAAGTGGATCTCGGAGGGCCGGCCGACCAGTAGCGATGTGCCGACCTACGAGCCGCAGCAGTTCCGCGCCGCCGAGGGCAACGCGGCAATCCGGGCGTTCCGCAACGAGGTGCTCGACGCGCTTGGGTCGAGCACGAAGCTCGTCGACGTGCGCTCGCCGCAGGAGTACTCCGGCGAGCTGATCGCGATGGCGGGCTACGAGCAGGAGGGCGCCCAGCGGGCGGGGCACATCCCCGGTGCGGCGTCGGTACCGTGGGCCCAGGCGGTCCAGGAGGACGGCACCTTCAAGTCGGCCGCCGAGCTTCGCGAGCTCTACACGTCGAAGGGTGTGATCGAGGGCTCGGACCCCGTGATCGCCTACTGCCGCATCGGAGAGCGCTCGGCACACACGTGGTTCGTGCTGCACGAGCTGCTCGGGCTCGACGACGTCAAGAACTACGACGGCTCGTGGACCGAGTGGGGGAACCTGGTCGCCGTGCCGATCGAGAAAGACGTCTAGAGCAGCGGGGCCAGCCGCTCGAGGAGCGACTGCACGATCCGCGCGGTCGCTCCCCACACGAGATGCCCGTCGACCGTGTAGGTCGGCGTCTTGATCGGCACCCCCTTGCGGACGAGCCGCCTCATCTCGTGGCCTCGCACGAGATCGGTTAGCGAGAACTCGAGCACGCGGGCGACCTCGCTCGCCTGAGGCGTCCAGACGTGTTCGTGCTGGATGCGGCCTACGAACGGGAAGATCCGATAGCTCGTGACGAAGGTCCCGACCGGCGGAAGCGCGCCCACCAGCTCCACGTCGGCCGGATCGAGGCCGATCTCCTCGTGGGCCTCGCGCAGGGCCGTCTCGCGCAGATCCTCGGCAGGATGATCCTGGCGCCCGCCCGGGAACGAGATCTCGCCGGCGTGGCGGCGGAGGTCCGCCCGCCGCTCGGTGAACACGGCGCGCAGGTCGGGATAGAGCGGCACGAGCACGGCGGCGTCCTTGGTGCCGGGGGCGTCCATTGCCGCCGCCTCCTCGGGCGTCAGGAGCAGCTCCCTCACGCGCCTATTATCGGGCGGCGATGATCGAGCGCGTCCACGAGGCGATGTTCCACTGGTACCGGCGCGTGGGCCGCGCGTCCCCGGGGGCACGGGCGCTCGAGCCGCCGGGCGTAGTCGCCGCGGTGGTGCCGGCGGCGCCCGAGCGGGCGGTCGCGAACGCCGTGCTGTTCAGGACGCCGGCGGAGCTCGAGGCCGCCTACGACGAGGTCGCCGCGGCCTATGCCGACATCGGCGCAAACTGGACGGTCTGGGTGCAGCCCGAGGGCCGCGAGGCGGCGACCGCGCTGCTTTCGGATCGGGGCCATGTGCTCGACGCCAACCCGACCGCGATGGCCCGCACGCTCGCCGAGCCGCCGCCGCGCCCGCCCGCGGACGCGCTCGAGGACTGGACGGCGGACGGCGATGTGGCCGATGTTGGCAATGTCAATGATCGTTCATACACCTTCGGAACGGACTCCTGGAGCCGCGTGCTCGACGGGCTCATGCTGGACGACGCCTACGTCTACGTGGAGCGCCGCGGCGGCGAGCCCGTGGCCTGCCTGATGATCGTCGACGGCGACGGAAACAGCGAAGTGCAGATGGTGGCCGTGGTGCCGGAGGCGCGCGGCGCCGGGCTGGCGGGCGCGCTGCTCGCTCACGGGCTCGCCGATGCAGCCGAGCGTGGTAGCGAGAGCGTGACGCTGATCGCAACCAAGCTCGGCTATCCGGTCTACCGCAAGCTCGGCTTCGAGGATGTCGGGGTCTTCGAGATGTGGGAGCGCAGGGCGGACTGACTCAGACGAGCTCCACGCGCTCGTCGAACATGACCTCGCCCTCGAGAGTCCGGTGGACCGGACACTTGGCCGCGATCTGCATGAGTCGCTCGCGCTGCTCCTCGGGCAGCTCCTTGGAGAGATTGACCGTCATCTCGAAGCGCGTCGGCGAGCCGCGATGGGCCGGCTCGTAGTCGACGTCCACCGTGATCTCGCCCACGTCCCAGCCCTTGCGCACCGCGTACATCTCCATCGTCACGGCGGTGCAGGAGGCGAGGCTCGCCGCAAGCAGCTCCTGAGGGCTCGGGCCGCTGTCCTCGCCACCGTGGTCCTTGGGCTCGTCCGCGGTCAGCTCGTGCTCGCGGATCTCGACCTGCTGCTGCAGCCGGTCGCCGACGCGGCGGGAAATCGCTCTCATCCTCTCCCCTCGAAGAGCTCGGGCTCGGGCTCGTCGGCGAAGCGCGCCATCGCGAACAGCGCGTCCGAGAGCCGGTTCAGGTAGGTCAGCACGATCTCGCCGGTGAGCTCGCCCTCGTGCTGGAGCTGCGCCACCCTCCGCTCCGCCCGGCGCACGACCGTGCGCGCGACGTCGAGCCGCGCTGACAGCTCGGTGCCGCCGGGGATAACGAACTTCGGCGGCAGGTCAACCCGCTCCATGTAGCGGTCAATGTCGCTCTCGAGTTGCTCGACCATGTCCTGCGTCACACGCGAGACGCCCTCCTCGAGCCGGTCGGTCGCCTCCGGTGCGGTCGCGAGCTCGGCGCCGGCTATGAAGAGCTCGCCCTGCAGGCGCAGTATGTCGTCATAGAGCTCGCCGCCGCGCTCGGCCGCGGCGCGCGCCAGCCCAAGGGCGGAGGCGGCCTCGTCCACGGAGCCGTAGGCCTCGGGTCGGCCCGCGAACTTCGCGACGCGGCCTCCGTACCACAGGCCGGTCGTGCCGTCGTCGCCCTTCCGTGTGTAGATCTTGACCAAGGCGGAGCATGCTACCCGCGGTTGCTCCCCGCCCTCGGCGGCGGCGGCGCCGCCGGGTGCCTTAGGTCCAGGAGCCCGTGAGCAGCAACCGCTCGAGCTCGCGCTCGCTCTCGAGAGCGGCGGCGCGTGCCTGCCGCCAGCGCCTGGGATCGGTCCGTTGAGCGGCCGCCGCGAGGGTTCCGTACGCGGCCCTGGCGTCGCCAAGACGGGCGGCGAGCAGCCGCTCGGAGTACGTGGCGGCGCCGTCGGCGATCGTCGCCTCGGCGCGGGCGTACGCGGCTGCCAAGCCCGCGGCCGCCGCGGCCTGGCCACGCGCGTCGCCCGCCCCCTCCAGGCGCTTGCGTAGTGACGTCCGGCTTGCGTCGAGGCGCTCGATTGCGCTCGTCACCACAGGCGGACGATCCGTCGGTTTGGTGCTCGGCTCGCGCACCACCTTCGCGGGCGGCGGTCGCTCATCGGACGTCGTGGCGTTGCTCACTACGAACCCTGCGATCGCGCTCGCCGCGAGCGCCAGGACGGCCCACGCGGGGATGCGCTTCAACAGCGGTCTCACCGAGGACGGCTCGCCGCCGGCGGGCCCTTCGTGCGCTCGGGCCGGTGTGGGCTCAGGGGGGCGGATTGCCGCCTGGCCGGCCGTCGCCGCCGCATCCCGAACGACCGGGATCGGCGCATTCAGGTTCAGAGCGGCGGCGGCGGCGCTGACGAGCGCTGCGGCGGAGGGCTCGCGCTGATGCGGGCTCTTTGCCATGCCCGAGGCGACTACGGCGTCGAGCTCGCGCGGCAGGCTCGGATCGCGCTCGGACGGTCGCGGCGGCGGCTCGGTGAGATGTGCGTGCAGCAGGAGGAGGGGCCGCTGATACGGAAAGGCTGGGGCACCCGTAAGGCACTCGACGAGCATCGAGGTCAGCGAATACACGTTGCTTGCCGGCCCGGGCGCCTCGCCGCGGATTTCCTCGGGCGACCGGTAGGCCGCGTCCTTCACGGTGCATGCCAGCTCGCAGGCGCGCCCGCGGGGCACGCCGATGCCGAAATCGGTCAAGAAGACAATCGGCTCTTCTCCCGGCTGCACAACTATCGAGCTTGGCGAGAGCGCTTGGTGAATCAGGCCCTTGAGGCGCGCCGCCTCGAGCGCGCCCGCCACCTGGGCGAGGATGTGGAGCGCGTGCGCACGATTGAGACGTCCGGCCGAGAGGACATCGGCGAGCGTGACCGCTCCGCGCGGGACAGCCTGCAGGTGAAGCCGCTGGCCGCCGTCAACGGAGCGCAGGAGCCCGAGGACGTTGGGGTGGTTGACAGCACGGCGGAGCCCGACAAGCCGCCCCACGCGCACGCGCAGCTCGCGGTCGTCCCCCAGCGGCTGCGCGAGCACGTCCAGGGTCGTCCGCTCGCCGCGGACGCTCGCGGCCTCGGCGAGCGTGTTCAACCCGTGACGCCGGCAGACGATGCGCTCGACCCGGTACCCGTCGACGCGCGTGCCCACCTCGACATGTCCCGGAGTTCCGCCACGCCGCGGCATCAGCCCGATTCCCAGAACTCGGTTGTCGGCGGTGGCGCCGGCGGCAGTGGCGCGGGGGCCGGCGCGGGCGCCGGAGCCGGGACAGGAGCCGGGGGCGGCACGTATGTGGGCGCCGGCGGCGCGACCGGAGTCGGAGCCGGAGACGGCGCGGGCGCAGGTGCCGGCGCGGGCGTCAGATTCTTCGGCGGGGGCGCGGGCGCCCTCGTCGGCTTGGGTTCGGGCCGCGGCTCCGGTGGCATTCGCAAGTCGGGCAAGGCACGCGCGCGCGCAAGCTCGAGGGTGCGGCCGCTAACTCCGGGCTCGCTTGATGGCGTATTCGCTTTCGGTGTGGCTGCCCCGTCGGATTGATTGGCGAGACCGGCGGCGAAGAACGACCCCCCGAAAACCACCGCGCAGGCGCAGGCCAGCGTTGTGGCGGCGCCAGCGGTCATGGCGCCGGGCGCGTCGTCGCTAGCTTCGCGCCGCTCGAGTCGCTCACCCTTAGCAGGGGCAGCCGAACGCTGCCCGTCGTACCGCGGCGGGCCGAATGGTTCATGCGCTTCGCCTGTTGGATAGGCGAATCATCCCGGCGACTCCCAAAGCCAAGGTCCTTGCTTTTCCAGCGTAACCCCGCCCCTGTACCCAGGCAAACAGGGCGCAGTCTGAAAGGGCACACCGCTTCGCGGATTGGAGCGTCCGCGCGCTCAAGAGGCCGTCCCCGCGCGGGGCAGCAAGACCCGGCAGAGCGCGGATTGTGGGTTCGCAGCGGCCTCGACGCTCAGCTCGCGGAGGCGAAGCGCGGCCGCGCTGGCCTTCGGCTCGATTGGCGCGTTGGCCGTTGCTCTGCCGAACGCGTTGGGGCGTCGCTCACCCTGTCCGACGGGATGACCGCGTGTGACCCGCGGCGATTCGAACACTCGACGGGCGCCATTTCGCGCCGCCGTCCTGCGGAGGCACGCCCTCCTCGTTGAGCGTGTCCGCGATCGCCTGCAGGGTCATGCCGTCGGCGCGCATACTCGCGATCCGCTTGCGGAGCGCCTCCCAGTTCGGGGCGGTGGCGTCGTCCGGCGGCGCCTCGGGTGCGGGCGGTTCCGCGCTGCGCCCTAACGCCATGCTTCCCGCCTCGGTGGCCGAATCGAGCCCGAGGTCGAGGGCGACGAGCCGGGCGTGGCCCTTCTCGAGCCGGTCGAGGATCGTCTCGAGCTGCGCCGTCCTGCGCGCGAGCCGCTCGATGTCGCTGACGACCAAGCAGGAAGCCTCGCCCGAGTCGATGCGGTTGAGGACCTGCATGAGCCCCGGCTGGTTTTCGTCCCCGCCGCGATCGGGCTGGTGATCCCGCACGATGTCGATCAGGCGCAGGTTGAGGCGCTCACAGGCCCTCCTGATCGCCACCAGCTGCTCCTCGATCGCCGGACCGTACAGCGGCTCACCGGGTGCGACGCTCGCGTATCCCAGCGTCGGTGTCGATTGAGGGTGGGTCGAGCGAGCCGCGGTCTTCATGGCTCGCGACCAGCGTACAGCCGCCCAGACGCTCAGGCGAGCGGGCTGAACACGAGCCCGGTCGGCACCTTCGGGTAGAAGTAGGTCGATTTCGGGGGCATCGCCTCGCCGGCCTCCGCCACCTCGCGCACCTGCTCGACCGGAGTCGCGCGCATGAAGAAGCCGGCGTCCGCTGCGCCCGACTCGACGCGCCCGATCGCGTCCTCGAGGTTCTTCGAGTAATCGAGCCCGCGCAGGTGCGAGATGTCGTCCTCCGACATCCCGAGGGCGCCGCGCAGCACGATCGCCTCGAGCACGGCGGTGTCGAGCCGGCGGTACGGATCGGGCATCCCGGCAAGCGCCATGTCGGCGATCGACTGGTCCTTCAGCGTCACGCGGAAGGGCTGCTTGTAAAAACTGTCCATGTAGCCGAAGGCCACGCGCCCATCTTCGTGCGGCTCGAGCTCGGACGTCGCGGCAAGCCGCTCCACGTCGAAGTCGCGCAGCAACGTGTCGCGAATCGCCAGCTGCTTGGTGGTGTCGTCCTTCAGGCCGGTCAGCAGACGATGGGTCGGGAAGACGAGCAGGCCGGGATCGGAGAGCGAGCAGAGCAGCATCAGCACGTAGCGGTGATCGCCCTCGCCGCCTATCTCCTCGGCGTATACGCGCGCCGTCTCGTAGCGGTGATGACCGTCGGCGATCAGCAGCTCGGCGCCGGCGAGCGCGCCCTGCAGGGCGGCGATCTCGTCGGTCACCCGCCAGAGCGTGTTTCTGGTGCCCTCGTGGTCGGCCGCCGCCGCGAACGGCTCCCCCGCGGTGGCGCGCTCGAGCGCGGCGGTGGCGGCGCCCTCGGGGTCGGCGAACAGGGTGAAGATGGGGGAGAGGTTGGTGCGCGTCGCGCGCGTGAGCCGGAGGCGATCCTCCTTGGGCCCGGGGTGAGTGCGCTCGTGCGGACGGATCCGGCCTGGGCCATAGTCCTCCACCCGCACGCGCGCGAAGAAACCGGTCCGCGTCCGCGTAGACCTGTCCGGGCCCGTGTACTCCTGTCGAAGCGCCCACATCGCGGGCTCCTCCTCGCGGACCAGCACGCCCTCGTCGAGCCAATCGCGCATGGTCGCCGCTGCATGCTCATAGCGGTCGCCGCCGCCGGGCGGGGGTTCGGGCAGATCGATCTCGACGACGTTCCGCGGGCTCCGCGCGACGAGCTGCGCGCGCAGCGCCGCGTCGATCACGTCGTAGGGAGGGGCGATCACGTCCTCGAGCGGCCCCGCCGCCGCGGGCTCGTAGCGGAGAGTTCGGAGCGGCTGGACCTCGGCCATCGCGACGGGCCACCCTACTCGACGTTGCCTCGACGGCCCGGCGCCACGGTTACACTCGCCGAGCAACGGGGTGTGGCGCAACCTGGTAGCGCGCCGCCTTTGGGTGGCGGAGGTTCCCGGTTCAAATCCGGGCACCCCGATTCCCATGTCAGAGACCCACGCCGGCGAGCGCCCGGGCGGGCGCCTCAAGCCCATCCTGCTCGCGGCTCTGATGGCTTTCCTGGCTCTGAACGTGTGGACCGGCAGCCCGCTGCTGGCGCTCTGGATCGGGTCGCGCATCCAGGGCGAGGAGAGCCAGCCCTCGATGGGGGCATTCGTCGCGGTGATCGTGTGCCTGGTGGCCTTCAGCTGGGGGCTCTACCAGCTGCTCAAGCTGACCGCGCACGCCTATCAGGAGGCGACCGGCACGCAGCCGACGGTCCGCACGCACGCACCCTGGCTCCGCAGCATGCGCGGCGAGCGCCCTGAGCACAGCCGCGCCGCGGCGCGCATCTCCGGAGCCGAGAAGATCGTCGTGGCCAGCGTGATCATCGCGGTGATCGTGTTCGAGATCTGGTTCTTCTTCCTCTCGGGCTCCTCGATCGGCGGCGGCGGGGGCCGCTGACTCGTCAAGGACCGACACCGTGCCTAGGCTTTGCGCGGTACCGCCCCGGTAGCTCAGTTGGACAGAGCGGCGGCCTTCTAAGCCGCGGGTCGCAGGTTCGAATCCTGCCCGGGGCATAAGCGACCAACGGCGTCGTGGTGCAGGGGCCCGCAGTGCTGCCGGATATATGTTGAAGGGAGTGACGCGCGTGATGGCACTGAGGGGCCTGTTGGCAGTGCTGCTGGTGACCGTGGTGCCGGTTGCGTTGGCGCCGTCTGCAATGGCGGCCGACAGGCGAGGGACGCGGGACGTGCTGGTCGTGAGCAACAACTGGGCGGGCAGCGCCGACCTCGTCGACCCCCACGCCTTCAAGCGGCTGACGCGGATCAACGTGATTCCCGACCGCGTGAAGCGCGTGGCGGAGATCGAGGCCGATCCGACAGCCAAGTTCTACTTCGACAACATCCGCACGCTCGTTGGCGAGGGCCACAACCAGTACGTGGACGACGGCTTCACGTCGCCCGACGGGCGCTACATCTACTTCTCGCGCCCGAGCTTCGCCGACGTAGTGGCGATCAGCCTCAAGACCGGAAGGATCCGCTGGCGGACAGAGGTAGACGGGTATCGCGCCGACCACATGGCGATCTCGAGGAACGGCCGCCGGCTGCTCGTCTCCGCGTCGACGGCGAACGTCATCGACGTGATAGCCACCCGCACGGGCCGGATCGTCGGCCGGATCCCGTCGGGAGACTCGCCGCACGAGAACAACTTCTCGCGCGACGGGTCGCGGATCTTCCACGGCAGCATCGGCCTCGTCTACACCGACAGCGACGACCCCTCCCAGGACTCGACGAAGGGCGAGCGCGTCTTCGAAGTGATCGACGCTCGCACCTTGAAGGTGCTCGCGCGGATCGACATGGGGCAGAAGCTCGCCGAGGCGGGCTATCCGAACATGAGCTCCGCCGTCCGGCCGATGGCGATCACACCGGACGAGCGCTACGTCTACTTCCAGGTCTCGTTCTTCTTCGGGATAGTCCAGTACGACCTCAAGGCAGACAGGGTCGTCGACGTTCTGCAGCTGCCGCTCGGCGCCGCGGAGGGGCTTCCACGGACGGAGTTCCTGCTCGACTCCGCGCACCACGGCCTCGCCATGAACCCCGAGGGCACGAAGCTCTGCATCGCCGGAACCATGTCCCGCTACGCCGCAATCGTGACTCGCAAGCCGTTCAAGCTCACGCGGACGATTCCCGTCGGCCGCGACCCCTACTGGTCACACTCGAGTGAAGACGGCAAGTACTGCTTCGTCTCGGTGGCCGGTGAGGACCGCGTGTCGGTGATCTCCTTCAAGACTGCGCGCGAAGTCGAGCGCATCAAGGTCGGCGATCATCCGCAGCGGATGCGCACCGGGGTGATCCGACGCGCCTACGTGCCACGGGGGCGCTAGTCGCCCTGCGCATCCCCCCGGGACCGGGTGGACCCTTTGCGCTGCAGCCGGAAGGCTGCACCGATCTGACGTGCGTGACCTTCGACGTTCGTGGGCGGCGTCGCGGGGACTACAGCTTCAGCATTGAGCTCGAAGAGCTGAGCGGGCGAGCCCCAAGCGAAACGCGCTGGGGCTACCGCATGCGGTGAGCGACGGCGGCCCCCAGCACCACCGCCGAGGCGATGAAGGTCAGCCCGAGAACCCAACGGCCAACGTCGTCAACGGCTAGCTCACCGACGAAGTTGCATTCGGCGCGGTCGCATTCCGTACCCCCTAGCGCCAGCGTGAGAAAGACCAGTGCCGCATAGACAAACCCCGCGGTCAGAGCACCGACCAATAGTCGGAGAACCAGCCTCATGAAAGCGATACACACCGCCAGCGCACAGCTGTCACAGCGGCGGGGGTCCTATCCCGCCAAGCCGATCTCGGCTCGCGCTTTCATTTCTCGCGCATTGCAGCAGGACCGCCTGACCGCTGATGCGCTCGGGATCCAGCAGCCATGCTGGAGCGAATCAGGCGACCGAGGACGGGTATGGCTCGTCCAGAGCGAGCATCTCAAATCGCTGATCGGCGAGCGCGAGGAAGGCACGTCCCGCCGGCGAGGTGACGCTCTCGTTCCAGGCGAGGGCCGCACGTCGGCGCAGGCGGGGGCGCGTGATCTCTCGCAGCGCGAGATCGGCGCCCTCGGCGGCTGAGAGAGGAAGGACGGCTGCGCCGAGGTCCGCCGCCGCGAGTTGGAGCAGGGAGTGGAGGTCGCCTGCCTCGGCCGCGATTCGGGGCTCGAAGCCAGCTTCGCGGCACGCGTTCTCAAGCACGGCGCGCAGCCCGCTGCCTCGCACGAGGGTGATAAGCGGCCGGTCACGGAGTTGAGCCACGGCGACCGTCTTGCGGCCGCTAAGCCGATTGTCGCGGTGGGTGGCGAGAACCAGCGGCTCGGTCGCGATCAGGCGGGTGCGGACTCCGGGGGGCAGCGGCTGCGCTCCAATCCCGATAATCGCGACGTCGACGTCGCCGTGGGCAACGGCCTCGAGAAGCGGCTCGTTGTGCTCCTGGGAGAAGTTGATCTCGACAGCGGGATGAGCGCGATGGAAGTCGCCGAGCGCCTCCGCGAAGCGCTGGTGGACCGGGCCGGCGACGCCGATCCGCAGTCGGCCGTGAAGCAGCCCGCGCAGCGAAGCGATCGTGTCGCGCCCTCGCTGGGCCGCGGCGAGGGCTGCGCGCGCATGGGGTAGCAACACCTTGCCGGCGTCCGTGAGCCGGACCGACCGCTGATCGCGATGAAAGAGTGCTTCCCCGAGCTCCCGCTCGAGGCGGCGGATCTGAGCGCTCACCGCCGGCTGGGCCACCGAGACGCGTTCGGCGGCGCGAGTGAATTGCTCCTCCTCGGCAACGGCGACGAAGTAGGAGAGCTGTCTCAGGTCCATAACGAATCGCTCTGCAAACGATATCGAGCCTGTCTTTGACTTATGCCTCCGCGCGACCTTAATGTCGCTGCCATGAATGAACGAACTGACGACTCTCCCGTCCACCGCATGTTGCTTGCGAAGGTGGCGACGACGATTGCCGCGTGGGTGGTCGCCTTTCTCGTGGTGACCGCGCTCCTGAGTCTCTTTGGCGACGAGCTCGCCGCCCTTCCGCTCGCGGTGCGCGCGCTGATCATGAGCGGGGTGCTGGTGACGCTCATGGTCAATCTGGCGATGCCGGTCGTCGGCGTTGGCATCGGCCGGTTACTGCCAGGCCCGGCCGCCTCGGGGCGGATCGTTGACTGAACCTGGGTCGCTTGAAGAGGAGCAGCTAAGTAGGAAGGGAACCGATGGAGTTCGCAGTGCAGGGAGGAGCGAGCCATGCGAAAGATCATCAACTCCACGTACATCTCGCTTGACGGCGTGATCGACCGGCCGCACGAGTGGCCCTCGGTCGGCCCTCGTGGCGACAAGGGGGAGGAGATCGTGAATGAGCTCCTGCTGAGCTGCGACGCGCTGATCATGGGGCGGCGCACCTACGAAGCGTTCGCGCCGGTCTGGCCGACCCGCTCGGGCGACCCGGCCAGCGATCACATCAACTCGATGCGCAAGTACGTCGTCTCCTCGACCCTCCGCGACCCCGAGTGGAAGAACACAACGGTGCTCGACGGCGACCCCGTCGCCGAGATCAAGGCCCTCAAGGAGGCGCCGGGCAAAGCCATAGTCCAGTACGGCTTCGGCCAGCTCTCGCACGCGCTGATGGCGAACGGGCTGCTCGACGAGCTGCGCCTATGGGTCTACCCGCTGTTCGTCGGGAAGGCCGAGCCGAGCGAGCTCATCTATCGCGACGGCCCTGGCGCGATGTTCGATTTGGTCGACACGACGAGCCTTCAGAACGGCATCGTGATCCTGAGGTACGCGATGCGCGAGTCAGCTGAGGTGGGAGGCGAGTCGGCTTGATTGGGTCCGGAAACCACCGTACGTTCTCCCGATGACTGTGAGACGGATCGTCGCTTACGCCGCCGGGGACGACCTCGCAGCGTCGCGGGAGTTCTACGTCGAAGTCTTCGGGATGCGGGTGGCCATGGAGGACCCGGTGCTCAACCTCCAATCGCCCGACGACCCCGCGGCCGAGGTCATCATTGGTGCCCAGGAGATGCAGGACCCGCGTCCGAGCTTCGGTGTCGACGTGGGTGACCCGGCGGCGGTCGATGCCGCGCACGCCGAGGCCGTCAGACGCGGATTGCGAGTCGTCTACCCGCTGACCGACGAACCGTGGGGCGTTCGGCGCTTCTTCGTCCAAGACCCCGGTGGCACGATCGTCAACGTGCTCGCGCACGTCACCTGAACTCAGCCATGGCAGGAACTCGATTAGCCCGTTAGGGGCCGACGGCCTGGGGCGTGCTGGTGGGACCGGCGACCGCCACCGTCGACTCGCCGCTGAAGGTGACGGGGTCGATGCGAAGCTGTCGCGGCTGGTCGTAGGCCCCCTCCCTGCCGTGGGAGACGAGCCAC
>Ga0081538_10003362_pt1 | contig 13826 bp, 14 predicted proteins | sample TabmetS5T2R1_FD_71022 | JGI IMG/M metagenome (GOLD analysis project Ga0081538, IMG submission 71022) | Tabebuia heterophylla rhizosphere microbial communities from the University of Puerto Rico - S5T2R1 | ecosystem: Host-associated > Plants > Roots > Rhizosphere ... | reverse complement strand
AGTAAGCCCGACAATGCTCAATAAAGAAACTACAACATACACCGCTCTATTCTGACAGCATTTTTGAGTTTAATTAAAATCATAGTGCCTAACTTCTTACATAGTGCCTAATAGTTAATTAGTAATAAACCAGCAATACTAGACATGATACGAATAGAACACAACGAGAATAAAAGTGCACAAGTAGAGAGGGGCTATGATCACCTTATCAATCTAGGTAACATGTCATTAGTAACGCAGACAGCAAAAGTAAGCGTCGAGCAGAATATGCGTACTTATCTTAGTTCTTGTATTGTTTGGAGATACTGTCATTTTGCTCTTATTTTATCTCGCTATTTTTATGGCCCGTGATTATAGTTGGCATGCAAAGGTATATGCAAACGACATAAAGCTCTAAAGCCGTCCGTTGGTTCTGGAGGAGGAAGATATTCAGCGGGACAGAAAAGGTGTGCAGTCTGTGAGTTATTTATCAAGTGGGATGGCTGGTGGTGTCCATGTTGTGGTTGTAGACTCAGGGCAAAGCCTAGGACAGTAGAGAGACGAAGTAAGAAAGCGCTGTGATCTATATGCACATAGACTCAGTCCTGTGTAAGCATAAAAGTTGTAATGCGAAAGATGATAGTCTGTCTGACGGACAACAACAAAGCTCCAATTGCAGATGATCCAAAAAATGATTCAAATCTTTATTGATTGTGCACACTAATTCCAATGATGTTTGTATCATTTAATGTTATAGTATCTCCTACTAATTCTACTACAACTTCAAGAGGTGATTTCCATCCAGCGTTAACTTCGCTATTGCTCGACAGGAGCCATGATAACTTAAACGGAGTTTTGTATATCGATGAGAAGTAAACATCAAAATTAAATCTAACAGCACCTGCGTGTATAATGATTGGGGGCGCACTTCTTTCATTACCATTGTATTTAAGGTATAATGTTATCTGTTTGTCCCCTGTTATATTAGCGCCTATAATATTAACTCCTTTTACCATACTAGCCGTACCAAACGCACTATTTAGCTGAGGTAGTTGTGCTATTGTTCCCGAGCGCAACCAACCTTCTGTCAAGTCCATATAACTTCTCATAAATTGATTGTACATTTCACTCCAAGAAGTATTTCCTGAACATAGGTTCCATGACAATGCTGTTGCAATCAATTTACCTGATTCTCATACTCGCAGCGACAGGAATCTGTTTCCTCAGCCAATGCGGTAATTTGAGCTCATTCTCATGATACCACATGATAGGATCCGCTTTGAGTCCTGAGACCATCTTGGGTAGGGTGTCTCGTAATGAGTGCTGGGGCTTCCAGCCCAAAATAGCGCCGGCACGAGAGACGTCAAGTTCTATATTGTCCTGGGAGACATCAATCATCCAGGGTGCGATTGACGAAGCTCTTCCGAGTTCCAGAAATTTCAAAACCCTGACGGCGGTCTTCGCTACTAAGGGTGGAATTGCCCTGGTATTCCATTCCGCGCTGTGGATTAACTGTCCAAAGGCGCGCTGAAGCTCATCATAGCTGAGGGACTCGGTCTCGCCGATGAGCAGTACGACTTCGGCCGGTAGTTCCTTACGGCGTGAGAACGCAAGCAAGATGGCATCCACCACATCATCATTATGCACATAGGGCTGTCTACCAGCTGTAGGGTCTCCTGGAGAGAAATAGGCTACGGGGTCTCGCTCGTATATGCGTTGTATTTGCAGCGCCAACGGTATCGAATGACACAGGTCATCGTACACGCCTGCGATGCGAAGAATCACGACTGGGATATTCCCACGTTCTGCATCGATCGCCTGCTCGGCTTGGATCTTTGACTTTGGATACGCCCAATTGGATAGAATATCAAGTGGCGAATCCTCATTAATCCGCACCCCATGTTTCGAGGGAGCTTGTACCAAGATCGTGCTGGAGAATATGAACTGTTCGACCTTGAAATCCTGAAGCAATCGAAGTAAGCGCTTGGTACCTCCAACAGTAACTTTATCATAAAGAGGACTCGGCGCGCCTGAAAAATCATAATAAGCAGCAAGGTGAATTACAGAGGCTATGTGGTCACCGTGGAGGTCACGAATGGCTTGCAACCCCTGGCGCGTACTTTCTTCATCAGTTAGATCCACATACAAGCATTCAACGCCTGCTGGAGAACGCGATGCTGTCTTGAGGTCAAAGCCAATGACTTTGAAGGATTGTTGTTGCTCGACTAACCTCTTTGCTAGAGTGTAACCAATCCTACCACTGATGCCTGTGATCAAGATCATTTCTTTACTTCCTTCGATCATCTCCTCATCTTCTCCATTTGCGCACCTCCTACCCTGTTTACATAATCTTTCTACCTTCACCCCTAGCAAATCTGATTTCAGACAGTCGTCCAGAAATATATCCTAGCATCATCCCATAGACTATGTGAAACAGGAATGAACCACCAAGGATTAGATAATAGGTGTTCTCAAACTGGCTTGCTATGTCATATACTTCCACATTAGGTGCTTGTAGTATCAATGAATCCAGCCTTGGCTGTATCCCAAAGGTAGTTAGTGGCAAGAACAATACTGCCCACAATGCGATTCCAACTACAGTCCCTCTCACAACTCCCTTTCTTGCATTGTAGGGGCTCATTTTAGGCCAGAATAGAGCCACCTGTCCAAAGATATTTCCCGCAGTCATTCCTGTTAGGAGATGAAGGGCAAACCCCACGTATTGAGCCACTTCGGGGTCGTTGAATCCCAAAGATATGCCAATAACTGCGAAAAATGTGCCGACTTGGGTCCCCGTGTAATAGTCTACTATAGCAAGCATCCCTGAAATTGCCCAACTAGCTACGAAACCAGCTAGCGAACAATAAAAGATGTATTCCTTTCGTGTTGCAATTTGTATTTGCATGGCTTGCGTAGGATGGCAATATTATATAAGATCGTGCCTAATAGCATATCTAGTGCTAACTTGGGTAGGTGGCAATAGATTAACAATTCGACCGATTATTGCTACCATATAACCTATCCCTTTGCTATCAACCTTCTCCAAGATACCAATACAGTTGACATTCCGACAGGATGCCAAAAATTGCAAAAATAGCTAGATGATGGAAAGATATTCTCCAAAGTACAACTTCAATAGAAACCACGCTGGTGGCATAGTTATAAGAAAATCGATTACCCAAAAAGCTTCAGTTGTGCCAACTGCAAGGACATACTTTTCACCACCTGCCTGAATTTATATCTCAAGATCCAATATGTACATCCAAGCAATATACACCCTTTGGAGGTAAGCGATTTACCAGTACACTGTCTCATCAAGTACGAATCAGATCAAGGGCTCAAAAAAGTATTTGATTGTGCAAATCTGTTGTAGTCTAGAATTATCGCTTACATACCTGAGGTTGGTGGAAAATTAAGGCATAATTCGCTGACATGCACACTTTACCATCAAGGTTGCCAACTTGCTGATTTTAGCAGTTTACAGGTATTTCCCTACTAAGGCTCTACTGACGGGACCTAATTATCCTATTCCTTAACATATGGCGGCGTCATTTGCAAGTCTGTTCTTTCTTTTCTATTGAAGTGATAATAAACTGCAATTACCTTCAGTTGTTGGTATTGCTGGGAGCTGTGGGAGTTCGGAATCGATAGCATTTCCAAAGTGATTATTATCTTCAATTCTTAATGGCTTATGCGCTTTAGCAGAGTGCAGATTAACGGCTGCCACTAATAATTTAGTCCAAAAGAGGGTAGAACAATGTTTGTTTGTGTTTCTTGATCAACACTTACCATTCAATGAATAATATATGATTGATGTTGGAATCACTAAAATGTTAGGCACGAGTTACTAAAAGTTGGCACCTTTATTAAGATAGAAGGCATGCAGATATTTAGATGTCGAGTTCTGTCATAACAAACCAGAACGTTGCAAGTTTGGATCCAAAAACTATTAGGATACTGGTCGCTGGTGGCAGTGGATTTATTGGAAGGAGATTGATATTAAAGTTGGCTGATTCTGGGAAATACACGCTTACTCCAAGCAATAATCAGATATTCTGCATGACCCGAGATCCAGAATCTGTCAGGGGATTATTTACAGATAAAGTGCGAGTAGTTAAGGGAGATGTTTCTAATTATGAGGACTTGAGAAGAATAATGACATCAGACGGGACCATTGACGTGGCTTACTATCTTGTTCACTCCATGGAGGGGGATTCTAGAAATTGGAAAAAGTTTGCCGAGCGTGACAGAAAAGCAGCTCTTAATTTCGCAAAGGCTGCTAGTGAGTTTGGGATTAAACTGATAATATATCTAGGCGGATTGAGTCATGGAGAAGGCATAGAGCAGTCTGAGCACATGAAGAGCAGGAACGAAGTTGGAGAGATCCTCCGAACTGCCTCTGCAAGAACGATTATCTTTAGAGCTGCAGTGATTCTTGGGCAAGGTGGAGGATCATTTCAGATGCTGCAATACTTAGTAGAGCGGTTGCCGGTCATGATATGCCCTCGATGGGTTCTTACAAAATCTCAGCCAATATTTGTTGACGATGTTGTAACATACCTAGCGAAAGCTCTAGAGATAAAGGAAACTGAAAGTAAAATCTTTGAAATTGGCGGGCCAGACGTTTTAACATACGTCGACATGATGAGAAGGTATGCATCGATGATAAACAAGAGGATCAGGATATTGATAATTCCTTTCCTAACACCTAGGCTTTCCTCGTATTGGATAGATCTTGTCACTCCGGTTGGTGCTTCACTTGCACGTCCATTGATCGATAGCCTAAAACATGAAGCTACGGTTCGAGATGATTCTGTAAAGAAAGTCATTCCAATTCAACTAAAGTCTTTTGAAGAGTCTATTGCTGGCGCGTTAAAGGAAAGAGTTGTCAGCAGAAATGTCCCTGTTCGAAAGGAAAGAACTTCACAGTCAATAAATACAAAGATCCTTGCAATTGCTCTATTCGCTCTAGTATCAGTTGGATCGGTGTATTATATGGTGCAAAGATGGCAGGACCCATTCCAACCCGTAAATCTTGCTCTTCTTTTTTCCTGGTATTTTGGCATAGCATTTGCTTTGTATTTCATCAGGCAGGGAGCCAGACTAGGAGCCCTTGTTGCAGGAATTATTGGTTGGGTTACATTAACGTTCTGGTTGATAGAAGGACAAGGTCGTTTTCTTCCTGCAACTCAACCAGACATGTTTTTAGGACCCATAGCGTTCTGGCTTAATGTGCTTGGGTTTATTATAGTCAGCGTCGAAATCGCAGCATCGCACAATATCTTTCATAAGTTGAGGATGGCTGTCAGATAAAGTTACGTTTTTGAAGAAAACAAGAATCGATCAGAATATTAACAATTGATAGCACTATCTTAGTGCTTAGTGCGAGTTTTTAAGATAGCCAAGGATACCATTGTTTATGTATTATAATAATGATTATGATAGAAGCAAGAGGATAAAAGAATTTCACTATGTCTAGGTAAAAAGTAAATGGGACCAAGAAACGAGGTTCAGCTGTTCAACACACTCAAATATCTAGAGAGCTGATACTAATCTTTTATTGTGGCTACAATGGAATCCCAATGCAGTATAGAAATGACACAAGGACTCTTGGGCCCGACTTGTAGTTGCACTGGGGCCAAATTTTGAAGGTTTTTCTGCCGAGTCCCTCTGGGCCCGCCATGAAAAACGAATTTTCAGCAAATGGTGATGATGTCTTTTGTATTCCTCTCACAAAATCACGAACGCAACAACTAGAGTACGAAATGAAGCAAAGGCTTTTTCCTGGCTACGACTCCGACCTTGAACAAATCGAAAAGCAGGGTGGTGTACTAATTCGCTCGGTGGAGTGGCTTCCACAGGATGATGGATCATACATACACATTACCTCATCCGAAGAGAGCCCGAGAGGAAGAAGACGTGGCATTGATTGGTAGTAGTATATATACTAACAATAACAATGAACTAAGAGCTAATAATTAATAGATCACTATAACCGCGGGGATGGCGGCCAAACATGGCGAGCCGTTGCCACAATCTTGGAGCCTCCAGTTGACTTTCATGCAATGGCTCAAAGGAAGAGCGATTTTTACATAATCATAGGAAATCAGAGAGATTCACTAAAAGTGACACCATTCAATCTTGGGGACATTTCACAAAAATTCGTGCTCAATGTCACTAGTGAGCACCCGAAGATTTAACAGTGTAATCTGAGATACTCTGTTCTAGGCAGGATGGGAATAGAACACGAAATCCCGGTTGAGCGGGTTCAGGAGTTTGACTTATTTATTATAAGGCCCGGGGAGGGGCTGCTGCAACCAATCAAGTCGCCTAACTCTACAAAGTGATTGCTAGTTGTACCATCCGCGAACTATTGAAGTGGCGGCCATTCCGCCATCATAGGCTGCCGCAAGTGCCCCTATTGGTATTGGCCCGCGAACGTCTCCTGCAGCATAAAGTCCCTTGACATTTGTTTGCCGCATTTCATCTGTTTTTATGTTATCCTGTCCATCCAATTCTAAGCCCAAGTTTTCAACGAGTTTTTGTATAAGTGGAGATGGCCTTTTTGGAGGTATCCAGAATAGTGTATTGACTTCAACTAGCTCTCTAGAGTCGAGGGATACAGACTGCACTTTCTTATCGGAATGATTCACTTTTGTGATATTTCCCCTATGGACGACTATTCCTATCCTAGACAATTCATCTTCGTAAGACGGTGCTATCTTCATATCAGTTGATATGAAAACTTTGATCTCGTGTGTCCAATTTTGAACCAACTTGGGAAACCGCTCAAGGTCCGATTTGGAGCTTATTACTATGCCCCATGTACGGTCTCTGTTTTCATAGCCATCGCAAAAAGGACAGGAAATAATCGAATCTGCCCAGCACTCCAGAAAACCAGGGATATCTGGATAGACATCATGATATCCGAAGGCAAGAATCACTTTCCTTGCATTGATAGATGCTCCATTGTCGTCCGTGATGAGAAATAGCCCGTCATCATTTTTGCGGACATCTACGATCTTGTTTTTTCTACGTTCGGCAGAAGCATATCTATCGATTTGTTGCCATGAAATTCTGCGGATGTCGGCAGGCAATAGCCCATCCAAGCCAAGAAAATTGTGAACACCATGAGAAGCAGCATTTCTCGGAGGCTCTGGATCATCAAAAACGACAATTTTCTTCCTAGTGCGAGAAAGAACCAAAGCAGCCTGCAGACCGGCAGGGCCCCCACCTAATATCGCGACATCAACTTGCTCTAAGGCAATCGGAGGTTGATTCGGCATCCCTGCAGCTGTGTAAATTGCAACTCTGTAATTGGATTTCCTCTGGTTATATCTATGCTCGGATATCTCCTTTTCTTGTGTCTTGTTGGCGGAATGAGAATTTGATATCTTTTCAGACGATGATGGTGGTTGTTGTGGCGGCTGCTGCTCCTTTAAAGTCTCAAACCTGTTCTCATGGTTAGTATGCTCATGGGACGCTCCGTAGCCTCCAAGGCCGCCCGTGTAGTCGCCTGTAACCTCTATTACTTCTTCAGAGTCTGATATCTCTTTGAGTATTTCAAGTGTGAGCTTTTGGTTTGTCACGTAGTGGGTGCCATTGTCGTATATTGCAGGCGACATTCCTGTCTTACTGATTATGTATTTCCGGACCTCTTCCGTGTTCAGTCCAGGCTTCAGAAATACTTCGACCATGTACATAGGCGTGACGTGAGGGTTCTCCATCTGGCGGAGGAGAAGGTCGTCTAGTAGTGCTGGGTCAACCTTGGGCAGGTATTGCCTGTACTTCTTTTGCAGCTCTTCGAAATGGTCTTTTAATTCATCAAGTCCAACTTCTTCTTTTGCGGATGCTGATGAAGAAGTGGACATTGTTTCTGACACTGTTGTCATAGCCTACATAAGCAGATAGTTTGATGATATCCCTTCTTGAACAGGATGAGTCAAACCTTGACAGGTTTGTAAAAGTTTCAGCTACTGTGTTAAAAGAAAGATATAAAAAAGCACTGGATGCACTTGAGGCAGCAAAAGTTTTGAAGAAGTCTATATAAATCTTAATTATCTCCTGCTCTATTCTTACAAATATGGAGAAAATCTCCTATGACAACTCTCCCGCAGCTGCTGCTGAATTGTTCATGGAATTGGCCAGCGAAACAAGGTTATCTATATTGGCATCAATATATGAGAAGCCGGCTAAGCTAAGCTCGCTCTCCAGAGATCTCAACATCACGGTTCAGGATGTCTACAGGAACTTGAACAGGTTGATGGAGGAAGGACTGGTACGGAGATCAGATGGGGTCTTTTACTTGACAGAATACGGCATAGTATTAATGAAGCAGATAAAGGGCTTTATGGTCATGAAAAAACACAGAGAGTTCTTCAAAGAGCACAGCATAGCAGGGGTTATACCTGATAAGTTCTTACAAAGGATTGGCGCGCTACAGAACTGCAAAGTAGTGAACTCAGTGACGACTATTCTTCAGAAATTAAAGGAAGTTGAGTCATCTGCGTCTAAATCTCTTAAATTAATGATCTCACAGGCTTGGCCTGAAGAGGGTGAGATAATGCTAGACAAGGCTGGCAGCGGAGTTGAGATTTCTATAATTGTAGGCCACAATACCATATTTCCAAAAAATGTGGCGGAGAATATCTCTCCACGAATCGAAAAGCTTGTTTCCAAGGGAATAATAAAAGGAAAGATGGTAGAACAACTAAACATGGATATTTACATCGTAGATAACGCACGGGCCGCAGTTATTTTTCCAAACACAAAAGGTGAAGTTGACATGAACACTATGTTTGTCGGAGAAGACCCAATATTCTGTGAATGGTGCTCAGATTACTTTGACTACCTGTGGCAGCACTCGTCAAAGCCAGTGAATCCTAGGAAATTGAAAATTGTAGAATATTAGAAGTGCTAATTCCATCTGACACAGAAAATCTAATACATATCTCTGACTAATACAAGTAAAAATGCATGGGGACATACCTTTTGCAGCTCCGTGGTGGTCTTGACTTATGAGATAAAATACTTATGGTTCTCCAAACTCATCACTTAGTCCTGAAGCTTAGAAATACCAAATAGTGTCCTAATCATGTCGGGTCTGAATTTTGAAGTTTTTTCTGTCGAGTCCCTCTGGGCCCGCTAGCTCTCATCTTAAAAACTGATCAAACTCTCTCTCTCTCTCTCTCTCTCTCTCTCTCTCTCTCTGTGGTGTACTAGCCCCCGCTTTTGCATTAGAATTTTCCCTTCTAGAGCCGATGGCGTCAGCTGATGCGATGAAGAGAAGGAGGAGAAGAAGAAGAAGCCGTAATAGCATCATCTCCAGCAAGGCTAGAAGAATCAGCTATTCTATTACCTAGCTTCTTCTTGATCTTATTCAATGCAGTTTCGAAGTGCTTCATTGAGATCCTTAGTTTACTACCACTTTTTTGTCCGACGTGTTCCTTTATTGCACTCATGGCAGCTGCATTTACTACTGCTGCAATGTCTGCTCCGGTCATACCTTCAGTCATTTCTACCAGCTTGTCAAGGTTTACATCCGATTCTAGAGGCTTTTTCTTTGTATGTATCTGGAATATATGCTTCCTTGCCTCCTTGTCAGGTGCCCGCACTTCAAGTATCCTATCAAACCTTCCAGGACGCAGGAGTGCTTCGTCAATGATGTCCGGCCTATTTGTTGCGCCAATTACGACGACACCTTTTAGGTCTTCTAAGCCATCTAGCTCTGTCAGCATTTGACTAATGACACGCTCTGTAACATGCGAATCACCTTCAGAACCTCCCCTCCTCGGAGCTATAGCGTCAAGTTCGTCAAAGAATATAACACATGGAGCTGCCTGGCGGGCTTTTCTGAAGACTTCCCTAACACCCTTTTCTGATTCGCCAACCCATTTGCTTATCAATTCTGGTCCTTTAATGCTGATAAAGTTAGCTTCAGATGTGGCTGCTACTGCTTTGGCTATCATTGTCTTACCAGTTCCAGGAGGACCATACAAGAGAATCCCTTTTGGTGGTTCTACATTTGCTTCAGCAAATAGATCTGCATGTTTGAGAGGCCATTCTATCGCCTCTGCCAATTCTTCCTTTACCTGCTGCAGCCCCCCAATATCCTCCCATCTCACATTTGGTCTTTGTACCAGTACTTCCCTCAGAGCAGAAGGCTGTACATCCCTTAATGCTTCGTCAAAGTCTTGCTTTGTGATTTTGATTTTATTTAGTATCTCTGCTGGAATCTTGGGCTGTTCTAAGTTAATTTCAGGCAATATCCTTCTTAGTGAGCGCATAGCTGCTTCTTTGCTCAAAGCTTCAAGATCAGCACCTACAAACCCGTGCGTTACCTTTGCAATTAACTCGAGGTTGACATCTTCTGTCAGTGGCATACCGCGGGTGTGAATCATCAGGATGTCCAATCGACCCTGTTCATCAGGTATCCCTATATCTATTTCCCTATCAAACCTTCCAGGACGCCTAAGTGCAGGGTCAATTGCGTCTGGCCTATTCGTTGCACCGATGACTACAAGTTTGCCTCTTGACTGTATACCATCCATCAACGTAAGAAGTTGCGAAACAACTCGCTTTTCTACATCTCCTGAAACTTCTTCTCTTTTTGGAGCAATAGAGTCAATCTCATCAATAAAGACAATTGAAGGTGCATTTTCTTCAGCTTCTTTGAAGACTTCTCTTAGGCGCTCTTCACTTTCACCATAGAATTTGCTCATAATTTCAGGCCCGCTGATAGAGTAAAAATTGGCGTTTGTTTCATTAGCGACAGCCTTTGCAAGTAGAGTTTTACCCGTTCCAGGTGGACCGTGAAGCAACACACCTTTTGGAGCCTCGATGCCGATGCGGTCAAATATTTCAGGATGTCTTAGAGGGAGTTCAATCATTTCCCTAACTTTCTGCACTTCATTCTTCAGTCCGCCAATGTCCTCGTAGGACACCCTAGGAACTCCTTTTGCTGCCGCCTTGGGAATGGATCCGATAATGAATTCGGTATTGCTGTCAATCAATGATCCTGCATCAGCGGGTGAAGTGCTTGTAACAGCAAAGCCTATTCTTCTGCCCATGATATTTAGGGGAATCATATCCCCCCGGGTAACAACGCGTCCTTCAAGCAATTCAGGAAGATAGTCTTCAAGTCCCACAATGTTTAGCTCCTCAGTAGGTGCCAAAATTACCTGCTCAGCCTTTTTCACATTGACTTTACGCACACTAACGGTGTCATCGATTCCGACGCCAATATTATTGCGAGTGTAACCATCAATTCTAATCAGTTTTTTACCCTGGTCCTCACTCTGACTTGACCACAACAGTACATAGCTTTTCTTTTTGCCTGATACTTCTATGACATCTCCTGTAGAGAGATCCATTTCCTCCATCACTTTTGGATCTACCAATGCCATTCCCCTACCCACAAATTTTGGGTTAGTTTCGGCTACTTTTAGTGATACTTTATTATTGTTATTGAAATTTTTCACTTGTACTTTTCACCTCTCAATAAAAATGGAGTGGATCTTTAATGCTTCTACTCCACTTTGACTTCTCTTGCTTTTGGCTTTGGAGGCGCCTTCACCTTGATCTTCAGTTCCAAAATGCCGTTTGCATAGGTAGCTTTTGCAGAGGTGTCGTCTAGTGTGACATTTATTGGAATGTCTGTATGGTACTTCTTCTCTCCTTTCTCTGCATGTATAGAGACGAATTCTTCTCCAACATTGACTTTGATATCTTGCTTTGTGACGCCTGGCATCTCTGCAGTGATAGTCAGCGTGTTCTCTTTCTCGTCTACCGCCGTGTCAACCAAAGGTTCTCTAACACCGCTTTGTTCCACCAATCCTCTTGACGATGGTTTAACATTGCCAAATTCCCTTACATGTGGCTTGCCATCTGGACTTATGGTTATCTGGTATCCGTAGTAGTAGGGACCTTGGATGGCCATGTCAGAGGGGCTGGTTTCTCTGATAGTTCGAAACATTCTGTTCAGCATTTCCTCTGCTTCGGCAAACTCTCTGTCGATGCTCTCAAATATCCTTCTTCCAAAACCTATATCCCAATCTCTCGACACTTTATTATTCACCTGCATGATGTAATGCATATTACATTATATAATTTTTTCGCAAGAGAGGAATGTTTTTATTACTTAACGTCAGACTATTACGTGTTTGGAAAATGTACTCCGAGGCAGTATCAGTTCCAGAGGCTATACGGAAAGTCCTTGCAGACGACCATGTTTATTTGCAAGCGTTATTGTTAGGAATCGCTAACTATACAGCGCTAGCAGAGAGGATTAAGCCGGACATTGAAAGATTGACTGGTTCCAAAGTAAACTTGAATACTATTGTGGTTGCTATCAAGAGATTTGCAGATGCATTGGAAAAGAAGAACATGCAGCAGGAAAATAGCACTACACATTTGACTGCAGCAAAAGCAAGGATGTCATTGAAAGGGAGTATTATAGACATCGGCTTTCAAAAAGAAAATGATGACAATGACAATGATGCCTTGGCCAGTGTTCTAGATGAATTCTTTGAACAAGACAGCAGATATAACCTGTTCCAAACTGATAGTCACTTTTCCCTGCTTACAGAGGATGCAGATGAAATCAGGAGAATGGTTGCTAATGCAATACAAAAATTCGACGGGAAGATAAGTGAAGGTCTTTCCAAGATAACTGTATCCCTGCCCCCTGATGAGCAAAATCTGTACCAGATACTGTCAATTGTTTCAAATATATTATACAATCATCAAATTCCGACTCATAGCGCTTTCTTTACTACAAATGAAATGGTATTGATACTGAGTGACAGAGACGCAGCCAAGGCGTATGATTTGATCAGATTGAAGCTGGGGTAATAACAGAAAAGAAGAAGGTTGCAGCACAAGCTAGAAAAGATACAGCTATTATCCTTCATTTACACTTGCATAGAGTGAGAGCTAAATGAGAAATTTCTAAATAATGTCAAAGAAGAATCTGAGGACACTATTAAGTACGCAGTAAGTGATTGAATTTCCTAATGAGGGAAAATTCCATAATAATACCACAAAAAAGGGTGATACTGCTTTTCAAAAGTCATAGGGATAACTGGCATAGCTACGATGTTGTAGACCTGACGCATGACCATTTCGTGTAGGACAACACAACTCATGAACATTAAACAGATAGCCGACACACTGGGAGAGAGATATATTCTGAGCCGTCTTGGCTGGTACGATAAAGACATTTCAGAGAAGGGACCTGCTTTAGAGATTGTTAAACTTAAAAAGTCATATGAGAATGACGCAAATCGAGAGCTTGAAACGCTTCAAAAACCCATTCGAGAATGGGAAGACAGGTTTTGCAGAGTTATAGAAGACCCATCGGCGTTTGAGACAGTAAGCCAACATACAACAGAACAACAAGAGGAGAAGAGGGTAAATGACAAACCCTAACAAATGGATAGAAGCAGAAGAAGCATACGAGTTTATGGATATTATGTATTACTTGATTGTTTGTAGCGAATGCCATAGCGTAAGGGCCGACTATTATATAGAATCACGTTGGGGCCTTGAGACTGTGCTTTGTAAACAGTGCCTTGACAAATTGCTTGATAATAATGAATTTCCTTTTAGTCAAGAAGTTAGGATTATTTATCTGGCTCCTGAAAACTTGCCTAAAGGAGTTTTTCAAAAGTTGTATGAAACCTTTGGGGTAAAGAAATGAGAACAACAAAAACAACTACTACTGTGAAAGTCTCATTCGTTGACTTTGCTCATTGGAATGCTGGGCTTATCAAACTACTCAAAGTCATTGATGTAGATCTAGACAGACGAAACCTGGTATCCGACTTACGAGGCCTATCTGAGAAGCA
>Ga0081538_10003950_pt1 | contig 13830 bp, 16 predicted proteins | sample TabmetS5T2R1_FD_71022 | JGI IMG/M metagenome (GOLD analysis project Ga0081538, IMG submission 71022) | Tabebuia heterophylla rhizosphere microbial communities from the University of Puerto Rico - S5T2R1 | ecosystem: Host-associated > Plants > Roots > Rhizosphere ... | reverse complement strand
GCCTGGCGCTGCTCGCCTCGGACGCCGAAGACCGCGCCGACGATCACCTCAAGCGTGATCGCCTGCATGCGCTCGATCAGCGAGATCGGCTCGCGCGCAGGCCAGCGCTCGAGCTCGCGCTCGGTGACGGAGGCGATCAGCTCCTCGTATCGCGCCATCCGCTCGCCGTGGAAGGCGGGCAGCATCAGCTTGCGCTGCGTCATGTGCGCCTGCTCGTCGAGCAGCAGCACCGAGTGCCGTCCCAGCAGGGGAAGCAGGATGACGTTCGCCTCCCCGGCGTGCAGCAGCCGCGGATCGCCGGTGAACACCTCCTTGACGGCATCCGGATGGGACAGGACGACGGCCGTCTCGCGCGGCAACGGGTGGAGCGTGAAGGCGTCCCCGTAGCGGTCGCGGCAGCGTTCCAGCAGCGGGCCGGGCCGCAGCCGCCAGCCCACCGTCTGCAGCATCCGTGGCAGCCGCGGCCCTGGCGGTAGCGAGGGAGCCTGAACGGTCATTCGGATACCGCACGGTACTTGGATACCGCTGAGTATGCAAGTCGGAAGGGATCCGGGTGCTTCAGCCCTTCACAGCGTCGGCGAACCTCCGCAGGTAGAGCGGCCAGCCGCCTTCGCCGGCGACCCCGTCACGCGCGCTCTCCCAGCCGGCGCCGTGGCGGTCGAGATTGCGGTGCTCGAGCTCGACCCTCGTCCGCTCCGGGCTTTCGGGGACGAAGCGCACCTCGACCTCGCTGACCTTCCCGGGGTCGGGCTCGACCTGCCACTGGGGACTGATGTTCCAGCTGAACACGATCCGCTTGGGAGGCTGGTAGACGAGCACGCTGGCCCAGTGGCATTCGCTCCCGTCGACGCCGCGGTCGTAGATGCGCCCGCCCTCTCGAGGCTCGAACACGGTCTCCGCGATGTCGACCGCGAGCATGTTGTGCTCGCGCGGCTTGATGCTGTCGAAGTCGTCGGTGAAGACCGCGAAGGCACGCTCGATCGGCACCTCGACGACGACCTGGGTCCGCACGGCCGTGTCTTGCGCTTGTGTGGTCATTTGACCTCCTCCATGGTTCGTTCGGCGGCAACCTTGTATGCCGCCAAGGCCTTGGTCCAGAACTGCTCGAGGTCGGCGCGAAGCGCGCCCAATCCGTCGGGGTCGAGCTGGTAGATGCGACGCGTCCCGGCGCGGCGATCCACCACGAGCCGCGCCTCCTTCAGCACCTTCAGATGCTGCGACACGGCGGGCCGGCTGACCGGCAGCTCGGCGGCGAGCTCACCCCCCGCTCGAGGGCGATCCGCAAGCCGCTCGAAGATCGCCCGACGGGTGGGATCCCCGAGCGCAGTCCAGCCGTCAGCTTGGTAAGTCTGCACGAACGGTAAGCATACACTTACTCACCGTCGGCGTCCAGCGCGCCTTCTGACGTTCAGTACGTGAAGGTGAGCGCTCCCTCCGCCGCAAACTCCATCAGCGGCGTCGCGCCCTTCAGTTCGGCGTTCTCCACGAGCTCGCCCTCGTCGAGGTCGCGCTCCTTGAAGCACACGGGGCAAACGTAGAAGCGCCCGCCCTTCTCGATGAACTGGTCGTGAACACGCTTGACCGGAGGGTCCTCGTCAGCGCGGATCGGGTCGACGTAGCCGCCCATGGCGAGACGGACGCCCTCGCTGGTGAGCCACATGACGACCTCTCTTCCCTGGTCGAGCGCGGCGCCCGCGGTCAGGTAGGAGACGATGACGGCGTCGGGATTCTCCTCTCCGTGGGTACAGCCCACGATCACGCGATTGTTGGGTGTCATTCGGCCTCCTTGGGACTTCGAATATCCGCGACGGCGGTGCGCATGGTTTCAGTCATGAGCCGGCCACCGCCGCGACGACGCGCGCGAGCTCGGTCCGGAGGTCGTCGGGCGTTGCCCCCGTGGAAAGGCGGTGCTGAACCAGGTCGGCGGCGAGCGGGGCCAGGAGGTTGTGCGCCAGACCAGGGGCTAGGTCGGCGATGCCAGCCTCCCGCAGCAGCAGCGTCACGTGCCAGACCCAGCCGCGGTAGGCGCCCGTGGCGAACCGCTGGCCGGGATGGTCGTAGTCGCTGATCAGGAGGAGATCGAGCCTGTCGACGACGAGCTCCAGCAGCGCCTCCAGGAACGCGACGAGCCGCTCCTCGGGCGGTGCCCCCGGGCCGAGTGGCGGGGGGCCCTCGAGGACTGCCTCCTGAAGCTCGCGCTCGCTCTGGTCGACGAGCGCCCGCGCCAGTCCGGCGCGGTTCCCGAAGCGGTGGAAGACGGTGCCCTTCGCCACGCCCGCACGCGAGGCGACCTCGTCCATCGTGACCGCCTCGAGCCCGCGCTCGTCTGCGAGCTCCGCCGCGGCGTCGAGGATCCGCTGCCGGTTGCGACGCGCGTCGGCGCGCTCGCGCTGGGCTGCTAACTTGACCACAGTCAAGTTATCCTACAGCCAGGGCAGGCCAGATGGAGACAATCGCAATCCCCTTCCTGTTGTTCGTCGGCACGCTGCTCGCCCTTCAGGCCGGGGCGAACGTCCAACTCTCCCGGGCCCTCGGATCGCCATTCGGCGCCTCGACGCTGCAACTGAGCATCGCCGCGGGCCTGTTGCTGATGGCCGCCGCCGCGGTCGGGACGCTCGGGGCGTTCGACCTGCTCGGCCGGGCGGACGGCTGGCACCTCGCCGGCGGCATCGGAAGCGCCATCTACATCACCGCGGGGATCCTGCTGTTCCCGCGGCTCGGCGCCGTTGTCTCGGTGGGGCTGTTCGTCGCCGGCCAGATGGGAGCCTCGCTGCTGCTCGACGGGCTGGGCTGGCTGGGCGTGGCACAGGACGACCTCGGCGCGGCGGCCGCGCTCGGAGCGCTGGCGGTCCTGGCGGGAACCTGGCTGATCGTCAGATCACAGGCCGGCAGCGCGCTCGAGGACGCCATGCGCAGCCGGGCCGGATGGGTCTCGCTCGGGCTCGTGGCCGGCGCGATCCTCCCGATTCAGGGCGCCATCAACGCCCAGTTACGGAGCGACCTCGACGCGCCCATCACGGTCGGAGCCTTCTCATTCGTCGTCGCGACGCTCTCCATGGGGATCGTGCTGATCGCCTACACGGCTCTCACGGATGCGCCCCGCCCGCGTGGGTCCGGGGTGACCACCGTCCCCTGGTGGGGCTGGCTCGGAGGGCTGTGCGGAGCCATCTACGTGGTCTCGGTCTTCGCGTTCATCCCGGAGGTCGGCGTCGCGTCGACTGTGGCGCTGACCGTCGCGGGCCAGCAGATGGCGTCGCTGCTCGTCGATCGCTACGGCCTGCTGTGCCTGCCACGGCGGCCGATCACCGGCCCCCGGCTGCTCGGCGTAGCCCTGCTGCTCAGCGGGGTCGCGCTGATCCAGCTGATGTGACGAGCTCGCGAGCTCTCAGCTGAGCAGACGCTTCACGGGGTCGGGCTTCGCCGAGGCCTCCGGAGGCGGATCCGTCCTCAGGGAGATCTGGCCGGAGTCGAGCGCGAGCGCGACTGCATGCGCGCGGGTGTGTGCTCCGAGCTTGGACGAAGCGGTTCGCAGGTGCGTGCGGATCGTTGCCGGTGTCAGGCCCAGCGCGCTCGCCGCGCCGTCGCCGGATGCACCCCGTGCGAGCAGGGTGAGGACCTGAAGCTCGCGCCGCGAGAGCGGCGAAGCCTCGGAGTGCCGGCGGGGCGGGCTTCCCCCGGCGGGCCGCCCAACCGGTTCGTCCTCGTCGGCGTCGGCGGCGAGCGGGCGGTCCGCGATCTCGTCGGCCAGCGCGTCGAGGACCGGCCGGTCGAACTGGCGGCCGGCGGCGCTCTGGAGCTCGTTGAGCGCCCACGCCTCCGGGAGCGCCGGCCTGTAGGGGCGGTGCTGGGTCATCGCGCCGAACGAGTCGCATGCGGACACCACTCGCGCCGCCAGCGGGATGCGATCGCCGCCCAGGGCGTGCGGGTAGCCGGCCCCATCGGGGCGCTCGTGATGGAAGTGGATGAGAGCCGCCACCGCCTCGAGACCCGGGATCCGTCCGACCAGCTCCGCTCCCCAGGCGGGGTGGAGCTCGATGACCTCGCGCTCCTCGGCGCTGAGTGGCCCGGGCTTGCGGAGGATCTCGCCGGGCACGCGGAGCTTGCCCGCGTCGTGCAGCCGGGCGACGAGGTTCAGCTCGAAGAGGTCCATCGAGTCCATCCCGAGCCGCCGGCCGATGCCGCCTGCAAGCCGTACCACCGCGTCGGAGTGTTCGGCCGTGAAGCCGTCCCAGACGGCGAGCGCGGTTTCGAGCGCCCGAACCTGGATCTCGGTCGCGGCAGCCAGCTCCTTGCGCTGCTCGTGGCGGCCGAGCGCGCGTCCGCAGAGCTCGGCGAACTCCGCCAGGATCCGCAGCTGCGGCTCGCGGAACGGCTCCCTCGGGCTCGTGGTCGACACCGACAGGAGGCCCGCGGGTCGACCGGCGAAGGGAATCGGCGCGGCGGCCGTCGCCTGCGCTCCAGCGGGGGCCGCCCGCCGCAGCGCCTGGCCCAGCTCCGCGCGCCCGTGCACGGCCATCGGCCTGCCGAAGGTGAGCACCCGCTCCGACAGACCGGCGTCGACCGAGAAGCGGCGGCCCACGAGATCGGGATCGTCGCCCGAGACGGCAGCCACCATGACCGCGTTGGAGCGCGCGTCGGCAGGGGCCAGGATCGCCGTCCTCTCCGCCCCCAGCGCCTGCGCAGCGAGAGCAGCGAGCCGGTCGAGCACGCCGGGCCCGTACTGGCGCAGCCCCGTCTCCAGCGAGAGATCGCGCGAACCGGCTGTGAAGCCGCTACCGACGCCAGTCACGGCGGAGTCCCCCAGGTCGCCTCTCCGGTCAGCGGCCGACAGCCTACCTGACCGGGCCGGCTCGCGCGCTCAGAGAGCCGGCCGGCGTTCGCTTCCGCCGGGTCTCGCCCAGGAGTGCTCGTCGTCCCGGAAGCTCGGGAAGTAGTCCATCCGCGCGAGCCGCTCACCGCTGAAGGTCCACAGCTGGGCGTCCCTGCGCTCGAGCTGAACGCCGCTCGAGCGCCCGCGCGCCCGCAGGATGTGGATCGTCAGGAGCCTCGTGTCGTCCACCTCGATCTGGTCGGTGCGGTCGACGCTGTAGTCCTCGAACGCCTCCCGCCAGTCGTTGACCCATTGGTGCCATCCGTCGTGGCCTCGATGCACCGCGGAGTCGGGAAGCTCGTGGTCGTGGATCTCGAAGTCCTCCCGCACGAGCGACCAGTCGAGATCACCCGTGCGATCGGCGGGCTCCAGTATCCGTTCGAGGAGCTCCCTCGGTGTCACCGCGTCAGTATCCTCGCGGGTTGACATGTGACCAAATGGTCACGTATACTCCCGGCCATGGATGCGGTGTTCAAGGCCCTCGCGGACTCCACGCGACGAGGTCTGCTCGACGAGCTCTTCAAGCAAGACGGGCAGACCCTGAGCGCGCTGGAGGGTCGGGTGCCGATGACCCGCTTCGGCGTGATGAAGCACCTGCGCGTGCTCGAGGAGGCAAGCCTCGTCACCACCCAGAAGCGCGGCCGCGAGAAGCTCCATTTCCTGAACCCGGTCCCGATCCGGCTCATCCACGACAGGTGGGTGAGCAAATACGCCGAGCCCTGGGCCGCCACGCTCACCGGGCTCAAGGAGACACTGGAGGAGAAAGACGATGGAGAGGCTGCCTGAGGCCGGATATCTGCTCGCCGAGCGTGACACGGTCGGAGTGTTCGAGATCTTCATCAAGACGACGCCCGAGCGCCTGTGGGAGGCGATCACCGATCCCCAGCAGCGGGCGAAGTACAGCTTCGGCGTCGAGACCCACTCGGACTGGACGCCCGGCTCCGACTACAAGGCCGGGGTCCCGGGCGTGGTCGACATCGCCGCCGGGGAGAACATCGAGGTAGACCCGCCGCGCCGTCTCGTCCAGAGCTTCAACGCGCTCTGGAGCGACGACGTGAAGGGCGAGGGGACTTCCCGGGTCACATGGGAGATCGAGCAGGTGGAGGACTCCTGCCGGTTGACGGTCGTCCACGACCAGCTGCGTCCGGGCGCCAACGCCGAGCTCTACGGGGGCTGGCCCATGATCCTCTCGGGCCTGAAGACGCTGCTCGAGACGGGCGAGCCGCTCACCACCCCCGGCTCGCTGCGCTACTCGCAAGCCGCCTGAGGCCGGCGCGGATGAACACCGCCCCGGCCCGGGGCGGTGTTCATCTCGGGATCTCTGCGGCCTCTGCGGCCTCGAGGGCCTCGGCCCTGTCCCAGAACGGTCCCTCGCGGCGCGTGACCTTGCCGTTCGCGAACCAGAAGACGCTCCAGGCTCGCATCGCCGTCTCCACGCCGCTCGCCCGGCCCCGCGCGGTGCGGCGAACCCCGAGCAGGACGAGGTCATCGCTCGCTTCGATGATCTCCTCGACCTGGGTGTGTGAGCTGGCCCACAGGGGACCGAACGTCTCCTCGAACCACGCTCGCACCTCCGCCCACCCGCGGTAGATCCCGCGCAGTCCGGGGAACGTGTCGCCGCTCTCTTCCCATTCGACGTCAGGGTGCAGCCCGGCGAGGAAGGCGTCCGGGTCGCGTCGGTTGGTGGCGTCTATGCCCTGGAGGATGATCTCGACATTCGTGCGTTCCACGTCGGCCTCGCGGAGCCGGGGATCCACGACCTGCCAGTTTGAGGCAATTGCCACGCGCGCCCCAGGGGGCTGTCCGGCTAATCGAAGTACGGCTATCCGTACACGTCGGGTGTCGCCGGCTCGTACCTTTGGGCATCGACGGATGAGGCTCCCCGACACCGAGCACACCTCCCGGCCCTGGCGGATCCACGAGATCACCAGGGACTTCCGGGTCGAGGACGTGTGGGCGCTCCCGACGCCGGGCGGGCCGGACGAGTTCCCGAAGCTGGTCGGGCAGGCCACGTCGCTTGATCCGTCGCGGAGCGCCTCGCTCCCGGTTCGCGCGCTCTTCTCGATTCGGTGGACGCTCGGCGGGCTGCTCCGCTGGGACCGTCCGGAGGACGGACTCGGCTCGCGGGTGCCGACGCTGCGGGAGCGGCTGCCGGCCGATCTCCGCGACGCCCCCACCCGGGAGTTCGACGCGCTCCCGTTCACGCCGCTCTACCTGCTCGACGACGAGTTCGCCGCCGAGATCGCCAACCGGACCATGCACGGGGTCATGCACCTCGGCTGGGTTCCGGACGGGAAGGGCGGCTACCGCGGCCAGATGGCGGTGCTCGTCAAGCCGAACGGCCTGATGGGGAAGGCCTACATGGCCGCGATCGCGCCGTTCCGGCATCGCATCGTGTATCCGCCGATGCTGCGGGAGATGGGCCGGAGGTGGGGTCGCGCTCGAGGTCCCGGGTAGGCGCGCTCACCTCGCATCGGTGTGGAAGGCCGCACCCCAAGATGCGGGCTGGCCCCATGGTCGCGCCGCGCGCCTGGCGGGATGCTCCTGGCATGAACTCGAGCCGACTCTCGCCTCTGGTGCCGCCGCTCGATGATCGCGTCTTCTACGTCGAGAGCAGCGTTCCGCCCGGTCTCACATTGGACGGATATCGGCGGGAACGTCCACGGCGACCCCGGCGCTGGGGTCGGCTCAGGTCGCTCACGCCTCGATTCTGAGCGCCCCCGCGGGCGACTCCCACGTCGGCGGCCAGGTCATGCGGGGGCCGCACGCCCTGAGATGGACCCAGAAGCGATCCGCCGCGAACCGCGTGAGGTCGCCGCGATCGACCAGCAGTCCCAGCGCCTCGGGGACCCTGTCGCGCGCCTCGACCGACTCGCTCTCCGAGCGGGAGAGGAGCAGCCCCTCGGCGAGATCCTCGAGGACCGCCGACGGATAGTCGTCGATCACCTGAGCCTCGATCGCGTTTCGAACTCCGATGTATCCCTCGTAGCGGTGGCGGTTCACAGAGGATGGGTTCCCCGAGACCGACGTGCGAAACCGTCCAGGATCCCTTGACCGGTCTGAGCGGTTCGCCTACGTTCCGTGCAAGCGGTGGCCAGCAGAGAACCAGCACGCGCCGGCGCGAAGGTGCAGCCGAAGCTGCGCATGGTGGCGAACGCCAGCGACGAGGTGAACGCGATCCGGGCCGAGCACGCCGCCGCCGTCACGGTCCCCGTGGCCGTCGCGCGGCGGGTCGAGGTGATGCGTCACGACGACGCGGTCCCAGTCCCGCGGAGCGCGCTCGAGAAGCCGGTCGTGACGCGCAAGCTGCGCGAGCGCCCGACGGCCGTGGTCAGCGCCTTCGTCCAGCTCACGCGCGATCCCGAGCAGTGGCCCGGCGGCGCGGACGTCAAGGGCATGAAGGCCTGGAAGGGCAATCTGCTGACCACCGAGCTGCCGGTGGACGAGACGCTCGAGCTGAGCGAGCAGCCGTGGGTCACGAGCGTCGAGCTGGGCCAGCCGCTCGCGATGCCCGACCAGATCGTGTCGAGCGACCGTGTCGGCGCGCCGCGGGCGTCGGCGCGCCGCGTCCCGCGCGGCAGCGATCACCACTCGGGCGCCGGCGTGCTCGTCGGGCTGATCGACGTGGGCGGCTTCGACTTCTCGCATCCCGACTTCCTGGACTCGGGCGGTCACACTCGCTTCGAGCGCATCTGGGACCAAGGCGGCGACAGCCATCCCCCGCCGGGCGAGCGCGGCACGTCCGGGTTCACCTACGGCTCCGAGATCCGCAAGCCCGAGATGGACCGCGCCATCGACGCCGCGACCGCCCAGGGCCTGCCCGCCTACGAGCTCGAGCCGCAGTCTCAGATGTCGCCCGGGTCGCATGGGACGCACGTGGCCAGCATCGCCGCCGGCAACCGCGGCGTGGCCCCCAAGGCGACGCTCGCCGCAGTCCTGGTCTCGATTCCGAGGAGCGAGAGCGAGCGTCGCCTCTCGTTCTACGACTCGACCCGGCTCGCGCACGCCGTCGACTACCTGATCGACCTGGCGCGCGAGCTCGGCGACCTGCCGCTGTCCATCAACATCAGCCTCGGCACCAACGGGCACGCCCACGACGACTCCAGCGCCATCAACCGGTGGATCGACGCGGCGCTGACCGTGCCCGGCCGCGGTGTCTGCATCGCCGCCGGCAACGCCGGCCAGGAGCGCGCCGAGCACGACGACGACGTCGGCTTCATCATGGGTCGCGTTCACGCCAACGGCCAGATCCAGGCCCGCGAGCTGGTGGCGGACCTCGAGTGGAACGTGGTCGGCAACACCGTCGCGGACCTGTCCGAGAACGAGCTCGAGATCTGGTACGGCCCCGAGGACCGCTTCGCGGTGCAGGTGAAGCCCCCGGGCGCGGACTGGACCGAGCCGGTCGAGCCGGGCCAGTTCATCGAGAACCGGCAGCTCTCCGACGGCAGCTTCCTGAGCATCTACAACGAGCTCTACCACGCCGCCAACGGCGCCAACTACATCGCCGTGTACCTCAGCCCGCAGCTGCGTCAGCCCGGCATCGTGGGCGTCCGCGCCGGCGAGTGGCTGGTCCGGCTGCTCGGCCGGGACGTCCGCAACGGGACCTTCCACGCCTGGATCGAGCGAGACGACCCCCGCAAGGTCGGCCGTCTCGGCCAGCGCGACGCGTGGATCTTCCCGTCGTTCTTCTCGGAGAGCTCGTTCGTCGACAAGTCGACCGTGAGCACGCTGGCCTGTGGGCAGCGAACCGTCTCGGTGGCGAACCTCGACGAGCAGCGGCGGCGAATCAACATCACGAGCAGCCAGGGGCCGACCCGCGACGGGCGCCAGAAGCCCGACATCGCGGCGCCCGGCACGGACATCGTCGCGGCCAAGGGCTTCGCGCCGGACGACGAGTGGATCGCGATGACCGGCACGAGCATGGCGAGCCCCTACGTGGCCGGTGTCGTCGCTCTGATGCTCGCCACGAACGCCGACCTCACGGGCGCCCAGCTCGGCGGGATCGTCAAGCGGAGCGCGCAGCCGCTGCCCGGCGCGGACTTCTCGTGGCGAGACGACGCCGGCGCCGGGACGATCAACGCCGAGCGCTGCGTCGAGCAGGCCAAGTCGATGCGAGCCCGGCAGGACATCACATGAGGATCGAGGTCTTCCAGTCCGACAAGGGCGACTGCCTCCTGATCGGCGGACGCGACGGCACCCGCATCCTGGCCGACGCGGGGATGAGGTCGTCGTACTCGGAGCACGTGGCGCCGGCGCTCGGGCGAATCGCAGGGAAGGGCGACGAGCTCGACCTCGTGTACGTCTCCCACATCGACCGGGACCACATCGGCGGGGTGCTCCAGCTGATGGAGGACCACGTCGCCTGGCGGGTGCGGGACTTCCAGCACGAGTCGGGCAACGACGACTTCCCGGATCCGCCGCGGCCTCGCCCGCCGAAGGTCAACCGGCTCTGGCACAACGCGTTCCACGACGTGATCGCCGACAACGCCGGACCCGTCGAGGAGATGCTCGCGGCCACCGCGGCGCTGCTGGAGGCGGGGGAGGGCGACGAGCGCCTCATCGCCGAGACGCAGCGCGAGCTGGCCACGAGCGTCGGCGACGGGATCGAGCTGTCGAAGCGCGCTCGCGAGGAACAGCTCGGCATCCCCGTCAACGGCGAGTTCGGCGGCAAGCTGGCGATGGTGCGCGGCGAGCCGCACACCGTCGAGCTCGGCAGCCTCGAGCTGACCCTGCTCGGTCCCTTCAAGGAGGACGTGGACGAGCTCCGGGACGAGTGGAACGAGTGGCTGCGCAAGAACGGCGACGAGGTGAGGCGCATCCGCGCCGAGATGGCGGCCGACACCGACCGGCTCGTCGCCGGCGACGTCGACGGCTTCCGCAGCGCCATGGCGCTGCGCGCGAAGGAGCTCGGCAACCGGAGCAAGGTGACGGTTCCGAACCTCGCCTCGATCATGCTGCTGGCCGAGGAGAACGGGCGGACGCTCCTCCTCACCGGGGACGGGCACCGCGACGACATCCTCAAGGGCCTCGAGAAGGCCGGCCGCCTCGAGGACGACGGGCTGCACGTGGACGTGCTGAAGGTCCAGCACCACGGCTCCGAGCACAACATCGACGCCGACTTCTGCCGGCGCATCACGGCGGACCACTACGTCTTCTGCGCGAACGGCGAGCACGAGAACCCCGACCTGGCGGTGGTGGATGCCGTGGTCCGGTCGCGCAAGGACTCGGAGCGGCCCTACAAGCTGTGGTTCAACAGCAGCAAGACGGCGTCGGCCAGCGCCCGGGGGCGGGAGCACATGAAGGAGGTCGAGGCACTGGTCGCCCGGCTCGCGAGGGCCAGCCGGCGCACCATGAGCGCCACCTTCCTCGACCGGGATTCGTTCGTCGTGAAGTAGTAGCGTCGCGCCGGCCGTGCGCCTGCGCCTCGCCGACCCCGACGAGCGGTATGTGGCCGTTCGGCTCTGCTCGGACCTGCCGCTGCCGGAGGATCAGAGCGCGTACGCGCGCCGCGACGGCGAATGGCGGCTCGAGCTGGAGCGGCCCCCGGTGGCGCGGCTCGAGTACCAGCTCGAGGTCGTGCACCGCGACGGCAGCAGCGAGCACCTCTGCGACCCCGCGAACCCGCACCGGGCGCCCGGCGCCTTCGGCGAGAAGTCGGTGCTCCTGTTCCCGGGGTACTCGGCGCCGCGCTGGCTCGAGGGCGAGGCCGCGCAGGGATCCACCGAGGAGCTCTCCGTCCGTGGCCTCGGGCTGGGCGCAAACGTGGCCATCACGCTCTGGAGCCCCGCGGACGCGGACGCGGCGGAGCCGCTGCCGCTGCTCGCCGCCCACGACGGGCCGGAGTACGACAAGCTCGCCTCGCTCACGCGCTTCGCGGCGGTCGGGATACGGGCGGGCGCGCTGCCGCGGCACAGGGTCGCGCTGCTCGCCCCCGGGGATCGCGACGAGTGGTACTCGGCATCCGGCCGCTACGCCGGCGCGATGGTCCGGGACGTGCTGCCCGCGATCCGGGCGGCGGTCGCGGTGCGCGGCGCTCCGGCGGCGATGGGGGCGAGTCTCGGCGCGCTCTCGATGCTCCACATCCAGCGGCGCCATCCCGGCACCTTCGGGTCTCTCTTCCTTCAGTCGGGCAGCTTCTTCACGCCGCGCTACGACTCCCAAGAGTCGGGCTTCCCGCGCTACAAGCGCATCGTGCGCTTCGTGCGCGCCACGCTCCGCCGGCTCGAACATCACGACCCCGTGCCGGTCGCGCTCACGTGCGGGTCGGCGGAGGAGAACGTGCACAACAACCGCCTGATGGCGCGCGCCCTGTCGGCCCAGGGCTACCCCACCGCATTCGACGAGGTGCCCGACACGCACAACTACACGGCCTGGCGGGACGCGTTCGAGCCGCACCTCACCAACCTCCTCGCGCGCGCGTGGTGAGCGGCCGCCACACCGAGCTGCGGTCGAGTGCGATCGGGGCGAGCGGGGCGCTCGTGGCGTACGGCCACTGGGGCCGGCCCGTCCTGGCCTTCCCCGCCGAGCGCGGCGGCCCGTGGGAGTTCGAGAACCAGGGAATGATCGGCGCGGTGGCCGGGCTGCTCGAGGCGGGCAGGGTGAAGCTGTACTGCGTGGAGTCGTTCGACTCGGCGTCCTGGTCCAACTCGGCGGCGCCCCTGGAGGCCCGGGCCCGCGAGCACGGCCGCTACGAGGCCTGGATCCTCGACGAGGTGGTGCCGTGGATCCACGGCGACTGTGGCGGGGCGCGGGACATCGCGACCGTCGGCGTGAGCCTCGGTGCCTACCACGCCGTGAACTTCGCCCTCAAGCGGGCAGACCTCTTCCCGCTGGCGCTCGGCCTGTCGGGCAACTACGACCCGGCCGCCTGGGACGGCTGGGGCGAGCGCGGCGAGGCCACCTATTTCAACAACCCGATGGACTACCTCACGCACACCGGCGGGGACCACCTCGACTGGCTCCGCGGGCGGCTCAGCATCCTGCTCGTCTGCGGCCAGGGTATGTGGGAGGACACGACGGGCGCGCTCGAGAGCTCGCGCCGCCTCGCCGGACTGCTTGCCGAGAAGGGCATCCGGCACGAGCTGGACCTGTGGGGCCACGACGTGCCGCACGACTGGCCCTCCTGGCGCGCGCAGTTCGCCCATCATCTGCCACGGTTCTGCTGATGGACCGGACCGACCACCTCATCGGGCTGTTGCTCGGGACCGAGGAGGACTGGCCGACCGCGTTCGAGACGCTCGTCTCCAGGCTCGGACCGATCGAGGACGCCTCCGGCGGCCGCCACCACGTCGCGACCGAGCGCATCACGATCGAGCCCTTCGACCTGCGCTCGAAGCCGCGCCACGAGCTCGTGGTCGACCGGCTCGCCTACTGGTACTACCACCCGCGCGAGTGGCTGAAGAAGGTCGCGCTGATGGACGACGTCTACCTCCTGAACAGTCCCTTCACCTTCCAGTCGATGGAGAAGCACGCCGCCTACTGCGCGATGCTGCGACTGGGGCTGAAGGTGCCACGGACTGTGCTCGTCCCGCACAAGAACCCGCCGGACAACGCCCGCTTCGCCTACACCGCAGCCAAGTACAACCGGCCCTTCGACCTCGACGAGCTCGCGGCCTCCGTCGGCTACCCGCTGTTCATGAAGCCCTACGACGGCGGGCAGTGGGTGGGGGTGAGTCAGATCCGCGACGGCGCGGAGCTGCACCGCGCCTACGACGCCTCGGGCCAGCGGCTGATGCACCTCCAGGCGTCGATCGACGGCTATGAGGTGTTCGCGCGGTCGCTGTCGATCGGCGCCGAGACGATGGTCATGCACTTCCGCCCCGACCTGCCGATGCACGACCGCTACGCGGTCAGCCACGACTTCCTCACGCCGGAGGTCGGCGACGAGGTGCTCACGATCAGCCGGCTGATCAACGCGTTCTTCCGCTGGGAGTTCAACTCCTGCGAGACGCTGATCCGCG
>Ga0081538_10003949_pt1 | contig 13830 bp, 16 predicted proteins | sample TabmetS5T2R1_FD_71022 | JGI IMG/M metagenome (GOLD analysis project Ga0081538, IMG submission 71022) | Tabebuia heterophylla rhizosphere microbial communities from the University of Puerto Rico - S5T2R1 | ecosystem: Host-associated > Plants > Roots > Rhizosphere ... | reverse complement strand
ATCGCGGGCATCAGGCCCGAGAACTTCGAGGACGCCGCCCTGACGGGCGAGGCGCGCGACAGGGGCTCGACCTTCCGGGCCAAGGTCGAGGTGCTGGAGTCGCTCGGCTCCGAGCTGTATGCGCACTTCACGGTGGCGTCCGACCAGCAGATCGAGTCGCAGGAGCTGCGCGAGCTGGCCGAGGACGTGGGCGGCGGCGAGGTGCCGATGGCGGGCGAGGAGGGCCGCATCGTGGCTCGGCTCGACCCGCAGAGCGGGGTGCGCGTGGGCCAGGAGTCGGAGCTGTGGGTGGACGCCTCGCGGATCCACCTGTTCGATCCCGACGACGGGCGCAACCTGACGGCGGACGCGACCGGCCCGCCCGCCACCGATGGCGGGCAGGGCGCGGGTGGCCGGGATCCCGACGTGCCGCCGGCGGAGGAAGAGCGTCCGGGCGAAGAGCGCCCGCCCGCCGGCGCCTGAGCGGCTACTTCAGCTCTTTGCGGAGGCGGCGCACCATCGTGTCCTCCTCCCAGGACGGGTGATCGAGCTCCTCCCGCAGGCGCTCGATCACCTCGTCGGTCCACTCGTGCGTGCGCAGGATCAGGTAGCGCAGCTGGGCGACGCGCATGTATGACTCGGTCTCCGTGCCGCGCCTGATCAGCTCGGCCTCGCGCAGCATCTCGACGACCGGCTTGTACTCCTCGTTGAACCAGGCCTCGGCGACCTGCGCGCGGCTCAGCAGCTCTCCGCTGCCGTGCATGACGCGGAATCCCCACGCCTCCACCGCCTCGGCGAGCGCGGCGTAGCGCCATTCGTCGGACAGCTTGATCTCCTCGCGTGCCTCCGGCGGGAGCGGCACGCGCTCGAAGAACAGGCGCTGATGGCTCTTGAGGGGGAGGTCGGCGAGCCGGATCGCCTGATCGGCGCCGAGCTCGGTGATGATGTCGGTCACCCAGGCTTCGATCACCTCATGGCCGAGGGCGCGAGCCACCGAGACGCGGTGGTGGCCGTCCTTGACGAAGTGCAGCTCGCCGATCCGGTAGACGTCGATCGGGGGCATCGGCTCGCCCTTGCGCACCGCGGTCGCGATCCGCTCCCAGCGGGGCCTCACCCGCCCGGAGGTCGGGCGGAAGCGGCGGTCGAACTCGCGCCCGCGATCGACGGTGCCCACGATCGAGTCCAGCGGGATCGTCTGGAGGCCGAGGCTGCGCTCGCCCCTGCGCCCGAGAGCGGCCACGACCTCCTCGAAGGGAAGGATCACGTTGACGTCGCTCGGCTCGAGCCGCATGCGGGCCGAGATCCGGGCGAGCGCGCGCCGGCGCCGCTGGCGGCCGAAGTCGAACTGGGCGTCGGCCTGGGGGAGGCCGGTGTCGCGCGCGGGCATGCTGTGAAAGGTACTCGTGCCAAGATTCGGGCCCGGCATGGCCACGTCCGCCCGTACACCGCGCGTGGCTGCGGTGCTGCGCACGGAGGACCGCGTCACGCCGCTCGAGCTGTTCTTCGACCTCGTCTTCGTGCTCGCGCTCACGCAGTGCACGGCGCTGATGGCTGCCGACCCGACCTGGGAGGGCATGGCGAGAGGCCTTCTGATCCTGGGCGTTCTGTGGTGGTCGTGGGTCGGCTACGCGTGGCTGACCAGCGTGGTCGACCCCGAGGAAGGCATCGTCCGCTTCGCGATGTTCGGCGCGATGGCGGGACTCCTGGTGGCCGCCCTGTGCGTGCCCGAGGCCTTCGACGACTCGGCGCTGCTGTTCGCGATTGCCTACGCGTGCGTCCGGAACGCTCAGATCGTGCTGTTCCTGGTCGCGAGCCGCGACACGCCGGACCTGCGCCGCTCCGTCTGGGGGCTGGCGGTGGGCACCGCGATCGGGACCGGCCTGCTGGTGGGCGCCTCCTTCGCCGACGGGGCGCTCCAGGGTGCGATCTGGGCCGTCGCGCTCCTGCTCGACATGGGGGAGCCCTACCTCTTCGGCGCGGAGGGCTGGAAGCTCGTGCCCGGTCACTTCGCCGAGCGCCACGGGCTGATCGTGATCATCGCCCTGGGTGAGTCGATCGTGGCGATCGGCGTGGGCGCCGAGGGGCTGGAGGTGGACGCCGGGGTGGTGGCCGCCTCCGTGCTCGGCATCGCGGTGGCGGCGGCGCTCTGGTGGCTCTACTTCGACATCGTCGCGCTGGTCGCCGAGCGGCGGCTGTCCCGGGCGCCGGTGGGGCGCGAGCAGAACGACATCGCGCGCGACTCGTTCTCCTACCTCCACTTCCCGATGATCGCGGGCGTCGTGCTGGTGGCGCTGGGGCTGAAGAAGACGCTCGAGCACGTCGACGACCCCCTGAAGGTCGTGCCGGCGGCGGCGCTGCTCGGTGGCGTGGGCGTCTACCTGCTCGCACACGTGGCGTTCCGCTGGCGGAACGTGCACCGCTTCAGCATCCAACGCCTGATCACGGCGCTGCTGCTGGCTGCGTTCATCCCCGTCGCCGTCGAGGTGTCGGCGCTCGTGACGCTCGCGGTCGTGGCCGCCGCGCTCGCCGCGCTGATCGCATACGAGACGCTTCGCTTCGCCGAGCTGCGCGACCGGTTACGGCACCAGCTCGCCGAGAACCCCTAGGGCCGTAGCTCGTACGCGAACTCGGTCAGCCGCTCGAAGCCGTCGTCGGTCACGAGGGCGAGGTCCTCGAGGCGCACGCCGCCATAGCCGTGGCGGTAGCAGCCGGGCTCGATGGCCACCACGTCGCCCGGCACCAGCGGGTCGGCCCCGGTGCGGCCGAGGCTCGGCTCCTCGTGCACCTCGAGCCCCACGCCGTGGCCGAGCGAATGGAAGAACCCGTCCCGCAGCGGCTCGCCCTCGGGCTTGGTCCGCTGGGTCAGCTCGCCTGCCTCCTCGAACACCTCGCAGGCGGTGGCGAACAGGTCGCGTCCGGTCACGCCGGGGCGAAGCTGCCCGTACACGCGCTCCAGAGCGGTCCGCGCGAGCCGGTGCCAGGCGACCACGTCGTCGGCGGGGTCCCCGCCGGCCACGAACGTGCGCGACATGTCGGAGTAGCAGCCGGAGCGCTCGTCGCGCGGCCAGATGTCGATGATGATCGGGACGCCCGCCGGCAGCGGCCCGGTCCCCTGCTCGTGGCCGGTGGCGCCGGCCGCCCCGGCCGCCACGATGATGTCCTCGGCCGCCGGAGCATCCCGGTCCGCGCAGACCTCCCGGATGCGCGCGCGCACCGCCTCCGACGTGAGGGGCTCGCTGTCCACGACGAGCAGCCCGTCGCGCGGCGTGGCCTCGCGGAGGAGGTCGGCCGCCGCCGCCATGCCCGCATCGGCCGCCGCGGCCGCGCGCCGGACGCCCTCGATCTCAGTGGCGTTCTTCGCGCGCCGCCTGCGGATGAACTCGGGCTCGTCGGGCACGATCTCGATGCCATCTGCACGCAATCGGTCGGCGATCGCCACCGGCAGCTCGGCGGGCACGACCAGCCGCTTCGCGCCGAGCCGCGCCGCGGCTCGGGCGCACAGCTCCGGGTCGAGGTCGTGCCACTGCATCCCGCGCCCGATCAGCTCGTCCAGCCCCAGCTCGTACGGGTCGATGATCTCGACGCCGGGGGCCGCCTCCTTGATCCGGTCCGCCTCCATGCTCGAGATCACGACCACGCGGCGCCCGTCCATCTCGAAGTAGTCGAACGGGTCGAGAATCCCCAGCGGCAGCTCGTGGCGGAGCGCGGCGGAGCGGTGGGTGTCGGCGTGGATGAGGACGTCCGGTGGCATGGCCCCCGACACTACGCGACGACCAGCGCGAACGCGTTCGCCTGAGCGCTGAAGCGCGAGCTCCCGGCGGTCACGAGCTCGCCGTCGACGTTCCAGTCGGTGCCCTCGGGCACCCTTACCACGGCGCTCCGGCAGCGGCGCTGGCGCGCGCGCCGGTGGCGCCCGAGGCTGCCGCTCCGCAGCCGATAGGCGAGTCCCACCAGCCCCGGCCGCGGCCCGGCGGCGACGGCCACCACCTCGAGCGCGCCGTCGTGCGGGTCGGCCTCGGCGATGCGCGCCCCCGCGCCGAAGGCGCCGGATGCGGCGACGGTCACTTGCCAGGCCTCGCCCTCGAACAAGGTGGCGCCTGCGCACTCGACCGTCACCGGCACGGCGCTGGCGGTCAGCCCGGCGACGAGCGCCCCGGTGGCGTAGCTCAGCGCGCCGAGCGGCTTCTTCCACGCCCGCGCCGCCCGCGCCGCGGGCGCCGGCAGCCCGGCGCTGGCCACGTTCACGAAGGGGCGCTCGTCCATCCAGCCGAGCTCGAGCTCTTGCAGCCGCTTGCCGCGGACGGCCAGCCGGCAGGCGGCGGCGGGGTCGTGCGGGATGCCCATTCGGCGGGCGAAGTCGTTGGCGGTGCCGGCCGGGACGACCGCGAGCGGGCGCCCGGCGGCGCCCGCCGCCGCGGCCGCGGGAGCGATGCTGCCGTCGCCGCCGGCGACCACGATCCGGTCGGCGGCCGCGGTGGCTGCGCGCTCGACGTCGCGCGGCTCGAACAGCTCCACCTCGGCGCCCTCGCCGCGCAGACGCTCGGCCACGCCCGATGGGTCGCCGGCCCGCGAGTCGGGGTTGGCTACGAGCGCGACGCGCGACGGCCGTGACATGCTCAGCATCGTATGAGGGTCTTCGTCGCGCGTCGGCTGCCCGGGGGCGCGCTCGACCGGCTCGCGTCCGAGCACGACGTGGAGGTCTGGCCCGAGCAGCTGCCACCCGGGAAGGAGGAGCTCCTGGCCCGCGCGCCCGAGCTCGAAGGGCTCCTCTCGCTCCTGACCGACCCGGTCGACGCCGAGCTGATCCGGGCAGCACCAAGCCTGCGTGCGATCTCCAACTACGCGGTGGGCGTCGACAACATCGACCTGGACGCCGCCGCCGGGCGGGGCATCCCGGTCGGGAACACGCCGGGCGTGCTCACCGACACCACCGCCGACCTGGCCGTGGCGCTGATGCTCGGGATCTCGCGCCACCTGGCCGCGGGCGACGCCTACGTGCGGCGAGGCGAGTGGCGCACCTGGGAGACGGGGCTCCTCCTCGGCCACGACCTCCACGGCGCCACCGTCGGCATCGTCGGCTTCGGCAGGATCGGGCAGGCGGTGGCGCGGCGGGTCGCTGGTTTCGACTGCGAGGTGCTGCACACGAGCCGAAGCGGTGGAGTGCCGCTCGAGCAGCTGCTGGAGCGCTCCGACTTCGTCAGCGTGCACACGCCTCTAACGCCCGAGACGCGCGGGCTGATCGGCGACGAAGCGCTGGGCCGTATGAAGCCGAGCGCCTACCTCGTGAACACAGCCCGCGGCCCCATCGTGGACGCCGATGCGCTGGTGCGTGCGCTCCGCGAAGGCCGCATCGCCGGCGCGGCACTGGACGTGACGGACCCGGAGCCACTCCCCGGCGACCATCCGTTGCTGGACGCCCCCAACCTGCTGGTGCTGCCCCACCTGGGCTCGGCCACGCACGCGACGCGCGAGCGGATGGCGAACATGGCGGTGGACAACCTGCTGGCGGGCCTGGCCGGGGAGCCGATGCCGAACGAGGTCACCCGCCGAGGGTAGGCAGGGCGGCCGTGCGCCGACGGCGCCGCGCGAGCAGCCAGGCCTGGATGAGGAAGTCGATTCCGCCGCCGGCGGCGTAGATCGCGAGCATGCTCAGCTCCGGGTCGGTGCCGGTCGACGCGATGATGTAGGCGATGCCGAAGCCGATGGACCCGACGCCGGCGAGCAGCATCGGCCACTGGCCGCCGAGCTGCGCACGACGGCGCAGGGCCACGACGAACTGGGCCGCACCACTGAGGAGGGCCCACACGCCGAAGACGGCGAGGACGTCGGCGACGCTCCCCGTCGCCGCGATGGCGAGGGCGGCGGCGGCCACCGCGCTGGCCGCGGCGCCGGCCAGCAGCAGCTGCCGAGCGGAGCCGCGCTGGTCCCGCGCGTCGATCAACGAGGCGGCCACGTCGATCAGCGGATAGATCACCACCAGGATCCCCGCGGCGACCGTCACGCCGGCCGTCACGGAGTCCGCCACCACCGCGAACACGACGGCCCAGGCGATGGCCACGAGGCCACGGACGAGGAAGACGTGCAAGACGTGCGTCTCGGTCAGGGTCTCGGTTGCATCGCTCGAAACCCGCGGCATGGCTGCGCTGGCTGCCTCGGTGCTCATGTCGACCTCCGTAGGTGGCTGGTGGGGCGTCACGGTCGCGCATTCGGTCGAGTGTCGCGCCCGGGAAGACCCTGGTCAGTGCCCGGGTAGGCGCCCGGACGACACGTGCCGCGCCGGGCGATCGAAGCTACTGTCGGTGACCGTGAACCTGATGGCGGCGGCGGGTTGTGTGCTGGTCATCGCCCTGTGCGGCTGCGGCGGATCCTCTGAGACGAGGGGTGCCCTGGCGCGAGAACCATCGAGCTCGACGTACACGTTGATGCAGATGAACCTGTGCCTGTCCGGGCTGGCCGGCTGCTACGGCAAGGCGGCATACCCGGCCGTGGTGGAGGAGGCTGTGGCCCGGATCCGTGAAGCGCGCCCGGACGCGGTCACCATCAACGAGGCTTGCCGAGGTGACGTCGCCCGGATTGCCCGGCGGACCGGTTACCACGTGCGCTTCTCGAGGGTGATCTACCGCGGCGAGCGCCTACGCTGTGTCCGGCCGGGCGGCCGCGGACTCTTCGGTGACGCGGTGCTCGCCGACGCGGCCGTCAAGAGCACCGACAGCCGCGACTTCGAGGCACAAGCCGGCATCGAGCGGCGCCGGTGGCTGTGCGTGACCACCCGAGTCGGCGTCGACGTGTGCACCGCCCACCTGAACACTCGCTCGCCTGTCGAGGTGGCCGGGAACGATGCGCAGTGCGCCGAGCTCGCGGCGCTGCTTGCACGTCGCGCGGCCGCCCGCACCGTCACGTTCGGCGGTGACGTCAACCGGCGGCGCTCCTGCGCCCCCACCGGCTTCTGGACCCGCACCGACAGCGCTGCCGACCAGGCGCCCGGGATACAGCACGTCTACGGAGACGGCGCGCTCCGCTCGCCCGTGGCGGAGGTGGTGCCGGCCGCGCACACCGACCACGACGTCCTGCTGGTCAGCGCGGCAATCCGAGCCGGTGCCATCCGTCGACGATGAAAGCATCGAATCGCCATTCCCCCACCCGGCGACCAAGATGCCACCGGCGAGGCCGACCCGCGCCCCGCGGCGGTCACGTTCGTGACCACCGAGCACTTCGTGCTCCAGGGCGCCCGCTCCGCGACGATCGCCGAGGCGAACGGCCGGGCGAACATGTTCCTCGCGGCGGTCTCCGGCGGCCTCGTCGCCCTGGGCCTGGTGGCGACCGCAAGCAGCTTGGGATCGGCCTTCTACGGGTTCGCCCTGGTTCTGCTCCCGACCCTGGCCTTCGTCGGGTATGTCACCTTCGAGCGGACGCTGCAGTCCTCGATCGAGGACACCGAGTACGCGCGCCGGATCGCCCTGCTGCGCGGCTTCTACTTCGGGCACGCGCCGGAGATCGCTCCGTACCTGCTGCGCGTCCCGCCCGCCGAGCAGCTCCTCATGAAGCGCGTGCCGGGCGATCGCTGGCAGGGACTCCGCACTGTCGCCGGCATGGTCGCGGTGATCACGGCGGTGCTCGCCGGCTCGACCGCCGCCGTGGCCGCGATCCTGGTCTTCGACCACTCGCTCGCCGCGGCCGCGATCTCAGGGCCGCTGGTAGCTCTCCCCACGATGATCGCGATGATCCGATACCAGGATTCGGCCTGGGAACGCGCCGCCACCGAGCCGCTCAGGCCCCCAGAACCTTGATCACCATCCGCTTCGAGCGCCGCCCGTCGAACTCGCAGTAGAAGACCTGCTGCCACGGGCCGAGGTCGAGCCTGCCCTCGGTGACGGGCACGATCACCTGATGGTGGACCAGCAGGTTCTTCAGGTGGGCGTCGCCGTTGTCCTCGCCGCCGCGGTGGTGGCGGTAGTCGCCCGGGTCGGGCAGCAGCTCGCGCGCCACGTCGTTGGCCGGCTCCTTCCAACTCGGCGGGGCGATCTTGTCGAGCCACTCGAGCGTGTCCTCATGGAGGCCCGGTTCGTCGTCGTTGATCCACACGGCGGCCGTGATGTGCATCGCGGCGGCGAGGACCATCCCCTCGGCGATGCCGGCCTCGTCGACCGCCGATTGCAGGTCCTCGGTGATCCGGATCAGCTCGCGCCGCTCCTCGGTGTGGAAGGTCTTGTATCGCGTGTGAGACTTCATCGCTCGTGAACCTCGGTCTCGACGGCAAGGTCTGCGTGGTCACCGGCGCCAGCCGTGGCATCGGCGCCGCCACGGCGCGCATGCTCGCGCAGGAGGGCGCGCGCGTGCTGTCAGTGGCTCGCCACGGGGCCGACCTCGAGCTCGACGTCACGGCCCCGGACGCCGGCGAGCGTGTGCTCGACGCCTGCCCCTCGGCCCCGTGGGCGCTCGTGAACGGCGCCGGCGCCACCCGCGCCCGGCCGCTCGAGGAGCTGAGCGACGGCGACTGGCAGCAGCAGTGGGAGCTCCACGTGATGGGCCCCATGCGGCTGATGCGCGCGCTCGGCCCGGCGATGGCGGAGGCCGGGGGAGGGAGGATCGTGAACATCGTCTCGTCCTCCGGCAAGCGGCCGTCGGGCCGGCTCGACCCTTCCTATTCGGTCACGAAAGCCGCCCAGCTCTCGCTCAGCCGGGTGTTCGCCGACAGGTGGGCGGCTCAGGCCGTGCTCGTGAACGCCGTTACGCCCGGCCCGATCGAGGGCGAGGCGTGGACGGGCGACGGCGGCCTCGCCGACCAGCTCGCCGCGCGCTCGGGAAGGACGCGCGACGAGGTGCTCGAGGCCACGGCCGCGGGCGTGCCGATCGGACGGATGGGCACCGACGACGAGGTCGCCGCGACGATCGTGTTCCTCTGCTCCGAGAGGGCGTCGAACGTCGCGGGCGCCGCCTGGTCGGTCGACGGCGGCTCGGTGCCCGTCATCCTCTGAACGGCTACTTCAACTTGAAGTTGGCTCGGTGGACGCTCCCGTCCCTGAGCTTCACAACCAGCTGGCGGCAGCTGCCCGCCCAGTCCTGAGCGGTGCTCCACACGTAGTGGTATCGGCCGGTTGCCTCGCTGTAGACGAGGCTGCTCGAGCCGGCGGTGGTCGTCTCCTCGACACCGTCGACCTGGGCGTGGGCGATCTCCGAGCAGTCGACCGCCTCGGAGCGCGGGTAGCCGTCAGCGAAGATGTCCAGCCCCTGGTCGCCGCCGAGGCTGAACTTGACCGGGATGGCCCGGCCGGCGTTCACCTCGTTCAGGACCGGCAGGTTGTTCACCGGCGCGTAGAACCCTTCGAAGCTCGACGACGGCTCGCAGCCGGCGCTCGCCTCGAGCGGGTCTCCGTCGCTCTGGAAGCCCTGGAACACGGTCCTGCCCTGCGGGAACGGTGCGTCGCGGAGGTCGAAGCCGCCCGAGCTGACGGTGTCGTCGGTCGTGTCGGCATCGCCGCCATGGTCGACGAACACGCAGCCGTCAGGGGTGGTGATGGTCGCCTCGTAGCCCGTCATGCCTCCGCCGAGCTCGGTCTGGGGCGTCACGGTCGCCGAGCCGGGGAACTCCGGGTCGTTGAGGCACCAGCCGGTCGCGCCCGACCGCGAGGGGTCGCCGATCGAGGGCGTCTGGGCGCGGTCGAAGAACAGCGTGCCCTCGACCTGGCCCAGAGGCGAGTCGATGCTGAAGGTGCCTGACGCCGACAGGACGTCACGGTCGGTCGGGGGCTGGACGACAGGGCTGAGGGCGACGCTGATCTGCTCCTGGAAGGTGCCCGGGTACGGGCCCTCGGCGCTGCCGGTCGCGGTCATGCTCAGCGTCGCGTTGCCGAACGGGTCGCAGGTGCGCTCCGTGGTGGTCACGACGTCGCCGGGCGCGCCCGGGAAGCCGTGCGTCGGGGCGACGTCCTGCGAGGCGCGCCAGCTTGCGCCGCCGAGGTCGGGGGGAGGGGGTGCGGCGAGCGCGGTCGAGGCCGCGAGCATCAGGAGGGCGGCGGCCGAGGTGGCCACGTTCCGGACGAACTTCATGAAGGCATGCTCCTGTCAGTAGGGCCTGCGTTTGCAGACCGGCGGGAGAAAGACGCTTCTCCCTTGTCGGCGTGTTCGCCCGCGAGCGTTAGCGCCGGAGGACGATCCGGCGCTTGGCGGTGACCTCGGCCCCAGGCGCCGTGGCCGTGACCTTGACCAGCGCGACCAGGCGCTTGCGTTGGCGGAAGGCGCGGCGCAGAGCCCCAACCTGCTTGCGAGAGAGCTTGAACGTCACGCGCTTGCCCTTGCCGCCGGCTGCGGTCACGGGCGTGGCGCGCAGCCGGCGCAGGCCGCGTGCCTTCCGGACCTTCGCCGACGGGGCAAGGCGGCATGCCACGTTGCACGAGGCCCGCACGACGAGCCGGCGCTTGCGAAGCGGGCGCTGCGTGCGCTTGCCGCTCAGCGTGAGCGTGAGCGTGGGCTCGCCGGCGCCACCACCGCCGCCACCGGTGCCACCGCCGCCCGTGCCGCCGCCCGTGCCGCCACCTGCGCCGCCGCCACCCGCGCCGGTGGCCGCCCACACGTAGTCGACCTTGACCGACGCGCTCTGGAACAGATTGTCCCCGGCGCCGCCCTCCGGGAAGTCGACCGTGAACCGGTAGGACCGCGTCTGGCCCGCCCCCAGCGTCCCCAGAGCACGCGAGCCGAGGCCACCCAGCACGCCCATGTAGAGCGACTGCGCCGTGGACCCCCCGTTGCTGATCTCCTCCACGTTCAGCCGCACGTGGTCCGACAGGCGGCCGCCGAGCGGTCCGGGCGTGTCGACGAGGTTCGCCTGCGAAAGCGAGAACGCGCCGTCCGCGCCGCCGGTGTTCGACACCGACACCATCCCGCTCGCGCTGCTTCCGGGCCTCATGTTCCGCGCGGTGAAGACCGCCGCGCCGTTGAGCGAGTTCGACAGCTCGAGCGTCCCGCTGCTGGCCATCCGCAGGGTCGGGGCGGAGGGCTCGGCCGCGGCGCTGAGCCCGAGCAGCATCAGCGCGCTCGCCAGGACGACGATCACGACCGGAGAGCGCACGTCAGCTCCCCGTCCTGAACGCCATCCAGTAGTACGGCTTCGGGTTCGTGTTGACCTTGCAATCCGTCCCCACCTGGAAGCCCGTCGCGTTGAACGCCTGGATGACGTTGGCCGCGTTCGCGACGTTCGCGAAGAGCAGGGAGCTGTCCGTGGCGGCCAGCGAAGCGGGCCTGTGCACGCCGCGGTCGCAGATGTTGCCGTTCGTGCTCGACCGGACGATCACATAGTCGGGCTGGAACGTGACACCGCTGATGTTGCGGTTGTCGCCGCCGTTCCCGTTGTAGCGGCTCTCCTGCATCAGCCCGTGGACCTCGTTCCAGGCGATGTAGTGGTACGTCCTGCCGTTGACGTTGGTCTCGGCGCTGTTCCCGACCGAGAAGCCGTTCGAGTCGAGCGAGCTCACGCCGTTCGCAGCGGCCGCGGTCTCGTCGAACCGGAACGTGGCGCCCATCGTCCGCGACGACTGGACGGCGGCGTCGGCGCCGGCGCTCAGCACCATCGCGTAGTCCGGGGAGAACCCCATGCTGCCGATCGTCTGGCTCCCTCCGTTGCCGGTGTAGGACCCCACCGTCATCTGGTTCGCGTAGGTCTTGAACGCGATCCAGTCGAAGCGTGTGTTGTTGCGGTTCACGGCGGCATCTCGGCCGATCTGGAAGCCGGTTGCGGTGAGCGCCTGGATCAGGTCGGCGGTGAGGGCCGTGGCACCGCCCATGGCCTTGCTCACGTCGCCCGTCATCGAGGACGTGCGGATGACCGCGTATTCGGCCCGGTCGGCCTTCACGATCACGACGTCGGGCTGGAAGGCCACCGCGATAGCCCGGTTGTCCTGGTTGTTGCCGGTGTAGGTCCCCGTCGCGACCTTCATCCCGCCGAACGTGCCGGCCGCCGCGAACGTGTTGCCCGGGTTCGACGTCGTCGCCGTGAACGCCGCGAGCGCGGCCGCGCCGCCGGCGCCGAAGATCGCCAGGACCAGCAGGCAGAGGAGCGCGCGCCTCATTGGTTGCGTGCCTCCCAGGTGAACTGCTGCGTCGCGTTCAGGCCCTGCGCCGCCAGGTTGTGCCGCAGCTGAACCTCGAGCTTGTAGACGTGGCTCTCGCCGTTCGTCCAGGACTCCGGGCCTCCGGACAGCGGATCCACGATGCCCGCGGCGTAGCTGTCCGGGTAGCCCTGCAGCGTGCCCTCGTAGACGACGCCGGCGCCGAGCCCGAGGTAGTCGGTCACGTCGGGCTGGAAGTTGGTGCAGGAGTCGAAGCCCGGGTCGGACGGGGTATAGCTCCCGCGCGTGACCTTCAGATCGAGGTACTGGTCGAGCCCGGTCCCGCTGGTCGTGCCGAAGAGCCGGACGGTCGACGCGAGCGAGCCGTTGAAGGTGACCTTGATGCAGCCGGTGTCGGCCGCTCCCGGCTCCGCCGCCGACAGCGCCAGGACGGCCGAGCCGTTGTCGTTGTCGTCCAGCTTGACGGTGCCGGACTGGATCTCGTCGCCGGAGTTGACGGCCGTGGCGGTGAACGCAGCCCACGTGACCCCGCCGGCCGTCGCGACGACGAGCGCACCGAGCGCGAGCATCCCGACGATCCGGCGCGAGGGCTTCATCCAGCCGGCTCCCTGGGGCGCCAGACGTCGATCAGCACCCAGCCGCCCAGCAACAGCAGGCCGATCATGAGGATGACGTAGCCCTGCCGCGTGCCAATCAGGGCGCGGACATAGCCGAGCTTCGGGACGTGGTAGATCACGCGACCGATCTCGCCGTCGACCGGGACCTCCCACTTCTCGACGGTGTCGTTCGCATCGCCCTTCGTGACCATGTGGGCCGTGTTCCCCTCGACCCGCGCGCTGCGCAGACGGTGCGTGATCAGACGCTTGGAGTCGGCCGGATCGGTGAAGGTCACGATGTCGCCGATGCGGGCCTCCGTGGGGTGGATCACCTCGTCCACGACGACCGACCCGGTTCCGAGCGTCGGCTCCATGCTGCCGGTCAGGACCGTCATGCTCCGGTGGCCCGTGAGCGCCGGCAGGGTGAGGACGAGCGCGAAGACGAGCACCACGCCGAGCAGGCAGGAGACGGCTCCGCCGACCGCGGTGCGCAGCCCGCGGACGAGGCGGCGCTGCCCCGGGGCGGACAGGGTGGCGCTGGCGCTCGTCACGCCTCCATCCCCTTGCGAACGAACTCGAGCGTGACCTCGGTCCGGCGGGCCTCGTGGCCCCCGGCGACGGACGCGGGGATCCAGGCGCGCACCGCCACGCGCTCGCGGCGCTGCGGCGCAAGCGCCGGACGGAGCGGCCGCCAGCGCCGAAGGTCCGCGAGCGTGGTCCGCAGCGGTGCCCCCTCGCCCGCGTGCAGGTCGAGCCGCACCAGGCCGTCCAGCGCCGGGTCGGTCGTCCTCGCGCGCACGAGTATGGAGGCGCGCTGCGAGGTCTGGTTCAGAAGGCGGATGCGCCCCTCGGCTCCGGGCGCACCGGGCGCGAGGCGGCGGGCAGTCATCACGCGGCCCTCGGGAGCCACCCCGAGCCCGCCGGTCGCGGTCGCGCCGAGCTCCAGCTCCGCGCCGAGCGCTCGGTTCCCGCCGGGGACGCTCCCGGTCGCGACGATCGCGGCCGCGACGAAGATGCCGACTACGAAACCCACGCGGCCGATCCAGGGCTTTCTGCGGGTGGTCACCATTCCAGACTCCATTCGAGGGGCGGTAGAACGGAGGCGGGGGGGGCCCGCAGGGGGCCCCCCCCCGCCCGAGGCTGGAGGGGCCCCCCCCCCTTGTTTTTTCCGGCCCCCCCCCCCAAGCCGGGCG
>Ga0081538_10003948_pt1 | contig 13830 bp, 12 predicted proteins | sample TabmetS5T2R1_FD_71022 | JGI IMG/M metagenome (GOLD analysis project Ga0081538, IMG submission 71022) | Tabebuia heterophylla rhizosphere microbial communities from the University of Puerto Rico - S5T2R1 | ecosystem: Host-associated > Plants > Roots > Rhizosphere ... | reverse complement strand
AGGCGCAGCGGGAGACATCGGCCACATCCACGTCCCCGACCACGACGACGTCATCTGCCGCTGCGGCAACCTCGGCTGCCTCGAGGCGATCGCCGGCGGCGGCGCCATGGCGTCCCGGCTCTCCGCGCTCGGCGTGCAGGCCGAGAACAGCCGCGACGTCGTCCGCCACGTGCGCGACGGCCGCCCCGAGGCGATGCGCCTCGTCCGCCAGGCCGGCCGCGAGCTCGGCGGCGTCCTGGCCAGCGCCGTCAACTTCTTCAACCCGGGCGTGATCGTCATCGGCGGCGACATCGCCCACGCCGACGAGCACCTGCTGGCCGGCGTGCGCGAGGTGGTCTACCGCCGCTCGACCGCGCTCGCGACCCGCTCGATCCGGATCGCCCGCTCCACGCTCGACGACCGCGCCGGCGTGATCGGCGCCGCCGTCATGGTCATCGAGGCCGTCCTGGCGCCGGACGCGGTCGACCAGGCGATCGCCGCCGCGGGCTAGAACTTTCGGCGGCTCGGCTCCGTATCACCGCTCGGCGACCCGTCTGGGACGATGGGTCGGGTCACGTTCCATCGAGGGGAGGCACGATGACGGAGCTCCAGCAGTACCTCGCCGAGGAGGTGGCGGAGGACCTCCAGGACGGCATCATCACCCGGCGCGAGGCGATGCGGCGCCTCGGCCTGCTCGGCGTCAGCGGCGCGGCGGCGTCCGGCCTGCTCGCCGCAGCGGCAGCTGCACCCGCGCCCGCGGCCTCGAAGAAGGAGGGCCGCAAGCGCGGCGGCACAATGACCACCTGGGCGCCGGTGGCGACCGAGGCGATCACGTTCGACGGGCCCAACGGCCCGCTGATGGCGGCCTGGGCCCCGGCGGCGCGGGCGCGCGGCGGCGTGCTCGTGATCCACGAGAACCGCGGGCTCAACGACCACATCCGCACCGTCGCCGGGCGCTTCGCGGCGAGCGGCTGGTCGGCGCTCGCGCTCGACCTGCTGTCCGAGGAGGGCGGCACCGGCGCGTTCCCGGGCGAGGCCGAGGTCGCGGCCGCGCTGTCCCAGATCCCGCCCGAGCGGTTCGACGCCGACATGAAGGCCGCCGTCACCGAGCTCAAGCGCCGCGTGCGCGGCAAGCGCCTCGCGGCGATCGGCTTCTGCTTCGGCGGCGGCATGATCTGGCGGCTGCTGGCCGCGCGCGAGAAGCGGCTGTCGGCTGCTGCCCCGTTCTACGGCCCGTTCCCGACCGGCGGCGACCTGCGTGGCATCCGCGCCGCCGTGCTCGGCGTCTACGGCGGGCTCGACACCCGCATCAACGCCACCCGCGACGCGGCCAAGGCCGCGCTCGAGGCCGCACGGGTCAAGCACGAGCTGCTGACCTTCGAGCTCGCCGACCACGCGTTCTTCAACGACACCGGCGCGCGCTTCAACGCCCACGCCGCGACCGAGGCGTGGCGGCGCACGCTGAACTGGTTCGACGCGGCGGGCGACGACGACCACGATCACGACCACGGCCACCACCGGGGTCGCGGCCGCGACTAGCGCACCTCGAGGCCCGCGGGGGCATCCCTCCGCGGGCCTCCGCCCGTAGTCCAGGGCATGACACGTTCGATCAGATGCTCGGCGAGCGTCGCGTTGGCCGTCGGCGCGCTCGCGATCGCCGGTTGCGGCGGCGGCGACGACGGGGCGGCGAGCGGCGGCGGCGGCGACCTCGTCTCGGTCGCGGACGTCGGCGGGACCGCCGTCCTGGCCGACGCCGCGGGGCGGACCCTCTACACCGCCGCGGTGGAGAAGGGCGGGAAGATCCAATGCGTCGCCGCCTGCACGTCGTTCTGGAAGCCCGTGATCGCGTCGCCCGGCGAAGCGCAGCAGGCTGCCGACGACGTCGGTGCCGACCTCAGCGTCCTCCGGCGGCCCGGCGGCGAGCAGCAGCTCACGTTCGACGGCATGCCGCTCTACACGTTCACCGAGGAGGGCGCCGGGAAGCTCGACGGCGACGGCTTCGCCGACGACTTCCGGGGCACGCACTTCGAGTGGTCCGCCGCGCGCACCGACGGCGGCTCGAGCACGCCGGGAGGCACGAGCGGCTACTGAGGCGGCCGGGTGCCGGTGTCGGACGAGGCGTTGCTGGCCGGCGTCGCCGCCGGCCAGCGCGAAGCCGCGACGGCGTTCGTGCGGCGCTTCCAGGCGCGCGTGTACGGGCTGGTCATCACGGTGGTGCGCGACCCGGGCGTGGCCGAGGACGTCGCGCAGGAGACCTTCGTGCGCGCGTGGCGCCACGCCGGCACGTACGACCCGCGGCGCGGCCAGGTCGCCACGTGGCTGCTCGCCATCGCCCGCAACGCGGCGATCGACGCCATTCGCCTGCGACGGCCCGAGCCGCTCGATCCCGACGTCGTCGTTGCCCGCCTCCAGCGGGCGGCTGACGACGGCATGGCCGTCGAGGAGCGCGAGCGCGTCCGGCAGGCGCTCGCCGAGCTTCCGGATGACCAGCGGCGCTCGCTGTTCCTCGCGGTCTACATGGGCCGGACGGCGCGCGAGATCAGCGAGCTCGAGAGCACGCCGCTGGGGACGGTCAAGGCGCGGATCCGCACCGCGATGCTCAAGCTGCACGACGAGCTGGAGGCCGAACATGAGCTGTGAGCACGTGCGCGCGTCGGCGCCGGAGATCGCACTCGGCACGATCGAGGGCGAGGAGCGCGCCGAGGCGCTCCGCCACCTCGCCACCTGCGCGGAGTGCCGGCGGGTCGTCGACCGGTTCTCGGCCGTCGCCGACGAGCTGCTGACGCTCGCCCCGGTCCAGGAGCCGCCGGCCGGCTTCGAGTCACGCGTGATCGCCGCGCTGGCGCCGCCCCGCCGCCGCCCGTGGCAGCGCCTGCTCGTCCGGCTGGGGCCGCCGCTGGCCGCCGCGGCCGCCACCGCGGTCGCGCTCGTAGCCGTGTTCCACGACGACCGCGTGACCGCCGAGCGCTACCGCGAGACGCTGTCCCAGGCCGACGGCCGGTACTTCCGGGCCGCGCCGCTGCGGGACGAGAGCGGCGCCGAGGCGGGCGTCGCGTTCGGCTATCAGGGGACGCCCTCATGGGTCTTCGTGACGGTCGACGACCGCCACCGCGACCGAACTTCGACCGCGGTGCTGGTCACGCGGGACCGGCGCACGGTCGCCTTGCCGTCGTTCGCGCTCGGCCCGGGCGGCAGCTGGGGCGGCGCGGTCCCGGGCAACCTCTACGACTACGCCGCCATCCGCCTGCTGGGCGAGCGCCCCGGCGAGGTGCTCGACGCGCGGATCCCGCCCGGCGGCTGACGTGACGGGGCGCGCCACAACCGTGGCGCCGCCCTTCACGCCTCCCTCTCCGCATGGACACCACTCCGGCCGCAGGGGCCGGAGCCGACGGAGAGGAGCTCCGCATGCGGAGAACCATCGCACTGCTGGCGGGCCTGCTGACGCTCGCACTGGCCGGCACGGCCTCGGCCGCCGTGCCCGGCCTCAACCTCGTGGTCGGCAACAGCGGGCCGCCCGACTCTGACGCGACGAAGCCCGCCCGGGCCGCCTGTCCCCCCGGCCAGAACGTGCTCGGCGTCGGCGGCAAGTCGGAGCGCGGCGGCGGCCAGATCATGCTCGAGTCGATCACGCCGCTGACCGACGGGTCGACGCTGGTCGAGGGCAGCGAGGACCAGGACGGGTTCGCCGGCGACTGGTCGGTCAAGGCCTACGCCATCTGCGCCGACGTCGACACGACGCGCCGCCGGACGCCGAGCGAGCCGTTCGACTCGTTCGCACCCAAGCTCGCCTCGACGGAGCCGTTCGCGTGCCCTGGGTCGACGCGGCTGACCGGCAGCGGGGCCCAGATCCCGCTCGGACAGAGCGGCCAGGTCCTGCTCGACGGCATGGTCCCGAGCACCGACCTCGAGTGGACGGAGGCGCGTGGCGACGAGGACCAGGACGGCCACGACGGCAACTGGTCGCTGCGCCCGTGGGCGATCTGCGCCGACCCGCTCCCCGGCCTCGAGCTGGAGACGGCCAGGAGCGCGTCGAACTCGCAGAACAAGCACGTCACCGCGGTGTGCGCGCCGGGCAAGCGCGTGGTCGGGACCGGCGGCCGCATCTTCGGAGGCGGCGGCGAGGTCGCGTTCCAGTACATCATCCCCGACGCCGCGCTCACCCGCGTGAGCGTCCGCGGCGTCGAGGACCAGGACGGGCGCGCGACCAACTGGTCGGTCAACGCGTACGCCGTCTGCGCGACCGCGTAGGGCTTCCGCGGGCGGCCGCCTCCCCGCGGCCGCCCGCGGAATACGCACGGGCCTCCCGGCGTCCGTCAGGGCAGGCAAGGACCCGGGAGGTACGTGCGATGGCAGGTTCGGCGCGGGTGGACGAGCTGCGCCGCGGGCTCGACGACGCGGAGCGGCACTTCCAGACCGCGATGCGGCGCTGCGAGCTTCTCGGCGCCCGCGTGATCAGGGCGCGGCTGCTGTACGAGCGCGCGCTGCGGCAGCACCCGCAGGCCGAGGAGCAGTTCCGCCGCGAAGGCGACTTCTGGACGGTGGCCTACGCGGGACGGACGTGCCGGCTGCGGGACGTCAAGGGCCTTCGCTACCTGGCCTTCCTGCTCGCCGCGCCCGGCCGCGACGTCCACGCGCTCGAGCTGGCGTCGGCGGTCGCAGGGCTGGAGAGCACGAGCGCCGCGGCGTCGACCGCCGACACGCTGCTCGACGCCCACGCCCGCGACGCCTACCGCCGCCGGCTCGCCGAGCTGGGCGACGAGCTCGAGCAGGCGCGCGACTGGCGCGACCCCGAGCGGGCCGCCGGGATCGAGGCGGAGATCGACGCGCTGACCGGGGAGCTGGCGCGCGCCGTCGGCCTCGGCGGCCGGGCGCGGCGGCTGCCGTCGCCCGCCGAGCGGGCGCGGGTCAGCGTGACGAAGGCGATCCGGTCGGCGATCAAGGCGATCGGCCGCCACCACCCGGTGCTCGAAGCGCACCTGACGGCCTCGGTCCGGACCGGCCGGATCTGCACGTACGCCCCGCCGGGCGAGGCACCCCCGCGGTGGGCGCTGTGACCCCGCGGGGATGCCTCACGGTCGCCTAGGCGTTCGTCGGCACGCGGCGGCGGGCGGTGACCGACAGCCCGCCGGCGGCGACCAGCGCCAGCGCGCCCATCGCGGCGCCGCCGACCGCGGCCGCGCCCCAGTCGAAGCCGGCCTCGGCGGCCGGCGCGGGCGCCGGTGCGGACACCTGGACGGGCCGCGCCTCGCCGACGCCGCGCGACGCGAGCACCTGCTGCTCCTGCTCGCTGAACGTGTTGAGCGGCGGGTCGATCGCGCGGGCCTGCGCCGCGGGGGCGGCGAGCGCGAGGGCGGCGAGGGCGACGGTGAGGGACGAGCGGCGGGACATGGTGGCCTCCAGAACGAGGTGAACGGACGAGGCCAGGCTCCCGAGCGACGGTCGAGCGCCGGTATACGGCGGTCTACGGACGGTCGACCCGCGCGGTATGGCACCGGTATGCGGTGCGGGTATGCTCGCGCTCGACCGCGACGGAGCACGCTACGGGAATGGAGATCCGGCTACTGGGCGTGACGGAGGCGAGCGCCGATGGGCGTCCCGTCGCTCTCGGCGCGGCCCAGCAGCGGGCGGTGCTCGCGATGCTCGCGCTCCAGGCCGGCGCGCCGGTCGCGCTCGACCGGCTGATCGAGGGCCTGTGGGGAGAGCAGGCTCCGGCGAGCGCGCACAAGATGGTCCAGCTCTACGTCTCGCAGCTCCGGCGGCTGCCGGGCGGCGCCGAGATCGCCACTCGCGGGCGCGGCTACGAGCTCCGGCTCCCCGCCGACGCGGTCGACGCGCTGCGGTTCGAGCAGCTCGTCGAGGCCGCCGAGCGCGGCGAGCCCGGAGCGGCCGCCGCGGCGCTCGGGCTGTGGCGGGGGACGCCGCTCGCCGACCTCCTCGACGTGCCGTTCGCGGCGGCCGAGGCCCGCAGGCTCGAGGAGCTGTGGCTGCGGGCCCGCGAGCTCGACGTCGACGAGGCCCTGGCCGCGGGCCGCTCCCGCGAGGTCGCCGCCGAGCTCGAGACGCTGGTCGCCGCCCATCCGCTGCGCGAGCGCCTGCATGCCCAGCGCATGCTCGCGCTCTACCGCTCCGGGCGCCAGGCCGACGCGCTGGCCGCCTATCAGTCGGCCCACCGCGTGCTCGGCGAGGAGGCGGGCGTCGAGCCCGGCCCGGAGCTGCGGCGGCTGCACGAGGCGATGCTGCATCAGGACCCATCGCTCGACGGGCCGCGCCCGCAGGGGGTGCGCGTGGGCCGGCCGCGCTCGCGCCGCGCGGTATGGGCGGTCGCCGCCGCGGGCCTGGCGACGGTCGCCGCGATCGCCGCCGTCGTCGCGTTCGCCGGCGGAGCCGACGCGATCGTCGTGGCGCCCGACTCGGCGGCGGCGATCGACGCCCGCACCGGCGAGGTGGTCGCCGCCGTCCGCGTGGGTGAGGGACCCGGGCCGGTGGCGGCCGGCACGGACGCCGTGTGGGTCCTGAACCTGACGAGCGAGACCATGTCGCGCATCGATCTCGCCGGCCGCCGCTTGCTCGGCACGCGCGGGCTCGGCGGGGTGCCGGGCAACATCGCCGCCTCGCCCGACGAGGTCTGGGTGTCGTCGCAATGCGGCGTCGGCGGCGACCCGGGCGCGCTGGTGCACGTGCACAGCGACGGCGTCGACAACGTGCTGGGCGGCGACGAGATCGCGCTCGACGGCGTGCTGCCCGTGGACGGCGCCATGCCGCAGCAGCCGACGTCCGGCTGCGGCCTCGTCGCCTCCGGCCCGAGCGTGTGGATCGCGAGCAACGTGCCGCCCGGCCTCGTGCGGGCCGACTTCGACGTCGGCACGGCGCGATCGCAGGTCGTGTGGGCTCGCGCGCTCGCAAACGTGGTGACGGCCGTCGCCGTCGGCGCCGACGCGGTCTGGGCGCTGGACGCCGACGACACCGTCCTGCGGATCGATCCGGAGAGCGGCCGCGTCGACCGCGAGCTGCGGGCCGGCACGAACCCGGTCGCGATCGCGGCGAGCGAGGACGCGGTGTGGGTCGCGAACGAGGGCGACGACTCGGTCTCGCGGATCGACCCGCGCACGAACGCGGTCAGCAAGGCGATCTCGGTCGGCGACGGCCCGGCCGCCATCGCCACGGGCGGCGGCGCAGTGTGGGTCGCGCTCGGCGGCGACCGGGCGCTCGCCCGCATCGACCCGGACACGGGCGAGGTGGCCGACACGATCGAGCTCGGCCGCCCGCCGCAGGGCGTCGCCGTGGCCGGCGGCACCGTCTGGGTCACGGTGCGCTAGCCGCCGGCGCTCTGACATCGTGCCGACATGCTCCGCCTCGCGGCCGCTCGCTGGACGCTCGCGGTTCCGCTGCTCGCGCTGCTCCCGCTGATCCTCACGTGGGGGACCGACCCGGCGCCGGCCGCGGTGGTCGTGATCGGCCTCTTCCTGGCCGGCGCGGTGCTCTCCGCCGTCCACCACGCGGAGGTCGTCGCGCACCGGGTCGGCGAGCCGTTCGGGTCGCTCGTGCTCGCCGTGGCGGTGACGGTGATCGAGGTCGCGCTGATCGTGACCCTGATGGTCTCCGGGGGCGACGAGACCGCGACGCTGGCCCGCGACACCGTGTTCGCGGCGGTGATGATCACCTGCAACGGGATCATCGGCCTCGCCGTGCTGCTCGGCGCGCTGCGCCGTGGCGTCGCCACGTTCAACGCCGAGGGCAGCACGACGGCGCTCGCCACCGTGGCCACGCTGGCGACGCTCTGCCTGGTGGTGCCGACGTTCACGACGAGCCGGCCCGGACCTGAGTTCTCGTCGGCGCAGCTCACGTTCGCCGCGGTCGCCTCGCTGGCGCTGTACGGGCTGTTCGTCTTCGTCCAGACGATCCGGCACCGCGACTACTTCCTGCCCGTCGGCGACGCCTCGTCGGAGGACGAGCACGCCGAGCCGCCGTCCGACCGGACCGCGCTCGTCAGCCTCGGGCTGCTGCTCGTCGCGCTCGTGGCCGTGGTCGGCCTCGCCAAGACGGAGTCGAAGCCGATCGAGGATGCGGTCGAATCGGCGGGGTTCCCGCACTCGGCGGTCGGCGTCGTGATCGCGCTCCTCGTGCTGCTGCCGGAGACGCTGGCCGCCGTGCGCGCCGCGCGACGGGACCGCGTGCAGACGAGCTTCAACCTCGGGCTCGGGTCGGCGATGGCGAGCATCGGGCTCACCATCCCGGCCATCGCGCTCGCCTCGATCTGGCTCGACGGCCCGCTGATCCTCGGCCTCGGCTCCAAGGAGACCGTGCTGCTGGCGATCACGATCGTGGTCGCCGCGCTCACCGTCGTCCCCGGCCGCGCGACCGTCCAGGAAGGCGGCGTCCACCTCGTGCTCTTCGGCGCCTTCGTGTTCCTGGCCGTCAACCCCTAGCCTGGATCCGATGACGGGCAAGGAGCAGGCGGATCTCGGCGGCGTGTCCGAGACGCTGCTGTGGACGACGTATCAGCGCGCGGTCGAGGCGCGGCGCCCGCACGCGGTCCTCGACGACCCGCGGGCGATCGAGCTCGTCGAGCGCATCGACTACCCGTTCCAGGAGCGGTTCGGCAGCCGCTTCGGGCAGTGGCAGGCGCTGCGGGCGCGCTGCTTCGACCGCGAGGTGCGGCGCTTCCTGGCCCGGCGTCCGGAGGGGACCGTGGTCGCGCTCGGCGAAGGGCTCGAGACGCAGTTCTGGCGCGTCGACAACGGCCGGGTGTCGTGGCTGACGGTCGACGTCCCCGAGGTGATCGAGCTGCGCGAGCGGCTCCTGCCCGGCTCGCCGCGGCGGCGCACCCTCGCGGGCTCGGCGTTCGACGCGCAGTGGATCGACGCGGTCGAGGACGCGGGCGAGGTGCTCGTCACCGCGCAGGGCCTGCTCATGTACTTCGACCGCGAGGCGGTGCACGGGCTGATCGCGACGATCGGGCGCCGGCTGCCGGCCGGCGAGCTGATCTTCGACGCCGTGCCAGCCTCGTTCGCCGCCCGGAGCCGCCGTGGCGATCTCAAGACGGCCGGCGGTTTCCGGCCCCCGCCCTGGCTGTGGGGCATCGACGCGGACGAGGAGCGGGCGCTCACCGAGCTCTGCACGCTCGAGGCGTTGCGGCTCCCCCGCGGCCGCGGGCCGCTGTTCGGCTTCATCGCGCCCCTGCTGGCACGGATCCCGGCGCTCCGCCGGGGCATGCTGACGGTGTTCCGCGCGCGGTTCGAGGCCTGATGCCGGAGCTGCCGGAGGCCGAGCGCGCGCGGCTGAAGCTCGAGCAGGTCCTCGGGCGCGAGATCGTGGCGGTCGACGACCGCGACACCTACGTGAGCCGCCCCCACGCGCCGGGCGAGATCGCGGCGGCGCTGATCGGCCACCGGCTGGTCTCGGCCCACCGGCGCGGCAAGTTCCTGTGGGCGGAGACCGACGGCGGGCCGTCGCTCGGGCTCCATCTCGGGATGGCCGGGCGCCTGACCGTCGACGAGGAGCCGGCGCCCCGCAACTGGGACCGCTTCGTGCTCGAGTTCGCCGGCGGCGGCCGGCTCGCGCTGCGCGACACGCGGCGGCTCGGGCGCGCGGTCATCGAGCCGGACTTCTCGCACGTCGGCCCGGACGCCGCCGAGGTCGGGCGGGAGGAGTTCCGCGCTCGCGTCGGCCGCGGGACGGCGCCGCTCAAGGCGCGGCTGCTCGACCAGAGCGTCATCTCCGGGATCGGCAACCTGCTGGCCGACGAGATCCTCTGGCGCGCGCGCCTGAGCCCGCGGCGGCCGGCCGGCTCGCTGTCGGTCGAGGAGCTCGACGCGCTGCGCCGCGCGGTGCGGGCCGCGATGCGCGACGCGATCCGCCTCGGTGGCGCGCACACCGGGCACCTGATCCCCCACCGCGTCCGCGGCGGCCGCTGCCCGCGCTGCGGGACCGAGCTCGAGCGGGCCACGATCGGCGGCCGGACGACGTTCTGGTGCCCGCGCGACCAGCCGGACGACTGGCACGGCTGACGGGCCGCGGACGTCAAGCGCGGTCGACGGGCGGGCGCGGCGCGCGCTGCGGGCAAGGGACGGCGGTCGATTGCGGGTTCGAACTGCGCATCGAGGGAAGCGCGGGCGGGAATCTCTCGCATCGTGGAAGCCCGCGCCCCGGCCGCGAAGCGCCTGGCGCTTTTGTGTCGCTATGCGACCTGAAAACGCCCCGCGCCTGGGACGTCGGCCTCTGACAGGCCTCGAGATCGCGGATCGTTGCGCATCGCGGAAATCGCCCCGCCCGCGGAGGCCGCTCACCCTCCCTACAAGCGCAGTTCGCGCAACGACGTCACGACCGCCCTACGACGTCGCGCCTCGACCACCCTACGACGTCACGCCTCGACCGCCTCGGCCACCGCGCGCCGGACCTCCTCGGCGGCCTGGTCGGAATCCATGCCGGTGCCGGCCAGGAGGTCGGTGGCGGTCGAGCGGACCTGGCCGACGATCACGCTGACCGACAGGTTGCCGGTGTTCTCCAGCACCCGTGTCGCGGTGGCGGCGGCGCGCAGGGCGGGCTCGCGGACGCGGTCGACGCGGCCGGGGTGCTCGAGCGCCTCCGGGAAGGCGTGGACGGCGGCGGCGAGGTCGCGGACGGCGTCCGCCACCTCGGGCGGGACGTTCTCGTCGAGCCGGACGGCGCGGATCGTGCCGCGCGCGAGCACGCGCACGTTGCGCACCGCGAGATCCGCGTGGACGGCCGCCTCGGCGTAGCGCTCGACGCGGCTCCGCTGGCGTCTTCGCGGCGGCGCGTACAGCGTCGTCTCGCGGCTCACCCGGATCGCGTCGCCGAGGTGGAGGCTCAGCTCGTCGATCCCGCGCGCCCGGATGAGGGCGCGCTCGGCCTGGTCGCGGTCGCGCTCGAGCACGGCGAGCGCGATGTCGTCGAGCGTGCCGGCCAGCTCCTCGACCAGCGGCCGGAGGGCGGCTCGCAGCAGACGCACCGGGTCGGCGGGGAGCACGAGCGCGTTGACGACGAGCGCGACGCCGCCGCCGGCCAGCGCGTCGAGGAACCGCGCGAACGTGACGCCCTCGGTCGGCGGCTGGAGCGTGGCGACCAGCGCGGCCGAGACCGCCGCCTGGGTGGCCAGCATCTGGCCGCTGCCGAGGAAGATCGCGATCGCCGTGGCAAGCATGACCACGAGCGCGAGCTGGGCGGGGCCGACGCCGATGCCGAGCACGAGCAGGTCGCCGACCGCGATGCCGAGCGCGACCCCGATCGCCACCTCGACCGCGCGCCGGCCGCGTTCGGAGATCGTCAGCCCGAGCGTGATGATCGCCGACACCGGCGCGAAGAACGGCTGCTCGTGGCCGAAGACCTCGGTGGCGATCATCCACGCGACCCCGGCCGCCACCCCGGCCTGCAGCACCGAGCGCCAGGCGAGGTGCAGGCGCTCGACGCGGGTCTGCATCGAGACCCGCGTGCGCTCGGACGCCTCCTCGATCAGCGGCGCGGCACGGTCGCTGAGGAGACGGGAATCGCTGTCGCGGAGCCGCGGCATCGGCGCCCTTGATCCTGGCAGGCCCGCAACGAGCACGGGCGTCCGTATAAGCGATAACTAACGCTCAAGTTGAGCTTTAGTATCAGCAAGTGGGGCGGAGACCCCAGTTTCCAAGCTCAAGACAGACCCCCTGGATGCCGAACTCTTGAGCGTCGGGCACTCCCCTGTCTCCCCCGTGACAGCGATCCTCCTCCATTCCCCGCGCGTGTGCGCGCCTGCGTCATGATGCGGCGCGTCCTCGCCATCGGCCTCGCGGTCGCCGCGATGTGCGCCGCCGTGCTGGGCACCGCCGCGCCGGCCCAGGCGCCCACGCCGGACCCCGCGCCGCCCGAGCCCACGGCCACCCCGATCACGGAGCCCGCCCCCACGGCAACCTCCACGGCCACGGAGACCGCGACCGCCACGCCGGACGCCACGCCGGCCGCCACCTCCGAGCCCACCCCCTTCCCCTCGCCCGTGGAGACCACGGTGGCCACCCCGGACCCGACGGCCACCGCCACGCCGACCTCCACGGCCACCCCGACGCCCGCCGGCGACTCGAGCTCGGACCGCAAGCGGCGTCGCGGCAACTCGAACGCGGGCGCCGGCGACGTCACCAAGTGCGAGGGTCGCGCCGGTAAGACCTCACCTTCAACCTCAGGTCGAGATTGCAAGATCGAGGTCGAGGAAAGTGACGATGCGCACGAGGACGACGAGGAGCAGCACCGGCTCACCCCGGCCCCGCGACTCGAGAACGCGGACGGCTCCCCCGCCCCCTCGAACCCGGGCTACTCGCTCGCCACCCTCGGTCCGGCCCGCGTCGGCGTCCCGAACTTCTTCATCGACAAGTTCCGGATTCCCCCGTTCCTGCTCCCGATCTACCAGGCCGCCGGCATGCAGTACGGCGTCCGCTGGGAGATCCTGGCCGCGATCAACGAGATCGAGACCGACTACGGGCGCAACCTGAACATCTCGTCGGCCGGCGCGCTGGGCTGGATGCAGTTCATGCCCGCCACGTGGGCCGCCTACGGCGTCGACGCCAACCGCGACGGCGAGAAGGACCCCTTCAACCCCGTCGACGCGATCTTCGCCGCCGCCCGCTACCTCAACGCCGCGGGCGCCGAGACCGACATCCGCCGCGCCGTCTTCGCCTACAACCACGCCGACTGGTACGTCGACTCCGTGCTCATGCGCGCCCAGGTCATCGGCGGCCTGCCGAGCGACCTCGTCGGCTCGCTCACCGGCCTCACGCAGGGCCGCTTCCCGGTCTACGCCCGCTCCACCTACGCCGGTCAGCTGACCAAGAAGGGCAACCGCGTCGAGACCGGCAACGCCGCGATGCCCGTGGAGTCCGACGCGGCCCGCCGCGGCATCAAGATCTTCTCCCGCAAGGGCGCCCCCGTGATCGCCGTCAACGACGGCCGCGTGGTCAAGGTCGGCAAGAGCAAGCGCCTGGGCAACTACGTGGTGCTGCAGGACGTCTACGGCAACACGTACACCTACGGCCACCTCGGCGAGGTCTCGCGGACCTACCCGGCGCCGAAGGACCGCTCGCTGCGCCGCGGCCGCACGCCGAAGGCGCCGACCAAGGACGCCCGGCCGGCCCGCGCCGCCTCGAAGACGCGCCTTCCGGCCAACGCCAAGAAGGTCGAGGAGCCGGTCCCGGCCGTGGAGGTCGCGCCCGAGCTGCCCGCCAAGGAGCGGCTGTTCGCCCATCCGACGCGCCCGGCCGCCCGCGCCGCCGGCGGCGACGTCCAGCTCGCCGAGGCGGGGACCGAGGCCACCCAGGACGCCCCGATCGGCTTCGACCCGCGCGACTTCCGCCCGAAGGCGCTCAAGAAGGGCGCCCGGGTGATCGGCGGCACGATCCTCGGCCGCCTCGGCGCCAAGACCGCCCGCAGCGCGCCGTACCTCAAGTTCGAGATCCGCCCCGCCGGCCGTGGCGCCCCGCGGATCGACCCGAAGCCGATCCTCGACGGCTGGAAGCTGCTCGAGTCGACCGCGATCTACCGCGCGAAGGGCAAGAACCCGTTTTTCGGCGCCGACGCGGCGAACCCGTCGATCGGCCAGCTCCTGCTGCTGAGCAAGGAGCAGCTCGTCAAGCGCGTGCTCGCCGACCCGCGGATCGAGGTCTACGGCTGCGGCCAGGGCGACATCCGCTCGGGCCAGATCGACCGCCGCGTCCTGGCCACCATGCTCTACCTCGCCTCGTCCGGCCTCAAGCCGACCGTGACCTCGCTCAAGTGCGGCCACGGCACCTACACGAGCTCCGGCAACGTGTCCGAGCACTCGACCGGCACGGCGATGGACATCGGCGCCATCAACGGCATCGTCATCACCCCCGG
>Ga0081538_10003947_pt1 | contig 13832 bp, 11 predicted proteins | sample TabmetS5T2R1_FD_71022 | JGI IMG/M metagenome (GOLD analysis project Ga0081538, IMG submission 71022) | Tabebuia heterophylla rhizosphere microbial communities from the University of Puerto Rico - S5T2R1 | ecosystem: Host-associated > Plants > Roots > Rhizosphere ... | reverse complement strand
CCGCCGCCTGATGGCGCAGCGGAGGCTCACCCGCAAGGAGCGCCAAGCCCACACGCGCGCCCGCCTCATGCACTCGGCCGCCACTGTCGCCGCCCGTCGCGGACTCGAGCGGGCGTCGCTCGACGAGGTTGCGGAGGAGGCCGGCTTCACGAAGGGCGCCGTGTACGCGAACTTCCGCAGCAAGGAGGACCTCTTCCTCGCCATGCTCGACGCCCGATTCGCCCAGCGGCTCGAGGAGCTCGACCGCGTGCTGGCGAGCGGCGGCACGCCCGAGGAGCAGGCCCGCCGGGCCGCCAGCGACTTCATCCGCGCGATCGAGGCCGAGCCCGAGTGGGAGCGGCTGTTCTTCGAGTTCGCCCTCTACGCGTCGCGCAACGAGGCCTTCCGCAAGGAGCTCGTGAAGCGCTACCGCGGCCTGCGGGAGCGAATCGCGGAGCTGCTGGCCCGGCGCGCGGCCGAGCTTGGGATCGAGCCGGCGGTGCCGCCCGAGCACGTAGCGGCGATGACGTTCGCCATGGCCAACGGGATCGCGCTGGAGCGGCTGCTCGAGCCCGAGGCGGTGCCGGACGACCTGGCGCCGACGATGATGGCCACCTTCTTCACGGGCCTGAGGGCCCGGGCCGGGCGACGCGATCTACATTGACCGCCATGGTGGCGGCTAATGCAGTAGCGTGGCGAGGTCACGCGAGGCAGGTTGACCGCAACTACTACGGTGAACCTGCCTCGCGTGGCCAAAGCGGCCCCTGCAGCCGGGCGGCGGCGCGGGCGCGGGCGGAGGACGCCGCGACCGCCAGCGGCAGCCGCACGCTCACGCCTACTCCGCCCAAACGCCCCGTAACGCGGCCACGCGTCAGGGTCAAGACCCCGTCCGGCGTCGCCGGGCCGCCAACGCGCAGCCGGCCACGCTGGCGTCCCCCGGTGAAACGCGTGATCCGGCCGCTCACCCGCACGCCCGGCACGAACGCCACGCCGTGCAGGTGGAGCGTTCCCTGGCCGTCGATCCGGTAGCGCCCGGCGCGCAGGCCCCCGCCGCGGTAAAGGTCGCTTGCGTTGGGGCCGGGCTCGCTGAACACGTCCTCGGCCACGTCGCTGAGCGTCAGGACGACCGCGGAGAGCGCCCGGCCACGCAGGCCCGCGACTGAGGGCAGCGGCGGGACCTGCCGGAGCGCGGTCGGCGGCGGCGGCGTCGCCGGGAAGATGCGCCGGCCGAGCCGGCAGCGGGTCGACACCGGGCGGCCCTGGAAGAAGCGCGTGAACGCGCGCACCGTACAGCCACTCGGGTCGGCGCCGATGGCGGAATGCCCGGTCGCGGGCGCGACCACGAGCCTCGAGTGGGGGAACAGCGCGGCCACGCGCTGGGCGTTCTCCAAAGGGGTGCGCAGGTCGTCCTCGCCCTCGAGCAGGAGCACCGGCACGTCGGGGAGGGGACCGGGTCCGAACCCCGGGTCGGCCGGGGCGGTGGGCCAGCTGTCGCACAGCTCGACCAGGTCGTTGTCCACCGCCGTGGCCCTGTCGAACGGGAAGAACGCGGTGTCGGGCGCCCCCGCGGCCACCAGCGCCGCCTGACGCCGACGCTCAAAGGGATCGGGCGCTGTCGCCCGGGCCCACGGGAACGGGGTCTCCTCGCAGGTGGTGGCCGCGTACAGGGCGGCGCTCAGCAGCCGTGGCGGAGGCGGCTTGCCATCGAGAGCGAACGCTCGCCGGCGGAGCCGCAGGAGCGGGGTTTCGTCACCGTCGAGGGCCGCCCGGACAGCCCCGGGAAACGCCGCTCGCAGGGCGGGATCGAAGTCGCCGGCCAAGAGGACCGCGAACAGCTCGCTGCGACCCATCGCCGCGGCACGCACCCGCCCGCGGCGATCGACGAGACGCCCCCGCAGCGGTCCCACGGCCATCCGGCCCACGAGCGCCGCCACGTCGGCGAGCGCGTCGCGAGTGAAGGCGCGGCAGCCGGAGCGGCAGACGGCGCGCAGCGCGCGCGGCACCGCGGCCAGGGTGTCGAGGTAGAGGGCGTTGGGTCCGGCCGCTTCGACGACCGAATCGAGCGCCAGGCGCTCGACGTTCGCCGGATAGCGCGAGGCATACCCCAGCGCGACCTTGGTGCCGTACGACGTGCCGAAAAGCGCGATTCGCGGGATGCGAAGCTCGCGGCGAATCGCCTCGATGTCGTCAGCGGAGTCGCGGCTCGTGTAGAAGGCGCGCCCGGGGCCCAGCCGCCCCGCGCACCGCCGCGCCGCCTGTCCGGCGTCCAGGAGGTTGGCTCGTTCGAGAGCTCGGCAACGGAGCAGCCCCGAGCGCCCGGTGCCGCGCTGGTCGAAGACGATCAGGTCGCGATTGCGAAGGGCGGGCGACAGCACGCCCACGGCGTCGCCGCTGAAGACGGCGCTCGCCGACTGGCCGGGGCCACCGGCGAGCACGAACAGCGCGCCGCGGCGCGGCCGCTCGCGCGCGCGGATCCGCTTCACGAGCAGTGACACCCGCCCGGGGATCGCCCCAGAGCGGTCGAGCGGAACGCTCAGGCGCGCGCAGGCGAAGCCGACCGGCCCGCAGCGTTTGAAGCGAAGCGCCGCGTCGGCGGGTGCAGCGAGCGCGAGCACCGGCACGGCGACGATGGCGAGGGCGAGAGCTCTCACGCTTCCATTATCCGGCCCGCGCAGCACGTCGATAACCTCCCGGCCCGCAAATGTTCGAGAAGGTCCTTGTCGCCAATCGCGGCGAGATCGCGATCCGCGTGATGCGGACGTTGGAAGAGCTCGGAATCGGCACCGTGGCCGTCTACTCCGAGCCCGATCGCGACGCCCTGCACGTCCGCCGCGCGGACGAGGCCTACCTGCTCGGGCCCGGCCCGGCCAACGAGAGCTACCTCGTCGTGGAGAAGATCCTCGAGGTCGCCGCCCAGTCGGGCGCCCAGGCGATCCATCCCGGCTACGGATTCCTGGCCGAGAACGCCGCTTTCGCGCAGGCCTGCGAGGAGGCGGGCGTGGCCTTCATCGGCCCGCCCGCGAGCGCAATCGAGGCGATGGGCTCGAAGACGCGGGCGCGGGAGATCATGCGCGAGGCCGGCGTGCCGATCGTGCCGGGCACCACCGACCCCGTTGCCGACGTGGAAGAGGCCCGACGGATCGTCGACGAGTCGATCGGCTACCCCGTGGCCGTCAAGGCCGCGGGCGGGGGCGGCGGCAAGGGCTTCCGCGTGGCCGAGACCGAGGACGAGCTCGAGGAGGCCCTCGCGGGCGCCGCGCGCGAGGGCGAGAAGTTCTTCTCGGACGCCACGGTGTACCTCGAGCGCTACCTGTCCGATCCACGCCATGTGGAGGTGCAGGTGCTGGCCGACGCCCACGACAACGTCATCCACCTCTTCGAGCGCGACTGCTCGGTGCAGCGCCGCCACCAGAAGCTGATCGAGGAGAGCCCGGCGCCCGCGGTCGATCCCGAGCTGCGCGAGCGCATCGGCGCGATCGGAACCGACGCCGCGCGCGCCGTCGGCTACCGCTCCGCCGGCACCGTCGAGGGCCTGCTCCAAGACGGGGAGTACTTCTTCCTCGAGATGAACACCCGCGTGCAGGTGGAGCATTGCGTGACCGAGATGGTCACCGGGATCGACATCGTGCGCGAGCAGATCAAGATCGCCGCCGGCGAGCCGCTCGCCTTCGAGCAGGAGGACGTGGTGATCCGCGGACACTCGATCGAGTGCCGCATCAACGCCGAGGATGCCTCCAAGAACTTCGCCCCCGCCCCCGGCCGGATCGGCTCCTACCGCGAGCCCGCCGGGCCGTTCGTGCGGGTGGACTCGGGCGCGGAGGAGGGGTACGAGGTGCTGCCGCTCTACGACCCGATGATCGCCAAGCTGATCGTCTGGGACGTGGACCGCGTGGCCTCGACCAAGCGCATGCTGCGAGCGCTCGGAGAGTACGAGATCGAGGGGCTAAAGACGCTCATCCCGTTCCACCGGGCGCTCCTCGCCACCGAGCAGTGGGCGAACGGGGAGACCTGCCGCGACCTGGTCGAGGACAAGGACTGGCTCGGCGAGCTGGCGTTCCCCTCGGCCCCGAAGGCCGCCGAGGAGGAGGACGAGAAGGTCGAGCACGACTACGCGGTCGAGGTGTCCGGGCGAAGGTTCGACGTCAAGGTGATCGGGACGCCGATCGTCGGGAACCCGAACGGGGCGGCGCCGGCGATGCGCAAGGCGCCGCGCCGCGAGCGCAAGAGCGGCGCGGGAGGCGGCGCACCGGGCGAGCTCACCTCGCCGATTCAGGGCACGGTGCTGAAAGTGGCGGTCGAGCAGGGCGCCGAGGTCGACCAGGGCGCGCTCATCTGCGTGATCGAGGCGATGAAGATGGAGAACGAGATCACCGCGCCGAGTGCTGGAAAGGTCGAGGACCTCGGCGTGTCCGAGGGCGGATCGATCTCAATCGGGGACAGGATCGCGCTGATCAGATAAGCCCTCAGGGCACTTGGTCAGCGGGCCCTGACGACCAAGGTGTGGCTGCCCGACGGCTTGGCGGCGGCCAGAACCTCGAGGCCGCGGTTCGTGGGCCGGATGCGGTAGCGCACGCGCTCGCCGTCGAGGGTCACGCGGTCGATCGCGGTACGCACCGGGACGGTGTGCCCGAGCACGAGCCGCTTCAGGCCGACCTTGGCGCGGACGGATGTCCGGTAGCGCGACCCGCGGTGCGACGCCTCCACCTCGACCGCGCCGTCGGCCAGCCGAATGTTCCCCCCGGCCACGCGCTCCTGGCCCGCGGGCACCTGAGGCGTCACCTCGAGCCGCCGGCGACCGAGGTCCGGGCGCACGCCGAGCTGCTGGTGGACGACGGGCCAGGCCGTGCCGTAGTGGCCCCAGGCCTGGACGAACATCGCGCGGCAGGTCCAGCAGCGCTCGATGTTCGCGTCGCGCGGGCTCTCACGGTCGAAGTCGGGCGAGGGAAGGATCTCGGGGAGGGAGCCCGGCTGCTCGTCGGGCGTGCCCCCCGTGTAGGGCTGGCCGAACATCGGCTCGGCCTCTGCGCCGGTGTAGCGCTGCTGCTGGCCCGGGCCGAGGCGGCCGTAGTTCCCCTCACCCACCGCCTGGATGGCGGTGTTGAGGCCGAAGATCACGCGCTCGCCCGTGCCGTCGGGACCGCCGCCGCAGCCGGTGTGGAACAGGCCCAGGTTGTAGGGCCGCGTGCCGCTGTAGCAGTCCGTCTCGCGCTCCGCGAGCGCCTCGATCCCGTTCGCGCGCAGGCCCAGTCCCGGGAAGGTCTCCTTGCTTCCCAGCGTGAGCTCCGCCTCCATCGGCGTGACGCCGATCCAGTGCTTGTCCTGTTGCTGGTTGTTGGGGCCGCCCAGGGGCGGATCGTCGATCGAGTCCGCGTACTGGCGTGCGGCCGGCATCCACCAGGTGGCCTCGAAGCGGTCCTGCAGCCGGCGGGCGTGGTTCCTCGCCCAGGCGTTCGTTCGCCCGTCGCGCTTTGAGCGCGCCATATCGGCGAGGTCGAACAGGCCTCGGATCAGGTAGACCGCGTTGTCGAGCTTCTCGACGCCCATGCCGCCACGCTCGACATTGCCAGAGCCCTCGGGCCAGCCGTCGCCGTCATCGTCGAGCTCCTCCACGACGTAGCGGAGATTGCGCTTGGCGAAGTCGTACAGGTCGTCGCGGAACGCGTTGTCACCGGTCCAGCGCCAGACCAGCGCGACCGCGCTCGGGAACTTGACGGTCTCGTCGGTGTTGAAGTTGTAGGCGCCCGTCTCCGGGTTGACGGAGTCGTGCCCGAACCAGATCGAGCCGTCGGACACGACCTCGTGCGTGACCACCCCCGAGCGGTTGTTGACGAGGTCGGACACTTCTTGGAGCGCACGCAGGTGATCCTTGATCGCCTTGAACTGGCCCACCGCGACGCTCGCGAAGGCTGTGTACTCGCCGTCCGTGGCGAACATCCACGGGTAGTCCGGGAAGCCGGCCCCGACCCAGCGGGCGTGGTCCACGGTGCCGGCGGGTGCCGGGAACTGGCTCCCCTGGTCGGTCCAGCGGATCTGGAGGTCCTCCGCCGCGCGGGTGAGGTCGAGGATGTTCTGCTTGCCCCAGTCGACGGCCCGCTGGAGGCGGCGGTCCCCGGGGAGCGAGAGCCGGGTGAACCCGCCCCAGCGCTCCCGGTCGGCGATCTTGTCCGCCAGCTTCCTTCTGGGATTCCGTAGAGCGGCGTCGAGCTCGTCCCGCGCCGGCGCAAGGCCCTTGTCGGACCCCGCCACCGCGACCCACACGGTCTCGGAGCCGCGTCCCGGCACCGTCACCTCGTAGCGGAGCTGTCCGCCCTTGCCCCTTCCGAAGGGGCCGTCGTCGCATGCGCTCGGCATCTCCTGGGCGGTGCAGACGTTCGTGCCCTGCGGTCCCCGGTATTCGTTCGGCGAGCGACCCGTCTCGCCCGCCGCGGGATTCCGGTCCGAGGCCACGAGCGCTGCGTAGTCGTGCGCCGGAGAGCCCGTAAGCGCACCCTGATCCCTGAACACAAGCGCCCCGGCTTCCTCGTCGAACGCCGCCGTGTCCTCCACGTTCTCGCTGGCATGCGGCACGACGTCGTCGAAGCCCCAGGGGTACTCGGTCATGAGCTCCGAGTGGGCGTCCACCTTGACCGTCACGGTTCGCGCTCCCGTTCCCGGATTGGTGAGGGTCAGCCCGAAGAGCGCCGCCCGGCGGCCGTCCGGGACGAAGTCGGTGCGCTCGAGCTTCAGCCCGCCGGCGTCGGGCAGGTCGAACTTCGTGTAGCCCCAGCCGCTGGTGAACCGTCTCGCTGGGCCGACCCACTCGTCATCGACCCCGAACCAGACCCCGTCGACGAGCTTGAGCGGCTCCGTCCACAGCCCGCCCATCTCGCCCGTGATGTGCCAGCCGTTGGCGTAGAAGCGGCCGTCCTCGAAGCCGATGGCGCGAGCGCGCTCGCCGGCCGCGACGTAGCGGCGATCCTGGAGCCGGTCGGACACGGACAGCTCCGGCGCAGCGCCGGCCTCCGCGGCGATGGCGAGCGCCAGGCAGAAGGCGAGCAAGACGATTGGCTTCCGACGCAGCACCCGAACTGGCTGTGCCCGGACACGGAATGACTCAAACCAGGCGGGCGAGCCCGACGAGCGCTCTCAGCGCCGTCTCAGCCGGCTCTCATAATCTCGACGCGCCCTTTCACTCACCTAGGGAGGTTCGACATGACGGGCAGGCTCGTTGGAACGTCGGCGGTCCTTGCGCTGGTGGCGGCGACCGTGGGTGGCGCGGCTGCGATCGGCGCCGGCGGACGCGAGGGTGCGGCGGCGCAGGCCAGGCCGATTCCGTTCGAGGCGTCCGACCTGTTCATCGAGATCAACGCCACCGACGGGGACGCCGGGTTGCAGATGAACCTCGGGGGGGACGAGTGGAGGCGGCTGGTCCTTCGTGACCCCTCCGGCCGGGTGATCATGGAAACGACGGGCGAGGGTCGCCTGCGGAACTACGGCCTGACGGACATGTTCTTCGAGAGCAACGAGCCGCCGTTCGACGAGGTCCCCTTCCGGCGGTTCAGGGCCAGGTTCCCGGAGGGGCGCTACACCTTCAGGGGCACGTCGGTCGAGGGTCGCCGGATGGTCGGCTCCGACCGGCTCACGCACGACATCCCGGCACGACCCAATGTTCTGGCTCCGGCCGAGGACGCGGTCGTGGATCCCGCGGCCAACCTGGTCGTGCGCTGGAACGCGGTCACGCGCCCGCGCGGGATCAGGATCGTCCGCTACATCGTGATCGTGACCGAGGAGGACTCCGAGCGCGAGCTGAGCATGGAACTTGGGCGAGGCGTCACGAGCGCGACGATCGCGCCGGGCTTCCTCGCGCGGGGCCGCGAGTACGCCGTCGAGGTGCTGGCGCGCGAGCGGAGCGGCAATCAGACGATCACCGAGGTGCCGTTCAGGACGAGCCGATAGTGCGACTCAGCGCGGGACGGGCTGCCAAGAGGGAGAGCCCAGCCGGGTCCACATCTTGGTCGGGTCACCGAGGACTTGGTCGGGAGCGTCGATGAGGCGCCGCAGCCCGCGTCCGTTTGACCGCATGACATAGAGGTCGTAGTCCCGGATGAAGGCAATGTAGTCCCCGTCCGGTGACCAGGCCGGATCGCTGCTGCCCTGACCACGTGCGCGCTTCGGACCGGTTAGCCGCCGGAGCGCCCGGCCGTCTGCCCTGAGGGTGAAGATGTGCTTGCGTGCGCGGAAGGCGATCCTGCGCCCGTCAGGCGACCAGTCGGGCTGTTGGCCCGTCCCCCAGTAGCGGCCGAACACCCGCCGCATCCGCGATCCGTCCGGTCTGATCGTGTAGAGGCCGTCCGCGGGCGGCACGGCCATCATGTGCTGGTCGTCCCAGTTCACAAATGCGATCCTGTCCGTGGACGACCAAGCGGGCCACCTCGCCCCCGCCTGGACGACGCGGCGCAGCCCGGTGCCATCGATGCGAATCGTGTAGAGCCAGCTGCAGTAGAGACACGGGCGGTTCCCGACGAACGCGAGCCGACGCCCGTCCGACGACCAGGCGGGCTCCAGCTCGCTCTCGGTGAGCTGCGGCAACTGGCGCAACCCCGTGCCGTCGTGCCGGATCAGCGCGAGCCGTCCCCCCTGCTCGAAGGCCAGCAGCCTGCCGTTGGGTGACCACGCCAACCCCGCGTCGGGTCCAACGGGGAGGGTCTGCAGCACGCGACGCCCCCGTCCGCTCGGCAGCACCGTCTCGATCCTCGTCGAGACAACCTCAGGCTCGCACCCGTGAGGAATGGGAAGACAGGGATCTGGCAGACGCCAGTCTTCCACCGTGAAGGCGATCCTTCCGTTCGCCCCCGGGAAGGCGGCCTCGGCAGCGCCGGGGAGGGCCGGCGCGAGCCCGCCGGCGACGGCCGCAAGACAGCCCCAAGCCCGGAGCCTTCCTTGCGTTCTCACTGTGCCACCGCCCTTCTCTTCACGCCACGCGGCGTGCAGGCTCATCGTACGGCGCGCGCCAGATTCTCGCCATGGATCCGTCGCTGCGCCTTCGTGTCGCGGCCGGCGGGCAGCCGCGGGCGCTCGTCGCCGCGCTCCAGTGCCTCGAGGTAGTCGACGTCCTCGTCGATCAGCCGCAGCGCCGTCTCGCGGTCGTGCGGCGACCCGTGCCCGGGGACAACAACGTCGGCGGTCTCGACCAGCGGTGAGAGCCGCGCCAGCGTCGCGCGGTACTCCGCCAGAGATCCGCCCTCGGAGATCGTCGGAATCTCGAGGTCGGAGAGGTAGTCGCCCACGACCAGCACCCCCAGGGAGCGCGCGAAGATCGCCGTCCCGTCGGCCGTGTGCCCCTCGGCCGGGTGGAGCTCCAGCTCGGTGCCCCCGAGCTCGAGCCGGCCGGGCACGGGCAGGCCCTGCACGTGTCCCAGCGCGAGCGGCGACGCGCGCGAGACGTAGTGCTCGGCGTCGTGGTCGCGCAGGTCGCGCTGCGCTGCGCCGGGCTCGCGGTGGAGGCGCTCCACGGTCGGCTGGCCGAGGCCGAGGGCCAGCCCCGGGAAGGCCAGGCGCCCGAGCAGATGGTCGAAGTCGGCATGGGTGGCCAGCAGGCCGTCCGGCTCGAACCCGGCCCCGGCCAGCAGGCCGGGCAGCGCCTCCAGCTCGTCCGGGAAGTAGGGCGAGTCGATCAAGAGCGCCTCGCCGCCGGCGCGCAGCGCGGTCGCGGTCGTCTGCCAGATGCGGCTCGTCAGGACGAGCGCGTCGCGGTGGACCGAGACGGCCCTCAAGCTGCCTTCAGCAGCTTCCCGGCGTCGCGGAAGGTCTTCACCTCGGCGTCCGGCTTCTTGCCGCCCCCCTCGACCTCCTCACCGTGGCGGTTGACCCAGATCACCGGGATCTTCTGCTTGATGCAGGGGTCCACGTCCGTCGGGTAGCCGGACGCGATGTGCACCCAGTTCTTCTTGTTGCCCTCGATACGCCGGGCGCACTCCTTGAAGTGCGCCGGGTCGGGCTTGTAGCTGCGCACCTGCTGTGCGGTGACCACGAGGTCGAAGTCGGTGCGGAAGTGACGCCGCGTGGCGCCCAGAAGCTTGTCGTCGATGTTCGAGAGGATGCCGAGCTCGTACTTCTTGGCGAAGCGCTCGAGCTGGGCGTTGGTCTCGCGGAACGGCTGCCAGGCGGGCACGCTGTTGGGCAGGAAGTTCGAGCGCGAGGGCTCGAGGTCCCATCCGAGCTCCCTGGCCACCCGCACGGCCGTGCGGCGGAGCACCTCGGCATACAGCTCGTAGGAGCCGCGCTGGATCTCGCGCTGCACCTCGACGAAGCGGGGCACGAGCGCCTCGCGATCCACCGTGAAGCCGTCCCGATCCGCCTCCTTCTGGAAGGCCTCGTACACCCCCGTCTCCCAGTCGATGAGGGTGCCGTAGCAGTCGAACGAGACGAACTTGACGTCTTTCGGTAAGGCCATTGATCTTCGATAGGTTTGGCCCCGCCTCGCGGGGGCGGCGGATAGTACATACCCGACTACCCGATGGATCTCCTCGAATACCAGGGCAAGCAGCTGTTCCGGAGGCACGGTGTGCCCGTCCCCGACGGACAGCCCGCGACCTCGGTCAAGGAGGCCGTGGAGGCGGCCGAGAACCTCGGCTTCCCGGTGGTGATCAAGGCACAGGTGCAAATCGGCGGGCGCGGCAAGGCGGGCGGCATCAAGCTGGCGAAGGACGCCGACGAGGCAGAGCAGCACGCCGAGGCGATCCTCGGCATGGATATCCGAGGCTTCACCGTCTACGAGGTCTACGTGGAGAAGGCCTCCAGCATCGCCGAGGAGTACTACGCGGCGATCGTGTTCGACCGCTCCGCAAAGAAGCCCATGGCGATGCTCTCCCGAATGGGCGGCATGGAGGTGGAGGAGGTCGCCGAGCGCGATCCCGAGGCGATGCGGATGCTGCACGTGGACCCGCTGACCGGCTTCCAGGACTTCCACGGGCGCCGGCTCGCGTTCGAGGCGGGAATCGCCGAGGACATCATCCGGCCGGTGGGCGCGATGCTCGGCCGGCTGTACGACGTTTTCGTGCGTGAGGACGCCACGCTCGTCGAGGTGAACCCGCTGCTCGTGACCGAGGACCGCAAAGTGGTTGCGCTCGACGCGAAGGTCACGATCGACGGCAACGCGCTCTTCCGGCATCCGGATCTGGCCGAGCTGCGCGACCTCTCGGCGGAGGACCCGCAGGAGCGGATGGCCGAGGAGCGCGGGCTCACCTACGTGAAGCTGGACGGGAACGTCGGCATCCTCGGCAACGGCGCCGGGCTCGTCATGTCGACGCTCGACGTCGTGGCCCAGGCCGGCGGGAGGCCGGCCAACTTCCTCGATGCCGGCGGCGGCTCGAAGGCGGAAGCCATAACCAGCGCGGTCGACGTGATCCTCTCGGACGACAAGGTGCGGGCCGTCCTCTTCAACATCTTCGGCGGCATCACCCGCTGCGACGAGGTCGCGAAGGGCCTGATCGAGGCCTTTCGCCAGATCGAACCCGACGTGCCGTTCGTCGTCCGGCTCGACGGCACCAACGACGAGGAGGGCCGCCGGCTGCTGGCGGAGGCGAAGCTGCCGAACGTGCACACCGAGACGACGATGCTCGGCGCGGCCGAGCGCGTGGTGGAGCTGGCCGCGTGAGCATCCTCGTCGACAAGGACACGCGCCTCTGCGTGGCCGGCATCACCGGGCGCGAAGGCACCTTCCACACCCTTCGCAACCGCGACTACGGCACGAACGTCGTCTCCGGCGTCACGCCCGGCAAGGGGGGCCAGGACGTGGAGGGGATCCCGGTCTTCGACACCTTTCACGCCGCCGTGGCAGAGACCGGCGCGAACACGGCGATGATCTTCGTCCCGCCGCGCTTCGCCGCGGATTCGATCCTCGAGGCCGAGGACGCGGGGATCGAGCTGATCGTCGCGATCACCGAGGGCATCCCCGCCCACGATGAGCTGCTCGTCTACAACCACCTGATCCGCGGTCGGTCGCGCCTCGTGGGCCCCAACTGCCCCGGGATCCTGTCGCCGGGAAAGGCGAACGTCGGGATCATCCCGGCGCAGTTCTTCAAGGAGGGGAACGTCGGGCTCGTCTCACGCTCCGGCACGCTCACCTACCAGATCGGCAACGAGCTGGCCCAGCGCGGCTTCGGCAACTCGACGATCGTCGGCATCGGCGGCGACCCGGTGCCGGGCTCGAGCTTCATCGACATCATCGAGCTGTTCGAGGCCGACCCGGAGACCAAGCTGATCGTGATGTGCGGCGAGATCGGCGGCTCCGCGGAGGAGGAGGCGGCAGAGTTCATCGGCCGGCACGTCTCGAAGCCGGTGCTCGCCTACATCGCAGGCTTCACCGCGCCGCCCGGCAAGACCATGGGCCACGCCGGGGCGATCGTGTCGGGCTCCCTCGGCACCGCCGCGGCGAAGGCCGAGGCACTCGAGAGCCACGGCGTACGCGTGGGCCGCAACCCGACGCAGGTCTCCGAGATCGCGGTCGAGATCCTCGGCGCGCGGGTCTAGCGTCCCGGCGCTAGGTCGCTCATCCGGTCGACGACAAGGAAGGTCAGGCCGCGCAAGCCCTCCTCAGCCGCGGGGCCCCCACGGCAGGCACGCAGGGCGAGCCGGACACGCTTTCCCGCCTCCACGTAGGGGATGTCCCCGCGATCGAGGCCCTCGATGACGCTGTCGGCGAAGATCGACAGGTTGCCATCCACGTTCCGGCCGCGCAGGAAACGTCTGTCGCCCGGCCGCATTCCTCGCACCCGGACCCAGCGCTCCTCGCCAAGCGGAGCGCGGACGACGCGTGCGGTCAGAGTCCTGGGCGAGCGGCAGACCAGGCCACGGTAGGGGGCCGGTCGCTCGTCGGAGCCGAAGAGCACACCGTGAAGCGGATGGCGCGGGCTCTGTACGACGTAGCCGGGGCCAAGGGCAAGGAAGCGCCGGCGCCCGCCGGGCTCGTCACGCTTCACTCCGATCGCGACCGACGGGTGCACGTCTCGGACGCGATGGATCGCCACACGTTGATGGGGCTTCCCGCACGCACGTGTGGTGGTGGCCCCGAGCCGCTCGGCAAACGCCGGCCGATGCGGATGCCCGGCGTACTCGACGCCGCGCCAGAACAGTCGCTCCACGCAATCGCCCTCGGCCTCCGGCTCCCGGGCGCCGCACGCGAGCCCCGCAGCCGTTGCGCACGCCAGCAGCCCTGCAGCGAGTGCTCGCGGCACCATGAGAGCAGCGTACGCCCGCAGTGTTCACGCCAGATTGTCGTCGCGCTACCGTCGAAGCATGCCCCGTCGCACGCGCATCGCGGCGTTTGGATCGGCTGCAGCGATGGTGATCGCCGGTCTGCTCTTCGGCGTGCTCATCGACGGCCTGACCGGGCAGGTCCTGGCCATCGCCTTGATCAGCTTCGGGCTCGGCGGCGCGCTGCTGCTGGTGTTCTTCGAGGTGGGGCTGAGCGAGGACCACGAGCGGGAGCGTGAGGAGCAGGCTCGGCGCAGGCGGCGGCGCCGCTCTCCGCCTCCTCCCCACGCGCCGCGATCCGGCTGGCGGCGGCGCTCCTAGCCGCTTTCGTACGCCTCGCTCATCCCGGCCGCCACGGCGCCGACCTCCTCGCGGAGGGCGCGGACGTCGCCGGCGAGGCGCTCCTGGTTGGCGCGCTCGCTCGACGCCGACACCGAGAGCAGGTTGCCGCGCACCGTGTCGAGCTCGACGAGGATGCGCTCCATCTCGTCGTAGAAGCGCTGCAGCTGGCCCTCCATGCGGCGCAGGACGCTGAGCTGGCTCTCGAGTGCGGCCGTCAGCTCGGCCTTGGATTCGTCGCCGCGGACCTCGGTGAGCCGCTGCTCGACCGCGGCCGGCGG
>Ga0081538_10003946_pt1 | contig 13834 bp, 9 predicted proteins | sample TabmetS5T2R1_FD_71022 | JGI IMG/M metagenome (GOLD analysis project Ga0081538, IMG submission 71022) | Tabebuia heterophylla rhizosphere microbial communities from the University of Puerto Rico - S5T2R1 | ecosystem: Host-associated > Plants > Roots > Rhizosphere ... | reverse complement strand
CACGCACACCGACTGGTGCAGATACAGCGCGCCGAGCGAACGCAGTTTGCGCCAGATCGCAACACGCAGCGAGTCGGCGGCGCCGGCGCTCGACGCGGTCACCAGCAGCCAAGCCCCGGGTCGGATCTGATCCTCACCTGCCATGTTACGAGCGTATCACCCGTAGGTTGAGATCGTTTCTCGCGATTGCATCGAAACGTACGCGGAGCACGGCGATCGCATTCCCCATCACCAGGTGCCGAACCGCGGGATCAGAACGCGGGGCGCCGCTGGCGCTATCCATGCGTCGCGCGCGGCCATGACGGCCGGGCGGCGCTGGCGGCGCTTTCGCTTCGCCTGCTTGGAGCAGTGCCGCTCCTGCCTCAACGCGACAGCAGCCTCTGACACAATCGAGGCCCAGCCTCTGCGTCGGACCCGAGCAGAGCGAAGGCGACTGAAACCCTCAGGCGTGGGCTGTGCGGACCTTCTGTCCGCAGTATCCGCAGAGGATGTAGCCACGCCGCACCGGCCCTTCATGTCCGAGCAGCCAGCACCTCGGGCGGTTGGCCAGCCCCGAGAGGTACTCGTACCCGATCATCAACGTGCGCACCAAGCGGCGCGTAATGAGGCGCTCCGCAAAGTCATGCGCAACGCCATTGCGCGTCAACGTGCGCACCAAGCGGCGCGTTATATACCGCTCCGCCATGTCACGCGCAACGCGGTTGCGCGGACGCCTGTACATCCTCAGCTCTCCCTTCGCGAGTCCAAACCGGCGGCTCCCACCAGTCCGACCCTGTCGAGACTGTGCCCCGCTGCCGCCGCCGCAAACAGACCGAGTCGACCGGGTTTGTGGACCGCCCCGTCGGGTACTCGGCCGCGTCGCGGCCTGGTTGACATAACCATCAACCTCCGGGCCGCCTGTCGCGTTAAAGGAGCAAGGGAAGCCCGCAATGCGAGGAGGAGTGGGTCTATGGGCTCGCGCAACGGCAGCGGCGACCGTCGGCTGCAGGAGCTGGATGAGGAGATCGAGCGTTACCGGGAGGCCACCGATTCCGCCTTGGGCCAGCTCGAGTGGATCGTCGTATACCTCCACAAGATCCGCAAGGGGCAGATCGCCAGGCCGCTCGACCGCAACCGCAGGCAGATCATCGAGGAGATCGGATAGCGGAAGTAGCAGCCTCGGGCACCGACTACTGGTGCTGCCTCGCTGCGATAGCGGAGCTACGACCAATTCGGCGACTTGCCGCGCTGCCGCTGATCGCGCCAAGCGGGCGGTTCGTCGTCAGCATCCAGACAGTGCTGGGGGACACCGCGATGCTCTCGATGAGCAGCTCTGTCCGCACGCGCGACCTGAGTTTCGACTCCTTTCTCCGTTAACGCCGAAGCCCCGCAAATCGCGGGGCTTCGGTCTCCGCCAGAGCGGTGTCGGTGCGGATGCTGCTCAAGGCTGGGCCTGGAGCAGTGCCTGCAGCGCGCTCTGCCTGTCCGGGTCAGCGATCGCCGCCGCGGTGGCGGCCTCGTCCTTCATCGGCTCCATCTGCGCGGCTTGGGGAGCGGTCGGCGGAGTGCTAGCCAGCGGTCACCTGACACTGCTTCACAACCCCGAACGCGGGATCACCGAACACGGCGTTCCCACAATCGACCCCGTCGGTGAACGTCCGCGGGAGCGTGAACTTGCCGTCCGCGCCGTAGCGGACCTGCCGGGTGCCGGTAAACGCACAGCGGGCACCTTCGGCCGCGCAGAACGTCCACTCGCTTTCGGCCGGGAGGTTGACCTGCAACGCGGTCGGAGTACCGATCGCCGCCGCGGTGGCGGCCTCGTCCTTGCTGACCGGGTTGGCCTGCACCGGGGTCGGAGTACCGATCGCCGCCGCGGTGGCGGCCTCGTCCTTGCCGACCTGGTCGGCCTGCACGGCCGCGACCTTCGCGGCTTCCCTCGCGGCCTGGCACTTGTCAGCCAGGACCTGGGCCTTCATCCTCATCAGCCGGGCCTCATCGGTGAGCCGCCGCACGGTGGCGGTGTCGCCGCGCGCGTATGCGTCTTTGATCTGCTGATTGACAATGTTCAGCTCATGGAGCTGGACCTGCCACAAGTCGCACACTGCAGGTTCCGCCGCGGAAGCGGACACAGGGACGGCGAGAGCGACGCAAGCGATCACGACGGCTGTGAATCTAACGCGTGACATGTGTGTGATCTCCGTGAGGTCGTTTGATCTTGGGAACTCCGTCGACGGCTAACACATCACGACCCGCCGACATTTCGCAGACGTCTCGCTGACGCGCGGCGTCAGCCGATGGTCAGCGGCCCATCACCCGGGTGCGCGGTCCTGCGCCGCCCCTCGGCCGCGCTGTCGCTATCCATGCATCTCGACAGCCGTGTCGGCGCGCCGTGCGGTTGCTCTCGCGCTGCTCCTATCCCCTGCTTGCGGCACTCTCGACGGCCGTCGGGCTCGCGCTCGCGTGGGACGAACGGGAGCAGCACGGCGAGCGCATCAGCGCAGGCCCGCTTACCTTAGGGTTGCAGTCGTCCGTGTGGGCGACGGCGCGCTGTTGTCACTGACGGCGGGCGTCGGGCGCAAATCCCTTCACGCCGGTCAAGGCGGCCGTGGAGGCAGGCGACTTCGATGAGGTCATCATCTCGACGCTCCCGACGCGGGTGTCGCAATGGCTGCGCCGCGATCTGCCTCACCGCGTCGAGGCGCTCGGCCTTCCCGTCACCGTGGTCACCGCCAAGCAGTCCGAGCGCACCGTCACGGACGCTCGCTGACCGCTACACCAACAGCCCCCTGTCGCTTCCCGTTGGGCTCGAAGGCGCGCGGTCTTCGTGGGGTGGTTGGGCTGGTAGGGGTGGTCGGATTCGTCCGGACTACCGCCATCGGCGCAACTGTCGCATCCCTGGTGTTGCGATGGAACACCAGGGATGCGACAGTCGCTGCGTGGGCGGGCGGAGGCCAGCCGGTTTCGAGCCAAACAAGAAGCGACAGGGGGCCGACAACCTACTGGGGGGGCTGCGGGGTGCGTGGGTCAAACGCGGCGAGTCGCTCGCCCATCAGTGTGTCTGCTTCCCGGGCGCTGGACTGGTAGCCGCTGACGGCGGGGATGAAATGACGTCGGTCCAGCGTGTGGAGCCGCAGCGGTGTGCGCGCACACACGGTGGTGGTGCGCACCGCCGTATGTAGGAGTGCGATCTCCCCGAACCCCTCGCCCGGGCCCATGGTGCGGATCAGGCGGCCGTCACCGATTACCTCGGCCTCCCCGTCGGCGATGACGTAGAAGCGATCACCGCGGTCTCCCTGGCGGAAGACCGCCTCCCCGGCGGCGAACTCGGCGTGGCCGACGTGCATAGCGAGGGCGTCGATCGCGGGCATCGGCAGTGGCCGGAGCATGCTGACCCTCTTGAGCACCTCGATCTCCTCGTCGCGGTGCGCGATCGAGGCGTCGATCCTCCGCAGGCGCCGCCAGGCGAGTACCACGAGCGCCGGGGACACGAGCCCAAGCACGGAGAGGGCCCCCCGGATCCCGAGCAAGTCGATGGCGAGCGGGGTAACGAGTGAGCCGATCGCCACCGTCAGTGCGACCAGGCTCTCGAACGCGCCGAACACGCGGGCGAGCAAATCCTCTGGCACGAGCCGCGAGGGGAGCGTAAACACACCCACGTCGACGAGCGCGTTGCCCACGCCGATCACGGCCATCATCGCCAAGACCACCGGCGCGTCCGGGAACGCGCCGCTCAGGACCAGCGGCAGGCCCCAGAGCGCCCCCCCGATCCCCGCCACCATCGCGAGCCGCCGACCCGTCACCAGCAGCGACGCACCAATCGACCCGGCCACCGCGCCGGCGCCCACGGCCGCGGTCAGCAGGCCCACCCCGCCCGGCCCCATGTCGAGTAGCTGGAACGCGACCACGACCAGGAACACATTCAGAAACCCGCGTGTCAGGGTCTGGGCGAGCGCGAGCCCCAGCACCAGCCCCGCGGCACGATAGCGTCGCAACGCCCGAAAGCCCTCAAAAGTCTCGCGCACGATCCGCCCGAACGGCTGCATCGGACCGCGCGGCGGCGGCTCGTACGACAGCCGGGCCAGCAGCACGCCCGAAGCGAGCGCCAGCCCAGCGGCGAATGCGAACACCGCTGCCGCGCTGCCGACGTCGAGCAGTAGCGCGGCCGCCAGCGGCCCGAGCAGCGTGCTGAGCGAATCGAGCAGCCCGCGAACCACGTTGGCGCTGGTCAGCTCGAGCGGCGTGAGGCATAGCGCCGGCAGCAACGCGGAGTGCGCCGGGCGAAACACCGTGAACGCGGCCGTGGCCAGCAAGGCGAGCGCATACACCGCGACGGTCGGGCCGCCAGCGGCGAGCACCAAGGCCGCCGCGGCGGTGATGGCGGCCCGGATGAGGCACGACCAGAACAGCACCCGATCGCGAGCGAAGCGGTCCGCCAGCGCCGTTCCAACGGGCGCAAGCAGCGCGGACGGGGCGACGCGCACGAAGGCGACCACGCCCACCGCTCCGGCGCCGCCGTCACCAAAGGCCACCACCCCGAGTGCCACCATGAACGCCCACTCCGCCGTCCACGTCGCACCAAAAGCCAGCTGCGAGCGCAGCAGACTGGGGTTCCGTGCCGTGGCGGAGAAGGCGCGAGCGGCCTCCGAGAGGCGCGTTCGCATCCTGGCCGACATCGTCGACTCGACCACCTACGTGCATGGTGCCCCCAGACGCGGCCCTGCGCCACGTGCTCGTTCACACAGCTGGCCCCCCTGCGGATGACGGCGACCGTAGCCAGTGCTGCAACGCGAGGAAGGGAGCAGTCTTCGACGCTTCGCGGAACCCGCGGGTCGCTGTCGCCTCGGACGAATCGAAACAGCGCGGCGAGCAGCCCGGCCGGGGGTGCTGCGCTGCCGCTTTGAGGCCCGCGGCGCTAGCGGCACGCGTCCCGGCGAGTCGGCTCGTTCCATGGGTGAGCGGCTCACTCGCGCCGCGACGTCGTTGCTGGCCGCCAGGAGTGGTCAGGGGCCCGCGTCGAACGGCTGCTGGTCCTGCCCGCACCTGGTCCCTTCCGGCGGCAGCTTGGTGCGGATCAGGTAGCGGTTGATGTGGCGCATCACGCAGGCGCTCGGGGCGCCCTGCGCGCCGTGCCCGTAGCCGTCGACGGTCAGCAGGCGCGCCCGGGCCAGCTGTTGCGACATGGCCACCGCGCCTTCATATGGGGTGGAGGGGTCGTGGGTGGTGTTGAGCACCAGCACCGGGTTCGCGGTGCGCCGGTCCCAGGGCCCCGTGTAGCGATCGGCCGCGGTCGTCTGCCAGCTCGCGCAGGGCACGCTCTGCCACGACCACCACGGCCCCAGCGGTCCGGCGCGCTCATAGGCGAAGGCGTCCAGCGATGGGAAGGCGGCGGGGCCCGGGTTGGGGCTCTCCGAGCAGCGGATGGCGAAGGTCTGTCCGATCAGCTGCCCCGGGGTCGCGGTCGGCGGCGTGGTGTTGCCGGTCGTCCACAGGTCCTGCAGCGCGGTGGCGAGCGACGGCCACGCCGCCGTCGAGTAGAGAGCGCTCCCGGTCAGCGACACCACCTGCGCGTAGGTCACATTCGCGCTCTGCGGATCGGCCTGCAGCCGTGTCAGCAGGGCCGCGTACTTGGCTCGGGTCGCGTCGGGGCTGCCCGCACTGAACGCGCAGTGGGCGGGGTCGCTGCTGCCGCACAGCTCGAGGAAGGCGTCAAGGGTTTTGGCCGCGCTCAGATCGGAGCCCGCGCGAAGGTCGGTGGTCAGGAAGCGGCCGCCGTTTGCCTCGATCTCCGGGCTCACGTACGCCGTCGGGTTGAGGTTGGCGTCGAGCACCAGGGCCCGCACGCGGTCGGGGAACAGGTTGGCGTAGGTGGCGCCCAGGAAGGTCCCGTAGGAGAGCCCGTCGTAGTTCAGGCGGCGGTCGCCGACGGCGCGGCGCAACAGGTCCAGGTCGCGGGCCGTGTCGGCGGTCGAGACATGGCGCAACAGCTCGCCGTTCCGTTGTTCGCAGCGGCGATACAGCTCCTCGTAGCGCGCGAGCCAGGCGTCCATCTCCGCGCCGCCGACCGGGAACGAGAGGCCGATGACCATGTCGTCGAGGAACGCGAGTTCGGCCTCGGGCGAGGCAAAGCAGTGCACCGCCGTGCTCGCACCGACCCCGCGCGGGTCCCAACTGGCGAAGTCGAAGCGTGCCCGCAACGCCTCCGGCATCCCCGCCGCGGGCAGCAACTGCGTGCCCGCGGCGCCCGGCCCGCCGAAATTGAAGAACAGCGTGCCGATCCGGTGCCTCCGGTCGGTGGCCGGACGCCGGATCACGGCGAGCCGGATCGTGCGCCCGCCCGGGTCGTCGTAGTCCAGCGGCACCCGAAGCGTGGCGCACTCAAAGCCACTCTGAGCCGGGTCGGCGCAAGGCTTCCAGTCGAGGCCCGGGGCGGCGGCGGGCGGCCCCACGGCGCCGGCGGGCACCGCGGCGGCCAGCAGGCCGACAATCGCCGCGAGCGTGCACATCACCCCCCAACCGCGACGGCGGCGCCGACCCGCGAGGCACTCCCTCGCGTCAGCTCCGCCGGCAACGGGCTCAGGTGACAATCGGGCCAGGTGCGTAGTCATATCCGATCACCCGGGCGGCGTCCACCCCCACCGCCGGCCGTAGCCTCGCGCTCTTTGGAAACCGGTAGCCACGGGCCGACCGCTCCTATCCATGCGACTCAACACTCCGCCGTCGGGCGCCACCGCGGATGCGCGCATTGCTGCTTTCGCCTGTCAGAAGCACTCCTGCGCTGCCCCTCCCGGCCCCGGCGGGCGGCCGACCCCTCCCTAGTCGATCTCTCCGAAACCGTCCTCCGTGAAGCCGTACCACCGGTCGCGCTCCCCGCTGAACACCGCTCGCGGTAGGGGCACACCGTTGAATCCTGGCGGCGTCGGGTTGCCCGACAGGTCGTACACCTCAACCCAGCGGTACGAACCCTCGGGGGTGCCCTGCTCCGCCTCTCGCCGCGCGACCGTCTTCAGGTAGTGGTCCATCGCGGGGCCGGTGCCGCCGAGCTCATCGACGTCAGGCTCCTCGGCGATCACTTGCTGAACCCAGTCCTGCCGATGCTGGCGTTCGTGAACGACGACCACAGCGCTGACGTGCGGGTGGTGATTTACGAGCCCCTGCTCGGTGACCGAGATGAAGGCCCCGTAGCCATCCGCCACAAGCTCGGCCGGTTCATGTTGGTCGTCCGGGAGCCCGTCCTGACGGATGCGAACTCGGACTTTCATGTTGCCTAGTGCCGCGAAGGCAACATGGTCGAAGTCCATATTGACGTCGGCGCCGAGCGGGTTGGCGAGCACGACGACGAGCGGTACTCCGGCGCCCGCGAAGGGAAGAAGCTGCTCTCGCGCAGTCTTGGTCATGGCGCCCCGCAGGTGTCTGTAGACCGCGCGGTCGCTCAACGTCGCAACGCCGCCCCCGCGGGTCAGCCGGTCCGTGATGTGCGTCGTCTCGAACTGCTTGACCTCGGCGACCACCCGCGCCCCTGCCGGCTCGATCAAGAAGTCCGGGAGGACCTCTGCGCTAACGCCGAGGCGCTCCTCCCACGGCGGCTCGTACTGGTACGGAATCCCGTGATCAACGAGGTACGCCTCGAAACGCTCGTCGGCGGCGGTCTTCGGGTAGCTGCGTGGCATCGCGGCCATCGTCGCACCCGAAGCGGTAAGAACCGGTTCAGCCGTCGTTGTCTCGGGCGGTGCGTCCGAGGTTCGGGCTCGCCTTCGCTCCCGATCGCGGCGGTTGTTCTCACGCCGGCGCTCCACATAGTCGGGGTCCTGGGCTCGCCGCTCCCGATCGCGACGACGGGCGTTCGCTCGCCGCCGCTCTCGATAAGCGGGGTCGCCGCGTTTCCGCTCCCGATAGCGGCGGTTCTGAGCACGCTGCTTGCCGCGGTTCGCCTGCTGCCAGCGGCGGTGGTAGTCGGCCAGGCGATCGGCGTTCTCCTCCTGCCAGCGCCGCACGCACGCCTTGCACTGCGAGTAGCGGCCGTCCCTCCGCGAGCGGTCGCGGCTGAACTCCGCTCGCGGCTTCTCCTCCCCGCACTTCGTGCAGCGCTTCAGGTCATCCGAGGCAGGCGTGGGCCGCACGATATGCCTTCGCCAGAGGGGCGAGTCTGCCGACCGGGCCACTTCCCCCGAGCGGCTACCCCTTGCCGTGGCGGGCGCGGCGGCGGCTTCGGCCGGTCCCGCGCTCTCGCCGTACGCCGTACGCCCCAGCCCCGAGCCACCGACGCAGGAAAGGCCCGGTTCGTGTTCCCTTCGCTGACTAGACCTGACCTTCGGTAAGCGCAGGTGCTGTTCAGGCCCTTGTTTGGACGCCCTCCACCATCCGAAGGCGAGGCCAGAAACCCGTGAATACCGAAGTCGCCTCCTTCAACGTCGCTGGTGGCCATCGGCGCTTCGAAGTGGTGAGGAGCACGCCGTACGCATCGAGCAGCGATGCGAGGTCGGCGATGAACGTGAGTCGTCCCGATTCGAAGCGGCCGTTTGTCTTCGCCTCGCCGATCCATAACCGATAGCCGTCCGCGCTGAAAATGTCCACCTCGACTCCCTTCCCCTGGGGTGGCGTGAGTTCGAGCTCGAAGCCGTGGGCGAGCGGTCGTGTCGAAGGCTCGAACTCGTCATGCACGGCAAGAACGGCGAGTTCACCGTCGTGCTCCAGAAACTGGTAGATGACCTCGGCAAGGCGGTAGCTCCAGACCGGTTCGTCAGTCCCGAACCAGCTTTGCCGGTCGGGCGCCTGCTCCAGGTGGCAGCGACCACACTCGAAGGTGTCGCCCACGCCACCCACCGAATACCACGCGGCTTGACGGCAGCGTCTGCACTTCAAGACGAGCCCGCGGCGCAGAACGCCCTGTGCGAGCAGCTGGTCGATGATTGTGGCTGTCGGCTTGTCGCCTAGCAGTTGCTCGAAGTGCGTCCACAGGAGGTACCGACGACTGTCGCTGGTGAGTCGGGGGCCGGGGGCGTTCTCGTCTTCCGAGCGGTAGGCATCGATCACGCTCCGAATGCCCGGATTGCGCAGTGCGTCGGATAGAGCATCGAAGCCTCCGAACAAGCGCATCGATTCGTTCGCGTAGATGCCCTTGTCCGAGGGCCCGCACGTCCACCCGCGAGGCTCGAGTATGGCGCGGACCTGTTCGAGCAGCGTGAGCGGTCGGAGCGTGGGTCTGGCCACCACGCTTTCGAGACTGGCGCCCGCGCGGATCAGGCTGCCCCCCGGCGAGGAGTAGCCCACGCCGTCACGAGTCGTTCGGACGACGTCAGAGCTCAGGAACATCCCGCCAAGAAAGGTCGTGCCCAGCGATCGGTGCCGGATCGGCGTCCAGTCGTGTCCGCGAATCTCGGTGAGCCAGAGCATCTCGATTGGGTTCTCGGTCCCGACTCGTCTTGGGAGGGGTGTCCGCAGGTCGATGCTTTCCCCATCCACCAGTTGCACGAGTTCGGTGCGGCCCTCGTTGTCTCGCTCGTATAGGCGGAGTGGCTCCTCGGGGAGCACGTCGCGCCAGTCGGCCGCTGTGACTCGCAATCGACGGCCAGTGAGCTCCCTGATGCTTCCGGCGACCTGGTCCCGGATCTTGTCGGACGACGCACTGACGACCGCGACCTCACGGCCTTCTCGACGCGGCTCGACCTCGAGCGCTGAGCCGAGCTCGAACAGGTATGTCTGGTCACGCCGGAGCCACGACGGGAGCCACCACGCCGAGCCGCTCATGCGCTTGAGCGCATAGAAGAGCGCGAAGTCCCACGGACTGTCGCCGACGACGACGGCAGCCGCAGTGCCTCGGCGCGAAGCGCTTCGGTAGTGCGCTAGGCCCTGATCGCCGATCGCCCATGGATAGGTGAGCTGCTCACCCTGAGCGCGGTCAACGACGATGCGGGCCCATTCGTACCCGTGGGCCAGCGGCTCATCTATGACATCGATCCCGCGCTCGGCAAGCACAGGCGCGAGGGCGAGCGGCACGCGGCCGACAGTCGCCGTCAGCAGGAGTTGGCGCACAGCGCCTGGCGCGGCCGGATTGCGGATCGCCCCCGGACGCTGAACGAATTTCAGCGCGTCGGTGAACGGCCACGCAACCTCCTGCGTGGCGTTGAAGTGGTCCAAATATGCCTCTTCTTCGTGGTGGAAAGGCGCCAACCGTGAATTCAGCAGGTTGAGTTGATCGGGGCTGGGCTGCACGTTGAACGCGATGTCGCGCTCCTCTCTCTCGAGGAAGTCCTCGACCCCGCCCGGCCCGACGTCGAGCTTGCTCGCCTGCTCTCTGAGCGAACTCATCGCCGCCTCGTACACCGCGGGCGCAAACTCCCGCATCTCCGCTCGCGTCGGCGCGTATGTGACGAACGCATCCGCATCCAGCCGATCAGCCAGAGCCCAGAACACCTCCTGGTCCTCGAAGTCGGCCGTGAGCGGGAAGATCAAGTTGCCGGACGCGCCCCAGAAGCGTGCGTGCGCCGCCAGGGCGGCGTCGAACATGGTCATCCACGGGACACCTTCGACGTTCGTCAGGACCATAAGTCCCAACCGCACCGGCCGCACCGACATCGCTAACGCTACGTGTGAGGGCGGAGCAACCTGCGACCGAGCCACGGCGTCACCGTAGTGAAGCCGAGGGTCGGATCATGAGGATTTCGTCCCGGAAGCGGGAGACGCCCGCTGCGCAGAGCGGACCTGGGGTGTGAACCCGAACCGGGCGGACGCGCGGAGTCCTTAGCCGGTTGCAGAGAAAACCGGGAAACGCGGTGTCCGCTTTTCGATGGGCATCGAGGCTGCGTCTATCAGGACATGCGCATGGAGCCGGGCGGCGGCGCCACCTGCCCGAGCCGGACCGACCCCGGCGTGAGCGCCGCGGCGGCGCACCGCTGAAAGAGCTGCTTGCCGAAGCGATGGGTGACGCGCTGGCGCGGCGAAGCTCGGGGTGCGACTCCGTGAGCGTCCGCCCGCACGCGGCGCAGGTGTAGCGGCGCTTGCGCCACACGAGGTGGGTCACGCCCCCCGCCAGCGGCAGGTCGCGTACCCGCACCCGCGGGCGGTCCTTGACATCGAGCGTGGCGCGCCGTCCTCGTTCACGCCCTCACCTCGAAGCCCTCAAGACCGACGAGGCGGGGTGCGGTCATCCCTGCATCCGCTGCTCTTCCTGGCTCGGCGATCCATGACCACGCAGAGACTTGTGAGGGCAGCCGATGTCTCTTCCCAGGGCCTCAACCCCGGTACTTCAGCAAGATCCGAATTTTGACCTCCGCTTGGGCCCGGCCGGGGCGTCCGGGGGCGCTGAAGACGTGGAAAAGTCCTCACGCAAGCGGCCCGCGACACGGTGTCGTGTCTCGGGACATGCTTGACAGTTGAGTCTCAGGACGTGCTTGACACCGGCCGTGATCGGCTTCCGATAGTTGTCCTGTCGGCGGGGGTGGCCCGGATTGGCATTGGTGGCTTTGCCGGTTGTCGAGGAGCGGTTTCGGGCGGTGATGGCTGTGTTGGACGGGCCGGGCGTCGCGTCCGCACGCGACACTTGGCCCGCGGCCACTCGCCCGTCAAGCGGGTCGCGCTTCACAACGCCGGCGAGAGCTTCTCGCGGAAGAAGTCGGCGGCTTCCGCGGCCATCTGCTCCTTCACCGTGTCGCTGGTGACGAAGCCAGCTGCCGGCGCGTTCGCCGGGTCAAAAGCCCCGGTGAGGTTGCTCACGACCGAGGTGATGTCGACGGGGTTCGTGAACGTTGCCGACGAGCAGAACTGCCTCGCGGAGTTGTTGCTGCCGATCGCGGGAGGCGCGACGTTCAAGTTCGCCGTACCTCGGAGAGTGATCGCGGCGGTGTGGAAGTCGAGGATCGCGCGAGTCTTCCAGTCCTCGTACTCGAGCGCGTCGACGTGGCCGTCGCCGTCGCCGATGCGGTCCGCCTCCTCCTTGTCGGCGCTGCCACCCGCGGCCTGCGTTTGATCGCAGTAGGTGGAGTCAAAGGTGCGGTGGCCAACCCCAGGCAGCGGGTCAGCCAGCACGCCATCCGGGTCCCCCAGCGTCTTGTCCGCGCTCCCGATGAGGTTGTGCGCGGTCAGCGTGTTGTCCGGCGGTGAGGTTCGGTCGAGCGCGCCGCGGTAGAGCACGGTCGACGCGGCGATCTTCTCGAGGTTAACGCCACGGTTGATCGCCGGGTCGCCGATGGCCATCCCCATAACCGCCTTGATCCGACCGACCCGGTTGTTCTCCTGGTCCTCTTGCGTTCGGCCCAAGCCGAACTCCATCCCGGGCGCAAGCGGCCAGCAGCGTGCGACGCCGTCGGGCGACACGAACCGCGGGTTGAGGCGGTTCTGGCAGTTCGCCGAATCGGCCCTCGTGTCCGTGAGCGGGAACGTCCCGCCTGCTGCGGCGAGCGCCGTGACCGTTCCGCGCGAGTGCCCCAGCACGCCCGCTCGGCCGACGTCGACGCGGTTACCGAACCAGACGGGAAGTTCATCGAGAGCCCGGTCGATGTCCCTCACACGGTCCGCCATGCTGAGCGGAACGTTCCCGCCGCGCGAGCAGGGCGGGGGCCGGCCATCCTCGCAGGGGAACACCGTCGTCCCCGCCTGTGCGTTGGCGAAGTCGCGCCGCACGTCATCCTGAGTGTTGTTGGTGTGGTAGGGCGCAGCGACGATGAAGCCCCCGGCGGCGATCCGCTCGAGCGTGTGGGCGTAGTCGATGGGGTCGTTGGTGGCCCCGTGCGAGAACACGATCACCGGGAACGCCCCACCGTTCGGATCGATCGCGGCGTTCTTGCGCGCGAGCTCGCCGTCGAGCTTCCACGACAGTGGAAGGAACGGTGCGGGCAGCGTCGCGTCGTGGAGCTGCGACTTGTACTGGGCGTTCGGACTGCCAGGTGCCTGACCCTGGTCGGCGGGATACCACAGGTGGACACTCACCTGGCGGTTCTCCGCCGTGCACGGCTGCGCGGTGTCGAAGCAGAGCTCGGTACCGGGTACCACGGTCTTCTTGATCTGGTGCCCGACGAGGCCGTCTTGGGGGTCCTGGGCGCTCGCGAGCGCCGCTCCGAGCGTGAGCGCGTGGACAACAATGGCGAAGAACGCCGCCAGCACGGCGACGAAGAGCCTCGAACGTCGAGGTGCGACGACCGGCGCCCTGGGGCTGACTGGCTGGGAGGGGCACTGCACGGGGATCCTCCTTGCTTCGGAGTGCGAGTCCGGTTGCCACCGTAACCGGTACGGAACCGGACTACCAGCCCCCTAAGCGGTACGGTACCTCACTGCCAGAGCCTTGTTGCGGATGTGTTGCAGAACGCCCACCATGTTGCTCATGCGGACCTCCACTTCCGGGTCTCGGACGGCATGTACATCTGATCCAGCAGGGGTCGGAGGACGTGGTGCCTCCGTTGACGCGGCGGCTCAGCTCGGCGCTCGCCAGTCGAGGAGCCTAGATCGAGAAAGAACCGCGTAACCGAAGCCACGCGGGCGCTCATGCTTGGACGCTGAACATCGGCCCGAATCACGCGCGAGTCAGGGATATGTAGTTCGGAGCCTTACTGGCTGAGGCAGGGCCGCTGTGTTCTCAACGAGCGCGCCTTAGCCGCCGGGGCCGCCGGATAAGTTGTCTAGTTTGCGAGCTCTGCGCAGATGTCTCGCTGGTTGTTGGAAGTCGTGACCAGGGTGAAGACGCCCGTGGCGGGATCGACGTTGTAGACGATACGGCCGATGTAGTGGGTGGTGGTCGGGCCAGCGGGGATGTCGGTGGGGAACATGATCAGCCCGTTGTGGCCGGTCGCGCTGACCGTCTGTGTCCCGTCCGGGTTGAATGTGGTCTTGGAGACCGACCCGTCAGTCCGGATGGTGACCGAGGTTC
>Ga0081538_10003945_pt1 | contig 13834 bp, 8 predicted proteins | sample TabmetS5T2R1_FD_71022 | JGI IMG/M metagenome (GOLD analysis project Ga0081538, IMG submission 71022) | Tabebuia heterophylla rhizosphere microbial communities from the University of Puerto Rico - S5T2R1 | ecosystem: Host-associated > Plants > Roots > Rhizosphere ... | reverse complement strand
GATCGCGGCGCGCCCGGACCAGATGCACGCCACGCGCATCGATACCGGCAGCGCGAGCCTCGTGCTGGGCTGCGACCTGGTCGTCACCGCGAGCACCGAAGCGGTGGCCAAGATGGCGCCGGCGCGCACCCGCGCGGTGGTGAACGCCTCGGTCACGCCGACCGCGGAATTCGTCAAGAACCCGAACTGGCAGCTGCCGGGCAGCGATTTGCAGAAAGACATTCAGGAAACCTGCGGCGAGGCCTACTTCGTCCCCGCCACCGAGATCGCCACCGGCCTGATGGGCGACGCCATCGCCACCAACATGTTCATGCTCGGCTATGCCTACCAGAAAGGCTGGGTGCCGCTCTCGGCGGCCTCGCTCGAGCGCGCGATCGAGCTGAACGGCGTCGCGGTCGAGTTCAACCGTAAGAGTTTCGTCTGGGGGCGGCGCGCCGCGCTCGACCTCGAGAAGGTGAAGCGCATCGCCGCGCCGGCCGAGGTGATCCCGATCGACCAGCACTTCTCGCGCAACCTCGACGAGCTGATCGAGCGGCGGGTGAAGTTCCTCACCGAGTACCAGAACCACAAATACGCCGTGCGCTACCGGACGCTCGTCGCCCGGGTCGCGGACCGCGAGCGGCACATCGCCGGCTCCACCAAACTCACCGAGGCGGTGGCGCGGTATTACGCCAAGCTCCTCGCCTACAAGGACGAGTACGAGGTGGCGCGGCTGCACGCCGACGGCGACTTCCGCAAGAAGATCGAAGGCATGTTCGAGGGCGACTACCGCGTCGTATACCACCTCGCACCGCCGCTCATCGCCCGGCAGGATCCGACGAGCGGCGAGCCGCGCAAGATGCGCTTCGGGCCGTGGATGGGGCCGGTTTTCAAGATCCTCTCCTCGCTAAAGGGTCTGAGAGGAACCCCGCTTGACCCCTTCGGCTACACGGAAGAGCGGCGCACCGAGCGCGCGCTGATCCGCGAATACGAGGAGACGGTCGAGCGCCTGCTCGCGCGGCTGACCCCGCAGAACCACGCGCTGGCGGTGCAGATCGCCGCCATACCCGACGAGATCCGCGGCTACGGCCACATCAAGGCGCGCACCCTCGCCCCGGCGCGCAAGAAGCGCGAAGAGCTCCTTGCGCGCTACGATGCCGGCCACACAGCGGAGCGGGTCGCCGCTTGAGGCTGCTGCTCGCGGCGGGCCTGCTCGTCGCTACTTCTGCTTTGGGGCAACAACGGCTGGTCGAGCCCTCGGCCGCGGACAGCGCGCGGTCGTAGACGTGCACCTGGTCGATCGCCCCGCGCCAGAAGTCGACCTCGTCGCCGTCCCACTGCGCGCGGCCGATCACCGTGTTCCCGCCGGCCTTCTCCTCGCACCACTGGTTGCCGACGGTGGAGGCGAGCGCCCCGTCCACGTACAGGCGGTACTCGCCGCTCGCCGCGTCGCGGACGCCGGCGAGGTGGTACCAGCGCCCGGGCTCCGGCGGGCCGGGCGCGAGCGCGCGGCCGCCCGGGAAGCTGAGCGCGAGCCGGTCGTCGGCGTCGGAGTACTGGAGGAAGAAGGCGCTCCGCTCGTCGCCGTCCTGGCTGACGACCGTCGCCCAGCCGTCGAGGCTGTCGAGCCTGACCCACGCGGCGACGCTCCAGTTGCCGCTGGTGTCGAGGATGCTCGCCCCGGTGTCCGCCCACTGCTGGGTGCCGCTGAGCTGCAGAGCGGAACCGCTGCGGCCGTCAGTCCACGTCGCGCCGCCCACGAGCGTCGCGTCGTTCTCGCCGGCCGCGTCGCCCGCCTCGGCTCCCGAGCCCTCGTCGAACGGCCAGAAGCCGACGCCGGTCAGCCCCGGGGTTCCCGGCGGGTACGAGGGCGGCTCGTCCGCGTCCCGCGAGGCGGCGATGACCGCCCGGTTGGCCGCGCGCACCCTGGCCACCTCCGGCTTGGTCACCGCGCGGTCGTAGGTCATGAGGCCGTTGAGCTCGGTCTCGACGTCCGTGGTCTGGGTGTAGACGGCCGCGCTGAGGCCGTTGCACGACTCCAGCTCGCGCAGCCGCTCGCTCATCTGGACGTAGCGGTCGGTCAGCGCCTCGGGGTTCGGCTCGACGGCGTAGCCCCAGCCGCCGCCGGCCCACGTGTGGCCGAGCACCGGGAGCCCGAGGCCGCCGTACTCGCCGAGCACGGACGCGCGTGTGGCGCTGGGCGGGCCGGGGGTGCCGGGTCCGGGGTAGATGTGGTAGTCGATGACGTCGCCGTTGCCGCCGTCGACCGCCCCGCAGCAGTTGATTCCGCTCATGTTGTCGACGAGCCGGGACGGGTCCCAGGCCTTGACCGTGTCGGCGATGCGCGCCTGGTCGTACTGGCCCCAGCCCTCGTTGAACGGGACCCACATGACGATCGACGGGTGGCTGCGGTGTTGGTCGACCAGCTCGCGCAGCTCGAGCTCGAACTGCTGCCTGTCGGCTGCGGTCGGGACGCGGGTGGGCATCGACGGCATGTCCTGCCACACCAGCAGGCCGAGCCGGTCGGCCCAGTGGTACCAGCGGTCGGGCTCGACCTTGACGTGCTTGCGGACCGCATTGAAGCCGAGCCGCAACGTCTGGTCGAGGTCGTAGCGCAGGGCCTTGTCGGTGGGCGCCGTGTAGATGCCGTCCGGCCAGAAGCCCTGGTCGAGCGGCGCCATGTGGAACAGCGGCTTGCCGTTGAGCACCATGCGCATCCGCCCGCCGACCGGCTCGACGCCGATCGTCCGCATCCCGAAGTAGCTGCGGACCTCGTCGCCGCCGTTCAACTTGACGGTCAGGTCGTACAGGAACGGGCGCTTGGGGGACCACAGCTTCGGGTCAGGCACCGGCAGCCGCAGCTCGGCCCCGACCGGCCCGCGAACTCGGCCGACTGTGCGGCCCCGCTCGCGGGCGGTGACGACGGCGACCTGGTCGGCCGCTCCGTCGGCCCGCACGGTGACGCGCAGCGCTTCGCCCGCGACGTCCGGGGTGGTCTCCAGCCGCGTGACGTGAGCCGCCGGCACCGGCTCCATCCACACGCTCTGCCAGATGCCCGAGACCGAGGTGTAGAAGATGCCGCCTGGGCTGAGGCGCTGCTTGCCGACCGGCTGCCCGCCCGCGTCGGTCGGGTCGAACACGCCGACCACCAGCTCCTGCGGGCCGCCGCCCGTCCGCAGCGCATCCGTCACGTCGACCGTGAAGCGGTCATAGCCGCCACGGTGCGTGCCGACCTGGTCGCCGTTGACGTACACCTTGCTCTCCCAGTCGACGGCGTCGAAGTGCAGGAGCACGCGCTCGCCGTCCCAGGAGCGAGGCACCGTGAACGTGCGCCGGTACCACATGCGATCCTCGTGGCGCTCGAGCCCGGAGAGGCGCGACTCGACGGGGAAGGGCACCACGATCCGCTCGCCGAGCCCGCGGCCGAGCGGCGGCGCCTCGCCCGCGTCGGCGGCGGCGAACTGCCAGATGCCGTTCAGGCTCCGCCAGCGATCGCGCGCGAGCTGCGGACGCGGGTACTCGGGCAGCGGCCGGCGCTCATCGACGCCGTCGGCCCAGCGGGTCATGATCGAGTAGTCGGAGTCGTTCACGACGCGCGCATGGGCGAACGCCTCGAGCGGGCGGCCGTCGGCGAAGGTCACGCCGCCCGCGCCGTCGTAGGAGACGCGGATGCTGTTGCCGGCCTGGTGGGGGACCGGGACCTTCAGCTTGATCACGATGGTCGACGGGTCCGCCCCTTCGGCCAGCGACCGCACCGGCAGGCGCTCGCGCAGCCGGGCCGCGGCGCGGCCGCGGGCGCGGCGGACCGGCCAGTCGGTGCCGGCGACCGTGACCCGGAAGTGGCGGGCGGCGCGCGCGGGCACGCGGCCGAGCGGCTCGGCGAAGTCGAGCGTGAGCGTCCGGCCGTCCTCGGCCAGGCGCGCCGACTCCGGTCCCGGCGGATCGAAGCCCTCGGGGAGGAACAGCGCCTCGGGCGGGACGATCTCCTTCGCCTGGCTGGCACTCTCCCAGCGCAGACGCAGGTTGGAGCCGCCGGTGTGCTCGAAGTACTCGACCTTGATGTCGTACCGGCGGCCCGCCTCGAGCGCGATCGGCGTGCCGACCTGCTCGACGTCCCAGTCGTCGACCCAGTGGTCGATGATCGGCCGGCCGTCGACCCAGAGCCGGAACCCGTTGTCGCCGATCATCGAGAACGTGTAGGTCTCCGAGAACTCCGGCTCGATCCGCCCGGTCCAGCGGACGGTGACGTTGTCGCTCTGGCCGGTCAGGGCCTGGAGGTCGCCTTCGAGGTTGGGGAAGTCGAGGTTGGGGTCGACGACCGTCGCCTTCAGCTCGCCGAAGTCGAAGGCGCCGGGGGCGGTGCTGACGTGGTAGTCGCCGCGCAGGTCGGCTGCGGCGGTCTGCGGCGCGAGTGCGAAGGCCAGCGCCGCCAGCACGATGACGCGCCTCATGACCGGCGCCGGGTCGAGAACCGGTAGACGGTCGTCGTCTCGTACTCACCGCCGGGCCGGAGCACGGTGGAGGGGAACTCCGGCTGGTTCGGCGAGTCGGGGAAGTGCTGCGTCTCCAGCGCGAACCCGTCGGTCTGGCGATAGACGCGGCCGCTGGTGCCGACCAGCGTGCCGTCGAGGAAGTTGCCGGAGTAGAACTGGATTCCGGGCTCGGTGGTGGAGATCTCCAGCAGCCGGCCGCTGCGCGGCTCGAGCACGCGCGCCGCACGGACCATGGCGTCCTCGTCCTCGCGATCGAGCACGAAGTTGTGGTCGTACCCCTGCCCGATCACGATCTGCGGGTGGCTGCTGCGGATCCGCGCCCCGATCGCGGTCGGGCGACGGAAGTCGAACGGCGTTCCGGCCACGCGCGCGAGCTCGCCGGTGGGGATCAGTGTCTCGTCGACGGGCGTGTAGCGGCTGGCGTTGAGCCGGAGCCGGTGGCCGGCGATCGTTCCCGAGCCCTCGCCCGCGAGGTTGAAGTACGAGTGGTTGGTGAGGTTGACGATGGTGGGCGCGTCCGTGGTCGCGTGGTAGTCGATCCGGATCGCGTTGCGCTTGGTGAGCGTGTAGGTGACGCTGGTGGTCAGCGTCCCGGGGTAGTTCTCCTCGCCCGCGGGGCTCGTGTAGGTCAGCCGCAGCCCGACGCGGTCGCCGCTCCGCACCTCGGTGGCCTGCCAGACGCGCTTGTCGAACCCGACGGTGCCGCCGTGCAGGTGATTGGTCTCGTTGTTGGTCGCGAGCTGGTACTGGACGCCGTCGAGCGTGAACCGCCCGTCGTCGATCCGGTTCGCGTAGCGGCCGGTGATGCAGCCGAAGTACGGGCTGTCGCTGACGTAGTCCTCGAGCGAGTCGAAGCCGAGCACGACGTTGCCCATGCGCCCGCGGCGATCGGGCACCCTGATCGACTGGATGATCCCGCCGTAGTTGCTGATCCTGACCCGCATGCGGCGGGAGTTCGTGAGCGTGTAGAGGTCGACCGGCTGGCCGCCGACGCTGCCCCAGCTGCGCTTGCTGATCGTCGGATTGCGCTGCCCGGCCGCGGCGATCGCGGGGCCGATCAGCAGCAGCGACGAGACGAGCAGGACGACGAGGCCGAACGTGCGGCCCGATCTGACGACGTGCATGCGCTTCCCCTCCCGCGTCGAGGTTGCCCGCCGACGCGCACCCCTGCCCGCCGGCGAACCGCGAAGTTACGCTATCGAAAGCGGACTTGTCAAGAGGAAAGGCGCTCGCGTATGCTCGGCGCCGCGTGAGCGTCGATCTCTCTGACTCCATCGCCGTCTCGCCGGCCGAGATCCGGCGCGCGCAGATGACCGCGCTCGTCGAGGATCAGGGCTTCGTGCGCGTGGCCGACCTCGCCGCTCGCTTCGGCGTCTCGAAGGTCACCGTCCGGTCCGACCTCGACGCGCTCGAGACCCACGGACGCCTGCGCCGGATCAGGGGCGGCGCGGTGCCGCGCGACGTCCTGCGGTCGGAGCAGCCGTTCGAGGTCGCCGCTCGCGATCTCGCCGACGAGAAGGCGGCCATCGGCCGCTACGCGGCCGGCCTCGTCGCCGATGGGGACACCGTGCTGCTCGACGTCGGTACGACCACGACCGCGGTCGCGGAGGCGCTCGTCGCGCGCACGGAGCTCCGCGACGTGACGGCGGTGACCAGCGGGCTCAAGGTCGCGCTGACCCTGGAGCAGGCGTGGCCGCGGATCTCGGTGATCGTGACGGGCGGCACCCTGCGCCGGCTCCAGCACTCGCTCGTGAACCCGCTCGCCACGCTCGTCCTCGAGCGCCTCAACGCATCGCTCGCGTTCATCGGCTGCAACGGGGTCGATCCCGGCGGCGGCGTGACCAACATCAACCTGCCCGAGGCCGAGGTCAAGCGCACGATGCTGCTCTCGGCGCGGCGGCCGATCGTGGTGGCGGACGCCACCAAGCTCGGGGAGATCGAGGTCGCCAAGGTGTGCGACCTGGCGGAGGTCAGCATGCTCGTGACCGACAGCGGGGCCGATCCCGCCGTGGTCGCGGAGATCATCGCAGCCGGGTGCGAGGTCGAGCTCGCGACGTGACGGAGTCCGCCTCGGCGGCGTTGCGATCTCGGGCGTCAACCCCTCACGGGCGTGCGACCAACCGCCACGATCGCACGGCGAACGGGGTGAAGTCGAGCCCCGGCGCCCCGGTCGCTCGCTCGAGCAGGTCGAGCCCGGAGTCGGCGGTCCAGCCGCCGGGCAGCGCCAGCGTCACACGGCCGCGTCCTCCCTGCGGCTCGTAGGCACGCAGCACGAGGCCGCCACCGTCCTCGAGCGGCTTCAGCGCGCCCAGCGCCACGGGGAGGCCGTCGACGCGGAGCGGGCGCAGGCTCGTCCCGGCGCCCCGGCTCACCGGGCGGGCGGGCATCGGCCGGTTGAGATCCTCGGCCTCGGCCAGCACGCCGCCCTCGAACCACGTGCCGGTGTGCGGCAGGAGCGCGTAGACGAGCTCCTGCTCACCCTCGTCGGCGAGCGGATCCGGCCAGACCGGCGATCGCAGGAGGCTCAGCCCGAGCTCGGAGCCGAGCGCGTGGTGGCCGTAGCGGCCGTCGTTGAGCAGGGCGACGCCGTAGCCGGCCTCGGAGAGGTCGGCGAAGCGGTGCCCGGCGACCTCGAACCCGGCCTGCTGCCACGACGTGTTGCGGTGCGTCGGGCGCTCGACCACGCCGAACGCCGTCTCGAACGTCGCGCGCGGGGCGCGGACCGCCAGCGGGAAGCGCGCCTTGAGCAGCCAGCGGCGGTCGTGCCAGTCGAAGCGCGTCGCGAAGTCGATCCGCGCCGACCCCGCCCAGAGCCGCACGTCCTGGACGATCCGCGACGCCCGGAAGCGGCGCTCGACCCGCAGCGCGGCGCGGTGCGGCCCTTCCTCGACGACCTCGACCGAGGCCGCGGGGATCTCCTCGCCGTCCTCGGGATAGCTGGCCTCGACGTCCCACGCGTCCCACTCGCGCGGCTTGTCGACGTACGCCCACAGCTGGTTGCCGCGCCCGCCGAGGACCTCGCGGCCGAGCCGCTTGTCGAGCACGCTCGCAAGCGTGCCGTCGTCGCCGAGCTCCACGCGCACGAGCGCGTTCTCGAGCACTCGTCCCGACGCCGAGACCGGGTCCGCCGGGAGGTCGGCGACGACGACCCGCGCCTCGAGGCCGGCGACGGTGCCCGGCGCGGTCAGCGGCTCGCCGGACGGCAGCACGGCGCGGACCGGCCGCGGCAACAGGTCCGGGTTGACGACCAGGACGCCCGCGCCCTCGCCGTCGAGGCGGGCGGCGATCCCGTCGAGCGCGGCCTCGACCGCCGCCTGCGCCGTGCGCGAGACCTGCGCCAGCTCGGCCTCGGCGTCCTCGTAGACCTCGCGCACGCTGCTCCCGGGCAGGATGTCGTGGAACTGGTTGCGCAGGAGGATGCGCCAGGCGTCCTCCAGGCTCGCGGGCATCTCGCCGCCGGCGAGCGCCTCGAGCGCCGACAGCGCCTCCGCCGCCACCAGGTCGCGCTCGGCGCGGCGGTGTGCCCGCTTCGTGCGGCCCTGGGTCGTGAGCGTCCCGCGGTGCAGCTCGAGGTACAGCTCGCCCGACCACACCGGCAGGTCCGCGTCGCGGGCCGCCGCCTGGGCGCGGTCGAAGAACGCGTCGACGCGCCCGAAGCGCTGGACCGGGATCGCGGGGAAGCCGTCGAGCTCCGCGACGCGGTCGACCATGTCCTGGGTCGGCCCGCCCCCGCCGTCGCCGTAGCCGATCGACAGCAGGCTCTCGGGGTGGTGGTGGCGGCCGCGCGAGCGCTCCCAGGTGTCGAGCGCGGTGCCCGGGTCGACGCGGCCGTTGTAGCCCTCGCCGGGGTTGTCGAACATGTGGGCGAGCACGCGGCTGCCGTCGAGCCCCTCCCACCAGAACAGGTCGTGCGGGAACGGGTTGGTCTCCGACCAGGTCAGCTTGACGGTGAAGAAGCGCTCGATCCCCGCGCCGCGCAGGAGCTGGGGCAGCGCCGGCGTGAACCCGAAGCAGTCGGGCAGCCAGCAGACCGTGTGCGGGGCGCCGAAGCGCTCGCCGAAGTACCGCTGGCCGTAGAGCAGCTGGCGGACGAGCGACTCGCCCGCGGGCATCACGCAGTCCGGCTCGACCCACATCCCGCCGATCGGCTCGAAGCGGCCCTCGGCGGCGAGGGCGCCGATGCGCTCGAGCAGCTCCGGATCGTCCTCTTCGAGGAACGCGAACAGCTGCGCCGTCGACTGGTTGAAGTGCAGCGAAGGGTGGCGCTCGAGCAGGCCGACCGCCGTCCACAGCGTCCGCCGCGCCTTGCGCCGCGTCTCGGCGAGCGGCCAGCGCCAGGCCAGGTCCAGGTGGGCGTGCCCGGTCAGGAGCAGCGCGCCTGCGGGCGGGCGGCGCTCCGCGATCGCCGCGAGCTCGCGCTCGAGCACGGCCGCCGCGTCGGCGACGGTCGCCCGCGCGCTCTCGTCGAGCGCGGGCGGGCGCGGGTCGATGCCGCCGGGCAGCCGCCAGACGTTCTGGAGCGACGGCGTGTCGGCCTGGCGCGCGACGTACGGTCCGGTCGCGCTCGGCCAGCTCAGCGCCCGCAGCGCGGCGGCCGCCGCCTCGACCAGCACGCGCGCGGGATCGCGGTCGCCCAGCGCGCGGCCGGCCTCCAGCACGAGCTCGAGGCGCCGCACGAGGCGCTCGAGCGCCACGTCGATCCACACCGCGCGCGCCGTCGCCAGCCGCGCATCGCGGTTGGGCTCTCCGAACGGCAGCCGGGCCACCGCCTCGGCGGCGACCGAGAACGCTGTCGCGCGCAGCGGCAGCTCCCGGTGCTCGGGGTCGGAGCCGAACCGCTCCGTGACCCCGTCGGCGTAGGCGATCGTGACGAGCGCCTCACCGCCGAGGTCGAGCCGGAGCCGCGACTCGCTCGCGGGCCACGTCAGCTCCAGCTCGGGATGCTCGAGCCGGTGCACGCCCTCGCGGTCGGGCCACGGCGCGCCCGGCGCCAGCGGCGCGCCGTCGAACGTCCACGCCTCGAGGTCGACCCACTCGCGGTCGAGCCACCCGCGCAGCTCCTCGATGCGGACCTCGAGCCAGTCGAGCCGCTGGGCGACGGTGAGCGGGGAGGTCACCCCTTCAGCGCACCCGCGACGAAGGCGCCCACGATGTAGCGCTGGAGGACGACGAAGAGCAGGATCGCCGGCGCGATCGCCAGCACGCTGCCCGCGGCCAGGATGCCGGTCGCGTTGGTGGCGTAGTTGCCCTGGAAGTTCAGGATCCCGACCGAGATCGGGAGGTTGGCGGGGTCGGAGAGCAGGATGAACGGGACGACGAACTCGGCCCACGCCAGCAGCGCAGAGATGACGAACACGGCGGTGAGGCTGGGCAGCGCGACGGGCAGGACGACGCGGCGGAAGGCCGACCAGCGCGTGGCGCCGTCGATCATCGCGGCGTCGTCGAGCTCCGTCGGGATGCCGTCGAAGAACCCCTTGAGCATCCAGGTGGCGAGCGGCATCAGGATCGCGATGTAGACGAAGCCGGTGACGGGGATCGAGTCCAGCAGCCCGAGCGACGAGAAGTAGCGGTAGAGGGGGAAGGCGAGCACGAGCGGCGAGATCATCTGCAGCGCGAGCACCGCGACCAGCAGCTTCTTGCGGCCGCGGAAGACCATGCGCGAGAACGCGTAGGCCGCGGGCGCGGCGACGATCATCGCGCCGATGCTGCCCATCGCGGACAGGAGCGCCGAGTTGAACAGGAACCGCGGGAACTGCGCCGAGCTGAGGACCTCGCCGTAGTTGCCGAGCGTCGGGTCCTCCGGCACCGGGTTCACGGTGGTGACGAGGATGTCCTCCTGCGTCCGCAGCGACAGCGAGAGGATCCACAGCAGCGGGATGCCGAAGAACAGCAGGACGGCCAGCAGGCCGAGGTAGGTGAGGCCGTCGTCGATCCGCGCGCGGCGCGCGCTGCCTGCCGTCATCGCTCCTCCTGGCCGAGGACCCGGCGGTAGACGGCCGTGAGCAGCAGGGCCGCGAGCAGCAGGAAGACGGCGAAGACGCAGCCTGCCGCCAGGTTGAAGCTCACGAAGACCGAGTTGAACGCGCGCAGCGAGAGCACCTCGGTCGCCTGCGCCGGCCCGCCGCCGGTGAGGGAGAGGACCATGTCGAACGTGTTCAGCGTCGCGATCGTGATGAGCACGACGTTGACGAGCAGGACCGGGCGGATCTGCGGCAGCGTCACGTGCCAGAGCACGCGCAGCCGTCCCGCGCCGTCGACCCGTGCGGCGTCGTAGAGCTCGCGGTTGACGGTGTGCAGCGCGGCGTACAGCAGCAGCATCGAGAACGCCGTCCCGCGCCAGATGTTGGCCGTCACGACCGAGACGACCGCCAGCTTGGTGTCGGACAGCCAGCTCACGGGCGCGAGCCCGGCCTCGGCCAGGACGGAGTTCACGAGCCCGAACGGCCCTTCGTTGAGCACGATCTGCCAGACGACGCCGATGAGCACGCCCGGCATGACCCAGGCGCAGAGGACGACCGAGCGCACGAGCACCGCGCCGTGCAGCTTGCGGGCGACGGCGCGCTGGACGATCAGCGCGATGAAGAGGCCGAGCAGCAGCTGGCCCACGACCGAGGCGCCGACGAAGATCCCGGTCACGCCGAGGACCCGGCCCAGGCTCGGGTCGCTGAGGACCTGCTCGAACGTCTGGAGCGTGTACGCGTAGTCCTCCCTGAGCAGCGTCGAGTCCGTGAACGCCAGCCGCAGCACGTTGAGGACCGGCCACAGGAAGAACACGGTGGCGACGGCGAGCAGCGGCGCCAGCCAGGGCAGGGGCTCCGGCGGGCTCCAGCCTCCGCCGCCTCGCGTTCGCGCGGCCCGGCCGACGCGCGTCGCCGACGCGGTGGTCACCGGCCCTCCAGCAGGTCGTAGGTCTGCTGCACGCGCTCGCCCGCCGTGGCGAGCGCCTCACGCGGCGTCGCCGAGCCGGTCAGCACGCTGCCGATCGCGATCTGCAGCTCGCTGGAGAGGGCCGGGTAGATGGCCAGGCCGGGCCGCGCCTGGCCCTCCTGCAGGTAGCGCTTGAAGCGCTGCCAGATCGGGGCCTGGAACGTCTCGAGCGAGTCGAACAGCCGGCGCGAGGTCGGCAGCTCGCCGGTCAGCTCGTTGCCCTCGCCGACGTAGACGTCCTTGACGATGTCCATGCACGCGGCGACCTTCTCGGGGTCGTCGCTGAACGCCGCGACGGTCCAGCCGCCGGTCCCGGTCGCCGTCTGGCCGGGCTCGGGGCCCGGCGGCAGCGACACGTCCCACTTCGCGAACTCCTCCTTGCCGAGCAGCGACTGCATCGACGTGTACTGGAAGGAGCCGCCCAGGAACATCGCGACGCTCTTGCCCTGGGCGGCAGTCTCGAACTCGTCGTAGTTCGTGAACGTCGTCACGCGCGACGGCGCCGCGCCGGAATCGACCGTCTCCTTCAGGAGCTCGAGGACGCGCAGCATCTTGTCCGCGTTCTCGCCGGTGGCGAACACGGGCCGGCCGTCGTCGTCGAGCAGCTTGCCGCCCTGCATCCAGAAGTAGGCGAGGTTGTCGAACGTCGCCGCCTCCCAGCGGCCGCCGTTGAACAGGTAGCCGTCGACCTTCGGGTCCTTCTCCTCGGCCTGGCGGGCAGCCTCGATCAGCTCGTCCCAGGTGCGCGGCGGATCGGGCACGAGGTCCTTGCGACGGTAGATGACCCGCAGGTCGGTCGACCACCACCAGGCGTAGACCCGGCCGTCGGGTCCGGTGATGACGTCGCGCACGTAGGGGAAGAGGTCCTGCACCTGCTCGCGGCTGAAGTACTCGTCGAGCGGTTTCAGCGCCCTCTGCTCGATGAACAGGGGGACGGTGAACGAGTCGACGTTCGCGCAGTCCGGGGCCTGGCCGACGCGCGCCTTCTCGAGCAGGCGCGCCTGCTCGGTGGTGCTGAACGCGTCGGGGATGATGTTGAGGTCGAGCCGCCACTCCGGATGCTCGCGCGCCCAGGCCTCGAACCGCTTGCGGAAGCCGTCCGCCACCTCGGGCGTCGGCGCCTGGTGCGAGTAGCTCGCGTTGATCTGCAGCCGGAGCGTCTTGGGGGCGTCGGGCTGCCCGATGCGGTCGAGCGTCACGAGCTCGTCCGAGCCGCAGCCCGCGAGCGCCAGGACTGCGATCAGCCCGACGCGGCGGCCCACGTACCTGACCCAAGACCCGTCCATCTCCCGTCAGCGGTCGGCCTACCCGCTGGGGGGCGGGCAAAACGGTGGCGCTACCGACGCCAGGCCTCCGTCAGCAGATGCGCCAGGCGAGCGGGCTGCTCCAGCGGGAGCATGTGGCCGGCGCCCTCGGCCAACGCGAACGTCGCGCCGGGGATCGCCGCGGCCGCTTCGCGAAGGCCGGCCGGCTCGCCGACCAGGTCGCGTTCGGCGGCCACGATGTGCACCGGCACCCCCGAGGCGGCGAGCGCGGGCGTGTCGTCGAAGGTGGCGATGAGGCGGAACGCGGCGGCCAGCGTCGACGGACGAGCCGCCGCCAGGCACTCGTGCGCGTATCGGACGCCCGCATCGCCGCGTTCCACCGCAGCCTGCGTGAACCAGCGCGCGATGGCCGCCTCGGCGATCGCCGCCATCCCGCCGGCGTCGATCGCGTCCGCCGCGGCCGCGAACGGCGGGTACGGCTCGAGTCGGCAGCACACGATCGCAACCGACGTGGTACGAGCCGGGCAGCGTGCGGCGAAGGTCGCCGCCACCTGGCCGCCGAACGAGTGCCCGACCACGTGGGCCCGTTCGAGGCCGTGGGCGTCGAGCACGAGCGCCAGGTCGTCTGCGAGGACGGCGTAGTCAGGGGGCAGGTCCTCCGCGGCGGCCAACCCGTGCCCGCGCAGGTCGTACGCGATGCACCGCTGCCCGGGCAGCTCCCGGGCCAGCGGATCCCACGCCCGGCGGTCGAGCGGTGTGCCGTGGACGAACACCGCAGGCGTCACGTTCCGTTCACGCTGATCCTGCACCGCTGAACCGTACGCGAGCTCCGAGGCGACCTCGCGGGCCTCCATGTCGTGGACGTTTGTCACGGGCAGGGCCCTGCTGAGGGGATGGCGATCGCGTCAGCGGGCGAGGTACCCGCCGTCGACGGCGAGGAAGCCGCCCGAGACGTAGGCCGACGCCTCCGAGGCGAGGTAGACCACCGCGCCGGCCAGATCGGCGGGCGTCCCCCAGCGCCCGCTCGGCATCCGCGCGAGCAGCGCGTCGTAGCGCTCGTCGTCCTCGCGCAGCGCCCGGGTCAGCTCCGTCTCCATCCAGCCGGGGGCGATGCCGTTGACGCGGATGCCCTGGCCCGTCCACTCGTTCGCCAGCGCGCGGGTGAGGCCG
>Ga0081538_10003944_pt1 | contig 13835 bp, 12 predicted proteins | sample TabmetS5T2R1_FD_71022 | JGI IMG/M metagenome (GOLD analysis project Ga0081538, IMG submission 71022) | Tabebuia heterophylla rhizosphere microbial communities from the University of Puerto Rico - S5T2R1 | ecosystem: Host-associated > Plants > Roots > Rhizosphere ... | reverse complement strand
GCGCGCCCGCCGCGGCCCCCACCCCCCCCCCGGCCGCCCAGCCGCCGCCGGTAGGCGCGGCCGTAGCCGGTGGAGCCGCCGTAGTCGACGTCGACCACGGCGATGCCGCGGCTGGTGAAGTACTGGTAGCCGACGTGCAGGTCGCTGCTGACCCCGGCGGTGGGGCCGCCGTGGCTGGCCACGACCAGCGGCGGCCGCTCGCCCTCGGGGCCCTGGACGTCGCGGTTGGCCGGCGGGTAGTAGAGGGCGTGGGCGGTGCCGCCGCCGTCGGCGGGGAACTCGATCGGCTCGGGCACGGTGAGGTAGCCGGGGTCCAGCTCCCGGTCCTCGCTGGAGCGCAGCACATGGACCCCGCCGGTGGGCGGGTCGATGACGACCACCGCCGCGGCCCGGGTCGGGCTGCCGGCGATGCAGGCGAGCCGGTCGCCGACCGCCCGCAGCTGTGGCGGGTAAAAGGAGGTGAACGGCAGCTCCAGGTCGTGCAGGGTGCCGTCCGGCTCCAGGATGCCCAGGCGCTGCATGGGGCCGCGGCCGTGGATGCAGGCGATGCGGCCGCCGGGCAGGAAGGCGTAGGTCGACAGGCCGAAGACCCACTGGGGGTGGCCGAACTCCTCCTCGGCCGGGGCCAGGGCCTCCAGGGCCCCGTCGGCGCGGGCCCGGTACAGGTTCCACCAGCCGCTGGCGTCGCTGACCAGGTGCAGCACCCCGTCGGGGCTCCAGGCGGGCTGGAACACCGACTCCTCGGGCCCGCCGGCCACGGTCACCGGGTCGCCGGCCAGGCCGTCGCCGGCCAGGGTGGCCAGCTTCAGCTCGGTGCCGTCCCAGGGCATGTTGGGGTGGTCCCACTCCAGCCAGGCCAGCCGCCGCCCGTCGGGGCTGACCCGGGGGGTGGCGTAGAAGTCGCGGCCGGCGGCCAGCACCACCGGCGGCCCGCCGCCGTCGGCCGGCACCGCGACCAGCTCGTTGTCGACCCGGCCGTGCTCGTGGCGTTCGCGTACGCAGACCAGCCGGCGGCCTTCGGGGGTCGGGCAGGTGTCGGCGTAGCGGTGGGCGGCCGGTCCCGGCGGCTCGGGGGTGATCGGCCGTGGCCGGTCGGCCCCCGGGTCGAGGCGGTACAGGCGCTGGTCGTCGAAGTTGCTGAAGAACAGGGTGTCGCCGGCGACGGCGTAGGTCCCGCCGCCGTACTCGTGGACCCGGGTCCGGGCGTTGAACCCCTCGGGGACCAGGTCCTGGGCCGGTTGGCCGCGGACGCCCCGGCAGACGACCTGGCGGCCGCCCTCCAGGGGCCGGCCCTCGATCCAGTGCACGGCCCCTCCGGCGAACCGGACCTCGTCCAGCGACACCCCGCCGGCGGCGACCAGCTCGGCGCTGATGGGCGAGCGCCAGGAGCCGTAGGGGGCGGTGGCGGCCACGCCGCTACCCGGGGGGCCAGCTCATGCTGCGGCCGCCCAGCACGTGCAGGTGCAGGTGGTCGACCGACTGGCCGGCGGCCCGCCCGATGTTGGTGACCAGCCGGAACCCGCCGGCCACCCCGTCCTCCCTGGCCACCTCGTTGGCCGCCGCGACCAGGCTGGCCAGCAGGTCGCCGTGCTGGTCCCCGAGCGCCTCCAGGCTGGGGATGTGCTCTTTGGGGATGACCAGGACGTGGGTCGGCGCCTGGGGGTTGACGTCGCGGAAGGCGAGCACGTCGTCGCGGTCCAGCACCACCTGGGCGGGCACGTCCTTGCTGACGATCTTGCAGAACAGGCAGTCCCCGTTGGTCACGCGACCTCCCCTTCCATGCCCTCGTTGTCGGCTCGCAAGCCTCGCACGGCCACGACCCGGTCGACCAGCTCGGGGCCGCCCGGGAAGCGGACCTTGATGTAGTTGTCGCTGGTCCCCTCGGCCAGGCCCTCGGAGGCCGACTCCACCAGCACCGAGATGGGCCGGCCCACGTGGTCCTCGTGGAAGCGGCGGCGCAGCTCGTTGCCGAGGGCGATCAGCTCGCGGGCCCTGGCCTTCTTCTCGGCGTCGTCGACCTGGCCGTCCATGGTCGCGGCCGGGGTGTCGGGCCGCCGCGAGTAGCGGAACACGTGCAGCTTGGAGAAGCCGACCCGCTCGACCACGGCCATGGTGGCGGCGAACTGGCGGCGGGTCTCGCCGGGGAAGCCGACGATCACGTCGGTGGACAGCCCCAGGCCGGGGATCTCGGCCTTGGCCTGCTCCACTCGACTGAGGAACTCGGCGATCCGGTAGGGGCGGTGCATGGCCGCCAGCACCTGGTCGTCGCCGGCCTGGAGGGGGATGTGCAGGTGGCGGCAGACCTTGGGGTCGTCGCGGACCCTGGCCACCAGGGCCGGGGTCACCTGCACGGGCAGGACGCTGGACAGGCGCAGCCGCAGCAGCCCGTCGATGGCCGTCAGCCGGTCGACCAGCCGGGCCAGGGCGTCGGTCTCGCCCCGGTCGTCGCCGTACTTGCCCAGGTGGACGCCGGTGAGGACGACCTCGCGAACGCCCCGGTCGACCTGGCGGCGGACGTCGTCGACGATCTGGTGCTCGGGGTAGCTGCGGAGCGGGCCGCGGGTGCGGGGGATGATGCAGAAGGTGCACCACTCGTCGCAGCCGGTCTGGGCCTTGATGGCCACCCGGGTGCGCAGCCGCTCGGTCGGGGCCGGCCGGTGCAGCAGCGGCAGCCGGCGGACGCTGGGCACCGCGGTGACCAGCTCGGCCAGGCGGTCCTTGCTGTCGTTGTCGACCACCAGGTCGACCCCGGGGATGGCCCGGACGGCCTCGGGGTCGGCGACCGCGTAGCAGCCGGTGACGACCACGGTGGCCTGGGGGTTGGCCTCGGCCGTCTTGCGGATCAGCCGCCGCGAGGACGCAGTCGACTCGGCGGTCACCGTGCAGGTGTTGATCACCACCACGTCCGGCGTCTCCCCGGCATGGGCCAGGTCGAACCCGCGCGCCCCCAGCGCCTCCAGCGCCTGCTCGCTCTCGGCCTGGTTGAGGCGGCAGCCGAGGGTCTTGAACGCGACCTTGGGGGGCTCAGCCATTGCCGAACGCCTCCACCAGGGACGTCTCGGGGGGGTCGCCGGGGCGGGGGGCGGGGTGGACGCGGATGAACCGGGAGTCGGCGAACACCGTGCGCCAGTTGTCCTGGTGGCCGAGGAGGCGGTAGGAGACGTCGCCGGCCTGGGTGCGGTGCTGGCACAGGGCCCGCCAGGCCTGCTCGGCCACGGTCGAGGTGTCGACGGCGCAGGTGAACTGGTCGTCGGGGGTGCCGGCGGCGCCGTAGGGGTCGTCCGCGCCCGGCAGCTCGTAGCCGCCGGCCCGGCCCAGCTCACGCCAGCCGGCCATCTCCGAGACGGGCACGCCCCAGTAGTAGAAGCGCGGCTCACGCTCCCGCGGCGCGGCCAGGTAGGCGCCGAAGGCGGCCTGGGTGGCGGCCGAGACGGCCATGTGGTCGGGGTGGGCGGTGACCCCGGCCGGCTCCATGGTGACGACCACGTCGGGCCGCTCGTCCTGAAGGAACCGGTGGATGGCGGTGGTGAGCGCGTCCCGGTCGGCCCGGTCGACCTGGCCGTCGACGAACTCGCCGAAGGAGACCCGCTCGACCCCGACCACGGCCATGGCCGCCCGCTCCTCGGCCTCGCGGACCTCGGCCAGGGTGTCGCGGGTGGCGCCGGATCCCTCGGCGATCTCGCCGGCCTGGCCGCGGGTGGCCGTCCAGACCACGCCCCGGACCCCCTTGGGGACCAGCAGGGCGAACGACCCGGCGAGCGACCAGGTCTCGTCGTCGGGGTGGGCGAAGATACCGGCCACGGTGAGGGGTCGGGCCACGGTCACCTCCGGTGCTGCGCTTGACCGCCGTTCACCCGAACGACGGGCGGCGGAGGCCGAGGTCGTCCAGCCGCTCGATCAGGCCTCCTGGGGACTGGTCGAGGATAGCGGCTAGCACCCGCACGTCGTCACGGCGGATGGTCAGCACCTTGCCGTTGAAGTCGCCCCGCTGGGTCTGGATCAGCGACAGGTAGCGGTTGAGGGTCCGCGCCTCGGGCTCGCTCCTGGCCTCCAGCGCCTCCAGGTCGATGCAGACGGCCTCCTCGGGGCTGGCCGCGGCGGCCGCCTCGGTCGCCGCCTCCGGGCCGAGCCGGGGCAGCAGGTGGTCGACCGGGACGCCGTAGAAGATGGCCAGCCGCTGCAGCCGCGGCACCGAGATGCTGCGCTCGCCCCGCTCGTAGGCGCCGAGCACGCTGGCCTTGAACTCCTTGCCGGAACGCTCCTCGACGTCGTGGAGGGAGAGGCCCTTCTGCAGGCGGATGTTGCGGAGCCGTTCGCCGACCTGCTCCGCGTAGCTGGCCATCCCGACCTCCTTCGCCGCAAGCCCGCGAGCGTGCGCGGACTCTAACATCGGCCCAACTACCCAGCAACGATCGTCCGGGCAAAGTCCCCGCAGGTACCCATCGGCCTAGGACAGGCTGCGGGCCAGGGCGTGCTCGACCAGGGCGACGAGCGTGTCCATGCACGAGCGGGGCTCGCGGGCGTCCATCCGGACCAGCGGGCAGGCCTCGGGCAGGGCGAGGGCGTCGCGCACCGCCTTGTCGGGAACGACGCCGGTGCCGGGGAAGGCGTTGGCGGCGACGACGAACGGCAGCCGCCGGTCCTCGAAGTAGTCGATCGCCGGGAAGCAGTCGTCGACGCGGCGCAGGTCGACCAGCACCACCGCCCCGACGGCGCCCCGGGCCAGCTCGTCCCACATGAACCAGAAGCGGGACTGGCCGGGGGTGCCGAACAGGTACAGGATCAGCTGCTCGTCGACGGTGATGCGGCCGAAGTCCATCGCCACCGTGGTGGTGGTCTTGTCGGGGACGGCGGCGGTGTCGTCGACCCCGACCGACATGGCGGTCATGTGCTGCTCGGTGGTCAGCGGCGGGATCTCCGACACCGCCCCCACGAAGGTGGTCTTGCCGGCCCCGAACCCGCCGGCGACCAGGACCTTGAGCGGGATCAGGTCGCGGCTGGCCGGCGGCGGTGGGCGCCGGCTGTCAACGCGAACGGAGTCCATCGAGCAGCCTTCCCAGGATGGCGTGACCGGGCCCGCCGTCGTCGTCGGCGGTTCTGGGCAGGTGGACCTCCAGGTAGCCGCCGTTGGCCAGGTCGCCCACGAGCACCCTGGCCACCCCGACCGGCACCCGCAGGGCGGCGCCGATCTCGGCCAGGGACTTGGGCCGGGCGCACATCTCCACGATGGCCCGCGACTCGGTCTGGAGCGGGGCCGCGGAGCGGGCGGCCCGGCCGGTGGCGACGGCCACCGCCTCCAGGGGCAGCTCCTGGCCGGCGGCGCGGGTCCGTCCGCCGGTGACGGCGTAGACCGGCACCACCCGGTCGACGTGGCCGCCGTCGTCCGGGGTCATCGTGGGATCCGATCGACCGGTGCGGCGGCGCGCCGGCCCGGGCTGAGCATGTGGCCGACCCTGGCCGCCAGCAGCGTCATCTCATAGCCGATCATGCCCATGTCGCAGGTCCGCTCGGCGAACACGGCCAGCATCGAGCCCTGGCTGATCGAGGTCACGAACAGGTAGCCGCCGGCCATCTCGACGATGGTCTGGCGGACCAGTCCGGCGGCGAACGACCGCGCGACCCCATGGGCCAGGCTGGACAGCCCGGAGGTGACCGCGGCCAGCTGGTCGCCGAGGGCCTCGCCGACGTCCTGGGAGGCGGCCAGGCGCAGGCCGTCGGCCGAGACGACCAGGGCGTGGCGGGCCCCGGGGGTGCCGCGGACGAAGTCGACCAGCAGCCAGTCGAGCTGGCGCCCGCCGATGGTGCCGGCAGCGGTCACGACCATCCGCCGTTGCTCGCGGGCGGCCCGTCGGGCCCGGGGTCGTCGCCCCAGCCGTCCGGGGCTGCGCCGCCCTGGTCGACGACGGCCCTGGCCGCCTGCCGGCTGGCCTGGTATCGGGAGAGGGCGGCCCGGGCCTCGGCGGCGTCGGGCAGTGGCCCCTCCGCCTCGGCCGCCGACGCCCCCAAACCCGGCCGCCGCAGCTCAGGAGCCAGGTGCGCCTGGGGCACCCGCCGCGCCAGGACGATCGGCTCCGCCGCCTCCCCCACCGCCACCCCAGCGGAGTGCGGGGCGCCCGGGTCCGGGCTGTGGACAGCCGGTGGATCCCAGTCTCGCCGGTGGCTACGCTCCCCCTCCGGGGGGCCCGACGCCGGCGGGTGGGGTTCCGGCGTGCCCCAGGATGGGCGGGGCTCGGGCGCGGCCGCCCCCGGTGGGTGGGGCTCGGGCGCGGCCGGACCCGGTGGGCGGGACTCCGGGGCGGCCGAGGGCGCCGGGGGGATCGGCGTGGACAGGGGGGCCTGGGCCCGCTGCGACAGGGGTGGGCGGGCGGCCAGGGGGGACAGCGGCCCCCCGTGCTCCGGGTCGTCCGGGGACGGCTCCCACCATCCGGACCAGTCGGCGCCGTCGCCGTCGGGGACGGCCGGCCGGCCGTCGCCGTGGCCGTTGCCGTTCCCGGCCGGCTCGGGCTCGCCGGCGAGGCCGATCCAGCGCTCGGCCCGGTTCCAGCCGGCCGTGGCCGGCGGGCCCGCCGCCGCGCCGGCCGGGGCACCGTCGGGCGGCAAGGCGCCGGGGGCCGGGGTGGCCGCCACGCTGGCCGGGAGGGCGACCGGCACGACCTCGGCCGTGATCTCGGCGTCGTCGGCGACCAGCTCGTCGGGGCCGGGCTCGGGGTCGGCGAACAACGTCGGCGGGAGCACCACGGCCGCGGTCACGCCGCAGCCGGGGGTCGGGGTGAGGGACACCTCGATGCCGTGGCGCCTGGCCAGGCGGGCGACCACATGCAGGCCCAGGCGCTGGGAGACCGACAGGTCGACCTCGCGCGGGGTGGCCAGCAGGTCGTTGGCGGCGTCCAGGTCCTCGGGGCGCATGCCGACGCCCCAGTCCTCGACGGTGAGGACGTGGCCGCCGGGGGTCTGGAGGAAGGGCCGGGTGCGGATGACCACGCTGGCCTCGGGCGGCGAGAAGTGGACGGCGTTCTCGACCAGCTCGGCCACCAGGTGGGTGAGGTCGGCCACGGCGTTGCCGAACACGGCCAGCCGCTCCTCGACGTTGAACACCACCCGGTCCAGGTCCTCGGTCTCGGCGATGGCCGCCCGGACCACGTCGACCAGGGCCACCGGCCGCCCCCAGGTCCGGGGCGGCTCCTCGCCCGACAGCACCAGCAGGCTCTCGGCGTTGCGCCGGATCCGGGTCGCCAGGTGGTCGAGCTGGAACAGGTCGGACAGGGCGTCGGGGTCCTCCTCGTGCTCCTCGAGCTGGTTGATCAGGCCGAGCTGCCGGTACAGCAGGCTCTGGTTGCGCCTGGCCAGGTTGACCAGCAGGTCGGAGGTGAAGCGGCGCCGGGTGATCTCGGCGTCGGCCAGCTGCTTGGTCAGGGTCAGGGTCTTGCGCTGCTCGCGCTCGGTCGTCTCCCAGAAGATGACCACGCCGCAGCAGGCGGCCAGCACCGCGGCCCCGTGGATGGCCGACCAGACCCAGGGGCTGGTCTGCCCGGCCGGATGGTTGAAGATCAGGTTGGTGCGCCAGACCGAGCCCATCCCGTGGCTGAGCACGGTGAAGACCACGTTCCACAGGAACGGCACCCAGTCCTGGTAGAGGGCGATGAAGCCGATCATGATGAAGAAGTGGAAGTGGGCCTCGATCGAGCCATTGGAGAAGCCCACCAGCACCGCCGAGCAGTAGGTGAGCCCGGCCGTGATCAGCACCGAGGCCACCCGGCGGTGCCGGATCAGCCGGCCGAGGACCAGGCAGGCCGCGGGCACGCTGAGCACGCCCAAGGTGCCCAGGAAGCTCCGGCCCATATACAACCCGAACGCGAGCAGCAGGGGCAGGTGCAGCAGCAGGACCCCCTGCAGGAACACGTGCCGTTTGTGCCAGGCCCTGTCGTCGAGGGTGTTGCCCCGCGGCAGGTACGCGAGCAGCCTGGTCAATCCGAGCCCTCCCCCGGCTAGCGCTGTGGTGATGCGCGGATCATGTAATGACCGGCGCCGAAGCCGCAAATCGTCGTTGATCAGGCGTGCCAGGCGAACGCTCTGGAATCTTCCCAGACGTCGCGAACCGCGTTCACCGCTCGAGGGTCAGGTGGTCCGGGAGGTCTCCGGGCGGCGCAGGGGCGGGGCGCTCACCGGGCAGCTGAGGTCGTGGTCCCGCCGCTCCGGCGCGGGCTCCGGCTCGGGGTTGCGGATGGTGAACCAAGACAGCAGGCCGCCGGCCGCGCACAGGACGGCGGCGATGGCCATGGCCGTCTTGAAGCCGCTGTCGAAGCGGGCCGGCTCCAGGGCGCCGGCGCCCGAGATGCCGGCCGCGACCGGCAGGACGGCCACGGCCAGGAGCCCGGCCGTCCGGGCGACGTCGTTGTTGACCGCCGAGGCGATGCCGGCGTGCTCGGCCGGGGCGGCGGCGAGCACGGTGGAGGTGAGCGGGGCCACCGTGAGGGTCAGCCCGAGCCCGTAGACCAGCGAGGCGGGCAGGATGTCGACCAGGTAGGAGGCCCCGGGACCGATGCGGGTGAACAGGGCGAACCCGACGGCCACGCCCAGCGGCCCCAGGGTCATGGGCAGCCGCGGCCCGATCCGGGAGGCCAGGTGGCCGGCCCTGGCCGACAGCAGCAGCATGACCACGGTGATCGGGACCAGGGCGACCCCGGAGGCCAGCGGCGAGTAGCCGACGACCCGCTGGAGCTGGATGGGCATGAGGAACAGCGACCCGCCCAGCGCCCCGTAGACCACGAAGGTGACGACGTTGGCCGCGCTGAACTGGCGCGAGGCGAAGATGTCCAGGGGCAGCATGGGCGAGGGGGTCCGCCGCTCCCAGAGCACGAACACGACCAGGGCGGCCACCCCGACCAGGGCGGCGCCCAGGATCGGCGGCGAGGTCCAGCCCTGGGCGGGACCGTCGGTGAGGGCGTAGACGATCCCGGCCAGCCCGACCGCGGCCAGCCCGGCCCCGGCCCAGTCCAGCCGCCCGGTGGCGTTCGGGTCGCGGGACTCGGGCACGTGCCGCACCGACACCCAGACCACCACCGCGGCCAGGGGCAGGTTGATCAGGAAGATGAACCGCCAGGAGGCGGCCTGGACCAGCCAGCCGCCGAGGAACGGGCCGACCGCGGCCGTCACCCCGCCCAGCCCCGACCAGGCGCCGATGGCCGGGCCGCGGTCCTCACGCCGGAAGCTGGCCTCGATGATGGCGAGGCTGCCCGGGGTGAGCAGGGCCCCGCCGACACCCTGGAGGGCGCGGGCCGCGATCAGGGCCTCGTCTGTCGGGGCCAGGCCGCACAGCAGCGAGGCGGCCGCGAACCAGACCACCCCGAACACGAACACCCGCCGCCGCCCGTAGTGGTCACCGAGCGACCCGCCGAGCAGCAGGAACCCCGACAGGGTGAGGGTGTAGGCGTTGACCACCCACTGGAGGCTGGAGATGCCGGCGCCCAGGTCCTGGCCGATGGTGGGCAGGGCCACGTTGACGACGGTGGTGTCGAGGAAGGCGATGCCCGACCCGAGCACCGTGGCCAGCAGCACCCATCGCCCCGCCGGGCTGCGGTAGCGCAGCCCGGCCGGGGAGGAGGCCGCCGCGGTCAGCGGCCGCTGCCCTTGAGCCGCGCGAACAGGCCGCCGCTCTGGGGGTCGACCTCCTCGCCGCGGAGCTGGGCGAGCTGGCGGATCAGGGCCCGCTGCTGCTCGCCCAGGTGGGTCGGGGTGACGACGGCGACCTGGGCCAGCAGGTCGCCGCGGCCGCGCCCGTCGGGGTGGGGCACGCCCCGCTTGCGGAAGCGCTTGACCTCGCCCGACTGGGTGCCGGCCGCGACCTCGACCGTCTCGGTGCCGTCCAGGGTCTCCAGGGGGACGCTGCCGCCGAGGGCGGCGATGGTCATCGGCACCTCGACGGTGCAGATGAGGTCGTCGCCGCGGCGCTCGAAGACCGGGTGCGGGTCGACGGCCAGCTCCACGATCAGGTCGCCGGGGGGGCCGCCGAACTGGCCGGCGTGCCCGCGGCCCTGGTAGCGGATCTGGCTGCCGTCCTCCAGCCCGGGCGGGATGTCGATGGTGAGGGTGGAGTCCTCCATGAGCAGCCCCTGGCCGCGGCACTCGGGGCAGGGCGAGCGGATCTCCTGGCCCGTGCCGGCGCACACCGGGCAGGTGGTGGCGGTGACCAGCTGGCCGAGCAGCGACTGGCGGACGGTGCGCTGCTGGCCCGAGCCGTTGCAGCGCGAGCAGACGGTCGGCTCGGTCCCGGGCTTGGCCCCCGAGCCGTGGCAGCGCGAGCAGGTGGTCGCCGCCCTGACCCGGACGTCCTTGGAGGTGCCGAAGACGGCCTCGGTGAACGGCAGGCGCAGGCGCATGCCGATGGTCTCGCCCCGGCGGGCCCGCGACCGGGTCCGGGGGCGGCTCATGAAGGGGTCGCCGCCGCCCCCGAAGAACTGGTCCATCAGGTCGTTGAAGGACGCCCCGAAGGTCGAGAACGGGTCGCCGGCCTGGCCGCCCAGGCCGTCCACCCCGGCCTCGCCGTAGGCGTCGTAGCGCTGGCGCTTGTCCGGGTCCGACAGGACGCTGTAGGCCTTGTTGATCTCCCGGATGCGCTCGGAGGCCTCGGGGTCGTTGCCGGTCACATCCGGGTGGTACTGGCGGGCCAGCCGCCGGCGGGCGCGCTTGATGTCGTCCTGGCTGGCGTTCCGGTCGACGCCCAGCAGCTGGTAGTAGTCGCTCACCCGTTCCCCTCGAATGCGTCGCCGAGATAGCGGGCCACGGCCTGGACGGCGGCCATGGTCCGCAGGTAGTCCATCCGGGTCGGGCCGAGGACGCCGATGGAGCCGCTGGCGTCGCCGGCCAGATAGGCCGAGGTGACCAGCGAGCACGCCTCCATGCCCTCGACGGTGTTCTCCGAGCCGATCACCACCGACACCCGGTGGTCGCGGCCCAGGGCGGCCTGGAGCATGCGCAGCACCAGCACCTGCTGCTCGAGCGCCTCGTAGACCCGCCGGACGGTCTCGATGCCGTCGAAGGCCCCGGGGCCGGCGATGTTGGCCTGGCCGCCCAGCCAGACCCGCTCGCTGGTCTGGTCGCCGATGAACTGGCCGATGGCGGCGGCCAGGGTCTGGAACAGGTTGCGGCGCTCGGGGGCCACCTCCCCGGCCATGGCGTCCAGGATCAGCTCGGCCCGCGACAGCCGCTCGGAGGCCAGCTTCTCGTTGAGCTGGCGGCGCAGCTCCTCCAGGTCCTCGACCGAGACCTCGTCGGCCGTCTCGACCAGGCGCTTCTCGACCCGCCCGGAGTCGACGATCAGCACCAGCATGATCACGTGGCGGCCGAGCCCGACGACCTCGATGTGGCGCAGCCGCGACTGGTCCAGGGACGGTGGGGCCACCATGGCCGTGTAGTGGGTGAGGCTGGACAGCAGCAGCGAGGTCCGCTGCAGGGTCTCCTCCAGGTCGGCCGCGCCCTCGAAGAAGCGGGCGATCGTCTCCTCCTGGGCCCGGGCCAGCTCGCCCACGCCGGAGAGGGCGTCGACGTAGAAGCGGTAGCCCCGGTCGGTGGGGATCCGCCCGGCGCTGGTGTGGGGATGCGACAGGTAGCCCTGCTCCTCGAGCACGGCCAGCTCGTTGCGGATGGTGGCCGGCGAGACCCCGAGCGAGTAGCGCTCGGTCAGGCTCTTGGAGCCGACCGGCTTCTCGGTGTAGATGAACTCGTGCACCACCGCGCGCAGCAGTCGCGCCTTCCGCTCATCGAGGTCCATGGCCGCCCCTCCCTGCCCAAGACGATCCATGTTCGGCAGCGTAGCAGTCAAGGTGGTCGAGTGCTAAAGCCGGGCCACGGGCGTCGCCGTCGACCAAGGCGCCCTGCTAGGCGAGCCGGGCGACCACCTCACCGTGCAGAAACATGCCCTTCTCGGTCAGCCGGAGGGCTGGTCCCGGGGCCAGGAGCCCGGCGCTCCGCAGACGGCCGGCCTCCTCCCCGCCGGGGTCGACCCCCAGCGCCCGGGCCTCCTCCGGGCCGAGCCCGCCGGCGGTCCGCAGCCGCAGCGCCAGCGCCTCGAACCGCGCCTGCCCGGCGTCCAGCCGCTCCTCGCCCTCGGTGGGCCGCCGGTGGTCGTTGACCGCCTCCAGGTAGGCCGGCACCCCGGGCAGGTTCCACCGCCGGACGGTCCCGTCGAACTCGTGCGCCCCCGCCCCCAGCCCCAGGTACCGTCCCCGCCGCCAGTAGGTCAGGTTGTGCCGGCTGGCCTGGGACGGGGGGCTGTGGACGACCGCGGGACCCTCGCCGGCCGGTCCGCTACGCTCCCCCTCCGGGGGGCCGACGCCCGGCGGGGCGGGTTCCATGCCGCCCGGTGCCCACCCCCGTGCCGCGGCGCCCGGTGCACACTCCCCTGCCCCGCCGCCCGGTGCACACCTCCCTGCCGCGCCGCCCGCGGTCCCCGGCCCGGTGTCCCGGGCCCAGTTGGAGACCTCGTAGTGGTGGTAGCCGGCGCCGGCCAGGGCCGCGCAGGCGGCGGCGTAGCGGTCGGCGAGGTCGTCCTCGTCGGGTTCGGGCATGCGGCCGGCGGCGACCAGGCGGCCGAACTTGGTCGCCGGCTCGATGGTGAGGGCGTAGGCCGACAGGTGCTCGGGCCCGAGGGCGACCGCCGCCTCCAGGGTGGCCGACCAGGAGCGGGCGTCCTCGCCCGGGCCGCCGTAGATGAGGTCGAGGTTGACCGCCGGCACGCCCGCCGCCCGCAGGGTGGCCACGGCCGACTCGACCCTGGCGGCGTCGTGGACGCGGCCCAGGGCGGCCAGCACCCGGTCGTCGAAGCTCTGGGCGCCGATGGAGACCCTGGTCACGCCGGCCCCGGCCAGCCCGGCGGCCATGGCCGCATCCACCGTCTCGGGGTTGGCCTCGACGGTCACCTCGGCCCCGGGGGCGAACGGGAGCAGCTCCTGCAGCCGGGCCAGCACCCGCGCCAGGTCCTCGGCCGGCAGCAGGGTCGGGGTCCCGCCACCCACGAACACGCTGGTCACCACCGGCGGCTCGGGCCCGAGGGCGCCCACCGCCATGGCCGCCTCCTCCAGCAGGGCGGCCCCGTAGGGCCGCCGCAGCCCCTCCATCCCGGTGTAGGTGACGAAGTCGCAGTAGTGGCACCGGGTCAGGCAGAACGGCACGTGCACGTAGACCCCGAACAACCCGGGGTCGACCAGCGGCGCCCCCGGCCCAGCCCGCACCGCCCCGGGTCCGGGGGCGGCCTGCGGCGACCCGGGTCCGGGCGCGGCCCCCCGGAGGGGGAGCGTAGCCGAGCCGGAACGGCCGTGCTCCCGGCTGTCCACAGCCGGGTCGGGGACGGGGAGGACGGCCGCCATCGCCCTAGCCCTCGTCGGTCCGCAGGGCGGCCACGAACGCCTCCTGGGGGACCTCGACCCGGCCGATCTGCTTCATCCGCCGCTTGCCCTCCTTCTGGCGCTCCAGCAGCTTGCGCTTGCGGGTGACGTCGCCGCCGTAGCACTTGGCGAGCACGTCCTTGCGCCTGGCGGTGATGGTCTCGCGGGCGATCACCTTGGCCCCGATGGCGGCCTGGATCGGCACCTCGTAGAGCTGGCGGGGGATCAGCCGCTTCAGCTTGGCGGTCATCGCCCGGCCGTAGGCGTAGGCCTTGTCCTTGTGGACGATGGCCGAGAAGGCGTCGACCGGCTCGCCCTGGAGCAGCAGGTCGACCTTGACCAGGTCGGCCTCCCGGTACCCGCTCGGCTCGTAGTCGAGCGACGCGTACCCGCGGGTCCGCGACTTCAGCTGGTCGAAGAAGTCGAAGATGATCTCGGCCAGGGGGAGCTGGTAGC
>Ga0081538_10003943_pt1 | contig 13840 bp, 10 predicted proteins | sample TabmetS5T2R1_FD_71022 | JGI IMG/M metagenome (GOLD analysis project Ga0081538, IMG submission 71022) | Tabebuia heterophylla rhizosphere microbial communities from the University of Puerto Rico - S5T2R1 | ecosystem: Host-associated > Plants > Roots > Rhizosphere ... | reverse complement strand
ACACCGTGTTATCGCTGGCGTTGGTCACCCAGACCGCCCCCAGGCCGACCGCGACCCCGCTGGGCGTCCCCCCCACCGGGATCGTGTCCACCACGTCGCCGGTGTCCGGGTCGATCCTGGAGATGGAGTTGTCCAGGCTGTTGGCGACCCACACCGCCCCCAGCCCAAGGGCGATCCCGGTTGGGCCGTTGCCCACCGGGATCCGCTTGACCTCGATGTTCGTGGTCGGGTTGATCCATGACACCGACCGCTCGCCGCTGTTGGCAACCCATATCGCCCCACCCCTGGCGACCACTCCGGCCGGTTCTCGGCCGACCGTGATCCGCTGGACCACCCGCCGGGCCGCCGGATCCACCCGGGACACGGTGCTCTGCTCGGCGTTGGCCACCCACACCGCTCTCTCGCCCACCGCCACCTGGCCCGACCGCGCCCCCAGCGGCACCTGCTCGACCAGCCGGTCCGACTTCAGGTTGATCAGCCCCAGGCTGTTGGCCTCGATCGCGGCGATGGTCCGCCCACCATCAGCGGCTCGGACGGCCACCAGGGCTGCCGTGGCGGCCACGACCACGGCCAGCCCGGCCGCCGCCAGCCGCCGCCCCGACCGGCCAAGGCGGGCCGGCAGGACCCGCCGCCAGCCGCCAGCCTCCCGCAGGCTGGCCACATCGCTGGCGGGCTGGTCCTGGACCAGGCGCAGCTGCGCGCTGCGGCTGGCGGTCTCTGTGGGCGTCTGCTCCGGCTGGCGTTCGGCCGCCGTGTGCGCCCCATTTCCGCTGTCGAGCTGGAGGAGCTTGCGGTGCACGTCCTCGGTCTCGGGTGAGGGATAGGCGCCGAGCTCCTCGGCCAGGAACCGCCGGCAGCGCTCGTAGACGCGAAGCGCCTCGGCCGGGTTGCCGGCGGCCGCGTGGGCCTCCATCAGCCGGCGGTAGCCGCTCTCGCGGAACGGCTCGAGCTCGCTCACATCCTCGGCGACCCGGACCGCGTCGGTGAACGCGCCTGCCCCGAAGCACGCGTCACGCAGGCATTCCAGCGAGCGCACGAGGACCTCGCGGAGGTCGCGCCGTTTCTCCTCGACCCAGGAGCTGTCCTCGCCGGGCAAAAAGCTCCGCCGAGCGAGCGCGGCGGCCACCGTCGCCTGCGAGCGCGCCTCGCCCAGGTCACCAGCGGCCAACGCCGCTTCGGCTCGCTCGAGCGCCTCCTTGGCCGCATCGACGTCGATCCAGGCGCCAGCCGGCAGGGTCAGCTGGTAACAGCCGAACGCGCTCGTGAGGGCGGTTGCGCCGTCGATGCCACACTCCTCGAGCACGGCGCGCAGCTTCGTCATCAGCACCCCTGAGCGCCTTCTCCCAGGTCGCGGGGAGCGCATCGCCCCACAGCACCTCGTCGAGCTCGTCGCGAGGTACCGGCCGCCCGTTCTGTGCCGCCAGGTAGGCGAACAGGATCCGACCCTGCCGGCCGGGGAAGCGCTGCTCGTCGACACTCGCGCCGTTCGCCTCGACGAACAGACGCTCCGTTAGCGAGATCCGAACGTTCAGGCGCGCCCCCCTTCCGAACCCCCTAGCGCTGCGCTAGCAGGCTTCTAGCCGCACAGCTGGAGTATCGGCCGCGACATGTTCGCTGGCAAGGCACTCCACTGCGACTGCGGCTACGACGTCCGGGCGGATGACGACGACGCCTTCGTGGCGGCGATCCGAAGTCATGCCTGGGAGGCGCACGGCATCGAGTTCTCGGTCGAGCTCGCGCTTGAGGTCGCCCGGAGGGCACGGCAAGCGCCCAGCGAACACAACGAGCTCGAGCACAACCGAGTCATCAGAAAGGAGCAGCAATGAGCAGGCGCAGGCGCGCACTTGGGTTGGCGTTTGTCGTCGGCGTGGTCTCCGTCTTGTTCGGCGCCGGCTGCGGCGGCGACAACGGCAGGACGGTCGCCGAGGGGACAGACAACGGCAGGACGGTCGCTGAGGGGACAGTGAAAGCTGACCTGGGGAGACCCCTGACCGTCAAGCTCTCCGCAAAGGAGGCCGGCGACCAGGTGAGCGGGACGGCTGAGATCATCAGCGACGAGGGCGGCGAAGCCTTCTCGATCCAATTGCAGTGCGCCCCCAAGCGCAACGAAGTCCTTATTCTCGGCGGAAGCGTTTCGGAGTCGAACCTCCAGGACGTGAAGGTTGGAACGGGGTCCGCTGTGTTGGTCAAGCAAGGCGAGCCGGACAGAATGCTTCTTTGGTTCGCGGATTCACCCCCGGCGGGCGACTGTGACGCGTTCGCTCGCAACCTCCCAGACGAGGTTCTCACCGACGAGAACGCGTTCCAACCGGTCCAAGGAGATATCCAGTCCGGCTAGGCAGCTTCGCCCGGCGAACACTGCGGCTCGCGGCGCTTCACGGACGTGATCCTCTCGCGTCCGCCGCCACGTTCAAGTACTCCTCCACCTCGACGCGGCGGATACCTTGCGCAAGTGGCCACTTGCGTCGCGCCAGGTGGCGACGTAGCGACTGCCGCGCTTGAGACGCGAGAGCTCGAACTCGAGCACAACGAAGTCATCAGAAGGAGAAGCAATGAGCATGCTCAGGCGGACACTGGCGTTAGCGCTGGTAGTTGGCGCCGTCTCGGGAAGTGCGCTCGCTGCAGCGGCGGGTCCGCACTTCACGGCGTGGGGCCCAGCGCAGAAGATCGACGAGATCGCCGGGAACCACCCCGATCTGAACACCCCGTTCACCGACGGGTGCCCGATCCAGTCGCCCGACGGGCTCAGCCTGTACATGGCCTCGAACCGCCCAGGCGGAAAGGGCGGCCTCGACATCTGGGTTGCCACGCGGGCGGGCACGAGCAACCCGTGGGGAGCGCCCGTGAACCTGCCTGAGCCAATCAACTCGGCCTCGGACGACTTCTGCCCGACGCCGGTGCGCGGGAATGGGCTCTTCTTCGTCAGCCGAAGGGTCGTCGAGGGAGTGACCTGCGGGCTGGGAGACATCTACTTCGCCCGCCGCAATCCGGAGAACGGCTGGAGCGACCCGCGGCATCTCCCCTGCGCTCCGGCAGGACCGAACAGTGTCCTCGACGAGCAAGGCCCCTCGTATGGGCAAGGACGCTTGTACTTCTCGCGCAGCTCGGCGGTCCTGCCCGGTGACCTCTACGTCAGTCCGCGGAACGGCGGCATGAGCTTCGGGGCGGCGACGCCGATCACCGAGCTCAACGACGCGGGCGCCAACGACATCCAGCCGAACGTGCGCAAAGACGGTCGCGAGATCGTCTTCTCCTCGAACCGCGCAGGCGGCCTCGGCGGTCAGGACATCTGGTCGGCAACGCGCGCGAGCGTCGACGACCCATGGTCGAATCTGGTCAACCTCGGCCCGAACGTCAACACGGGCCTTGGGGAGTCGCGGCCCTCACTCTCGTGGGACGCGCAGCAGCTTCTCTTCGGCCGAGCCGGCCCAGCGGGAACGGGCGAGGGCGGAACCGGCATGTCCGACATCTACGTGACGACCCGGGAAAGACCGGCGACTGATCGGCAAGGAAAGGCGGATTGCCGTTGCCGAGACCGTCTGGCCGGGTCCTGAGCTGACCGCCACCTATGTCGAGCTGCGGGACGCCTGCGCCCGGCATGGCCATGCACTGAGCCAGCGCGTGCACGAGGCGGATCGCTGGATCGTGTCGACAGCGGCTGAAGAGGCTGACGCCGACGTCTGGGATGGCGCTACTGCGGGAGGAACTTGGGGTGTCCGGGGTGGCGCTTGATCATCCGGTTGATCAGGGGTTCGAATCCCTCGCTGCGCACAGTCCCGGTTTCTGACGGGTCGGATGCTCGAACGATGACTCTCGGCCCGCCATACTTCGGATGCCATGGGCGTCTCGTCGTTTGCGGTCGGGCTGGCTGGGGGCCGGTCGCTGGAGGTCAGCGTCTCGGGTCCCCAGCAGGCCACGCCGCTGGTGTTCCACCACGGCACGCCGTCGGACCGGACCCAGTACCCGCCCTTCGCGCAGGCCGCGGCGGTGCGGGGGCTGCGGCTGGTCTCCTACTCGCGGCCCGGCTACGGCGGCTCCTCACGGCACCCTGGCCGTGCGATTGCTGACTGCGCAGCTGACACCCTGGCGATCGTCGAGCAGCTCGGGGCGGGGCGGTTCTACACGGCTGGCTGGTCAGGGGGCGGTCCCCATGCCCTGGCCTGCGCCGCGCTGCTGTCTGACCGCGTGCTGGCTTGTGCCACCATCGCTGGCGTCGGGCCGTTCGGCGCCGCCGGGCTCGAGTTCCTTGAGGGGATGGGTCGAGAGAACCAGGAGGAGTTCGGGGCGGCGCTGGCGGGGCCGTCCGAGCTGCAGGCCTACCTGGAGCGCCAAGCGCAGGTGTTGGCCGGGGTGACCGGGGAGCAGGTGGCGGCAGCGCTTGGTGATCTGGTCTCGGTCGTCGACGTCGACGCGCTCACCGGTGACTTCGCCGCCTACCTGGCAACGACCTTCCGGCAGGCGGTTTCTACTGGCATCTGGGGCTGGTTCGATGACGACCTGGCCTTCACTCGGCCGTGGGGCTTTGACCTGGAGGAGATCGGCGTGCCGGTGGTCGTGTGGCAGGGCGGCCAGGACCGGATGGTGCCCTTCGCGCACGGCCAGTGGCTGGCAACCCACCTGCCCGCCGCGCGGCCAAGGCTGCTGACAAAGGAGGGACATCTCTCGATCGCGGTCGCCTCGTTCGGCAAGATCCTGGATGACCTCCTCAGGGACTGTCCGCCGGTCGGCGAATGAGCACCGGACGATCAGGGCGTCAGGGGCGCGGGCCTGGCACGGATTCCAGGGTCCTGGCGGGCGTCGGCCGTACGTCGTGATCCGTCGAACCTGCCTGGCTGCATCAGCCGGTGCCTGGCCAAGGGTCGACCCGCTCCCAGACCAGGCGGGGCACCTGCTGTTCGCCCGCCAGTAGCAGCGGGCTGGCGCTCAGGATCAGCCGGTCCCCAACAAGCTCGACCCACCGCTCCTGGTCGCTCCCAACCCAGTTGGGGAACAACGAGAACTCCACATGATGGATGACTCGGTCGCCGTGGAAGGTATAGCGGCCGGCGTAGGCGACAAAGCCCTCCATGGCCCGGGCCTTCTCCTCAGCGGCCCCACTGAGCAGGTCGTCGGCGGCGAACCCAACCCGGCCCCGCCGCGAGATGGTGACCGAGAAGCGGCCGGCGGCGGCATAGAGCACATAGCCGATGGGATCGGTCCCCATGGGTAGGTGACCTGGCCGTCAGCGGCCTGGTTCTCCCAGGAGACCAGCCGCCACGCCCCCAACCAGGGCGTCGCGCGCGTGCACCTTGTTCATGGCGCCTCCCCGGGCGAGACTGCCAAATCCTAGCCCGAGGCCGGGAGGAGATGCGGACCGTCGCTGGCCCGGACGGCACCGACCACGAGGGTGCGGCCGCTACCAGTGGTCGCGGTGCGTGAGGGTCATCGGAGCGCGGGGCGACCAGCGCGATCGTCGCCGCCGAACCGGCGACGTGCCCGGCGGCCTGCCACACCCTGGCCAGCTGGTTGAGCTGCTCCCGTTGGGCGTGAGGAGCCAGGCTGGCGGTGGCCCTCTCATCGGCTCGGTTCCTCTGACGCATCCGGCCGTCGGGTCCCTACCAGCACTCTCGCCGCCGAGTTACGATTTGGGATCATGCTGAAGCGTGAGATCGTCATGCTGCCGGAACACCTCTACCCGCCCGAGGAGTGGCGCCTGGTGGAGGCACGGTACTCCGATGACTATGTCGGTCGGGCCGAGACGATCTTCGCGCTCGCCAACGGCTTTCTTGGCGTCCGGGGCAGCTTCGAGGAGGGACGCCCGGCGCTGTCGCCCGGCATGCTGGTCAACGGCTTCCACGAGACATGGCCGATCGTGCATGCCGAACAGGCGCATGCGCTCGCCCGCAGGGGCCAGACGATCGTCAGCGTGCCCGACGCGACGCTCTTCAAGCTGTATGTCGATGACGAGCCGTTGTTCCTGCCGACGGCGCGCGTCCAGGACTACGGTCGGATCCTGGACATGCAGGCTGGAACGCTGACCCGTGCGTTCGTGTGGGCCACCCCTGCCGGCAAGCACGTTCGGGTCCGCTCGTGCCGGCTGGTCTCGCTGGAGCATCGCCATGTCGTGGCGATGACCTACGAGGTGACGCTCCTGGATCACTCGGCCCCCGTCGCGATCTCCTCCCAGGTCATCAACCGTCAGGACGTCCGTCCCTCGGATGAGCTGGCGGAGCAGCGGCCGAGCGATCCGCGGGTCACCACCGCACTGCCCCGGCAGGTGCTCAACGGGCAGGCGGCCGAGCTCGCCGGCCAGCGCATCCTGCTCGGCTACCAGACCACCAGCAGCCGGATGACCCTGGGTGTCGCGGTAGACCATGTCATCGACGCGGCCTGCCCATACCAGGCGGTAGGGTCGGTCGATGCCAACACGGGCGAGCTGGTGGTCACGGTGGACGCGCCGCCTGGCGTGCCCATCCGGATCACCAAGTACGCCACCTATCAGGCGTCACGCAGTATCCCGGTGCCTGAGCTCGTCGCTCGGTGCGGCCGGACCCTGGACCGCATGCTCCGCGACGGCTTCGATGATCTCCTGACCAGCCAGCGTGCGCATCTGGACCGCTTCTGGGACCGCGCCGACGTCCGCGTGCAGGCCCGGGTCGACCCCGTGCGGCTCCAGCAGGCCATTCGGTGGAACCTCTACCAGGTGGCCCAGGCATCCTGGCGGGCCGAAGGGGTCGGCATCCCGGCCAAGGGCCAGACCGGACCGGGCTATGAGGGCCACTACTTCTGGGACACCGAAATCTATGTCCTGCCGTTGCTGTCGTACACCCAGCCGCGGATCGCCCGGAACCTGCTGCGCTTTCGGCACAGCATGCTGGATCGCGCCCGCGAGCGGGCCCGTGAGCTGAGCCAGCGGGGGGCGCTGTTCCCGTGGCGGACCATCAACGGCGAGGAGGCCTCGGCCAACTTCCAGGCCGGCACCGCCCAGTATCACATCAACGCCGACATCGCCTATGCGATCAGGCGCTACACCAATGTCCGGGGCAACCTGGGCCTGCTCGGTGAGGTCGGCGCCGAGATCCTAGTCGAGACGGCCCGGCTCTGGGCGGACCTTGGGTTCTACGGCGCCGATGGCCGGTTCCACCTCCACGGCGTGACCGGCCCGGACGAGTACACCACGGTGGTCAACGACAACACCTACACCAACCTCATGGCCCGGCTGAACCTCAACTTCGCCGCCGAGGCCGTCCGCCGGCTGCGTGAGGAGCGACCGGGGGACTACACCGCCCTGGCCCACAAGGTCGCGCTCGGTCCCGAGGAGGTCGCGTCGTGGGAACGTGCGGCGGCCGCGATGCACGTACCCTTCGACCAGGAGCGCGGCATCCACCCTCAGGACGACACCTTCCTGGACCGCGAGGTGTGGGACCTTGCCGGCACGCCGCCCGACAAGTTCCCGCTGCTGCTGCACTATCACCCGCTGGTGATCTATCGGCACCAGGTGATCAAGCAGGCCGACATCGTGCTGGCGATGTTCCTGGTTGGGAACGAGTTCTCCGAGGAGCAGAAGCGGCGCAACTTCGACTATTACGATCCACTCACGACGGGCGACTCCTCGCTGTCGGCGTGCGTGCAAAGCATCCTCGCCGCCGAGATTGGCAACCAACGCCAGGCGATCGAGTACTTCAACTTCGCGCTGTTCATGGATCTGGCCAACGTCGCCGGCAACGTCTCGGACGGCGTCCATATTGCGTCGGCCGCCGGCGTGTGGTCGTCGCTGGTCTTTGGGTTTGGCGGCGTGCGCGACTTCGACGGCCAGCTGTCGTTTGCGCCTAACCTGCCGCAGGTTTGGGACGCGCTGGCATTCTCGCTGCGGTTCAGTGACCGTCAGATCCGGGTGCAGCTGACCCACGACGAGGAGCGCTTCCTCGTCGACGAAGGGGCGCCGCTGGAGGTCACCATCCGCGGGGAGCAGCATGTGCTCAGCCCCGGCACCGCCGTCGCCATCAAGCGGTCGCCGGCCTGACGTTCCCCCTGGCCCTTACTGCCTGCGGCCGAGGTCCGCCATGCCGATCAGCCCGCGTCCCGGCCGAGTTCGGCTATCCGCATCTCGGCGACCGGCCGGTGCCTGCGCGCCGAGAGCTGCGCCTTGCGCACGCTGGGACTAACGCGAGTTTACGAGGCGATCGCGGACGCACATACTACTGGGTCGGAATCATCCCGTATCCACCCGTAGCGCTAGCCCATCGCACGCCGATCCACCGAGGTCGGAGTCCGAGCTCGATTCTCCTTGGAGGAGATGCGCCCTTCACTGTCCGGCTGGTGCTCGCCCGCACCTTGCGGGCGGCCCGGCTCGACGACGAGGTGGCCAATCAACGCTGAAGCAGCCACGCCACCGCAATGTCGACACGCAATGGGTGGCCGGCACCCGCGGCGACCAGAGGAGTGGTGAGGATCATGGCGTTCCAGGGCGCGATCTTCGACGTGGACGGCGTGCTGGTGGACTCACCCCACGAGCTGGCCTGGCGGGAGGCGTTCCGAGGGCTGATGGAAGGCGAATGGCGGGAGGTCCGCGACCGGACCAGCTGGACCCCGGAGCGGTTCACCTCGGCGGTATACCAGCAGGTCATGGCTGGCAAGCCACGGCTGGCCGGCGCCCAGGCGGCGATGGAGTACTTCGGGGTGCCCGACATCGACGCCCGAGTCGGACAGTACGCGGCGGCCAAGCAGGAGCACGTGGTCAAGCTGATCGAGAAGGGCCGGTTCATGGCCTTCCCCGACGCGCTGCGGTTCATCCTGGCCGTCAAGGCTATGGGGATCCGGGTCGCGGCGGCGTCCTCGTCCAAGAACGCCAAGCTGCTCCTGGAGCGGATCCGGCTGGACAGCTTCGCCGCCGAGCAGCGGCTCGACTACGACTTCATCCACGACCAGATGACCCTGGCGGAGTTGTTCGACGCCGACATCTCCGGCCGTGACTTTCCCAGGGGCAAGCCCGATCCGACCATCTTCCTGACGGCAGCCGAGGAGCTGGGCGTCCCCCCAGGCGGCTGCTTCGTGGTGGAGGACGCCACCAGTGGGGTCCAGGCGGCCAAGGCAGGCCGCATGGCCGCGCTGGGGGTGGCTCGGCTGGACGACCGCGACCTCCTGGCCGGGGCGGGCGCCGACCTGGTCGTGACCACGCTGGACGACATCTCCCTGCCGGCCTTGGTCGAGGGCAACCTGGAGGAGCGGTGGGCGGCTGCCGAGCTTCGTAGGCGGCACACCGAGCGGCCGCCGAGTGTCTGGACGCTGGTCTACGACAGCTTCGACCCGGGCCGGCAGGGGCTGCGTGAGGCGCTGTGCGCGCTGGGCAACGGCTTCTTGGTGACCCGTGGCGCCCTGCCTGAGGCCAGCGCCGACGGGGTCAACTATCCGGGCACCTACGTGGCCGGCTTGTACAACCGGGCCAAGACCGAGATCGGTGGGCGCACGGTCGAGAACGAGGACCTGGTGAACGTCCCCAACTGGCTACCGCTGCGCTTCCGGGTCGCCGGCGGGGCATGGTTCGACGCCCAGCAGGCTGGTGTCTTGGAGCACCGCTTTGAATTGGACATGCGCCAGGGGACGCTCACCCGGCGGCTGCGCTGGCAGGGCCCGGACGGGCGGCGCACCAGCATGGTCCAGCGCCGGCTGGTGAGCATGAAGGACGAGCACCTGGCCGGCCTGGAGACGACCTTCGTGGCCGAGAACTGGTCGGGGACCCTGGAGGTCCGCTCCGGGCTGGACGGCCGGGTGGTGAACGCCGGGGTCAAGCGCTACCGCGACCTGAACCCCCACCACCTCCAGGTGCTGGACCAGGCCGAGGTGAATGCCGACACGGTCGACCTCCAGATGGCGACCATCCAGTCCGGCGCGCGGGTGGCGCTCGCGGCCCGCACCCGGCTGCTGCGCGACGGCCGGGTCGCGGCGGCCGACCGGCGGCTGGTCAGCGAGCCCGGCTTCGTCGCCCACGAGCTCGCCTTCGAGCTGGTGGAGGGGGAGCCGGCGACGGTCGAGAAGATCGTCGCCCTGTACACCTCCAGGGACCGTGCCGTCTCGGAGGGCCGCGACGACGCGCGGCTGATGGTGGCCGGCGCCGAGGGCTTCCAGGGGCTGCTGGCCCGGCACGAGGGCGCCTGGAACAGCCTCTGGAACCGGTTCGACATCGAGCTGGACAGCGCCAATGAGTGGACCGAGACGGTCCTGCACCTGCACATCTTCCACCTGCTGCAGACCATCTCGCCCCACACCCTCCACCTGGACGTGGGCGTCCCCGCCCGGGGTTGGCACGGGGAGGCCTACCGGGGCCACGTCTTCTGGGACGAGCTGTTCATCTTCCCGTTCTTCAACTTCCAGCGGCCCATCCTGGCCAGCGCGCTGCTGAACTACCGCCACGCCCGCCTTCCTGCGGCCAGGGCGGCGGCCCGAGAGGCCGGCTTCCAGGGGGCGATGTTCCCCTGGCAGAGCGGCTCCAACGGGCGCGAGGAGACCCAGCAGCTCCACCTCAACCCCAGGTCGGGACGCTGGCTGCCCGATCACTCCTGCAACCAGCGGCACGTCAACATCGCCATCGCCTACAACGTCTGGCAGCACTACCTGGTCACCGGCAGCACCGCGTTCCTGCGCTTTGTCGGCGCCGAGTTGCTGGTCGAGATCGCCCGGTTCTGGTCCAGCCGCGCCACCTGGAACGCCGAGGAGGGTCGCTACGAGATCCACGGCGTCATGGGTCCCGACGAGTACCACGAGGCCTACCCCGACTCCGACGAGCCTGGCCTGCGCAACAACACCTACACCAACGTGATGGTCGTCTGGGTGCTGCAGCGGGCCCTGGAGGCGCTGGAGGTCCTGCCCCCGCACTACCGCCAGGAGCTGGTCGAGGAGCTGTCGATCCGCGACGAGGAGCTGGAGCGCTGGCGCGACATCACCGGCAAGATGAAGGTCGTGTTCCACGCCGACGGCGTCCTGACCCAGTTCGAGGGCTACGAGGACCTGGCCGAGTTCGACTGGGAGGGCTACCGGGAGCGCTACGGCAACATCGGGCGACTGGACCGGCTGCTGGAGGCCGAGGGCGACAGCACCGACCGCTACAAGCTGGCCAAACAGGCCGACGTGCTGATGCTGCTGTTCCTGCTGTCGCGCAGCGAGCTGCTGGAGCTGCTGGCCGGCCTCGGCTACCAGGTCACCGAGGAGCAGCTCGCCCGCACGGTCGACTACCACCTGGCCCGGACCTCCCACGGCTCGACCCTGTCCGGGGTGGTGAGCGCCTGGGTGCTGGCCCGCTACCAGCCCGAGGAGGCCTGGCGGTTCCTGCGGCACGCCTTGGAGAGCGACATCGCCGACATCCAGGGCGGCACCACCGCCGAGGGCATCCACCTGGGGGCGATGGCCGGCACGGTCGACATCGTGCTGCGCTGCCTGACCGGCATGCGGGCCCGCGGCCCCGGGCTCCGGTTCGAGCCGGCGCTGCCGGCCGAGGTCAAGCAGCTCCACTTCAGCGTCCACTACCGCGGGCACCGCATCGACGTCGAGCTGGCCGAGGACCACCTGCGACTCAGCTCACGCCCCGGCGGCGCCCTGCCGATCCAGCTCCTGGTCCACGACCAGACCGTCGAGCTCGCCCCCGGCCAGGCGCGCGAGATCGCGCTGGAGCGCACGCCATGACCGCCGACCCCTGGGCCGCCGAGCACGGGCGCGGATGGCCAATCCGATCACGCGGCGGTGGCTACAGACCTGTCAGGGTCGGTCCTGCCGAGAAGTACAAGACGCCGCCGACCGACTTCGAGCTGGGACTGGCGTGCACCCCGCCTAGCCTGGAAAGGAGATAGTCCGCGGGTTCAGCGCGTCGCTCCCTTCGTGGGGACAGTGATCAACGTCATTGCCCTGCCTCGGCGCTCTCGCGGTCCTTGACCTCAGCTCAGCGGGGGCTGCCTTCGAGCGGCCGCCAGCGGCGCAGCCAGCGGGTCAGGTCTGAGGGGGTGATGATCCCCACCACCTCGCCATCCTCGACCACCAGGACCCGGTTGGCCTCGCCCTCCTGGAGCTTGTCGAGCACGCCGTCCATCCGGGCGTCGGGGGCCACCACGACCTGGTCGCCGAGCGGCACCATGTGGTCCCGCACCCGGTGGGTCGGCCACTGCTCCCTGGGCACCCGCCGGACACCCCGCAGGGTCAGCAGACCGATCGTCCGCCCGTGCTCCTCCACCGGGAAGGCGCCGTGGTCATAGCGCATGAAGTAGTCGTCCACGGCGTCCTGCAGCGAGAGTTCCGGCGGGATCCGCCGCAGGTCGGCGGCCATCACGTCCTCGGCCTCGACCCCGCGCAGCAGCTGCTGCAGCTGGAGCTCCTGGTAGGAGGAGCGGGCGGCCTGGACCAGGAACCAGCCGATGAAGGCGAACCAGATCCCGCCGGCCAGGTCCCCGGCCAGCAGCCAGGCCACCCCGCCGGCGACCAGCAGCCAACCCACCCCCTGGCCGCCCATCGAGGCGATGCGGGTCGCCCGGGCGAGGCTGCCGGTGGCCTTCCAGATGGCCGAGCGCAAAAGCCGCCCCCCGTCCAGCGGGAAGCCCGGGACCAGGTTGAAGGCGGCCAGCAGCAGGTTGGTCCAGGCGAGGTAGCCGAGCGTCCCGGCCAGCGGGGTCGACAGGACATCACGGCCGAGGCCGGCGACGATCCCGAACAGCGCGGCCAGGAGGCCGCTGGTGAGCGGGCCGACCAGGGCGATCAGGAACTCATCACCCGGGCCGCGGGCGTCGACCTTGGCCCGGGTGGCCCCGCCGAACAAGAACAGGGTGATGTCCTGGACCCGGATCCCCCGGGCCTGGGAGACCAGGGCGTGGGCCAGCTCGTGGACCAGGACCGAGCCGAAGAACAGCACCGTTGCCGCGATGCCCAGCCCGACCGCGCCGCCGCCTGACAGCTCCGGGTACAGGTCCGAGGTCTGCAGGTACATGCTGTAGGTGATGAGCAGGGCGATCACCACCCAGGAGCTGTCGATGCGGACCTCGATGCCGGCGATCCTGCCCACACGCCATGATGTTCCGAACATCGCCATCAGCTCCTCTCAGCCGCTTCCTAGTCTCCTCTGCCGCCGAAGAGTGACAGCAGCAGCAGGAGCACGTTGAGGATGTCGAGGAAGATCAGCGCCGTGGCCGCCCCGGCCTGCCAGACCGCCCGGCGGAACGCTTTGCGAACTCATCGGTAGCTCCGTTTCGGTTCGTCTCCGGTCTAGCCGAAGGCGAAGGCGGAGGCCTGGACGCCTGGGTTGTCGGTGCGCTGGTAGCCGAGGTAGTTCTCGGGTGACCACAGGCTGCCCACCAAGGCCGCGACAGCCACAGCAACCACGCCGCCGATCACGACGCGTCCCCAGAGCCTGCGCCCGGCATGGGGTGACGACGATGGGGAGCCGGGCGGTAGGGTGGACGAAGCCCGCATGCGGATCCCCTCTCACAGAACGTGACCGACCTTCGTCGGGCCTGAGCTGGCGGGTCGACACGGTGCCGACGGCCCGCCAAGTCTCGTTCGCGCCGGCCGGCGCTCGCATCCGCCAGTGGCCAGCGCGACTGGCCGGTCGTGGCCCGGCGGTGCGTCGATCCGGCCCCGGGCGGCGGGCTATTCCGGCTTGGTGGTGGCCGGGTCGCTGGCCAGGACCTGGCGCAGCTGGCTGCGCGAGCTGATGCCGGGCGCGCTCGGCGAGCGCCTCCATGCCGACCGCGGCGAACAGCCTCTGTCGGGCCGAGGTCACCGATGGTCGGTGCCCGTGGCAGGCCGGATCGGTCGCTCAGCTGTCGCGGGTCAACACGACACAGCAACGTCCGGGCTGTCGGTCCAGCACCGCCCGGACGGGAGG
>Ga0081538_10003942_pt1 | contig 13841 bp, 11 predicted proteins | sample TabmetS5T2R1_FD_71022 | JGI IMG/M metagenome (GOLD analysis project Ga0081538, IMG submission 71022) | Tabebuia heterophylla rhizosphere microbial communities from the University of Puerto Rico - S5T2R1 | ecosystem: Host-associated > Plants > Roots > Rhizosphere ... | reverse complement strand
AGACGGTCAGGAACATCCAGGGTGCGTGGGTGGACGGCCAGGAGGTCATCGTCAACGACGGCGACGTCAAGGAGTTCCACGTCCACCTCAAGGTGACGTTCCTGGTCGACTAGCCGCCGCGCAACCTTTCCAAGTCCGGATCTCGCGGTTGGACTAGACCGGAGCACCGCGCCCACCTGCCGAGAATTGCTTTCGGCAAGCGGTTTTCTCGCAGGCCGATCGGGACCAACGGCGATCGGTGTCGGACACCGAGGAGCGTCAACCCCGAAACGTGCCGATTGTGTGAAATCTCTCTCCCGCCGATCGGGCCCGCCGCACGCCGATGAATCGCCTCCAGAAACCGGCTCCGCCACTTCCGGAGGCAAAGCGTTGTCTGCCAACTCTCAGGTTTGGCGGAGCTGGCAACGCGGACCACGACCGATAGGCAGCCGAGTCTCGAGCTGAGGAGATCGGGATGAACGACGATCAGAGGCGTGCTCGGATCTTCGGGGTGCTGTTCATCATCACGTTCCTCACGTCGATCCCGGCCCTGGCTCTTTTCCAACCCGTTCTCGACGACCCCGCCGCCTACATCGCGGGCGGCGGGAAGGACAACCAGATCTACCTGCGCGCGTTTCTCGAGTTTCTGCTGATCCTCGCGAACGTCGGCACGGCCGTAGTTCTCTACCCGATCGCGAGACGCCAGAACGAAGTCCTGGCCCTCGGCTACGTCACAGCTCGAATCATCGAGTGCGTCTTCCTCGCTGCCGGGATCATCGTTGTGCTCGGAGTCGTCAGCCTGCGCCAGGACTCTCCGGACGCGGCCGACCTCGCCGTCTCGCTTGCCGCGCTCAAGGACTGGACGTTCCTGTTTGGCCCCGGATTCGTCGTCCCCGTTGGGAACGGGCTGATACTCGGCTACCTGATGTACAGCTCGGGCCTTGTCCCGCGGCGCATGGCCTGGCTCTGACTGGTCGGGGGGCCACTACTCCTCATCTCGAGCATAGGCACGCTCTTCGAGTGGTGGGGCGCAGGCACCACCGTGCCGGCCATTCCTCTGGGAGCTGTTGCTGGGGATCTACTGCGCGGTCCGGGGGTTCAGGCGGGATTCACCGATCCTCTCGCCACCCGCGCGCTCGTCTGAGATAAGGGCAGTCGCGACGTAGGGAGTGGGCGGAACCAGACATTGCGCACAACCAACTGCTCGTAACCGCCCGGCCGCTGTCCGCGGCATGGGCCTGGACTGCTTCTGCGGTCGCTCAAGGTTAGTGCGCCGTGCTGCCCCCACACGACCTGTCCTCCATACTGGCTGAGTGCACGCCGAGCTCGCTGAGCGCCTCTTCGCATGGCTCCGTGACGGCGACGTCGAGTCCGTCGCGCCAGTCCTAAGCGACAAGTCCGTCTGGGAGCTGCGTGGCCAGAGTGTGCTTGCGGGCGCCCATCGCGGCCCTCGGGCAATCCTGCGTGTACTCCGCCGGCTCGCTGAGTTGCAGCCGATTCGTCCGGATGCGTACGACGTGATGGCGAGCGAGTACCACGCGACGCTGACGATGCGCCTCGTCGGCGACGAACTGGACTCGGACCACGCGTTGGTCGTTGTCGCAGCGGACGACGGCAAGCTCGACCGTGCGTTCCACTATGTATTTGACTTGTACGCGTTCGACAGGTACTTCGCGTGACTCCGTGCCGGAAGAGTTCGGCGTCACCGGTCGCCGAAAGCGGTTCGTCATGTGCGTGTTCCAGGCGGTGGCCGGAGCGGACGAGATGATGCCAGCAGCGTGAAATCATCAGGGACCGACCGAAGTCCGTCGATCTTGACGAGTTCCTCTCCCGTCCGCTGTTCGGATTCTTCGCTACCGCCTCGGAGTCCGGACCTCGCGTGTCCCCGGCTTGGTTCCTCTGGGAAAACGAGGCGATCTGGATCATTGGGAACGGGAAGACGGATCTCTTCCGGGTCGTGCTGAGTCAGACCGCCGCTGTGCGATCACATTCGTAGACTTCGACGCCTCAGTAGGACGTGTCCACCATATCGGCATGCGCGGCAGCGCGACCGTCGAGGCCTGGGACAAGGACCGCGCTATGCGGATCCTTCGGCGCTACCTGGGTCCGAACGAGGAGCACTGGGACCAAGAGCGCTTCGTTCAGCCGCTTGACGACCCAGCGAACCTGCTCGTCCGGTTCGCTCCCGAGAGCGCTGTCACGCGCGACCAGTCTCACCGAACGCCGCCGGCACACGCCAACTCGCCTAGCCCCTAATGCTGCGCCAATGGCGTAGGGAAACAGGTCTTGCATTTGACACATGCAGCTGCCGCCGATGCCGGCTTTGCCGGCGTCGGCCGCTGTGGCGTTTCGATAGCTGACGAATCCCCGCGAAGTCGTCATGCCTCCGCGCAAGCGGAGCCGGACTTCGACCGGGAATGGAGGCGGCGGGAATCGAACCCGCGTCCGCGGACGCACCGGTCAGAGCGTCTACAAGCGTAGGCTGCCATTGGAGTTCGCCCGCCGGCCGGTAGGCAGCCGACCAACCGCCGGGCTAGTCATCCTTTGGGTGTCGCACCTCGGGCGATGACGTTCCTTCGGTGCCGAGCCCGTTCGTTGACGCCGCTACCCGAACCACGGGCCGAGCTCGGAGCGACGCGCTTCGCTACTGGTTAGGCAGCGATAGCGAGTGCAGGATCGTTATCCGCACTTGCATTCATCCCGGTTGTTTTACGAGGCCGACCGGGGACCTCGGCTTGCAGCTCTGCCGGAGAACCGACCACGTCGAAACCTGATCGCCCCCGTATGTCTACTTCGAGTACATGGTGCCAGACTTAAGTCTGGCACCATCACCACAGAGTGTAGCCGGGGCTGATCCGGCTAGAACCCGCTGCTCTCGGGCTCGGCCTGTTCGTCGAGGAAGCTGCGCAGCCCCTCGAAGCCGCCCTCGTACCCCTGCAACTCGAGCACCTGGTTGAGCTTGCCAACGACCGCCATGGCACGCGACTCCTGGCCGTGAACCTCTTCCCACTCGGGCTGCGCGGACGCGAGCGCCGCGAGGCACGTGAGCCCGCGCTCGATGACGTCGAGCTCCCACGGCTGGAGCGCCATGAGCACGGCTTCCTCGTTCCACCGGTCGCGGTCGCTGGGTTTCATGGCCTCCTCATCGGCCGAAGCGTCAACCGAGTCAAGTAAAGATTCGACATCGGACGGGCAACCAGATCGTGACCATGCGCACATTGACTGGAGGCGATGCTTGGTCAATGATGGCCCCGGCCCGAGCGACGCCTCCCCGCGCGGGATCGTCCCTGCCTCCACAGAAAGGAGTTGCAGATGGATCCGGCAGAGGTCACGACCTTCATCGACGACCTCCACACGGCGGTTCAGGAGAACCCCGAGGAGGCACGCCAGAAGGTCGAAGAGCTGAAGGCGAAGGTCCAGACGCTTTCGCCCGAGGACCAGGCCCAGATCAGACAGGGCGTCGAAGAGCTCAGGCAGAGAGCACAGAACCTGCCACCGGAGCAGCAGCAGCAGCTCGCAGACATCGTCGCGACGATTCGCGGCTAGCCGCTACCGGCTGATCGAAGTTGAAGGAACGTTCCGCCCCTGACACCACATCAGGGGCGGGGCGTCTCCAGCGACGCAACTGCGGCGTTCGGCTGGCCACCGGAGGTTGGCGTCCCTACAGATTCCTCTTCAACTCCGCAGGTACTAGCCGTACCCTTGCGCTATGCCGTTTTGCACCGCGTGCGGCACCGAGAACCCGCCGCAGGCACGGTTCTGCCTCGCCTGCGGAACGGCCCTTGCCGAGGCACCGTCACCGCCGAGCGAGGAGCGGAAGGTCATCACGGCGATCTTCGTCGATCTCGTCGGGTCGACGGCACGCTCTGAGCAGCTCGACCCGGAGGACGTAAAGGCGCTCGTTGCGCCGTACCACGCGCGCGTTCGCGCCGAGTTCGAGCGTCACGGCGGCACCTTCGAGAAGTTCAGCGGCGACGCCGTGCTCGCAATCTTCGGATCGCCGAAGGCCCACGAGGACGACCCCGAGCGCGCGATCCGCGCAGGGCTCGCGGTGCGCGACGCAATCGCGGACCTGAACGCCGAGGACGAGTGGCTTGACCTCCACATCCGCATCGGGATCCACACCGGCGAGGCGCTGGTGATGCTCGGCGCCCGACCGAGCGAGGGCGAGTGGGCGGCGGCCGGGGACGTGCTCAACACGGCCGCGAGAATCCAGTCGGCTGCACCGAAGGACGGGATCCTGGTCGGCCGCGCGACGTACCTTGCGACGAAGAATGCGTTCGAGTTTCGCGACGCTGAGCCCGTGCAAGCGAAGGGCAAGAGCGAGGCCGTGGCGGTCTGGGAGGTCCTCGCCGCGCGCGACGGCGCCGCCGGGAGGCCCCTCGCCGAGACGCCGCTCGTCGGACGGGAGCGGGAGCTCGCTGAGCTCGCAGGCTTCTGCACCGGAGTGCTGGACGAGCGCCGCCCGGGCATCGCCACCATCGTTGCCTCGCCCGGCATCGGCAAGAGCCGCCTGCTGCTCGAGCTCATCCGGGGGCTCGAGCAGCGCTGCAACGTCCACTGGGGAAGGTGCCTCTCCTACGGAGAAGGCATCACGTACTGGCCGATTACCGAGATCTTCAAATCGGCGGCGGGCATCCTCAGAAGCGACGACCGCGAGACCATTGCGGACCGACTCGACGCGTTCCTCGAGACACTCGCGACGGACGACGTCGACGAGCTGCGGACGATCGCCGCGGCGCTGTCGAACCTGATCGGCATACCGACCACGCCTCGTGGCACGTACGCGAGCAACGAGATCTCGCAGGCCGAGCTTCATTGGGGCATCCGCCGCGCCCTGCAGCTCCTCGCCGCAGAACGACCGACCGCGATCGTCATCGAAGACCTGCACTGGGCCGAGCCGACACTGCTCGAGCTGATCGCATACGTCGCAGGCGAGGACAGCGAGGCATCGCTGGTGCTCGTCTGTTCCGCCCGGCCCGAGCTCGACGAGGTATCGCCGGGCTTCCTTGCCTCGGAGGGTCGGCGACGGACGGTCGAGCTGCAGACCCTCAGCGCCGATCAGGCAGCGGCGCTGCTCGCCGATCTCACCGGCGATCCAGCATTGGCGGCAACACCGTTTGCGGCGGCGCTGATCGAGAACGCGGGCGGCAATCCCCTCTTTCTCGAAGAGACGGTCCGCATGCTCCGCGAGCAGGGACTCATCGATCTAGAGAGCTGGAAGAGCGACGAGACCGGCGAGCTGCCAGTCCCGACGAGCGTCCAGGGCCTCATCAGCTCGCGACTCGACCGCCTCGCGCGCGGGGAAAAGCAGCTGGCCCACCACGCCGCCGTGATCGGCCCCGTCTTCTGGGCGGGCGCCGTCGCGCACTTGGGCGTTCAGAACGGAACACAGCCGGACGATCCTCGCCCGGGCCTCGGAGAGCTCGAACGGCGTGACTTCGTCGCGCACCGGGCAGTCTCCACCGTCGCGGATGAGGACGAGTACGCGTTCAAGCACATCTTGATGCGTGACGTCGCCTACGGCCAGGTGCCGAAGGGCCGTCGAGCGCAGCTGCACCTTCGCTTCTCGGACTGGGTGACGGTTGTTCGCGGCAAGGGCGAGGAGTTCGTCGAGATCGTCGCCTGGCATCTCGAGCAGGCATGCGGGCTGTCGAAGGAAGTCGCGCGCAGCCCGATCGAGCCGCCGATCCGGCAGGCAGCCGATGCGCTCGCGAAGGCCGCGAGCCGAGCGGAGCGCCGCGAGAGCCTTCGCGAGGCCCACCGCTACTACACCCGTGCCCTCGACCTCCTCGACGACGAGCACACGGAGCCGCTGGTCGAGCTTCGCCTCCGGCGCGCAGACATCCTGATGATGCTCGGCGAGCTCAAGGAAGCGTCCGAGGAGCTCGAGGAGGTTGCGGAGGCGGCCTCGGCACTCGGACGGGCCGGCCTCGAATGCGAGGCATTACTCCTGTTAGGCGACATCGACCAACGGCAGGGACGCGCTGCCGACGCTCACGACCGGCTGACCAACGCGCAGGCGCTCGCGATCTCCACCGGCGACGCCTCTCTTCGAAGCAAGGTCGCGTTCGTGCTCGCTGCCCTCGTCGCGGACTTCGAGGGACAGCACGAGCACGCCATCGACAGCCTCCGTTCGGGAATTGCGACCGCCGAAGAGATCGACGACGTCCCACTCGTTGCGGAGGGCCACCTTCGGCTCGCAGCGATCCTGAGCGTTCGCGGCGACCTCGCGGCCGCAGAAAAGGAACTGCGCCGTTGCCTAGAGGTCGCGGGAGAGCTCGGGAGCCACCGCGTTCAGGCGGAGGCGACGTCTTGGCTTGGGATGATCACCTATCACCGCGGCGATCCCGAAGAGGGGGAGCGTTTGTGCCGTCAGGCGCGCACGTGGTTCGAGCGCACCGGCGACTCGTACTTCCAGGTTCAGAACCTCGTTCGCGGCCTCGCGCTGTTCGCACTCGCGGACGGACGGCCAGAGGAGGCGGAGGCGTGGCTACTGGAGGCGATGCCGTTCGCCGTTCAGATCGGCGGATGGGTCGCGATCGAGGCGCACCGCTTCCTAGTTGAGGCGCTCGTTGCGCAGGACCGGCTGGACGACGCGCGCGAACTGGCCGTGTTCGCCGCACGCAACGTCCCGGAGGAGGACGCGTACGCGCGCTCGTCGCTGCTGCTGGCTGAGGCGATCGTAGCGACCGCGGGAGGCGAGTCGGCGACGGCCGCGACTGCGTTCGCCGAGGTGCTGAGGCTGATCGAGGAGCTCCGTATGCCGCTCGAGCTCGGCGAGGCTCGGATGGCTCTCGGCAGGTCCCTCCAGGGTTTCGGCGACCTCATCGGCGCGCGCGCGGAGCTGGAACGGGCGCGCGCGATCTTCGTGCGCATCGGCGCGAACACGTGGCGCGACGCGGTCGATGCGGAGCTGGCGCGGCTCGTGGAGGCGCCGGCCCCGGCCGACCCCACCGCGATGTAGCCGGAGAGCGCTGCTCCGATCAAGGAGCAGCGCTCTCCTCGAGTACCTACCTTGCGACGGCTCCGTGGCCGGTCGAAACAGCAGTGCTCCGCGACTGAGCGGGAACAGTCTGAGCCTGCAAGGCTGCCGGGTTCTTCGCGGCACTGGCCGGACCCAGGATCACGGGCGCCGACGCCGGCACGTTCGCGGCCAGCACCACGAGCGAGAGGCAGTCCGCGGACGTGCCGCTCGTCAGATGCAGGTCGTTGGAGCCTGGCGTCAGGAAGGACGTGATGTCGTACGACTTGACGTCCCAGAGACGGCCGTTGACATCGTCCGGTGGGGGCGGACCCGGCCCAGCGGGAGTCGAGTCGCCCTGGAAGATGTTCCCCGCCGGCACGAGCTCGATGCCATTGAGCACGAGCGCATCGTCGGCAAAGACCTGGCCGTCGGAGACGATGAAGTCGAGGCTCGCGGCTCCCGACCCCGGGTACTGCACGCCCGTGAGTGTCTCATCCCAACCCGCTGGCTCGAACGTGCTCCCGATGTTGGAGTCGTTACCGCTCCAGAGCGTGACGTTGCGGTCGTTCGACGTGTCGATGTCGTTGTAGAACACGACGAGCGAGGCACCGTTAATCTCGACGTCAGGTGGCTTGTTGAAGTCGCTGAGGCTGTACGTCCCGTTGCCGGTGACCAGTGCGGTCACGTCGGCTTGGTACGACTGACTGTTCTGGAAGCTCCAGCAGTTGTCGCTGGCGAAGCCGATGTTCGTCCCCGCGACAGGCGTGCCATTGAACGTCACGGCTGCGTTCGCCGCCGGATCGGACGAGTTCGTCGGACCGTTCCAGTAGAGCATCGCCCTCGCCACCGGACCGGTGACATCGCTGACGGCGATAGAGCCGTTGCCGTTCCCACGCATCCCGCCGAAGCCGAACTCCTTCACGTTCGTCTTCGATGCGGCGAGCTGATCGCCGTCCACGGTGAAGGTCGTGCAGCTCGAGCCGGAGCACCTCGTCTCCGCGTTGACGTTCTGCCCCGTCTGCGTGTTCGTCGACTGCTGGCCGTTGATGTCCGTCTGCTGAGTCACCGTGCAGTTCCCGGTCGTGCTGCACTCGCCCTCGACCGTATTCGTCTGGGTCGACCCGTCGTTGCTGTCCTGAGTCGAGCTCTGAGTGACGGTGAACACGTTGTTCGGGTTGTCGCCCTGGACCGAGCAGCACTCGCCCTTCCGCACGGGCCCGTACTGCACCTGCGTCAGCGAGGCAGGCTGGGTGCCGGCGCCCGGGCATGAGGAAGTGTCGGTGGTCTGTGCGTGGACGCACTGGTTCTCCGTCTGGGTGATCACGGCGGTCGAGAGGTCGTGACTGAACTGATTCACCCTGGCCTGGATGCCGCCGTTCGGCGAGCTCTGGGTCTGGTCGACCGGTCCCTGCCCGACCGCGATCGCGGTGAGGGTGTTCGTCTGGTCGGCCTTCGCGCTGTTCTCACCGGTGGCGCTGCCAAAGAACGCACTGCCCTGGTTTTGCGCGATGTCCAGCCGCTGGTTTGGGCCCGTGTCGGTGGCGTTCTCGTTCTGGGTGATGGTCATTGTTCCCGTCGCCTTGGACCTGATCCTCTGGCCCTGGTCGAGCGCACCAGCACCGGGAGCACAGGCTCCACCTCCGCTGCTGGTTGCGTTCTGAACCGTGTTGCCGCCCGAAAGCGAGTCCTGAGTGATCGCGATCGACTGGTGCGCGTTCAGGTTCACGTTGACCGGGACGCCTCTCCTGGCGACCGTCGAGCCCTCAATGGTCGTCCGCTGCAGGACGCAGGCGGTATTCGCCCCTGAGCCCGCGGTCTGAACGATCTGCGCCGTCTGAGATGCGTTTTGCGTGAGGCCGCTTGTCTTGGTCGCGATTTCCACGACGATCGCAGTGTTCGGTCCTGTGCCCGTCTGGTTGATCGAGCACGACTGGGTGATGCCGGTTGTCCTGATGCATTTCGCCACGTTCGGTTCGCTCGGGGCCGCCGCGACCTGGACGACGGCGCAGCTTCCCGTCGTGCATTGGAAGTAGTTCTTGCCACCAGCCGCCGCAACCTGGACGACAGGGTGAGACGTCGACGTGCACGTCCAATTCTTTCCGGGACAGCGTGCGCCGGCATAGTTGCGAACGCCGCGCTGAATTACGACGCGGCTCGGCGAGACGCCGATCGAGCGGAGGTACTGCTTGACCGCCGCAGCAGTCGAAACGTCGATTCCGCGTTTCACCGGAGCTCCGGACGCCCCAGCTCCGGCCGACCCCATAAGCACGGCGACAGCGGTCGCGAACCCGATGGTCTTGAGTAAGTGTTTCAAGGTGTTGCCCTCCTCTTCCGCAGACGGCAGGCTGACGCTGCCGCAAGATCCTCCGCCACCGTAAGCGATTCTGCTGCGTTTTTCTAGAGCCGAGGCGAAGAGGTTCGCGGCCAGCTGGGAACCCGACATTTCGAGATCGTCGACGACTTCGAAACGGACTCCGACAGGCGCCTAAGGGAACGATTCAATCGAGCGGTCCTGAAAGTGGCCTGGTTGAGCCGAAGGTGCAGGCGGCGGGAGTCGAACCCGCGAGAGATTCCCTCGGCGCCATCCGGCGCCCATAAGCCGCCCCCTCTGGGTAGAGGCCAGCGACAGCGGCATCCGAAGCCCTAACCCTCGCAACCCGATCGAGGGATCAAGCGCGGTCGGCTGCGTTGCCGATAGGGCAGCCGGGCAGCTACAAGTTCTGTTTTCGACAACGGCGAGCTTTGTCGAGCTACCAGACCGCTCCCCTAAATCTGCGATCTTGGGGAGCGTGATGAGCGGAGGTCAACCTGGGAGGGACGCGAGGTCTACCTAGCCTCGCGTCCTCCGCTCTCGTCAGCCTAGCGGTCGATTCGTCCACCTGTCGATGTCACCCCGAACCCGGATGACCCGCCGCGCTGACCGCCTCGCACCGGCTCTGGTTCACCTGGCCTAACGACCAGTTCTCACGCTCAACCTGATCGCCCCCGAATGTGTCCCAAGTTGTAGCCGCGGTCGGCTACCAGTCTGAGAGCAGCTCAGCCGTCGGCCCGCTGACGAGCGTCGTCCGTGAAGTCTCGTCGGCGCTCATTGCCAAGTTGGCCTTACTCGGCTTCGTCTCGACGACCGTGGTCCCTCTTCGCTAGCGGCGTGCTTTGAGGGCGCGCTCGATCTGCCGGTCGGCGTCGCGCTTGGCAATCTCCCGGCGGCGGTCGCGCACGTCCTTGCCCTTAGCGAGCGCGAGCTCGACCTTGGCGCGGCCGTCCTTGAGGTAGAGCTTCGTCGGGACGAGCGTGAACCCGCGCTCCTGCACCTTGCCCCGCAGGGCGTCGATCTCCCGGCGGTGGAGGAGGAGCTTGCGGTCACGGTCCGGGTCGTGGCTCTCGACACCTGCCTGCTCGTACGGCGCGATGTGCGCTCCGACGAGCCAGAGTTCAGCGTCGCGGAGGTCCCCGAACGCGCGCCGGAGCTGCCCGCCGCCCTGGCGCAGTGACTTGATCTCCGAGCCTGTCAGCACGAGCCCGGCCTCGTGCCGCTCGAGCAGGTGGTACTCGTGCCGCGCCTTCCGGTTCTCCGCGATCAGCTTGTCGCCGCCGGCCATGCCTAATTGTCCCCCGTCAGGGCCGAGGCAACCCAGGGCCGAAGTTCCATCAGGAACCGCGGGTCGATCGCGTGCGGAAGCGGATACTCGCCGTAGATCACCGCGGCTCCCGCGTCCTCGAGGAGCGTGCGAGCCGTGCGCCCGAACTCGACGGAGATGATCGGGTCGAACGTCCCGTGGCCGATCGCGACCGGCGGGATCGCGTCCAGCTCGAGCTCGAAGCCGTCGACGGTGGGAATGAAGCCGGAGAGCGCGATCAGCGCAGCGGGGCGCGGCCGACCCTCCCCGAGGGCGAACGAGTACGCCATCACGGCTCCCTGGGAAAAGCCGCCGAGCACGGCCTGGTCGTGGCCGAAGCCGTGCTCGGCGAGAAACCCGTCCAGCCACGCGCCGACGTCGCGGTAGGTCGTCTGGAACGTCTCGCGGTCGGGGTAGCCGACCTCCTGGAGCGCGTACCAGTGTGCTCCGCCGGGCGGGAACGAGAACGGGCCGCGCGGTGTCACCCCGAGGAGCCGCCTCCCCGGGTCGAGGTAGTCGAGCAGGGGAAAAAGGTCGTGCTCGTCGGCGCCGCGCCCGTGGAAGAGCACGAGCGCGCCGGCCGCCTCGCCCCTCCCTTCCCTTACTTCGTAGTCCAAGCGGCCCGCGGGTCGGGCAGCGGCGTCAGTACGTCCTCCAGGCGGTCGCGCAGCGGCTCGTAGTCGGGCGGCAGGGCAAGCCGCTCACCGAGCGACTCCAGCGGCTCGTCGGCGGTGAAGCCGGGCCCCAGCGTCGCGAGCTCGAACAGCACCCCGCTCGGCTCACGGAAGTAGATCGAGCGGAAGTAGTAGCGGTCGATGATCGGCGTCGGCCGCACACCCGCTTGCTCAACTCGCTCGTGCCACTGCTCGTGCTCCTCGATCGTCGTCGCCCAGGCCACATGGTGCACGGTGCCGGCGCCGCCCATGCCCGGCTCTTCGGGAGGCTCGTCGTAGGCGTAGAGGCCGCCGCGCCGCCCGCCGCGCACCTCCCACTCGTCCGCAGCCCGCGGCTCGAAGCCCAGTGTCTCCTCGAACAGGCTGCGGCTCGCGTCCGGCGCCTGCGAATAGGCCCGGACGCTGTCGAAGCCCTGTAGCGCGAGCTCGGCCGGGATCTCAGGATGCTCGGCGACGAGCGGCGGATCCTCCGTCGGGACGACCGCGAGCTCCAGCCCGAGGCCCTCCGGATCCTCGAACCGAAGCCGGCCGTCCTCGCGAGTCGTCTCCACGCCGTGGGCCCCGAGCCGCTCCTCCCAGAAGTCGAGCGCCTCCTCCGACCCGACCCGCCAGGTGATCAGGTGGATCATCCCAGCGCCGGCCCGTCCGCGTCTCGCGCCCGGGTACTCGAAGAACGTGATGTCGGAGCCCGCGCTGCCCTTCTCGTCCGCGTAGAAGAGGTGGTAGACGGTCGGGTCGTCCTGATTCACGGACTTCTTGACCAGGCGCAGGCCCAGCACGCCGACGTAGAACTCGACGTTGCCGGGCGCGTCGGCCGTGATGCACGTGATGTGGTGGATGCCTTCGAGCTTCATGCCGGTGCGAGCTCTATCTTGCCTGCTGGACGGTCGATGTCGGTGACGCGCACCTCGATCGGATCGCCGAGACGGTATTTTCGACCACCGCGGCGTGCGACGAGTGCCGTGCCGATCGGGTTGAGCTCGAAGTACCCGGGGAGCTTTCGGACCGGAACGTAGCCTTCGAACACGTCGCCGAATCGCGCAAAGATGCCGGAAGCGATCACGCCGGTGACCTCACCCTCGAACTCCGCCTCCCATCCTCGGTCGTAGAGGACGGCCTCGAGCAGCCAGGCGAGGCAGATGTCGTCGGCGCGGTGCTCGACCTCGGCGATTGCCCGCTCTCTGCTCGAGCAATGCTCGGCGAGCTCGGGCAGCTCGTCCGGCACCGGCTCGTCCGCGGCGCCGAGCTCTCGGAGGAGCGCACGGTGGACGACGAGGTCCGGGTAGCGGCGAATCGGAGAGGTGAAGTGGCAGTAGGCAGGGCTCGCGAGCCCCGAGTGGCCGAGGTTTCCGGGGTTGTAGCGCGCCTGTTTCAAGGCCCGCAGGACGAGGGCCGGGAACGCCTCAACGCCCCGACCGCTCGACTCGATGTAGTCGCTGACGCGCTCGCTGATCCTGCCCGCCAGCGTGGCGGCCTCCCCCGGGGTGAGCTCCTCTGGTTTCGGGGCCGGCGGCGTCGGGACCTCGAGGTCGGCGAGTTTCGCCAGCAGCATCGAGATCGCCTGCGGGTCCGGGCGCTCGTGCACCCGGAAGAGGGCCTCGCGCCGCCGGCCGGCCAGAAGGCCGCCAACGGCCTCGTTGGCCAGGATCATCAGCTCCTCGACGAGCATGTGGGCGTGGGGCTCGGACTCGAGCCACGCGCGCTCGACCCCGCCGCGGCCGTCGAACGCGAAGACGATCTCGCTCGTCGTGATCCGAAGCGCCCCGCGCGCGAAACGGCGTCGCCGCAGCTCGAGCGCGAGCTGCTCGGCGAGCCGCAGCGCGTCGGCGATCTCTTCCGCAGCCTGCTCCTTGCCGGCCAGGATCCGCTCGGCCTCGCCGTAGCTGAGACGCCGGCGGCTTCTGATCACCGACCGGTAGAAGGATGGCTCGCCGGGCTCGAGCTCGGCGTCGAACGGCACCTCGACCGTCACGCACAGCCGGTCTAGGTTCGGGCGAAGGCTGCAGGCATCGTCCGCCAGCTCGTGGGGAAGCATCGGCGCCACCCGTCCGGGAACGTAGGCGGAGAACGAGCGCTCGGCGGCGCCATGGTCGAGCGGCGTGCCGGCAGGGACGAAGTGGGACACGTCCGCGATGTGCACCCAGGCCCGAAGGCCGTCGCCTTCGCGCCGCACGGAGATCGCGTCGTCGAAGTCCTTCGCGGTCTCCGGGTCGATCGTGAACGCCGTCACGCCGCGCAGGTCGATCCGTCCGTCGAGCGTGGGCTCCGGGACGTGATGCGATTCGTGCCGCCGGGCCAGGCCTTCCTGCTCCAGCAGCGCCTCGAGCACCGCGTCGATCGAGTCCGCCGGCCCGAGCGCCTTCTCGAGCCGCGCGCGGCCCTTGCGCGGCGCGACGACGGCGAGCTGGCCGGGACCGACCTCGGCGAGGCCGCGGCGGTCGAGCACGAGCGGGACGCCCGGTGTGAAGAACGGCTCGCCGACGACGAGCCGGCCGCGCCGGCCGACCTCGACGACTACGCGTTCGCCCAACCTAGATTCGCAGGAAGCGCCGCAGCGTCAGCCCGGAGCCGGCGGCGCCCAGCAGCAGCCCGAGCCCGAGCAGG
>Ga0081538_10003941_pt1 | contig 13845 bp, 12 predicted proteins | sample TabmetS5T2R1_FD_71022 | JGI IMG/M metagenome (GOLD analysis project Ga0081538, IMG submission 71022) | Tabebuia heterophylla rhizosphere microbial communities from the University of Puerto Rico - S5T2R1 | ecosystem: Host-associated > Plants > Roots > Rhizosphere ... | reverse complement strand
CCAGCATCTGAACCTATGGGGCCGCTACCGCGTTTTTTTCCCGAGTAGCGATCAAAATCTTAAACGATGTTCTCGCCCCGATAGCTTCTTGCGAGAATCTGCATCGGGTTGAGTGTTTGGCGACCGTTGCCCTGCTCGATCTGAATCGCCGCCAACGGACAATCGGAGCAGGCCACATCGGGACCGTCTGCCGACATCTGTTCAAAGGCCCTCCGGCCCCATTTAAGCGACGCTTCGAAGTTTTCCTTTTTCATCGACCAAGTACCGTCGTGTCCCGAGCATTCCTCGACGACCTTCACTTTGGTATCCGGCAGATACGACAACACGTCTCGGGTCTTGTAGCCGACGTTTTGAGCGCGCAGGTGACAGGGCATGTGATAATTCACTTTACCGGCGCCGGTCTTGAAATTTTTGTTGAGCTTCCCCTGCGCCGCCAGTGTAGCGAGGAACTCCATGGGGTCGGTTGTTTGGGCGGCCACTTTCTTGGAGTCATCGGTGCCGAGCAGTCGCGGATATTCCACTCGGATCATTTGGGAGCAGGTGGGAGCGGTCGCGACAATCTTCCGGCCTTCCTCGACGAAGCGCAGTAAATCCCGGATGTTTTCACGTGCGGCGTCGGTGGCGCCGTCCATGTCACCGTTGTGCCAGAGCGGCATCCCACAGCAGCGTTCATAGGCGAACGCCACATCGACGTTGTTGTGCGCCATCACTTCCAACGTATCGACGCCGATTTCGGGCTGGTTATAGTTGACATAGCAGGTGGAGAATAAGGCGATTTTCCCCGCCGGCTGTCCTTGTGGGGCCTTTCGGCGGGCAGCAAACTGCGCAGCAAAGGTCTTCGATGCAAAGGGCGGGAGTTTTTTGTCTTTGTGAATATCGAGCAAGCTCTCCATGAATCGACGATGTAACTTACTTTCATTGGCCCAGTTCGCCAAGGGAGACACCTTCGTAGCCACTTTGCCGACGGCATCGGGATGACCCAGCAGTTTATCCGACAGCGACACGCCGGTGTCCTTTACCTGCTTGGCTTTGGCCCGAGCCATCAACCTGGGAAAGTCGATGGCCCACTCGTGATGCCCCGGAGTGTAAGGACATTTGATCCAGCAAAGCTTGCACTGAAAACAGAGATCGACGACTTCTCTAACGTCTTCGGCTTTGATTTTTTTAGTATCGACCTCGGTATATTTCTCATCCGTGCAGTAAGTGTCGATGGCGTCGAAAAGTTTTGGAAAGCTGCCGCAGTATCTCACACACAATCGGCAATCAGCGCAGAGACTAAAGATCCGTTCAACCTCCGAACGCAGGTCTTTGGCATCGTAATAACGAGGGTCGGTCGGGTCGTAAGCAGGATTGTTAATCACAGATATACTCCCTAGCTGATCATAACAAATACTTCTCAAGGTCCAAACCATGGGGTCTGATTGCTCAGCCGTTCATGGACCGATGAAAAGCCAAGACACGTTGTGAAACAGAAAAGTAGGCCGGGTTTGAACCCGCGCCTACCCATACAGGGGCTATCAAAGCGGACGGGGGGAGCTTTAGGTTTGGTGATGAAAAATTTCCGGTTCCAGTTTGACAGCGCTTTTGATCGAGTTGGAAACGAAACAATTTTCTTTGGCCTTATCCAAGATCCGTGGCATCCGGCCCAAATCATTGGCAGATGCAAGCACCACTCTCGGCTTAACCAAGATCTCAGTTATCTGGTAATTGCCTCCTGCCACTTTCTCTAGCTTGCCCTTGGCTGTGGAAGAGAAACTAACCAGTGATACCTTGGAATTTTCCGCGATGGCGAGAAAGGTCAACATGTAACAGGTGTTCATGGACGCCACGAAGAGCTGCTCGGGGGACCACAGCCCTTGACGTCCTTTGAATTCCGGCGGTGCCCCGACGGTAACCTCCGGCAGGCTCGGACCACCGATTTGCCCCTCTTTTTCTTTTTTCCATTCAACTTTTGTCTCGTAATAAAATACCGGTGACTCAACCATGATTCACTCCTTCGACGCTCGATTCGCGTTTTTCTGGTATTTAGTATTTTTCTGTGGCTTCGATTAAGCGGGCTGTTTCGCGGGCGATGAGCAATTCCTCGTCGGTGTGAACCACGAACGAGTTCAGCTTGGAATCTACATTGGAAATCCGGCCATCTTTACCAATGGTCTTAGAGTTGGCGACTGGATCTAACTCGAGACCACACCAGTCCATGTTTGCACAGATTTTTTCGCGAACCGCTGGTGAATTCTCGCCGATGCCGCCGCTAAAGATGATTGCTTCTGCCCCTCCGAGCACCGCCAGATAAGCACCCAGATATTTTCGCGCCCGATAACAGAACACGTCAACCGCGAGGTGCGCGCGTGGATTGGTATCGTACGCTGCCATCAACTCGCGCATATCATTGGAGAATCCTGAAATACCCAGCAAGCCGGAGCCCTTGTTTAGCCAGTGTTCCACCTCTGAGGCCTCAACGCTTTCCGCTTGCGCGAGATAGCTCATCAGCGCCGGATCCAAATCGCCGGAACGAGTTCCCATCACCAACCCTTCGAGCGGTGTGAAACCCATGGATGTATCCATAGACTCGCCGCCGCGAATGGCACAGGCCGAGCAGCCGCTGCCTAGATGAATCGTCACGACATTGACTCTTTCCTTCGCTGCTCCCGTGAGCTCGCCGTAGCGCAGCACTGAATATTGGTGTGCGAGCCCGTGGAAACCGTAGCGTCGAATGCGGTGCTTTGTAGCCAGCTCGTGAGGGATCGCATAGGTAAACGCATGCTTCGGCAGGGTGCGATGGAAGGAAGTATCGAAGGCCGCAACCATGGGCATCGCCGCGCCGAGCATTGAACGGGCCGCACGGATGCCGCTCACGCTTGCCGGGTTGTGCAACGGCGCGATCTCACAAAGCTCGTCGAGAGCAGCGATGACTTGCTCATCGATGCAAACCGATCTGGTAAACCGCTCTCCGCCGTGAACGACCCGATGCCCTACAGCATCGAAGACCCGAAGTCGCGGCTGCGAGTTCAACCATTCGACTACTTTACCGACCGCCTCTTCATGGTCATGAATCGGTACCGACTCCTGCTTTTCAGTAGAGCCAACTGCTTCAAACCGAGTGGAGGCCGCACTCCCTATGCGGTCGACCACACCGCGCGCCAGCTTTACATCGTCGCCAGTCGACTTTGGCGCTGCAGCTGTCTCAATGAGTTGAAATTTGAGCGTCGAACTGCCGCAGTTGAGTACCAGAATCTTCATCTCGCCACCGCTACCATGATGATAGCGCCGATTGCGGCTTATCGGAAGCAGGCTTTGGCAAGTTACGAATGGGCATGTTGGGTCGCCGAGGAACTTGGCGATAAAACCCTGCTAATTCTTCAACCCACTTCACTTCATGTTCCTCGAAGGAGAAGAATCGAGGCTCGGCGTCGGAGGGAAAATGAAAAAGATGTCAGTGAGTCTTGGTGGGCTTTGTGATCACCACCGATATCCTAGATGTGGAGGGCTGGGATGAGCGTACGTAGAATCAGCTCATCACGTCTGAGGTTTGCCCCCGATTACTGTGGAAGAAAGATGTATGCTTATGGATGATCCTAACGACAAAGTATGTCGCGAAGGCAACCGGAAGTACGATGCGCCACATCGTATCGATCTCCAATCCATGGCCGCTATAGACATCTGACACGATCTCCAATACGAACATGCTGACAACAACGGCGATCATTCCGTGATACTCGCGACGGAGAACTTTCTTCCAGTTGAAGGGTGACGCCGGCGTTTTCCATGATCTCAGTCTGGGAAAGAAAACCGGTGTCTTCGCGGCCCATTCGACGTAGTCTTTTCCAAATTTGCGTCTAAGAAACATTTCCTCGGCGAAGATTATTCGCTCGTAATAGAGCGCAAACAAGAGCACATAAATGAACGGTATCCACCAAACCCTAAGAAAGATCACTACGCCCAATACCATTAAAAAATTCCCCAGATAGAGAGGATTTCTGACAATCGAATACATTCCGGTCGTGTTCAATGCATCGGCCACCTGCTGGGCGGTATGGCGCCCGGAGGTCCGGTTGGACGACCATCCTACGGTCAAAGCCCGTAGGGTCAACCCGAAAAACGAAACAATGAGACAAAGAACTTCCCAGAGTTCATCGAGGAAATGAGATCCAAGCGGGTAACTAAAATGCCGTAAACCGAAAAGGAGCAGAACTGTAGTTACGAGTGGAAAGTAACTCCGCCAACGAAATAACCAATGTCCGACTGATTCGAATTCTTCAATTAAGGGCATAACCGAACGGCTTTACAGCTTGTAGCCGATCTTGCGCAGCAAGTCCTTGCGCCAGGTAATCCCGGTTTGATCTTCTAGGCCCTTGCTCTTGCCGCCGTCGATGACACCCAGAATACCGCGGCCTTGATCAGTCTCCGCAATCACGACTTCGACGGGATTTGCCGTTGCGCAAAACACCCGGCAGACTTCGGGCACGAACTTGATGACGTTTAGCACATTGATAGGGAAGTAGCCCGGTCCAAGAAAGAGAATAAAGCTGTGACCGGCGGAGAGAGCCAGAGCGTTGCGTTTCGCCAGCTCGATCATGGAGTCATCTGTCCCCGTCCAGCGCACCAGCATTGCGCCAGAGGACTCGCAAAAGGCCAGACCGAACTTGATTGCAGGAACCGTCTGAACCAGGGCCTCGTGGATATCCTCCACGGTCTTGATGAAGTGGCTCTGTCCCAGGATGAAATTAATATCATCCGGCTTTTCGATCTTTACCGTGGTGAGTTGCATCTATTTCAAAGTTTTAGTCTGCTATGCCGCCCGGATCACCAAGACGGGGTCCCGTGAGTGGTGAATCACCTTCTCTGTTACGCTGCCAAACACCCACTGTGCAATGCCTGACCCGCCATGACTCGATATCGCGACGAGATTGTTCGGCGTTTTACACGCTAGGTCGATGATCTCGCTCGCGGGATCTCCTTCTATGGCCGTCGAGACAACTCGGTCCAACCCCTCTGCTCCAAGCTCCTCGACCTTGCCCTCCAGGTACGTTTTCGCCTCTTTTTTTAGCGCTTCTCTTCGCTGCTCAAGAGCCTGCATATAAGCGCTATCGCCAAGCATATAAGCGTCTTTTTCCAACTCGTAAATGCGCAGTAGACAAACCTCCAGCTTCATCTTTTTCGCCAGTGCAATGACGTGAGGCAAAACCTTTTCCGCCAGACCCGATCCGTCCAACGGCACAAAGACGGTTTCTAACTTGATCGCTTTTGCCGGGTCTTGACCCTCGGACGGCCGGATAAACAGCAATGGGTTGGTCGTGGTATGTGCGACTCTACTGGCCACGCTACCCAGTAACCAGCGCCGCGCCCCGGATAGTCCATGACTCGCCATGGCAATCAGGCAGGCCGGATCGCGTTTGGCCCGATCCACGATTATTTCCGCTGGCTTTCCCGACGTTTCCATAAGATCGATCCGCAGCGATACCGGCAGGTATCTTGCGGCAGCTTGTTTCAAATATTCTCTGCCTGGAAGCGGCGGCCAGAAGGGCGGCCTTATATCCGGATCATTAACCCGCAGCAGCTCCACCGGGATTCCACCGGTTTCCGCGAAAACGCGGGCGTACGGGAGAATCTGCTCAGAGAAACTCGAGCCGTCCAGCGGCACGAGGATCTTCGTATACATGTTGCCAACTCTTAACCGCTAACCTACCATCAGCCGGCCTGAATGACCAGCACTGGATCGCCGGAATGGCGTACGACGGTCTTCGTTACGCAACATCCAACGTCTCACGCCCGACCGTCCATGAGTGCCCATCGCAATCAGGTTTACCGGGGTCTGACCCCTTCAAATATTGCACGTTGCCTCGCCTGCTGACCTTGACAGCCGAAACAAATCTGTATCGAATATCGATATCGCATTGCCAAGTCCTACACAGGTCAAGCTAAACGTTTTTTTTCTTCGAACAAAGGTGGCTGAGCATTGTGAATGAGCGGGCGGAAACTGCATTCACCGAAGTCGCACCGGGTCAAAGCCAAGGTACTTTTCTGGAGGTCCTTGGAGTATCGACTCGATTGGGATTGACTTCCTTCGGTGGTCCCATCGCTCATCTGGGCTACTTCCATGAGGAGTACGTTAAGCGCAGGAAATGGATCGACGAGCAAAGCTATGCCGATCTCGTGGCTCTTTGCCAGTTCTTACCTGGCCCGGCTAGCAGTCAAGTCAGTATGGCGATTGGAATTGCCCGGGTGGGTCTTCTAGGAGGTTTTGCGGCGTGGCTGGGTTTCACGTTACCGTCAGCCCTTGCGCTTGTCGCCTTCGCCTTCGGCATCGGTGCTCTTGCAAACACTGCTGATGCCGGATGGTTGCATGGTCTGAAGATCGTTGCTGTGGCGGTTGTTGCCCAGGCGGTCTGGGGGATGGCTCGTTCTCTTTGCCCGGACCGTGAACGCGCAACCATCGCAATTCTCGCTGCGATAGTTACGCTGACATGGCCCACAGCGATTGGGCAGCTTTCATCCATCGCGATTGCGGCGGTTGTTGGCTTAGTGATTTTCCCGAAGACGGCTCCCTTTTCACCCTCTCACATGCGGTTTCCGGTAAAAAAAAGCACCGGAATCACCGCTTGGATTATTCTATTTGCACTGCTTCTTGGACTGCCGCTCTTACGACAAATAGCGCCGAGCCACGCGCTCGAAGTCTTTGATAGTTTTTTCCGTGTCGGATCACTGGTTTTTGGCGGAGGCCATGTTGTCCTGCCTTTACTGCAAACGGAGGTCGTCGGCCCCGGATGGGTGACCAACGAGCAATTCGTGGCGGGCTACGGTGCTGCACAGGCCGTTCCGGGACCGCTTTTCACTTTCGCTGCTTATCTCGGCGCGGTGATGGGACCTGAACCCAATGGATGGACAGGAGCTATGCTTGCTCTTGTGGGGATTTTCCTTCCTTCCTTTTTATTGATCGCCGGGGCACTGCCGTTCTGGGATCTTCTCCGTTCGGTGCCTGTTTTCCAGTCCGCCCTGAAGGGCGTCAACGCGGCTGTGGTCGGACTGTTGTTGACCGCGTTGTATACGCCTGTATGGACCAGTGCAATTCATTCTCCCGCAGATTTCGGGCTTGGACTCGTTGCTTTCGGGTTACTTATGTTTTGGAAATGTCCCCCTTGGCTGGTGGTCGTGTTGACCGCCATTGGGGGAGGAGTGATGGCCCGTATCTGACAAGTCAACGGCCAGTGGCGTTCCAAAACACCATCAAGCCACATGGTGCGGATTCATCGTCCGAAGAGCGCTGTCGCTTTTTGAACAGGACTCTGCCCAATGCACTACCGTAAGAATCGTTGGAGTCGTGCCGGAATCACAAATCGTTTCAAGAGTTACGCCGCGATCCAGTCTTTCATCTGCCGGAGTTCCGTTCTGTCTTTTCGGCGGGAAGGACTTCCTACAGATGGTTCACGTAGGCTTTCTCATCGGGCATCGTGTGCGGGGAATGTGCCTTGTCTGGCATACGACCACGATGGCCTCGAACACCAAGAGGTGTTTATGAAACCACATTTTCCCTCGAACGACGGATTACTGTCGCTTCTCGCGTCAATCTTGGTAATGCTCGTTGGCCTCGCCGGCACTGCCGCCGCACAAATACCGCCACCGGTCTGCCCTTCAAAAGAATGCAGCAAGGTCATTACGTTTTATAACAATACTCCGGCCGCAATCTTTCCAGTGGTTCAGGCTGGGTTTCAGAATCCTGATCCCTGGTTGCAAGCGCTCTTCAACGATGCCACAAAAACCTATGCGGAAACCCATTATTCCCGAGTGTATATCAATCCCATTAATGGCATTCCGCCCGGAGGTCGCGTATCAGTTACGGTTCCATGGTACTCGGAGCTTACGAATGACGACGACCAGTATATCGACTGGTACAATGGCGGTCGCATAATTGTCTTTGATAGCGCAGCGGCTCTTAGCGCGGCGCACGAAGCCGACAAGGACAGTCCGCTCTCCTTAACACCGGAATCTCCGACCGTTTCTTGTGACGTTTGCGAGCAGCCGCTGACCATCTACAAAGATAAACTCGCTTACCCGCCAAGCATTCCGTTCCAGCTGGTGGAATACACTTTTGCCGATGTCGGCACGCCGGCTGACGGTAAGCCCTTTATCATCGATTTAAATGTCGGCTATAACGTTTCTTATCTCGATCAGATATACCTGCCGGTCGCCCTGGCGCCGTGTCGCGCCGAGCCGTGCGACAGCCCGGATCCCACTGCCGTAGGCTATCTAGGGACGATTCAGTCCCTGAATGATTTCCGATCGACACTTACGCAATTTTCTACTACGCAAGGCTGGCCTCGATACAACGATCCGCTAGACGATGCCACGCGCCCACGTCTTCCTGGGACCTACAATGTCCTTGTTGACAGGGTAAATGTCGTAGAGGGCCACCAACCATCTCAATTCACGGCACCCGGTGTGGCGGTAGAAAATTTGATCACGCAATGGAATATCTGCACATCCAACGCGGCTAACATGAACAATTGTCCGCAATTTGAGATTTATCAGGAGATCAATAACTATTTCAGAGCTAATTACGCGCTATACAGAAAGGCAAGCAGCAGTGACTGCCCGCCTTCGGCCTTTTATCCTATCCCCGCGATGCTAACGCCCCTTAACATCATGCCGTATGTCTACGGTTGGGTGCCGTTTAATTCCGGGTGTCCACCGTCTTTCAATGCTCTCGCCACATCCCCGGGGCCGAAACGAGTTTTTGACCAGGCATTATTCGATTATGTCCACAGCCTGCAATATAACTACCGAAGCGCGAAGCTATCGCAACAATTTTTTAATCCGTTCGTAGATCTTGTTCATGGCAAGCTCCAGACAAATGGCTACGCATTCTCCGTAGATGACGCTGTCGCTTATCAAAATCACCCTGGCGAGGGGCTCATTATTGCGATTGGAGGGCCCACTGGATTGCCGAACGGGCAGCCGATTGTGCCGCCTCCGGATTTCACGACGGATTTCGTGGTGAGTTTAGGAGATTCGAAAGCCCAGCAGAGGCCAATGTGGACAAGTTACGGGATATGTAAGAACTTCGCGGATTCGCAATTCCCGCCGCTGGCACCGGGCGCGCCGGTAGATACCCCACAAATAATCGTCGATACGGTGGCGTATCAGATTTCGCCCGCGCGGCCGTGTACGATAACCGTAACAGATGCCAGCAATAGGACCTACCAATTCACGATCCGAATGCCAGTACCGTGGCCCTCTCATTCTGGGACAGGTTTCGACGCTCGGGTCGTAAGGTGCGTCAACAAAAATGACGGCTGGTGTAATAATATCAACGAGCTGTCGACACAGGACCCACCGCCGCAATTTGTTCTTTTTACTCCGCCACCGTTGGCACCCACGAGGGGGCGTGGAAAGCGGTAAGGACAGTCTGCCGTATCAGGTTTGAGAGGGAGGGCGTGGGGTGATCAGGCCTAACTGATGATTACTTGTCGAGGAGCTGAACAATCACTATCACTCGATTAACGCATGACTCACAGGTACCTGAGCTTCTTGGAAAACTCACCGTGCAGCCTTACCCCACGAGCGGATTGACGACGGTGACCGCCGGGAAGCGGCTGAAGTCGCGATCGGAGGTCCACAACTCGCGAACGCCATGATCACGGCAGATCGCGGCGACTCGGGCATCGTGGACTTGAGGACCACTGATGCGTCCGTGCTCAAGCGCGGATCGAAGCTCCGGCCAGTAGCCTTCGGTCTCTGCCAATAGAACCAAACTCGGCGACTCAAACCAGGCTTCGACTTGATTGATGGCGGCGGCGAGCGGGGTTGGCGGCGAATAAATACGCGGATGAGTCACGATAGCAAGAAATTCATGGATACATGGCCACGGAATCGCCCAAGGTGACTTCGCTTCGGCGAGTTCCGTGATCTTGGCCAGGGCCGAATCATGCCACGGGGAATCCTCGCGATGAGCGTAGACGAGCAAATTAGTATCGACGGCGATCATCCACCTCTTCCCTGGTAGATCGCTTCACGGATTCGTTCCCATGTTGCGTCTTGCACTCCGGGCTGAAGTCCCTTGCCCTTGAACGTCGCCTTGCGGAGCCGAAACACACCGCGACTTTTTCGTTCCGCGACGATTCGCCTGAGACCCTGCTCGACGTATGCTCTCACGGTCGTCCCCTCTTTCGCCGCGAGTCTTTTCGCTTCCTCTAAAAGGGAATCTGATATCTCTATGGTTGTCTTCATATGGGTATATGTATCATAACATATGGCTGCACGTCAAACCGTCGGGAGCCGCCCCATCCATCAGCGGATGATCGACGCCTGGAACGCGCAGGATGCCGAAGCCTTCGCCGCCCCATTCACCTACGTGACCGACGACCACCGGATGGCGTTCACTGGCGACTGTCTGCTGATCCGCGGCGCCGGCCGCTGCGACTTCCAACAAGGCAACGCGAGCACGCTCCACCGCTCTATCACCGAGCAGATCTTCAGTCTGCCGGACGATTGCCTGATCTTTCCCGGCCACGACTACAGTGGCCGCACCGTCTCTTCGGTCGGCGAGGAGCGTGCGCACAATCCGCGTATCGGCGGCCAGGCCGATGAGCGTGACTTTGTCGGCTTCATGGAAAACCTGAACCTGCCGCACCCCAAACAGATTGACATCGCCGTGCCGGCGAATCTGTGTTGCGGCAAGCCGCAGGATGAAAAAGTACCACGACCGGCGGATTGGGGTCCCGTGCGGCGGAGCTACGCGGGGCTGCTCGAGATTGAGCCGGAGTGGGTTGCCGAGCATCTCGGTGAAGTCCACGTACTCGACGTGCGCCAACCCGAAGAACTGGTCGACAAACTGGGCTGCATCGCCACGGCCCAATGTGTTCCGTTAAACGAACTCAAAAACCGCCTGGGAGAGGTTCCCAAGGACAAACCCGTGATCTCCGTGTGCCACGCGGGCATGCGCTCCGGTCAAGCCACGGTCATCCTGCGCGATGCCGGCTTTCCTCGAGTGGCCAATCTCCATGGCGGCATGCTTTTGTGGCAGCAGATGGGGCTGCCGGTACTGCGCGGCACAGGCCAAACGACGTCTATGCTAATCCCACGAGCGAATTGACGACGATAAGCGTCGGGAAGCGGCTGCTGAAGTCTAACCGACCTCAACGGGCGCCTGGGGAGCGCCTGTAGGCATGGCCTGACCGCGGTGAGCTAAGGGCGTCGTACCAGTCCAGCGTTTAAAGGCGCGGTTGAAAGCGCTCGCCTCGGAATAACCCAACAGAAAAGCTATCTCCGTCAGCGTGTTCTTGCGGTTGCCGAGATAGCTTAGCGCGAATCGCCGGCGGGTGTCGGCAACGAGTTTCTTAAAATCCATTCCTTGCTCTTTCAGTTGCCGCTGTAGCGTGCGCGGACTCATCGCCATTTTCTTTGCCACCCGTGCGAGACTTGGGTGTCCTTCCCTCATCGACTCTGCAACGGCTCTTCGAACGGACGCGAGAACTTCGTGTTCTTGCGGCATCTCTTCCAAGATCCGTTCAAGGTATCGACTCATGATCTCGTAAAGCCGTTCGTCGGCGGCGGGTATCTGCCGCTCAAGAAACTCACGATCGATAACAAAGGCGTTGGTGTCATAGCCGAACAAAACGGGCGCGCGAAAAATTCGCAGGTGCTCTGAAGTCTGTTCCGGGGCTGCGTGCGCGAAACGGACCTCGAGCGGTGCCCACTGGCTTCCCACCATCATGCGGATCGTGTTGAGCCTAATCACCATAGCGTACTCATTTTGTTGGCGCGGGGCATCGATATCTAAGTCCCGTAGAACGTATTGAAGGTAGGCTCGCCGTTCATCGACGGTAAAGAATACCTTGGCCGCCTGGTTATAGAGCTTCAGGTATCTTGCTACGTGCTGATCCGCGACCGCGATGGTGGGAGAATTCAAGACGACATAGGTCAACGGACCGATATTTTTGAGATTAAAACGCTCGCCAAAGTGTAACCCGAAACAAAGATCGCCTGAAGCCCGGGCAGCTTCCTCTAAAAGCCGCGCAAACGTGGAACAGGGGATAAAGCCTTCCACGTTAGATAGAACCGCGCGATCCAACCCCAACGCACGCAGGACCTGATCAGGATTCGCACCTGTGCTTCCAATGGCCTCGATCAGGCCAGTAGTAGCGGCCACAGAGATCATCGGCCTCATGCGCGGTCAATCTTTCTTAGTTTTGCAGCTTTAGTGCGAAAAAATTTTGTCTCTCGATCATGTTGTAACGCCAGCGAATCAGACTTGCCCCGAGCAATGCCGTCGCATGACAACTTCGGTAAGGTCCCTGCCGACGGTCTTCATTGAATCTGCTCCGCTGTTGTCCGCGAGGACGCCCCAGCCGCCTCATTTGTGTCTTTGAAAGCCTCGGGCTTAGACACGAGCCGGCGGGTTTTTCTTCCCGCCGGACATCAAGACTCAACAATTTTCGCTATCTCAGTTCGCTTTCCGGCCAGCGGGCGCCGAGACTGGACGATCGAGCTGGAAATACTCCTTGCTGTTGTGATAGGCGATCTTCTCCTTGGTCTTGCGCGACAGATCGGGATGATTCCACAGGTACTTGAGGTTCTTGGGAAACTCACCGTCCCAGTGAGGAACATCCGAAGCGTAGAGAAAGTGGTCGTCGCCGACATACTCGATGGTCTGGGGCAGGAGCCGCTCCTCGGCCTCTAGACTAAAGTAGACCGGGGACTCACGCACGACCTCGCTGGGTTTTTTCTTTAGATGAGGCGCCTCGAACTCGCCGCGGAGTTCCCAGTGTTCGTCCATACGGTCCAGCCAGTACGGGAGCCAGCTGGCACCGATTTCAAGAAAGGCCAGACGCAGCTTGGGGAAGCGCACCGGCACCCCTTGGAAAATGATGCTGGTGAAGTGCAGGAAGATTCCAACCGGGAAGGTGTAGCAGTGCACCTCGGCGAAAGTTCTGAACGCGCCCGCGCCGACCTCGGCTGACGAGCTGCGGTTGCCGTGGACGGAGAGCGGCACGTCGAGCCGCTGCGCTTCTTCGTAGAGCGGATCATACATCGGATCGCCAAGCGCCGTGGGCAATCCCATGGAAAGCAGCTCGAAGCTCACCAACCCCAATTCAGTAACACTCCGGCGTAACTCTTTGGCTGCCTCATGGGGCCACTTCAGCGGCAGCACGCCCACGCAATGGATGCGGTCGGAGAGCGCGTTGTACTCCTTGGCGAAGTGATCGTTGGCGGCGCGGCAAGCGGCGATGCAAAACTCGGGCTCGCGCAGCTTCGGGATGTTGCCGGAGCCGGTAGGAAAAAGCACCGCCTCCTCGATGTTGTATTCGTCCATGATCTTGAGCCACGTCTCGACCTGCTGCGCCGGGCTCATGTCGCGTTTGTAGCCGGGGTAGCCGAGGGTCTCGAAGAGGTCCGTGTCGAAGGGCTGATCGGACGGCCAGAGGCCCGTGTTACGGCGGTTCCACGGCGGTTCCAAATATTTGCGAATGTCGCTTTGGCGTTCCAACACATGTCCATCGGCGTCTATTACTGGCGGCCAGTCAGCCATGTTCCTTCCTCCTTCAATTGCTCGTTTTGGTCTACGCGGGCCGATCGTATCACCACGCCGGGATGTGTCAACCGTTTACGTGTCGATAGAAGATCGCCGCTCGGGATTGAGGTGAAACCCAACGCTCTAACAAACTACTAGGAGCCTATGGGTATCGATCAGCTTTGAAAAATGACCCTCAGGGTAGACTCTACAGCCCATCGCGAACACGTTTGGAAACAGTTACTTCTCCAATTAGTCATTCTTTCCCCGCCAACTCTTTAAACTCGGTCCGCATCTTTTGACGTGGCGAATTGCTTCGCTGTCGCGATTAATCAGAA
>Ga0081538_10003940_pt1 | contig 13846 bp, 12 predicted proteins | sample TabmetS5T2R1_FD_71022 | JGI IMG/M metagenome (GOLD analysis project Ga0081538, IMG submission 71022) | Tabebuia heterophylla rhizosphere microbial communities from the University of Puerto Rico - S5T2R1 | ecosystem: Host-associated > Plants > Roots > Rhizosphere ... | reverse complement strand
GCTGGCCGCGGACGTCGTCGAAGGTGACGTCGTACTCGCGCGGGTAGATCACGTAGGTCTGGCCGCGGGCCAGGAACCAGAAGATGGCCACGAACTGCAGGATCATCGCCGACATGATGAAGAGCAGGTACATGGCCATGCCCATGACGGCGAAGGGCAGGGCGAAGAGCGCCTTCCAGTAGTTGAACTCGGGGGCCAGGGGGTGGTCGGTGCGGATCAGGTAGCCCCGGTACTCGGGGGCCACCCGGGGGTCGCCGCCGAGGACGTTCCACCAGTCCAGGCCGCGGTTGGACCGGTACATCATGTACAGGATCGGGAACAGCAGGGCGCAGAGGATGGCGAGGACCAGCAGCAACCGCAGGGTCTTCCGAATGGTGTATCGGAGTTGATGACTCACGGACCCCGCCTTCCCGCCGCTGTTGACGCCGACCGGCCTGCTCAACACGTGCCTACGAGTATGACCGGCGGTCCCTGATCCCGCTATAGCGGGGGGCGGCCTCTGGCCGGGCGTCGGGAACAACGCCTAGACTGCTCGCCTGACACCCAAGGAGGTTCTCCAGCTCGTGCCCGGCCTCGCGGTCATCGCGCGCACCGTCTGGGGGGCCGCCGGGTCCAGCTTTCACGATCCACACAGCCGCCTCGGCGACGCCCTCGGCCGCCGCCACGACCTGGCCGTGGCCATCGAGAGCGGGCGCATCACCGCGGTCGTCCCGGCCGCCGAGGTGGCCACCCTGGGGGCCGACCGGGTGGTCGACCTGGGCGACGCCACCCTGATGCCTGGGTTCGTCGACGCCCACGTGCACCTGTCGGCCACCGGCCTGGTCGAGCACGGCGCCGACCTGCGCCAGGCCCGCTCGGTGGCCGAGCTGCTCGACCTGGTGCGGGCGGCCGCCGCCCGGGCCGCCGACGGGCTGCTGTGGGGCGACGGCTACGACGAGACCCGCTTCGACCTCCCCGAGCTGCCGACCCCGGCCGAGCTGGCCGAGGCGGCCGGCGGCCGCCCGGTGTACCTGTCCCGGGTCGACGGCCACCAGGGCCTGGCCACCCTGGACGTGCTCGGCGACTCGGGCGCCCTGGAGGCCAGCGGCTGCGACCGCGACCCGACCGGCGCCCCCACCGGGGTCACCCGCGGCGACGCCAACCACCTGGCCCGGCGCTTCGCCCTGGCCAGCCTGCCCACGGCGACCCTGCTGGCCGCCCAGGACGCCGCCCTCTGCCAGGCCGCCCGCCGCGGGGTGGCCTGCGTCCACGAGATGGGCGGGCCCGACATCGCCGGCCGCCGCGACTTCGAGCTGCTGCTGGACCGGGTCGAGGCCCTGCCCATCGAGGTCGTCGGCTACTGGGGCGACCTCGACCTCGAGTACGTCGCCGACCGCAAGCTGGCCCAGGTGGGCGGCGACCTGTTCCTGGACGGGTCGCTTGGCTCCCACACGGCCGCGCTCTCCACCCCCTATGACGACCGCCCCGACACCTGCGGGGTCCTGTACCACGGCGACGAGGAGCTGACCGAGCTGTACGCCCGGGCCAGCCAGGCCGGCATCCAGGTCGGCGTGCACGCCATCGGCGACGTGGCCATCGGCCAGGCGCTGCGCTGCGCCCGCCGGGCCATGCGGGCGGTGGGGCCGACCGCCTTCCGGGGCTGCCGGCACCGCATCGAGCACGTCGAGCTGCTCGGCGCCGACGGCGCCGACCGCATGGCCGAGCTGGGCCTGGCGGCCAGCGTGCAGCCGGCCTTCGACGCCGCCTGGGGCGGCCCCGACGGCATGTACGCCCGCCGGCTCGGCCCCCGCCGGGCCAAGAGCATGAACCCGTTCGCCGACCTGTGGCGGCGGGGGGTGCCGACCGGCGGCTCCTCCGACTCCTACGTCACCCCCCTCGACCCCTGGCACGGGGTGGCCGCGGCCGTCCACCACCACCGCCCCAGCCAGCGCCTGGGGCTGCCGGTGGCCCTGGAGGTGTTCACCCTCGGGGGGAGGATCCTGGCCCGCCAGGAGCGGATCAGCGGCACCATCGAGCCCGGCCAGCGGGCCGACCTGACCGCCTTCGGTGGCGACGTCCTCGCCGCCGACCCGGCCGAGCTGGAGGGCGGCGAGGCCATCTTCACCATGGTCGCCGGCCGCCTGGCCCACGGGCCCGACGAGCTGCACCTCCCGGCCGCCCGGAGCTTCGGCGGCTGGACCTGAACCCCCAGGTAGACTCGTCGGAGACCTGAGTCCGGCACGGCCTGCATGTCTTCCACCGAAGGGAGCGACCCAATGCCTGCGTTCCGAGTCACCTACGCCACCCTCTCGGCCGACAACGAGGAGCTCCACGCCGCCTACGAGGAGGGCGTCCGCACCGCCAAGGCCTGGCTGGGCCAGACCATCCCGGTGGTGGTCGACGGCCAGCCCCGCACCGACGGCGACACCTTCACCCTGCGCAGCCCCAACGACGCCAAGCTGGAGCTGGCCGAGGTCCACGAGGCCACCGCCCGCGACGTCGACGACGCCGTCACCGCCGCCCAGGCCGCCTTCCCGGCCTGGGCGGGTCTGCCCTGGCAGGACCGGGTGACCCTGCTGCGGGCGGCCGCCGACCTGATCAGCGAGCGCTCCAACGAGCTGGCCGCCCTGATGACCATGGAGGTCGGCAAGAACCGGCTGGAGGCCCTGGGCGACGTCGAGGAGTCGGCCGACCTGATCCGCTACTACTGCCAGCAGATGGAGGACAACGAGGGCTTCGCCCACAAGATGGGCCAGCTGTCGGCCGACGAGCACACCCGCTCGGTGCTCAAGCCGTACGGGGTGTGGGCGGTCATCAGCCCGTTCAACTTCCCCATGGCCCTGGCCGCCGGGCCGGCCGGGGGCGCCCTGGTCGCCGGCAACACCGTGGTCCTCAAGCCGTCCCCCCAGGGCTCGTTCACCGGCTACAAGCTGTACGAGTGCCTGCGCGACGCCGGCCTGCCGGCCGGGGTGTTCCACTTCCTGCCCGGCGGGGACGAGGTCGGCCAGCTGGTCGTGGACCACAAGGGCGTGGACGGCATCACCTTCACCGGCAGCTACGCGGTCGGGATGAAGATCTACAAGGAGTTCTCCAAGGGCGTGCCCCGGCCGGCGGTGTGCGAGATGGGCGGCAAGAACCCGGCCATCGTCTCGGCCAAGGCCGACCTGGACCTGGCCGCCGAGGGCGTGCTCCGCTCGGCCTTCGGCTTCTCCGGGCAGAAGTGCTCGGCCTGCTCGCGGGTGTACGTCGACCGGTCGGTGGCCAACGAGTTCGCCGGCAAGCTGGCCGACCGGGCGGCCCGGCTGCGGGTCGGCGACCCCCTGGACCGGGACGTCTACATGGGCCCGGTGATCGACGCCGAGGCGGTCCAGCGGTTCAAGGAGGCGGTCAAGGAGGCCCGCAAGGAGGGCCGGGTCCTGGCCGGCGGCGAGGTCCTCTCCGACGAGGTGCCCGACGGCAACTACGTCGCCCCGACGGTGGTGGCCGACCTGCCGGCCGACCACCGGCTGTTCAAGGACGAGCTGTTCGTGCCCTTCGTGGCCGTGGCCCCGGTCGAGGACCTGGAGGAGGCCCTGGAGCTGGCCAACGACACCGAGTACGGCCTGACCGCCGGCTTCTACTCGGCCGACCAGGCCGAGATCGACCGGTTCCTGGACCGGATCGAGGCCGGGGTGGTCTACGTCAACCGCAAGGCCGGCGCCACCACCGGCGCCTGGCCGGGGGTGCAGCCGTTCGGCGGCTGGAAGGGGTCGGGGTCGTCCGGCAAGGCCGGCGGCGGCCTGTACTACGTCCAGCAGTTCATGCGCGAGCAGTCCCAGACGGTGATCAGTTGACCGAGGTGGGGGCGCCGCGGAGGGGTCCGGGGAACCCCAGGGGGGTGCCCCGGTGAACCAATGGCTGGACCCGGCCCGGCCGGTGCCCGACCTCAGGACCGCGGTCCCGGGGCCGGAGGCCCGCAGGGTGCTGGAACGCGACGCGGCGGTGACCAGCCCGTCGCTGCCCCGGGCGTACCCGATGGTGCCCCGGCGCGGCAGCGGCGCCCTGGTCGAGGACGTCGACGGCAACCTGTTCCTCGACTTCAACGCCGGCATCGCCGTCTGCTCGACCGGCCACGCCCACCCGCGGGTGGTCGAGGCCGTGGCCGCCCAGGCGGCCGAGCTCCTGCACTACTCGGCCAGCGACTTCTACCTGCCCATCTACTCCGAGTACGCCCAGGCCCTGACCGCCACCGCCCCCATGACCGGGCCGGTGCGGGCCTTCTTGACCAACTCCGGGACCGAGGCCGTGGAGGGGGCGCTCAAGCTGGCCAGGGCGGCCACCGGCCGCCAGTACGCGATCAGCTTCTACGGCGCCTTCCACGGCCGCAGCTACGGGTCGGTCAGCCTGACCGCCTCCAAGGCCAGGTACCACGCCGGGTTCGGGCCGCTCCTCGGTGGCGTGCTGCACGCCCCCTACGGCTACTGCCACCGCTGCCCGCTCAACCTCAGCTTCCCCGAGTGCGGCCACGCCACCGTGGACTGGCTGGAGGACACCCTGTTCCGCTACGAGGTCGACCCGGGCGAGGTCGCGGCCGTGTTCGTCGAGCCCATCCAGGGCGAGGGCGGCTACATCCCGCCGCCGCCGGGCTGGCTGGCCAAGCTCAAGGCCCTGTGCCAGCGCCACGGCATCCTGTTCGTGGCCGACGAGGTCCAGTCGGGCATGGGCCGCACCGGGCGGATGTGGGCCATCGAGCACAGCGGGGTCGAGCCCGACGTGCTGATCGCGGCCAAGGGGATCGCCTCCGGGCTGCCCCTGGGCGCGTTCCTGGCCAGAGACGAGCTGTGGCGCTGGCCCAAGGGCGCCCACGGGTCCACCTACGGCGGCAGCCCGGTCCCGTGCGCGGCCGGCCTGGCCACCCTGGAGGTCCTGCGCTCCGAAGGCCTGCTGGCCAACGCCACCGCCATGGGCCGGCTGCTGGTCGAGGGCCTGGAGCGGCTGCGGCGGCGCTTCGCCTGGCTGGTCGAGGACGTGCGCGGGACCGGGCTCATGCTGGGGGTGGAGTTCCCCTCGGGGAAGCTGGCCGAGGAGGTCCAGCTGGCCTGCTTCCGCCGCGGCCTGCTGGTCCTTGAGGCCGGCGAGAGCGCCGTGCGCCTCTCCCCGCCCCTGGTCGTCACCGCCGACCAGTGCCGCACCGCCCTGCGGCTGTTCACCGAGGCGGTCGAGGAGGTCGCCGCCAGCTTCCCCCTGCCCGAGGAGGAGGCCGCCCCCACCGAGGTGGTCGGTGGCTGAGGACAAGGTCGCCAGCATGGGCGACGCCGTGGCCGAGCTGGTCCGCGACGGCGACACCCTGGCCATCGAGGGGTTCACCCACCTCATCGGCTTCGCCGCCGGGCACGAGGTGATCCGCCAGCGCCGGCGCGACCTGACCCTGTGCCGGCTCACCCCCGACGTCGTCTACGACCAGATGATCGGGGCCGGGGTGGCCCGCAAGCTGGTCTTCTCCTGGCTGGGCAACCCCGGGGTGGGGTCGCTGCACGCCATCCGGCGCCGGGTCGAGCACCACGACCCGGAACCGCTGGAGCTGGAGGAGTACAGCCACTTCGGGATGGTCGGGCGCTATGCCGCCGGCGCGGCCAACCTGCCCTTCTGGCCGCTGCGGTCGTACTTCGAGACCGACCTGCCCCGGGTCAACCCCAACATCCGCCCGGTCACCTCCCCGTTCGGGGGCGAGCCGGTGTTCGCGGTGCCGCCGCTGCGCCCGGACGTGGCCATCGTCCACGCCCAGCGGGCCGACGCCGCCGGCGACACCCAGATCTGGGGGCTGACCGGCTGCCAGAAGGAGGCCGCCTTCGCCGCCGACCGGGTCCTGGTGGTGGTCGAGGAGCTGGTCGACGAGGAGGTGGTGCGGGCCGACCCCAACCGGACCCTCATCCCCGGGATCAAGGTGGACGCGGTGGTGGTCTGCCCGCGCGGCGCCCACCCCTCCTACGCCCAGGGCTACTACGACCGCGACAACCGCTTCTACCTGGAGTGGGACCGCATCAGCCGCGACCCGGAGGCGCTTGAGGCCTGGCTGGACGAGTGGGTCCACGGCACCGCCGACCATGGCGAGTACGTGGAGAAGCTGGGGGCCGAGCGCTGGGCCGAGCTGACCCCGGCCCCGGCCCGTTCCGGGTCGGTCGACTACGGGGACTACCGCTGATGGGCGCCCGGAGGGGTCCGGGGAACCCCAGGGGGGTGCCCCGGTGAGTCAATGGTCGAAGTCGGAGATGCTGGTGGTGGCGGGGGCGCGGGCCCTGGCCGGGCGGCGGGTGTGCTTCGTCGGCATCGGCCTGCCCAACATCGCCGTGGCCCTGGCCCAGCGGACCGTCGCCCCCGGGATCGAGCTGGTCTACGAGTCGGGGGTCTACGGGGCCAGGCCGGCCCGGCTGCCGCTGTCCATCGGCGACCCCTGCCTGGTCACCGGGGCGACCGCGGCCATGAGCATGGTCGAGCTGTTCAGCTACTACCTCCAGGGCGGGCTGGTCGACGTCGGCTTCCTGGGCGCGGCCCAGCTGGACCGGTTCGGCAACATCAACACCACCGTGATCGGCGACTACCAGCGGCCCAAGGTGCGGCTGCCCGGGTCCGGGGGGGCGTGCGAGATCGCCATCAACGCCCGCGAGGTGTTCGTGCTCATGCGCCAGTCGGCCCGCTCGTTCGTGGAGCGGATCGACTTCCGGACCAGCCCCGGCAACCTCGGCGGGGCCGCCCTGCGGGCCGCCCAGGGCTGGCAGGGCCAGGGCCCCTCGGTGGTCGTCACCGACCTGGGCCGCTACCGCTTCGACGCCGACACCGGCGAGATGGTCCTGGCCGCCATCCACCCCGGGGTGACGGTCGACGACGCCCGCGGCGCCACCGGCTGGGACCTCAAGGTGGCCGACGACCTGGAAACCACCCCCGATCCCAGCGACGACGAGCTGCGGCTGATCCGCGAGGAGCTGGACCCCGAGGGCGTGTACGTGAAGGGATGAGTCACGTCTTCGCCCGGGGGACCGGGCTGCCCACCGTGGCCAGGGCCCGCGGCTGCGAGCTCTGGGACACCGAGGGGCGGCGGTACCTGGACGGGGCCGGGGGGGCGATCGTGGTCGGGATCGGCCACGGCGACGCCTCGGTGGCGGCGGCCATCGCCGACCAGCTGGGGCGGGTCGCCTACGCCCACGGCACCATGTTCGCCTCCGAGCCGCTGGAGGCCTACGCCGACGAGCTGGCCCCGCTGCTGCCCCTTGACGACCCGCGGGTCTACCCGGTGTCGGGGGGCAGCGAGGCGGTCGAGACCGCCCTCAAGATGGCCCGGGCCTACCACCTGGCCCGGGGCGAGGACCGCTGGCGGGTGATCGGCCGCCGCGGCAGCTACCACGGCAACACCCGGGGCGCCCTGGACGTCGGCGGCCGCGAGCCCCTGCGCCGGCCGTATCTGCCCTGGCTGGGGCCGGCCAGCCACACCCTGGCCGCCTACGAGTACCGCTGCCCGTTCGCCGACACCCACCCGGCCGGCTGCGGGGCCCGTTACGCCGAGGCCCTGGAGGCCGAGATCCTGGCCTCGCCGCCCGGCACGGTGGCCGCGTTCGTGGCCGAGCCGGTGGCCGGGGCCGGGCTGGGCGCGGCCGTGCCCCCCGACGACTACTGGCCGGCGGTGACCGAGGTCTGCCGCCGCCATGGGGTGCTGCTGATCGCCGACGAGGTCATGACCGGGTTCGGCCGCACCGGCCGCTTCCTCGCCTGCGACCACTGGGCGGTCCGGCCCGACATCCTGGTCCTGGCCAAGGGGGCCGCCTCCGGCTACTGGCCGCTGGGCCTGGCCGTGGCCTCCGGCGAGGTCCACGACGCCATCGGCGCCGGCGGTTTCACCCACGGCCTCACCTACTCCCACCACGTGGTCGGGGCCGCCGCCGGCCGGGCCGTGCTGCGGGTGCTGGCCGAGCGGCGGCTGGTGGAGGCGGCCGAGACCCAGGGCAAGCGGCTGCGGGCCGGGCTGGAGGCCCGCCTGGGTGGCCACCCGGCGGCCGGGGACATCCGCGGCCTGGGGCTGATGGTGGCCGTGGAGCTGGTCGCCGACCGGGAGACCAAGGCGCCGTTCCCGCGCTCGGACCGGGTCACCGAGCGGGTGGTGGCCGCCGCCCGCGACCGCGGCCTGCTGCTGTACTCGTCCACCGGCTGCGTCGACGGCCGCCAGGGCGACCTGGTCATGCTCGGCCCGCCCCTGGTCGTCAGCGACGCCGAGGTCGATGAGCTGGTCGAGGGCACCGCCACCGCCGTGGAGGCCGGAATCCCCTGACCGTGGGTCTGGGGGATTGCGGGGGGCGGAGCCCCCCGCAGTTGTGGGACCATGAGCTCTGCCGAGGGTGGGACCAGGCGGCGAGGGAGCGCGTGGCGGAGGACAGGCGGCGGGGACGGCGGGGGCTGCTGCCGGTCGCGCTCGCCGTCGGCCTGCTGGCCCTGGTCGCCGCCGGCAGCCTGCGCGGGCCGCTGGGCAGCGGGCGGGGGCGGCCCAGCTACCCGGCCGACCTGATCGACAGCCTCCTGCTGCTGCTGTTCCTGGCCATGGTGGCCGCCGGGGTCCTGGCCGTGTTCTCGCTCTGGCCCGGGCTGCGCTTCGACAGCCAGCGGCGCCGCCGCGGCGGCGGCCTCGGCCTGATCCTGCCCGTGGCGGCCGTGCTGGTCCTGTGGCTGCTGCGCGACCTGCTGGGGCTGGGCGAGGGTGGGCCCGATGACCCGCCGCCCAGCACCCTGCCCGCGCCCAGCACCCTGGAGGTGCCGGACCCGCCGCCCCAGTCGGGGGTGGTGCCCTGGATCGTGGCCGGGGTCGCCCTGGCCGCCTTGGTGGCGGTGGTGGCCGCCCAGCTGGCCGCCGACCGGCGCCGCCGGCGCCCGCCCAGGACACCCGCCGAGCGGCTGGTCGACCTGCTCGACGACACCCTCGAGGACCTGGAGCGCGAGCCCGACCCGCGCCGGGCGGTGATCGCCGCCTGGGCCCGCATGGAGCGCGGCCTGGCCGCCGCCGGCCTGCCCCGCCATCCGGCCGAGGCCCCGTTCGAGTACGCCGCCCGGGTCCTGGAGGCCGCCCTCGCTCGGCCCTCCTCGGTCCACCGGCTCACCGGGCTGTTCGAGCGGGCCAAGTTCAGCCAGCACCGCATCGGCGAGGGCGACCGCGAGCAGGCCATCGCCGCCCTGCGGGCGGTCCGCCGGGACCTGGCCGAGGCGGCGGCCGAGGGCGAGGATGCGCCGGTGCCCGGCCGCGGGGGCGGGCGGTGATCGGGGCGGTCGTCCGGGCGGTGCTGGTCGCCCTGCTCGCCAGCCTGGGCCTGGTCCTGGCCGTGCAGCTGGCCCCGACCCAGCGGCCCCTGGCCGTGGCCAGCTACCTGCTGGTGCTGGGCGCGCTGGCCGCCCAGCTGCTGGTCGGCTGGCTGCGCCTGGCCTTCCCGCCGCCGCCGCCGTCGCCGTTCGACGCCGCCCTGGCCGCCCGCCCGGCCCCGCCCCGGCCCCCGGCCGAGCTGGACCGCCTGGCCCGGCTGCTGGCCCTGTCCAGCGCCAGCGCCCTGCACGCCCACACCCGGCTGCGCTCGGAGCTGCGGCCGGTCGCCGCCGACCGGCTGCGCTGGGCCCTGGCCGTCGACCTGGACGCCGACCCCGGGGCCGCCCGGGCCGCCCTCGGCGAGGCCGGCTGGGCCCTGCTCGCCCGCGACCAGCGCGACCTGCCCGACCGGGAGGCTCCCGGCCCGCCCCCGGCCGCCCTGGCCGAGCTGATCGGCAACCTGGAGCGCATCGGCGACCCGGCGGAAGGGGGCGGCCGCCGTGACTGAGCCGGGCCTTGGCGAGCTGCGCCGGCTCGCCACCCGCGTCCTCGACCAGGTGGAGCGGGCCGTGGTCGGCAAGCGCGACGCCCTGGAGCTGGTCCTGCTCGGGCTGCTGGCCGACGGCCACGTGCTCCTGGACGACTATCCCGGCCTGGCCAAGACCCTGATCGCCCGGTCGTTCGCCCGGGCCACCTCGCTGGGCTTCGCCCGCGTCCAGTTCACCCCCGACCTGATGCCCTCGGACGTGACCGGCTCCTCGGTCTACAGCCAGCGCCTGGGCGACTTCGAGTTCCGGCCCGGCCCGGTGTTCACCAACCTGCTGCTGGGCGACGAGATCAACCGCTCCCCGCCCAAGACCCAGGCCGCCCTGCTCGAGGCGATGCAGGAGCGGCAGGTGACCACCGACGGCGTCACCCGCCCCCTGGAGCGGCCGTTCCTGGTCGTGGCGACCCAGAACCCGATCGAGTTCGAGGGCACCTACCCGCTGCCCGAGGCCCAGCTGGACCGGTTCCTGCTGCGGCTGTCGGTCGGCTACCCCTCACCGGAGGCCGAGTGGCAGATGCTGGAGCGGCGCCTGGAGCGGACCGCCGACGAGGTCGAGCTGGACCAGGTGGCGACCGCGGCCGACGTGCTGGCCATGCAGCGGGCGGTCGAGCAGGTGCACGTCGCCGGAAGTGTCGGCCGCTACATCGTCGAGCTGGTCGGGGCGACCCGGGCCAGCCCCCGGGTCCAGGTCGGGGCCAGCCCCCGCGGCACCATGGCCCTGCTCAAGGTGGCCAGGGCCAAGGCCGCCCTGGCCGGCCGCGACTTCGTCACCCCCGAGGACGTCAAGGCGGTGGCCGTCCCCACCCTGGCCCACCGGCTGATCCTGCGGCCGGAGCTGTGGGTGCGCCGGGTCCGCACCGAGGACGTGGTCGCCGAGCTGCTCGAGCAGGTCCCGACCCCGCCCCCGGAGGCCGAGCCGGCCCCGGTGCGGTGACTCGCCGGCCGACCGGCAAGATCGCCGCCTACACAGGGGTGGCGGCGCTGGCCCTGCTGGCCGGGCTGGCCCTGGGCCGGCCCGAGCTGGTGGCGGTCGCGGCCCCGCTGGCCGTGCTGGTGGTGGCCGGGCTGACCGGGACCCGCGACCCGCAGCTCGACGCCCGGGTCAGCGTCGACCGGGAGCGGGCCCTGGTCGGCGACGAGGTCACCGTCGAGCTGGCCCTGCGGGCCGCCACCCGGATCGAGCGCCTAGAGGTCCTGCTGGTCGTCCCCCCAGGCATGGACGGTCAAGATGGGGGTCCGGGGGGCTCAAGCCTAGCCCCCCGGAGAATCGGGGGTCCGGGGGGCTCAAGCCTAGCCCCCCGGAGGGCAGGGGCATCCCGGGCCTGGGCGGTGGCGGTGACCCTGGGCGCGGGCGAGGAGCGCACCCTGGCCATTCCCCTGACCTGCCGCCGCTGGGGCGCCTACTGGCTCGGCGACGTCCACCTGCGGGCCCACGACCGGTTCCGGCTGTTCAGCTGGGAGCGGCGCCTGGAGCAGCCCGTCCCCCTCAAGGTGTTCCCCCTCCCCGAGACCCTGCGAACCCTGGTGCGCCCGCGCCAGACCCAGGTGTCGACCGGCAGCCACGTGGCCGCCCAGCGCGGCGACGGCATCGAGTTCGCCGATCTCAGACCGTTCCTGCCCGGGGACCGGCCCCGCTCGATCAACTGGCGGGCCACCGCCCGCCGCGGCGGCCTGATGGTCAACCAGCGCCATCCGGAGCGGGCCACCGAGGTGGTGCTGTTCCTGGACAGCTTCCAGGACGTCCGCGGGGCCGCCGGCAGCACCCTCGACCAGGCCGTGGCCGCGGCCGCCTCGCTGGCCGCGGCCTACCTGCGCCAGCGCGACCGGGTCGGCCTGGTCAGCTTCGGCGGGTTCGTGCAGTGGCTGCAGCCGGGCAGCGGCCAGGCCGCCCTGTACCGGCTGCTCGACACCCTGATGGAGACCCAGGTGTTCGCCACCGCGGCCTGGAAGGGGATCCGCCACCTGCCGCCCCGCACCCTCCCGGCCAAGGCCCTGATCGTCGCCCTGACCCCGCTGGTCGACGAGCGCGGGGTCGCGGCCCTGTTCGACCTGCTGGCCCGGGGCTACGACCTGGCCGTGGTCGACATCTCCCCGCTGACCCATGCCGGCCGGGCCGGCGGCGACTGGGGCGGGCTGGCCCGGCGCCTGTGGGCCCTGGAGCGGGAGACGCTGCGCCACCGCTATCAGCGGCTGGGCGCGGCCGTGGTCGAGTGGACCGACGCGGTCCACCTGCAACAGGTGCTCCTGGAGGTGGAGGCATGCCGGCGCCGCGCCGGGCTCGCGCCCGGCTAGCCTGCGGCCTGGCCGCCACCGCGGTCGCCGCCGCCCTGGCCCTCGCCCCCTTGACCAGGGTCGAGGGGGCGACGCGTGAGGCCCTGGCCTGGCTGGCCGGCGCCGCGCTGCTGCTGGCCGCCGGGGCCGCCCTGCGGGCCCCGTCGCTGCTGGCCCCGGCCCTGCTCGCGCTGCTGGCCGAGTACACTGTCGTCCTGCTCCAGGGCGGCGACCGGGTCGACGCCGCCGCCCCGCTGGTCGCGGCCGGGCTGCTGCTGTACGCCGAGCTGTGCTCCTGGGCCCGGGAGGCCAACCCCCGGGTCCACGACGAGCGCCGCACGCTGGCCACCAGGGCCATCGGGCTGGCCGCCAGCACCCTGGCCGCCCTCGCCCTGAGCGCCCTGATCCTGCTGGCGGCCGCGCTCCCCGCCGGCGGCGGCCTGGCTCGCCTGACCGTCGGCGTGGTCGCCGCGACCGGCATCATCACCCTGGTCGCCCTGGTCGCCCGCCCGATCGCCACCCGCGCCCGGCGCTGACGCCGGGCTCAGGCGGCCCGGTCGGGGCGGTCGCGGGTGGGGGGGCCGCCGGGGGGCTGGCGGTTGCCGGGCAGGCGCGACTGGGCCTGCTCCCTCAGGTCGGTGAACCGCTCACGCATCCAGGCCAGGGCCTGCTTGGCCCATTTGAACTCGGCCGACAGCACGACCAGGCCGAGGAGGATGACGGCGATCCCGGGGCCGGGCAGCACCAGCATGGCGGCCCCGCCGAGGACCAGGGTCATCCCGGCCAGGAAGACCCCGCCGCGCCGGACCGCCCGGGCCAGCGCCTGCAGCAACGGTTCCACCTGGGCACAACCCCCTTCGCCGTTCCGCTAAGGGTACCAGGGAGGCCGGTCAAGCCAGCGTAAACGCGTCCGGGGGTGCCGTGGCCGATCGGGTTCCCGGTATGCTCCGGAACGTCCAGGCTCGACCTCGCGACGGAGCGAAGGAGGCCGGAACATGGGTGCCGGGGAGTACTGGAACCCCAAGACCGAGACCCTGGGGCGGGACGAGCTGGAGGCGCTGCAGCTGCAGAAGCTGCGCCGGCTGTGCCAGTGGGCGGCCGCCCGCAGCCCCTTCTACCAGCGGTCGTTCAAGGAGGCGGGGTTCGCCCCGGAGCAGCTCAGGAGCATGGACGACCTGCGGCGGCTGCCCATGCTGACCCGCGAGCAGTGGATGGCCTCCCAGGCCGAGCAGCCGCCCTTCGGGCTGCTGCCGGTGGCCGGGCGGGAGGCGGCCATCCGCTGGCACACCACCTCGGGGACCACCGGCCGGGAGCCCATCCGGGTGCTGGACACGGCCAAGGACTGGGCCTGGCAGGCCGAGATGTGGTGCTACGGGCTGTGGGGGTTCGGGGTGCGGCCGGCCGACACCGCCTATGTCGCCTTCGGCTACGGCTCCTTCATCGGCTTCTGGGGGCTGCACTACGGCATGGAGAAGATGGGCGTGCTGAACGTGCCCGGTGGCGCCCAGACCAGCGAGGGGCGGGTCAAGCAGCTGCTCGACTTCGGGGCCACGGTGGTCGCCTCCACCCCCACCTACGCCCTGCGCCTGGCCCAGGAGGCCGAGCGGCTGGGGGTCGACCTGGCCGCCAGCGGGGTCAGGCGGCTGATCCTGTCGGGCGAGCCGGCCGGGTCGATCCCCCAGACCAAGGCCCTGATCGAGCGGCTCTGGGGGGCCAGGGCGGGCGACACCGCCGGC
>Ga0081538_10003939_pt1 | contig 13847 bp, 17 predicted proteins | sample TabmetS5T2R1_FD_71022 | JGI IMG/M metagenome (GOLD analysis project Ga0081538, IMG submission 71022) | Tabebuia heterophylla rhizosphere microbial communities from the University of Puerto Rico - S5T2R1 | ecosystem: Host-associated > Plants > Roots > Rhizosphere ... | reverse complement strand
GCCGGCCCGGGCTCCGATATCAGGGCGGTATCGGCCTCCGGAGCTTCCTCGGGCTCGGGCTCCACAACGGGCGCAGCCGGCGCCGCGCCGGGCGCCATCGCGAGCTGGCCGGTCTCGGTGGCCGAGTCGAGGCCAACGTCGAGCGCCACCAGTCGTGCCTCGCCCCCGTCGAGCCGGTCGAGCACGATCTCTAGCAGCGCGGTGCGGCCGGTCAGCCGCTCGAGATGGCTGACGATCAGACAGGAGGCCTCGCCGGACTCGATCCGCTCGAGCGCCCGGATCAGTCCCGGCTGTTCCTCGTTCGGGCCGTCCTCCTGCTGGTCTCGCACGATGTCGACGAGGCGCAGGTTCAGCCGGTCGCATGCGCCCTCGATAGCGAGCCTTTGGGTCTCCATCTCGGGTCCATCCAACGGCTCATCGGAGGACACGCTCGCGTAGCCGAGGGTCGGGATGGACTGGGGGGTTGTCGATCTGATGGCGGTCTTCATCTGGCCGCCCAATGTACCCCCAACCCGGCGGTCAGGCGAGTGGGAACCGCGCGGTCAGGCGAGTGGGAACCGCGCGGTCAGGCGAGTGGGGAACCTGCGGTCAGCCGAGGGGATTGAAAACGAGGCCGGTCGGAACCTTGGGATAGAAGTAGGTCGACTTGGGCGGCATCGACTCGCCCGCCTCGGCCACCTCCCGCACCTGCTCGACCGGTGTCGCCCGCATGAAGAAGCCCGCGTCGACCGCGCCCGTTTCGACCCGGTGGATCGCGTCCTCGAGGTTCTTCGAGTAGTCGAGGCCGCGCAGGTGTGCGATGTCGTCCTCGGACATTCCGAGAGCCCCGCGCAGGATCAGCGACTCGAGCACCGCGGTGTCGAGCCGGCGATAGGGCTCGGGCATCCCCGCAAGCGCCCGGTCGGCGATCGACTGTTCCTTCAGCGTGACCCGGAAGGGACGCTTGAAGAAGCTGTCCATGTAGCCGTAGGCGATGCGCCCGTCCGCGCTCGGTTCGAGCTCGCCCGGTGTGGCAAGCTCCTCGATCTCGAAGTCGCGCCTGAGGGCATCGCGGATAGCCACCTGCTTACGGCTGTCGTCCTTGAGGCCGGTCAGGAGCCGGTGCGTCGGGAACACGAGCAGTCCGGGGTCGGACAGCGAGCAGAGCAGCATCAGGACATAGCGGTGATCGCCCTCGCCACCGATCTCCTCTGCGTATACGCGCGCCGTTTCGTAGCGGTGATGCCCGTCCGCTATCAGGAGCTCGGCGCCGGCGAGCGCCGCCTGGAGGGACGCGATGCGGTCCACGTCCGTCACCCGCCACAGGGTTTGGCGGGTGCCCTCGTGATCGGCCGCGCCGGCGAACGGCTCGTCCGCGAAGGTGGGTTCAAGCGCCTCGGCCGCCGTGCCCCCGGGGTCGGCGAAGAGGCTGAAGATGGGGGAGAGGTTGGCGCGCGTCGCGCGCGTCAGGCGCAGCCTGTCCTCCTTCGGTCCCGGATGCGTCCGCTCGTGCGGCCGGATTCGCCCTGGGCCGTACTCCTCCACACGCACGCGCGTGAGGAACCCCGTCCGTGTGCGGTCGCTGCCGTCGGGGCCGCTGTAGTCCTGCCGCAACGCCCAGAGCGCCGGCTCCTCCTCTCCAACGAGGACTCCCCGCTTGAGCCAGTCGCGCATGGTGGCCGCGGCGTGCTCGTAGCGGTCGCCGCCCCCGGGCGGCGGCTCCGGCAGGTCGATCTCGACAACGTTGTTCGCGCTTCGGGACACGAGCTCCGCCCGCAGCTCGGCGTCGATCACGTCGTACGGAGGGGCGATCACGTCATCGAGCGGCCCCGCCACTGAGGGCTCGTAGCGGATCGTTCGGAGCGGTTGGATCTCGGCCATCGCGACCGGCCACCCTACTTGACTTCGGTCGGCACCCTGAGTTACATTCCCGTGACTTAGTCAGTCGACTAAGGCAGTTGACCAAGTTGGTGGCAACCAAAGCCCAGGCCAAGGGTCGCGAGGAAGCCACGCTGGCCCTCCTCGACGCCGCGGAGCGAATGCTCGTGAGCGACGGCTACGCGCGCATCACCACGCGCCGCGTTGCCGCCGAGGCCGGTGTCAACCACGGCCTCGTCCATTACTACTTCGGCTCGATGGAGGAGCTGCTCCTGCAGGTGCTGGAGCGCTTCACCGGCCGGCTCGTCGCCCGCCAGCGCGAGATGTACGAGGCCGATGTGCCCTTCATCGAGAAGTGGCGGGCCGCCATGCGCTACCTCGAAGAGGATCTTCGGGCCGGCTATCCCAAGGTTTGGCTCGAGCTGCAGGCGATGTCCTGGAACAACCTCGAGCTGCGCGAGCGGATCGTGGCGGTCGATGAAGAGTGGCGCTCGACGCTGCGGACGGCCTTCGACCGGGCGCTGCGCGAGTACGGCCTCGACCAGGACGACTTCCCGCTCGAGGCGGTGGTCTCCCTCGTGATGACCTTCAACAAGGGCATCGAGCTCGAGCAGCTGAACGGAATCCGCAGCGGGCAACAGGAGCTCCTGGCCTGGATCGACGATTGGCTCCGCGCCCAGGAGGACGGCCGGTGAAGCGCCCGCGCGTGCTCTACATTTCGTCGCCAATCGGGCTCGGCCACGCGCAGCGTGACGTGGCGATCGCGCGCGAGCTGCGCCGGCTCGTCCCGGGCGTCCAGATCGACTGGCTCGCTCAGGATCCCGTGACGCGGGTCCTCGAGGGGGAGGGCGAGCGCATACATCCGATGAGCCGCCACCTCGCGAGCGAGTCGGGCCACATGGAGTCAGAGTCCGCGGAGCACGACCTGCACTGCTTCCAGGCTTGGCGGCGCATGGACGAGATCCTGGTCGCCAATTACATGGTCTTCCGCGACGTCGTGCACGCCGAGCGCTACGACCTGTGGGTCGGCGACGAGGCGTGGGAGATCGACTACTACCTCCACGAGCATCCCTTCGAGAAGCGCGCGCACTACGCCTGGCTGACCGACTTCGTCGGCTGGCTGCCGATGGAGGAGGGCGGCGCACACGAGGCGTTTCTGACGGCGGACTACAACGCCGAGATGGTCGAGCACATCGCCGCCCACCCCGAGGTGCGCGACTGCGCTCTGTTCGTGGGCGATCCGGACGACATCGTGCCCGACCGGCTCGGCCCCGACCTGCCGCTGATCCGCAACTGGACCGAGCGGAACTTCGGCTTCGTGGGCTATGTGACGGGCTTCGACCCGGACGAGTTCCGCGACCGCGAACGGCTCCGCGCGGAGCTCGGCTACGGGGTCGCGGAGAAAGTGTGCATCGTCACAGTCGGCGGCTCGGGCGTCGGGGACGATCTCCTGCGCAAGGTGATCGCTGCGTTCCCAGACGCCAAGCGTCGAGTGCCCGACCTGCGCATGATCGTGGTGGCCGGGCCGCGAATCGATCCCGCCTCGCTCCCGGCGGCCGACGGCCTCGAGGTGCGCCCCTACGTGCACAACCTCTACCGCCACCTCGCCGCCTGCGACCTCGCGGTGGTCCAGGGCGGGCTCACCACGGCGATGGAGCTGACCGCCAACGAGCGGCCGTTCCTTTACTTCCCGCTCGCCCACCACTTCGAGCAGAACCTGCACGTGCATCATCGCCTCGAGCGCTACGGCGCCGGCCGGCGCATGGATTTCGAGGAGACCGAGCCGTCGGACGTGGCGGCCGCGATCGCGGACGAGATCGGCCGTGAGGTGGACTACAGGCCGGTGGAGACGGACGGCGCGCGCCGCGCGGCGGGCCGGCTCGCGGAGATGCTGCTGTGAGGGCGCTCGCCCCCGACGACGCCGGCTTCATCGAGCGCGACGGGGTGCCGGTCTACTGGGAGCGCTTCGGCGACGGAGATCCGACCGTGCTCTTCCTGCCGACGTGGTCGATAGTCCACTCGCGCTGCTGGAAGGCGCAGGTGCCGTACTTCGCACGGCACTTCCGGGTCCTCGTGTTCGACGGGCGCGGCAACGGGCGCTCGGGCCGGCCCGCGGACAACGACGCCTATGCCGAGGCCGAGTTCGCCGCCGACGCGCTGGCGGTCATGGACGCGACCGACACCGAGCGCGCTGTGCTCGTGTCGTGGTCGCGCGGGGCCCAGCGGGCGCTGCTCCTTGCGGCCGATCACGCCGAGCGCGTGCTCGGCGCCGCCTTCATCGGACCGGCCGTGCCACTCGCTCCCGTGGTCCCGGAGCGGGCCCGCGCGTTCGAGCGGTTCACCGAGCCGCAGGAGAGTTACGAGGGCTGGGGTAAGTGGAACGCGCACTACTGGCGCGACGACTACCGCGGCTTCCTCGAGTTCTTCTTCGCCCACGTCTACTGCGAGCCGCATTCGACCAAGCAGATCGAGGACGCGATCGGCTGGGGGCTCGAGACCGATCCGGACACGCTCGTGGCCGTCACCCTCGGTCCGTGGCTCGGCGGCCGCGACGAGACGCTCGATCTGTGTGACCGCATCGCCTGCCCGGTGCTCGTCGTGCACGGCGAGGACGACGTCGTCCGGCCGCCGGAGATCGGGCGCGCGCTCGCCGAGGCCACCGGCGGCCGCTACGTGCCGCTGCCGGGCTGCGGCCACGGCCCGCAATGCCGCAAGCCCGTGCTTGTGAACGTCCTCTTGCGGGAGTTCGTCGAACGGGCCGGACGCTCGCCCCCGGTGGGTGCCGGACTCGCATCCCAGGCCCAGGAAGGAGAAATCACATGACAACCACCGAGACAAGCCCCACCACCACCACCGCCGGCTACCAGCTCGTGGGATCGCTGCTGGAGGTTTGCAGCTGCGAGACCTTGTGTCCGTGCTGGATCGGGGAGGACCCCGACCAAGGCACCTGCGAGTCCGTCATGGCCTACCACGTGTCGGCGGGCACCATCCGAGGCGTTCAGGTGGACGGCTTGACGCTGGTGAAGGTCTGCCAGATCCCCGGAAACGTGCTCGAGGGGAACTGGCGGGTGGTCGTCTTCGTCGACGACCGCGCGACCGACGAGCAGATGGAAGCCCTTCTCGACGCCTTCACCGGCAAGCTGGGCGGACCGCTGGCCGACCTCGCCGGGCTCGTGAGTCAGGTTGACGAGGTCAGGCGCGCGCCGGTCGAGCACTCGATCGTCGACGGCGCCGGCAAGCTCAAGGTCGGCGACATGGTCGACTGCTCTATGGAGCCCTACCGCGGGCCGGACGGCAGCATCACGACGCTGAACAACTCGCTCTTCTCGACGGTGCCTGGCTCGCCGGCGTACGTCTCGAAGTCCGACCACCAGAAGATCGACATCCCCGAGCACGGATACCAGTGGGAGCTCGAGGGCAAGAACGCGATCCAGTCGGACTGGAAGATCGACTTCGCGGGCTAGTCCACTAATGACCACAGCCGTCCCCGACTCGCTGGCGCGCGCGCCACAAAGCCGCCGGTTTGGCTCGCCCCCCATGCCCGTGCTTGCGGGCATCGCCGCCGCCTGGGTCGCCGCCATCGCGGCCCAGGCGGCCGGCGCGGCGGCACTGGTCCACCACGATGCCCTGCTCGTAGACGGTCCTTCGCCCGCTCTCGCGACGCTCGCCTTCCTGCTCGCCTGGCAGGTGATGATCGCGGCGATGATGCTGCCCTCGAGCCTGCCGCTCGTGGGGCTTTTCGCGAAGGCATCCTCGCGCGCGCCCGCGCGCGCGAGAATGATGGCGGCCTTCCTCGGCGGATACGCACTCGTCTGGAGCGCGTTCGGACTGCTCGCCTTCGGCCTCGACGCCGGCCTCCACGCCGCCGTCGAGGCGAGTCCCTGGCTCCACCGCCACGAGTGGGCGATCGGCGGATCAGTGCTCGCGCTCGCGGGGGCCTTCCAGTTCACGCCCCTGAAGGACGCCTGCCTCGACAAGTGCCGTCACCCCGCCCAGTTCCTCGCCCGCTACTACCGCCGCGGTGCGGGCCGAGCTTTCGAGCTTGGCGCTCGCCACGGGGCCTTTTGCGTCGGCTGCTGCTGGGCGCTGATGCTCGTGCTGTTCGCCGCCGGTATGGCAAGCGTCCTGTGGATGGCCGCGCTGACGGCCCTGATGATCCACGAGAAGACGCGTCCCACGGGAGCGCAGGCGGTGCCGGTGAGCGGCGTGGCGCTGCTCGCGGCGGCGTCGGTAGTGCTTGCATACGGCGCCTCGGCGGCCTGACGGGGCCGCTCAGCGCACGACGAGCGTCCCGTGTTGGGTGCGCCAGTGTCCGCCCGCGGAGCATATATACGTATACGTACCGGGCTCGAGGTCGACAGCGGCGCGCGTCCGTCCGGTGCCGATCGTCCGCGTGCCGCCGACGTCCTTCGAGCCCGGGCCGAAGCGACACTCGTCCCCGGTGTGGATGCGGATGTTGTGACCCTTCCGCTTCCCGTTCGTGAGCTCGAAGACGATCCGTCCGGCTTCCGCGTTGAGCCGCTCCTTGTCGAACTCGATGACGCCCGGCGAGGTGACCACGGACAGTTTCAACACCTGGGGATCGTCGTCCTCCCCGCAGCCGGCCGCGACCAGGGCACTCGCCGCCAGGGCGGCGCCGAGCCCGATCGCTGTCAGTCTGCCGGATCGCACGGGCATCTGGATTGCAGCACAGCCTGTTCGACCGGCGCTCCTGGGAACATATGTTCGATGACCCATCCCGCCTATCTCCCCCGGAAGGCCCGGTGCCTGCGGCGGGACCGACGGCTATCGATCGACGAGATAGCGGCACGCTTGGCGTTGCCGCGGTCGACGGTGTTCTACTGGGTCCGGGATATGCCGCTGGGGCGGGTCCGACGGGCGTCAGAAGGTCAGCGCAAAGGCACCCGCGCGATGAGTCGTCGGTATCGGCTGCTCCGCGAGCCGGCGTATGACGAGGGTCGTGCGAGCTTCGATCTTCTCGCAGTCGACCCGACCTTCCGCGACTTTGTCTGCATGTACATCGGCGAGGGGTCGAAGCGATCTCGCGGGACCGTCGCGATCTGTAACTCGGATCCGTGCGTCGTGCAGCTCGGCGCGGCGTGGATTACGAGGCTCACCCGGAACAAGGTCAGTTACCTGCTCCAGTACCACGCGGATCAGCAGCTCGACGGGCTGGTCGCGTTCTGGGCGGCGCGTCTCGATATCGGTGTTCACGAGGTCAAGGTGCTCAGGAAGTCGAACAGCAACAGCCTGAATGGCCGGGGCTGGCGCTCGCAGTACGGCGTTCTCACGGTTCGGGTGGGCGACACCATGCTGCGCGCACGACTTCAGGCGTGGATGGATCGGGTGCGAGAGGACTGGATAGACTCGCCGGGCGACGGGGCGTAGCGCAGTCTGGTAGCGCACCTGGCCTGGGACCAGGGGGTCATCGGTTCGAATCCGGTCGCCCCGACTTCATGGCGGAGACTCACGCCGGACAGCGCCCGGGCGGGCGCCTCAAGCCGATCCTGCTGGCCGCCCTGATGGCGTTCCTTGCCCTCAACGTTTGGACTGGGAGTCCGCTGCTCGCGCTCTGGATAGGGTCGCGGGTGCAGGGGGAGGAGAGCCAGCCCTCGATGGGGGCATTCGCCGTGGTGATCCTCTGCCTCATCGCATTCAGCTGGGGGCTCTACCAGCTGCTCAAGCTCACCGCGGGCGCCTACCAGGAGGCGACCGGTACACAGCCGACGGTGCGTACACACGCCCCCTGGTTACGCAGCTTGCGAGACGAGCGGCCCGAGCACGTCGGATCGGCGGCGAGGATCTCCGGGGCCGAGAGGATCGTCGTGGTGAGCGTGATCCTCGCCGCGATCATCTTCGAGGTCTGGTTCTTCTTCTTCTCGGGCTCCTCGATCGGCGGCGCAGGCGGCCGCTGATGTGCCGCCGCACTTCCACATCGACTCGATCTGGGGCTTCCTACTGGAGGAGCTGCCAGGTGGCCGCACCCGGCTCGTGGTCAGCGGGTACTCGACGCTTCGGCTGCTGTGGCCTCAGCCGTCGCGAGCTTCATCTTCCTAGAGCCCTCGCACTAACTCGCTGCAAGGCCTTCCAGGGCGGCGACGAGCGCCGCCGCCCCCGAAAGCGAGAACACGCTAAGCGTGCGCGGGTTCGAGCACTTCGGCCATCGCACGGCTCACCATCACGCGGCCGCCGATCACCTCGGTCCGCTCGATGTCGAACGCGCCGAGCTCGTCCTGGACGAACCGCAGTGACAGATCGTCCGACTCCTCGGCTTGTGCCTGGTCGCCGAACACGCTGATCGACAGGAGCTCGCTCCCGCCCGCGTCGAGCGCGTGGTATGCGACGAAGCCGGGGAGCGCGCTGATCCGGTCGGCGAACTTCTCGTCGACGATGTGCATGAGGTCACCGACCGAGCCGCCGCGAAGCATGTAGCGTCGGATGCTGCAGAACTCCCTTGACGCGCCGGCGTGCATGGGCTCGAGCATGTCCTCCGCCGCGCGGCTCACGAGAATCTCGCCGCGCAGCGCCTCGAGCCGCGTGAACCCGAAATCGCGGAGGTTCTCGTCGCTCCAGCGCTGGGCGAGCTCCCGCGATGCCTCAGCCTCCTCGGGCTCACCAAAGACGCTGATCGTCTCGATCTCCCCGTCGCCGCAGTCGAGCGCCTCGTATGAGCAGAAGCCCGGCTGCCGGCTGATCTCCTCCGCAAAGCCCTCGTCCACACGGCGCATGAGCTCGTCCATCGACCCCTCGGACAGGCGGTAGCGCCTGATGCTGGCGAACATTCGCTGCTCCCTTCTTTGTCCGGCACAGCAGTCGTCGCTCAGACCATCGCGCCTCCTTCCTCCCCGTCGCCCGGGGCTTCGAGCAGACGGCGACACGGGCCGGGCCCGCAGGAACGACCTTACTCCTCGGCGCCCGCGCCCGTCGCCGGCCACCCGCGGCCGGGGCGCCACCGCGGAGGCGATAGCGTCTGCGATGTCCTAGCCGGAGATTGGAACGGACACGCCATGAACGTCACCGTCATCGGGAGGGGCAACGTCGGCGGCGGGCTCGCACGCCGCTGGGAGCTCGCCGGGCATGTCGTCACGAGGCTCGGTCGAGAAGGCGGCGATGCATCCGACGCCGACGCGGTCCTCGTGGCCGTGCCCTCGGGCGCGATCGCCGACGCACTCGCGAATGTCACCGGGCTTGACGGCAAGCTCGCGATCGACGCCACAAACGCGTTCGGCGGGCGCGACGAGCGGTACGAGTCGCTCGCGCACCAGGTGAAGTCGATCGTCGGCGGCCCGGTCGCCAAGGCGTTCAACCTCGAGTACGCGGTGCTCTACGACCAGATCGACGAGCAGAGGGTGCGGCCCAGCACGATCTACGTCGCCGAGGACGACGCGCGTGAGGTGACCGAGCAGCTGATACGCGACGCCGGCTACGACCCGATCTCCGCCGGCGGCCTCGAGCAGGCGCGCGTCCTCGAGGACTCCATCGGGATCTTCAGCGCGATCCGTAAGGCCGGGCTGGGCACGTACTTTCACCGCTACGCCAAGCCCGGCGAGCTCTGAGCTCCGTCCGTCGCCAGGCGTGCGGCGAGCCGGCGCCGAAGTCGAGGGCAGCCTTTAGGTAACTCGTGTCGGCAGAACTGCCGATGGCACGGCTCGGCAGCGACCCTACCGTCGGGCTGCCCGACACCGATGGAAGGCTCCCGATGACTGACCAATCCGTGACGATCAGAAGGCGGCCGTGACCGCCGACTGCACCGCCGTGTGGGCATGGTGGTCGCCGCAGCGCGGCTCCGCGCCAAGCCCACGGGCCCCGGTCAAGGGCCTGTGGGTCGCGGGGTACGGGCTAGCGGCGGTGCTGCCGCTGGCCTCGGTGCTGGCCGGTTCGCCGCCCGCCGGGCGCGGGTTCGTGATCGAGCTGGCGTCGGCGTTGGGGCTCGTGGCGCTGTCGCTGCTTGCGCTGCAGCTGGCGCTGCCCGCACGCGTCCCGGCGCTGGCGCGGGCGCTGGGTGCCGACGTCGCGGTCCGCTTCGGCGGTTTGGGCCCGGCCAGTTCGCGTGGCTGAAGCTCGCCGACTCTCCGCACGCGCTCAGCGAGCACCCGTTCTCTTACTCCTCCAGCGCCAGATGCCCGCACCGGCCGGCGTTCACGATCAAGGGCTATGGCGGCTTCACCGCCCGCATTGCTCAGGAGCTGCCGCCGGGCACGCGCGTGCTACTGGACGGGCCGCACGGCTCCTACAGGCCGGGCGCGCACGCCGACCGGTTCGTGCTGATCGCCGGCGGGGTGGGGATCACCCCGATCATCAGCCTGCTGCGTACCGCTGCGGACTGCGGCGACCGCCGGCCCTTCAGGCTCATCTACCGCAGCCGGCGCCAGGAGGACATCATCTTCCGCGAGCAGCTCGATCAGCTCGAGCAGCAGCTTGACCTACGCGTGGTGCACGTGCTCAGCGACCCGCATCCTGGGTGGACCGGCGAGGCCGGTTTCATTGACGACGCCCTGCTCGCGCGCCACCTGCCGCGGGACCCGAGCGGCGCCGAGGTCTTCCTTTGCGGGCCGCCGCCGATGCTCGCCACCGCGCTCGCCGGCCTCCGACGCCTCGGCGTCGCGCCCGAGCACGTCCACACCGAACAGTGCGTGACCGTCTAAGGAGCCCCTGTGAAGCACCACGACGAAACCCGCTGGATGACCGCCGCGATCGAGGTCTGGTGCCTGGTCGCGGCCGTTGCTTTTGCCGCCCTGCAAAGCACCTGACCGCCCCCGCCCCGTGCCCCCGGCCCAGGCACACCCGCAGCCATCCGCGATCCGGCGCCGGCTCGCCGCCCTGCGCCCCGGTCGACCCACCGCGCTCGTCTTCGCGCTGACCCTGGCGCTCGCCCTACTCCACGGCTCGGCGGGTACGGAGCCAGTCGATCGAGCAGAACCGCGCCCTACCTACCGCGAGCCCGAGAAGCCAGGGATCAGTACGCAGACGCTCGAAGCTCTAGGGGCGCCGAGGCGCGCGAATCAAGAGCGGTAGCGCCGCGCTCGCCAGCATGATCGCCGCGATGATCCGCAGCGCGCTCGAGTAGCCGCCGCTCGACTCGCGCAGGACCGCGACGATGAGTGGCCCCAGCACTCCGCCGAAGCCCCAGGCGGTGAGCATGAGTCCGTAGATGGCTCCTCAGAGGGAGAAGCTCGCCGCCGCGCTCCCAGATCTGAGCAGGGCGCTCGACCGGCCTGACGTGACACTCGATGGGATCGCCCAGCTCAAACACTATGGAGAGCAGCTCGAGGTGCTACCCACCGCGCCCGATCTCGACCGAGGGGGCTGGCGGGGTGGCAGACGATCCGGATCTACACGCGCCAGTCGGCGCAGGTGAACGGCCGCGCGCTGCACACCGAGCCCACGCGACGTCTGCGCGAGGCGGGCGCCGCCGGGATCACCACGATCCGCGCCCACTGGGGCTTCTCGAGCGACGAGCCCCCGCAGGGCGACCAGTTCGCCCGGTTAGCGAGCCAAGTACCCACCTACACGACTTACATCGACCGGCCCTCGAAGGTGGCTGCGGTGTGGCCCGTCATCGAAGAGCTGACGGCCGACCACGGGATCGTGACGTCGTTGTTCGTGCCGGCGTACCGTGAGCGCCGGGGCGAGCGGTTGGGCGGGGCCTACGCCTCGCGGACGTGACGCCACGCTACCGGCCGTCTTGATCACCTCCGGTTCCCGGGCCGAGAGGATCGTCGTGGAGAGCGTGAGCCTCGCCGCGATCGTCGTCGAGGTCTGGTGCTTCTTCTTTCTCGGGCTCCTCGTTCGGCGGCGCGGGCAGCCGTTGACATCGTCAAGGACCGATGGCGGGCCTAGGCTTTGCGCCTGTAACCGCCCCGGTAGCTCAGCCGGATAGAGCAGCGGCCTTCTAAGCCGCGGGTCGCAGGTTCGAATCCTGCCCGGGGCACCTCAACCGCAGCAGCGGTGAATCCCGGGCGACCGATCCGACGAGGCGAGGTGTCCATTTCGGCGCCGCCCGTTCGTCTCTTAAGAGAGACATGCAAGGGATACGAATCCTCGAGGAGCGCGATCACATCGCGCAGGCGGCATACGCGGCAATGCGCCGCGTTGAAGCGGAAGCCGCACGGTGCAGGTTGTCGCGCACGCCGCGCGAAATGGTTGGCCGCAGCTCGGATCGCCGGAGGCGGCCTTGATGTCGCTCGGGGTTTGGACTCGGACCGTCGCGCTCGCTCACCGCGAGCAGAGACGCGTCGAGGATCTCGGCCGCGAGGTCGATCTACTTCTCGCTCACCGGCGGGGAGCCGTTCTGCTTCGTCGCCCGCTCGACGCGCTTGGCCTCGCCCGATAGCCAGACGCTTCAGAGTGCACGATCATCACCTGCGAAGGGCTTCCGCGTGCCGTGCCGGGTTCAGCTGCGGACGGCCCGCCGCGGCGATCGCGAGCGCATACCCGGGCGCGTTTGCAACCGCTGTCCGCAAGTGGGCGCTGAGATGTGTTCAGGATCCGATTGAATAGGTCGGCGATGGAATCGGCGAGGGCGGACCAGCGGCGCGAGGCGGGTCTGCGGACGCGGGCGCGGCTTATGGATGCGGCGTTGGAGCTGATCGCCGAGCGCGGTGAGGAGCGCGTGACCCTGCGGGAGCTGACGGATGCCGCAGACGCCCACGTCGGTGCGGTGAGCTATCACTTCGGCTCGCTGGAATCGCTCTGGGACGCAGCGATCGAGGACGCGCTGGAGCGCTACCTCGACGCTCAACAGGAGGCCGTGAGCGCGCTCGGCTCCGAGGCCACGCTCGAGGAGTTGGCGGCTGCATTCGCTCGACCGATGGTGCGCGCGCTGAGCTCGGGAGGTCGCGATCTCGCTGTGATGCGCATCGTCGCGCGCAGCGGTATCGATCCGCCGCGGGGATGGGGCCGGCTTGACCCGAGGTTCGAGCGGATTCGTGCCGACTGCCGGCGGGTGCTGAAGGTGAACGTTCCCGGTGTCAAGGACAAGGAGCTGGACTTCCGCACGCGCGCGGTCGCCGGCATGTTGAACTGGCTGGTCCTCGCACCCGTGGGGGCGGAGCTCAGGGGCAAGTCGGAGAAGCAGCTCGAGCGCCTCCTCGTGCCGCTGTTCGCCGGAGCCTTTCACGGTCTGAGCTGACTCGCGGCTCTGCCACGCGCGACCGTTTCAGGCATCCGCCTGTCGAGTGCCCAGTCTGTCGCTAAACTCGATCGAGCGCTCGATCTAATAGTTAGCGGCACAGGAGGAACGGCAAATGAGAGTGGCTGACCCGGCGCAACCGGATACATCGGCTCGCTGTGACCGGCATGTCCCACGTCGCAACACATGAACCTCTTGAACGACATCCAAGCGGGTCCGGTCCAGAAGCTGCCGGTCGACGAGGAGTGGGTCACCGTGCCGGCCGCGGTCGGCGCTGTCCGCGTGCGGATCATCAAGCCCCAAGCCTCCGAGGAGAACCGGCCGGTCATCACCTCAACGGCCAGAGCACCTAGATGGTGACCCCCTGAGAAAGGACTGTCATGCGCAAGTTGTCTGTCATCGGTCTCGTCGTCGCGGCGATCGCCTCGTCGTCGTCGTCCGCGCTCGCTTCGGGATTCGCCGACCGGATCCCGCTCCCGAACGGAATCGCGCCCGAGGACATCGCCCTCGGCCGCGGGACCACCTTCTACGTGGGCTCGCTCGCCGACGGTCGGGTCTTCGTCGGCGATCTGCGAACGGCTGAGGGTCGCGTGCTCGTCCCGGGCGCGCCGGGTCGAACGGCGGTTGGCCTAGCTGTCGACCGCCGCAACCGCCTCTGGATCACCGGCGGCAACGCGGGGGATGTCCGAGTCGTCGACGCAGACACGGGCCGGGCGCTGGCGAGCTTCGACCTCGTTCCCAGCGGCGGGTTCATCAGCGACGTCGCCGTCACCAACGAGGCGGCCTATCTCACCGACTCGTTCCTGCAGCAGCTCTACGTCGTGCCGCTCGGGCGCGGCGGGGCGCTCCCGGACCAGGC
>Ga0081538_10003938_pt1 | contig 13848 bp, 15 predicted proteins | sample TabmetS5T2R1_FD_71022 | JGI IMG/M metagenome (GOLD analysis project Ga0081538, IMG submission 71022) | Tabebuia heterophylla rhizosphere microbial communities from the University of Puerto Rico - S5T2R1 | ecosystem: Host-associated > Plants > Roots > Rhizosphere ... | reverse complement strand
CCTGGGATGCCCCCCGTTGCGCTGCAGACGGCTGCCCTCGCCGCCACGCTCGACGAGCTCGAGTCCGCCGGCGCGCAGCTCATCGACCGGGTGCCTCGAGAGGGTCTCTTCGGCCTGGAGGTCGCGTTCGTCCATCCCGATTCCGTCCACGGCGTTCTCACGGAGGTGGTTGCGAGTGGCTGACGACTTCGTACGGGTCGAGATCGGGTTCGCGGGCGGACAGATCCTCAGCTGGCTCGTCACCGGGGAGAGCGCGGACGCGCTCGACCGGAACCTCGCTGCCAGCGCCTCGGGCACGCTCACGCTCGACGCGCAGGAGGGGACGGTCACGCTCGTGCTCGACCGCGTGCTCTACGTGAAGCGCTATGCGCGCGAGGCTCGCGTCGGCTTCGCGGGCTAGTCGTTGGCGCTTCGGGTCGGCATCGTCGGCCTTCCCAACTCGGGGAAGACGACGCTCTTCAACGCGCTCACGCGCGTCGGCGCACAGGTCACGGCCTACGCCGATGTCACCCAGAAGCCGAATCTCGGGATGGCCGTGATCGCGGACGACCGCCTGGACCGGCTCGCGCACGTGGTCGGCTCCAAGAAGGTCACGCCGGCGGCGATCCGCATCGTGGACGTTCCCGGGCGGGCCGAGATCCCCGGCGAGCTCCGGCAGGCGGATGCCCTGCTGGCCGTCCTCGACGGCTTCTCCGACGCTGCGGACCCGGCCTCGGACCTCGAGACGCTCCGGCTCGAGCTGATCGTCGCCGACCGCGAGCACGTTGCGCGGAGGCTCGAGCGCGTTCGCAAGGAGGCGAAGTCGGGCGACCGCGCGAAGCGGCAGGAGGTCGAAGCGACGGAGCGGCTTCTCGCCCATCTCGACGGCGGGCATCCGCTCTCGGAGTGGGCGGGCGAGCTCCCGTCCGAGCTCGAGCCGCTCACGACGAAGCCGCTCATCCCACTCGAGAACGGCCCGGGTGGGATCGACGGCGCGCTCGAGATGGAGCTCGCGGAGCTGACGGACGAGGAGGCGGCGGAGTTCAGGTCAGGGCCGTCGGCGCTCCAGGACGTGGTCGTCCGCCTCAAGGAGGCGCTCGGGCTCATCACCTTCTTCACGGTGGGCGACACCGAGGCGCGCTCATGGACCCTGCGATACGGGGAGACGGCGCTCGACGCGGCCGAGTCGATCCACTCCGACATCGCCCGCGGCTTCATCCGCTGCGAGGTCATCCGCTGGGACGACCTCGTCGAGTGCGGCTCGCACGCCGAGGCGGCGCGCCGCGGCCTCCAGCGCCTCGAGGGCAGGGGCTACGTCGTCGAGGACGGAGACGTCCTCAACATCCGCTTCAGCCCGCCGTAGAAGCCGGGCTAGCCGGCTGAGCGCCAGTCCGTCACGCGCGCCGTGCGGACGACCAGGACGACGCTCAGCACGAGCACCCACGCCAGCCAGAGGAAGAGCGGCAGGAAGAAGATCGTGAAGAGGAGGATCGGCGCGACGACGAAGCCGGCCAGCGCGAGCCAGCGCGGCAGGAGCCCGGTGCGGTGAGCGACGATCGAGGTTGCGAGGACGAGGAGCGCGCCGGCCATCGCCGAGCAGGTGAGCAGCATGAAGCCTGCGTTGGCGAGCGCGTTGGCGGTGCTCGGGTCGAACGGAAACTGATCCTCCGCCGCGGAGGCCGCCGGCGTCACGTAGAGGGAGGCGGAGGCGAGGAGGAGCGTCGCGCTCGCCACCCCTGCGCCGAAGCCGACCGCCGTCCAGCGCGCCGGGTCGCCCTCGGCGCGCACGAGCGCGCTCCGGAGCGCTCCCAGCAGCCAGAGGAAGGAGAGGGCCGCGGCGGCGAGCAGGAAGAAGACGAAGAAGGACGCCCCACGGTTCCCCTCGTCCCCGTACCACTCGGCGACCTCTTCGGGCGTGTCGCCCGGCCCGCTCTCGCTGATCCCGAGCGCGGCGAGGAAGAGGACGGCGAAGGCGACGCCGGCAAGCGGCGACCAGCGCTGCCAGCGGTCCCGTTCCACCTTAGGCTCCGGTTGTCACCGGCCGCATGGCAGCAGCGGCATCGAGCTGGTTGGCGTGGTAGAGGACCGACGCCTCCGCGGTGCGCGCAGCGCGAGCGTCGTGGTGGGAACCGACCGCGTGCAGCACGTCGGCGAGCACTTCGGGCTCGAGGTCACCGCCGCGCTCCTCCAGGAGGCGCAGGCCGAGGTGAATATGGCCGAGAAGTCTTCCTTCTGCGGTGGGGAGAAACAGCGGCCCGCGGTCGAGCTCGCGCGTCCGGCCGGCGTCGTGGAGGAGCGCGGCTGCGAGGAGGATGTCCGTCCGCAGGCGCGGGTGGAGCTGGGCCGCCTCGCGGCAGAGGGAGGCAACGCCCACGGTGTGCTCGAGCAGGCCGCCGGCCCAGGCGTGGTGGCCGTCCTGGGTGGCCGGCAGCACCCGCAGGCGGGCCCGGAAGTCAGCATCGGCGGCGAAGCTCGCGACGAGAGCGTTCAGCCCCGGATGCGCGATCTCCGCCGCCAGGAACTCGAAGAAGCCGTCGAGCTCGTCGACGTTCTTCGTCGGCTCTGGGATGAGCTCGGCCGGATCGGCCTCCGCGGGCTCCAGGGAGCGCACTTCGAGCTGGAGGCGGTCGCGAAAGCGTTCCACCCGGCCCAGGACGCGCACCGCGTCCCCTTCCCCGAAGCGCTTGTCGAGCAGCTCCACGTCGTTCCAGACGCGCGCCTCGATTTTGCCGGTGGGGTCGACGAGCTCGAGCGCGAGGTACGGACTGCCGGAGCGGGTGCGGAGCCGCTGCTTGCGGGCCACCGCGTAGAGGCCCTCGACGACTCGATCCTCGGCCAGCTCCGCGATCGCCACCCCGCGATTCTAGGTCCGGGAACGGATGGTAAGCTGGCCCGCAGTGCCCCTGCTCAAGCCGTTTCGCGCCCTTCGCTACGACGAAGAGGCGGCGGGGCCGCTCGACGACCTGGTTGCGCCTCCGTACGACGTCATCACCGCGGAGGCCTGCGAGCAGCTCCTTGCCCGCAGCCCGTGGAACGCCGTGCGGCTTGTCCGACCCGAGGATCCGGAGGAGGCCGCCCGCGCGCTGGCCGACTGGCAGGAGCGCGGCGTGCTCGTGCGCGAGCGGAAGCCTGCGGTCTGGCTCGTCGAGGAGGAGTACACCGGCCCCGATGGGGTGCGGCGGACGCGACGCGGGGTCGCCGCGCGCGTGCGGCTGAAGCCCTACGGGGACGGCGTCGTCCTTCCGCACGAAGGCACGTTCTCCGAGCCCAAGGAGAAACGGCTCCGGCTCCTGCGCGCGACCCGGGTGAAGCCGTCCCCGATCTTCCTGCTCCACCACGGCACGGCTCCGGCGTCCACCGGCGAGCCGGACCTGACCGCCGAGCTCGACGGCGTCCTCACACGCCTTTGGCGCAACACCGATCCTGCCGCGATCGAGGAAGTCCTCGCCGGCGTGGCCGGGCCGCTCCTGATCGCCGACGGCCATCACCGCTACGAGACGGCGCTCCGCTTCCACGAGGAGGACGGGAGCGAGGAGACCGCCTACGTCCTCGCAGTGCTCGTCGCGCTCGACGACGAGGGGCTCGAGATCTTCCCCACGCACCGGTTGACGGCGGGCGCCGTCCCCGAGCTCGACGGCAAGTTTCGGCAGACGCCCTTGGCGGGCCCGGGAGAGGCTGCGACCGCGCTCGCCGGCGTGGCCCGTGACCATCCCGCCTTCGTCCTCCTCCGCCCGGATGGGGCGGCGCTGGTGGAGGGCAGCGACCAGTCCCTCGACACCGCGCTCGTGGACTCGCTGCCGCTCTCCCAGGTCGCCTACACGGCGAGCGCGGCAGAAGCCGAGCGAGCCGTGCGCAGCGGCGAGGCGACCGCCGCCTTCCTCGTTCGCCCGCCCACCGTGGAGCAGGTGGAGTCGTACGCGCGCGCCGGGATGCGGATGCCGCCGAAGAGCACCTACTTCTTCCCCAAGCTGACGAGCGGGCTCCTCCTCTCGCCGTTCGACGAATGACCGGGTTCGACTGGCTCGAGGTCTGCCGCGACGCGGCGGCCGGAGTACGGCGGGTGCTCGACGAGCTGCCGACGCGCGTCGAGCGGGAGCCGCGGGTGGGAGACGGACGGGGCGGGGACGAGACGACGGCCGTCGACGCGGCCGCGGAGGCCGCCGTGGTGGAGCGGCTCGAGGCTGTTCCCGCAGGGTTCACGCTGGTCTCCGAGGAGCTCGGGAAGCGCGTCTTCGGGGACGGCGGCAACGGCCTGACGGTCATCTGCGACCCGATCGACGGGAGCCTGAACGCGAAGCGCGGCATCCCCTTCTTCTCGCTCGCGCTCGCCGTCGCGTCCGGCCCGCGCATGGAGGACGTCGAGCTGGGCTTCGTGCACGATTTCGGGAGCGGCGAGGAGTGGGTCGCCCGCCGCAACGAGGGGGCGTTCCTGGACGGGAGCCCTCTCGACGGCCCGCCTCCCAAGGAGCGGATCGAGATTCTCTCGCTCGAGGCGACCCGCACCGACCTCGTCGCCCAGCGCGTCGAGGGCATGGTCGGGCTCGCCGTTCGCACGCGCGTCATGGGCTCGCTTGCGCTCTCGCTCTGCCACCTCGCCGCCGGCCGAATGGACGCGGTCGTCTCGCTCAAGCCGGCCAGAAGCGTCGACATCGCCGCCGCACAGCTCCTCGTCCGCGAGCGCGGCTTGGCGATCGAGCTCCCGGACGACCCGCCCTTCACCACGGCGCCGCTCGACCTCGTCGCCCGCTCGCGCGTCGTCGCGGCTGCCACGCCGGAGCTCTGCGCCGAGCTCCACGCCCGCCTCGGGCCAAAGTAACAGTCTGTTACTTGGCTTGGATTCGCCGCTCGAGGTTCGCGCGGACGGTCGGCCACTCGTCGTCCGTGATCGCGTAGTAGGCGGAGTCGCGGAGCTGGCCGTCGCGCACGAGCATGTGCTTGCGGAAGATCCCTTCGAACTGCGCCGGGAGCGCTTCCAGGGCGACCCGGGAGCGCTCGTTGAGGGCATCCGTCTTGAACTCGACCCGTATGCAGCCGAGCGTTTCGAAGGCGTGGCGCAGGAGGAGCAGCTTGGCCTCGGCGTTCGCGCCCGTGCCCCACGCGCTGCTTGCGTTCCAGGTCCAGCCGATCTCGAGGCCGCGGTGCTCCGGGCGGAGGGTGAGGTAGCGGGTGCTCCCGATCGCCTTGCCGGTCCGGCGCTCGACGACGGCGAAGGGGATGTCGAGCCCGGCGTCGCGGCGCTCGAGCGCGTCCTCGAGCCACCGATGGAAGCTGGCCCGATCGGCGGCCGCGTGCCAGGGAAGCCAGCGCCAGACCTCCGGGTCCTGAGCAGCCTCCCAGAGGTCGTCCTCGTGCTCCCGGCCGAGCGGCTCCACCACGACGAGCCGGCCCTCCAATCGCACGGAGGCGCCTTCCCATCCGCCCATCAGCCGCGCCTAGAGCTCCTAAGCGTCCAGGATGTAGACGGGCGTGCCGATCTCGACGCGCTCGAAGAGCCACTCGGCCTCGGGGACGAGCATGCGGATACAGCCGTGCGAGGCGGAGTAGCCGATCGACGCGGCGTCGGGGGTGCCGTGGATGCCGACGGCCGGCGCGGTGAGGCCCATCCAGCGTGTGCCCAGCGGGTTGCCGGGGCCAGGCGGGATCGGCTCGGCGCCCTCTGCCCAGTCCGAGTCGGGCGGGCGCCACCAGGGATTCCGCTGCATGTTGGCGATTTCGTAGTTGCCGAGCGGCGTCGGGTATGCAGCCTGGCCGGTCGCGACGCCGAACCTGCGCTTCACCTTCATGCCCTTGGGCCCGCCCGGACGGTAGAGGATCAGCTTGTTCGACGCGCGCTTGATCACGATCGCGAGGCCCACCTCCCGTCCCGTCACACGGGGCTTGACGACCCGGGCCGTGAGGGCGACGGGCAGGCGGTCGTTGGTCTCGAGCGCCGTGAGCAGCGCCGTGCGCGTCGACCAGCGCGAGAGCTTTCGTCCCGCGTGGGCGCGCGTTGCCACAGGGTGAAGCCCGCGGAGGACGATCTCGGCGTTCTCGCGCTTCACGTCGAAGCGTCGTGCGAAGGAGCGCGTCCACCGCTGGAGACGCTTCTCGTTGACGGTGACGACGAGCTCGAGCGAGGCGTTCGCGGGCGCGCGAAGGGCCTCCTCGACGGCCCCGTTCACGTCGGCGCGGGCACCGAGGGTGGTGGGGGCGTAGCTCCAGGCTTCGTTCTCGTAAGTGACGGCGACCGGCCGGAGGGCGTAGTGGTTGACCGCGCGCCGCGCCTCGTCCGCATTCATGCCGCCTACGTCCAGACCCGAGACGGTGACTCCGTCCGCAATGAGTCCGTCCTCGACCGGAACCTCGGGCTGCCCGACTGCCTCCTGGGCTCGGGCCGCGGCCTCGACGCCGATCAGGATCGCGGACGCGAAGGCGAGCACGGTCACCGCGCGCGCCCCGCGGCGCGTCATCGTGTACTTGCGATAGCTCAACGTCTGGCTCCGAGCGACTCCGCGACGCGCAGCAGCTCGTCACGATCGAGGTCGCCGGCGACGGTGACGACCAGCTGATCCGTCAGAGCCCAGATGTGCGGGATTGCAAGAGGCACGATAAGAAGGTTTGCTTCGACGCCGGACAACGCGCCCCTTTTCAGGCGGATCCGCTCCGGGCGGTCGACGAAGCCCTCGCCCGTGGCCAGCGGATCGCTCCAGTCCCCGGTGATCGCGACTCGAGTCGAGAGCACGATCCGGTCGAAACCGCGGCGGTAGAGCAGCGACGCGACGTCGGGCGCCTGTGGGTTCATGGCCTCAGAGCCGGTCGGCCCGCCGCGGCGGGCAACCGTGACGTCGGCGAGCTCGTAGCCGTCGGGAAGCCAGGAGGGGACGAGCGGCGCGTAACCGACCACGCTCTGGACCTCGTCCAGCTCGACACGGTCGAAGCCCTGGTTGCTCGTCGAGACCGCCACCCCGCGGGGCACGTCGACGGTCAGCTCCGTGTGGGGGACGTCGGCATTCAGGTCGACCGTCGGGATGCGGAGCTCGCGCCGGAGCTTCCCGTCCACGGTCCAGCGGGCGTAGAGGGGAATCCCGGTCTCGACGTCGACCTTGACCTCGAGGTGATCGGGGGAGTACCCCTCACCCGCGAGCCGGTCTTGCCGCACAGGCGCTGAGAGCGACCACACCTGTCGCCCGGCGTGCTTCTCGGTCACCACGCGAGGGTCGCCCATGCCGCGCAGAGCCCGCACGACCGAGCCGAGCTCGCGCTGGAAGGCCGAGTCGACGTACGTGTCGGGAGGCCCACTGGCCAGCCCTCGGGCCCGGTGGGCGAACGGCCGGGAGCCGGGACTCGGGTCGTACAGGGAGGAGACACGCCGGCGGGCGTCGTAGGCCTCCTCGATCTCTCCGGTCTTCACGGCGAAGCTGCCGTCTGCGAGCAGGACGAACTCCCCGCGCGCGCGATCGGTCGTGTCGGTGAAGGGATCGCGCTCGATCGAGACGAAGTGACCGGAGAGAGCTCGTGTCTCGGACATGGCCTTCAGCACCTTGGTCTTGACGACGGCAGCGTTGGCTTGCTGGACGATCGTGGCGACATCGGTTCGTTCGGATCGTAGGGCATCGTACGCGACCGCTGCTAGGGCGAGCACAGCCGCGAGCGCGACGGCGCGCACGGTCCAGCGGAACCTGCGCCGCCCGCGCGGTCGCGCCGCCCGCTCGGCTGCGAGCCGCCGGTGCAGCTCGGCGTGGAACTCGGGCCGGTGCTCGGGAGCCCCCAGCTCGCGGAGGGCGGCGCCCAGCTCGTGGTCTCGGACAGTCGTCATCGCGCAGCTCCGAGAGCTGTACGTAGGGACGCCCGCGCGCGGTTCAACCGCGACGCGATCGTCCCCTCGGGAACGCCGAGGACGCGGGAGGCCTGCCGGTAGTCGAAGCCCTGCGCGTCGACGAGCAGGACCGCCGCCCGCTCGTCCGGCGCCAGAGCAGCGAGCGCGCGGGCCAGGTCCTCCCGTCCGGCCGCGACGTCCGCCGGGTCCGGGCTCAAGCTCCGCAGCCCGTCGCTCAGCGGGAGCTCCTCGTCACGGCGCGAGCGGCGCAGCTCGTCGAGGCACGCGTTGTACGCGATTCGGTAGAGCCAGGTGCCGAGCTTGGCGTCGCCGCGGAAGCGCCGAAGCCCCTTGAACGCCTTCACGTATGCCTCCTGGAGGACCGTCGTCCATCAGGTCGCGGTCGCCGAGGAGCCGGAAGGCGAGAGCTCTGAGGCCCGGGTCGTAGTGTCGGATCACGGCAGCGAACGCTTCCTGGTCGCCGCGCCGGGCCCGGTCGATCACCCGCTCGCCGATGTCGACGGCCGGGCCCAGCGCGGTCGCGGTGGTCATCGCCCTACCTCAGACGGTCGCGGAGCCGACTTTCTTCACGGCAGGAGCCGGACGGGGATCCGAACCTCGTGCGGGAAAACGCCGCTCCCGGCCGCGTCGTCGTCGTGGACGACGATCGTGCCCTCCTGCGCGTGGTCCACCTGGAAGGGCACGTTGATGCGGAAGGTGCCGCGGCAACCGCTGCCGCAGGTCGCGGTCGTGAAGGTCTCCGCGAGGACATCGTCGTTCTCGTCGAGGATCTGGACGCTGACGTTCGCTTCGAACACGTTCGCGCTGCCGCGGATGAGGACGGGGCTCTCGACCGGCTGCGTGAGCGCGGGGCTCAAGACGAGGATCGCGGGAAGCAGATCGGCGTAGTCGCGCCGGGTCAGCGGGTGGTCGATGATGATCCCTTCGCCCCCGAGGATGTCGATCGGCTCACCGTCGAGGCTGAAGACGACGCCCTCGACGGTCGGGAACTGCGTGATCGTGTAGACGACCTGCGCGAGGCGCGTCTGCATCGACGCGGTACCGCCGCCGGTCTCGAACTCCGAGGTCAGGTCGACGCGGGCGATGCCGTCGTCGATCGAGAGGCCGAGGAGCTGCGTGCCGTCAGGAATCGCGGTCCACAGGCCGTAGCCCTCCTCGAAGGAGTCGGGCCCCTCCAGCAGCGCTTCGAGGGCGGCGGTTCCGATCCGCGGCGTCTCGGGGCTGGTGCGGTAGGAGACGAAGAGGCCCTCGTCGTTCGCGAACCAGACCTGGTAGGTGACCTGGGAGGCCGGCGCGTCGGTGTCGGTGCCGGTGTCGGTGCCGGTATCGGTGGTCTCGGTCGACGGGGGCGGGACCTCGACACTTGCGCTACCGGTCGACGTCCCGGCGGACGGAACCGGGCCGGCCGACGTGGCGTCGCCGTTCGAGCCGCAGCTCGAAGCGAGGAAGCCGAGCGAGGCGGCGAGGACGACGGCGGGAACGACGAGTAGGGCCTTCATCTGTCTTCCTCCTTGAGAGGTGCGATGGAGGAAGCCTGAAGGGCGCCCGCAACAGGGCGGCCACCGCCGTGTAACGGTTACGTAACAGGGAGACGGAGGGTGAAACGGGCGCCGACGCCCGACTCGCTCGCGACCTCGACGTCTCCGCCGAGCAGGCGTGCGTTCTCGAGCGCGATCGCGAGGCCGAGCCCGGTGCCACGGCCGGTACGAGCCGGGTCGGCCTTATAGAAGCGCTCGAAGAGGTGTGGGAGGTCCTCGCGGGCGATCCCGGGCCCCCGGTCGGCGACCTCGACGAAGGCGCCGACGCCGTCGGCTCCGACGCGCACCGAAACCTCGCGGCCCCCGTGCTCGAGCGCGTTCCCGACGAGGTTGGCGACGATGCGCTCGACGCGGCGAGGGTCGGTCGTGAGGACGACTTCGTCGGTGTCGAGCGCCACGCGGTTCCCCCACCCCCGAGCCCGCAACGCCGCGGCGACGAGCGACCCGAGGTCGATCCGCTCGGGCCGAACCGGCTGGGTGCCGGCGTCGAGGCGCGAGACCTCCATGAGATCCTCGACCAGGTCGCGCAGGCGCTTGACGTCCTCGACGAGGAGCTCGGCCGGCCGCTTCGCCTCGGGCGGCATCCGCTCGATGTGGTCCGCGAGCAGCGAGGCTTCGTTCACGATCGCCGTCAGCGGCGTGCGGAGCTCGTGGGCGACGTCCGCCGTGAAGCGGCGCTCCCGGGCCTGTGCCGCGGAGAGCTCGGTGATCTTCGCTTCGAGCGCGTCCGCCATCTCGTTGAAGGAGGCCGCCCAGGCGCCGAACTCGTCCGAGCTCTCCACCGGGAGCCGGGTGTCGAGAAGGCCTTCCGCCAGCGAGCGTGCCGCGGTGCTCGCCCGCGCGACCGGGGCGAGCGTGCGCCGGGCGAGGAGCATCCCAACGAGGGCGGCGAGGAGGGTGACGACCGCGAGTCCCACGAGCAGGATGTTCCGCAACACGGCCAGGTCGTGCCAGAGCTCCTCCTCCGAGAAGAAGAAGTACGCCTTGTCGCCCCCGGTTCCCGGCACCTGCCCGCCCGTGACGAGATAGGGCGTGTCGGCGACCTCGGTTCGCTCGTAGGCGAGCTGCCCCTCGGCGACGAGCGCTTGGAGATCCTCGGGCACCTGCTCCTCGCCCACGGAGAGACTTGAGGGGAATGCCTGTCCGTCGACGAGGAGGACCGTCTCGAAGCCGCCCCGGCGCGCGTAGGCGTCGAGCAGTCCTTCCGGGCCTTCCGCCGGCAGGACCTCGGAGGCGAGGACGAGATTGAAGCGCGACTGCTCGAGGGCGCGGTCGCGGGATTCGTCCAGGCGCGCGTCGCGGACGATCAGGAAGGAACCGGCCGCCAGCGCCGCCGCGGCGAGGCCCGCAGAGAGCGCGAACGCGAGGACGAGCCTCCGGCGCAGGCGGCCCGGGTGGATGGCGCGTGGGCGTTCGCTCATCGCTCGAAGCGGTAGCCCACGCCGCGAACCGTCGTGATCAGCGCTGGGTGCCTGGGGTCGTCCTCGATCTTGGCGCGAAGGCGCTGGACGGCGACGTCGACGAGCCGCGAGTCGCCGAGGTACTCGTAGTTCCAGACGCGCTCGAGGAGCAGCTCTCGGGTGAACACCTGCCCCGGACGCCCGGCCAGCTCGAGCAGGAGCCTGAACTCGTTGGCCGTCAGGTCGAGCTCCTCCCCCGCCTTCGTGGCGCGGAAGCCCTGGGGATCGATCTCGAGATCGCCCGCGACGATCCGCCGGTCGCCGGCATCCTCGGCCGAGCGGCGGAGCGCGGCTCGCACGCGCGCGACGAGCTCCGGGAGTTCGAAGGGCTTCGTCACGTAGTCGTCGGCGCCGAGCTCGAGGCCGACCACGACGTCGACCGTGTCGCTGCGCGCCGAGAGAATGACGATGGGAACCCGGCTCGTCTTGCGGATCTCGCGGCAGACTTCGTAGCCGTCCAGCTCCGGCAGCATGAGGTCGAGGACGACGAGGTCGAAGGGCGCTTGGCGGAAGCGGTCGAGCGCTTCGCGCCCGTCCCGGGCGACCGTGACCCTGTAGCCCGCGCCTCCGAGCCCCAGCGACGTCGTCTCCCGGATGGAGGCGTCGTCCTCGACGAGCAGGATCCGCTCGTCCATTAACGCCGCAGCCTGGGTTGCACCCAGTTGATGCGTGCGGGCAGGAACCTCGAGGAGACCACCCCGGTTCTCCCGAGCCCGAGGCGGAGGATTCCCGTGCGGTCGGTGCCGGGGGAGTTCCAGTCGAAGACGAAGTTGCCCAGGCTCCAGGCCACGAACCTGTGGCCGCGGCGCTCGCGCGGCTGGAGGACGTGGGGATGGGCGCCGAGCACGACGGACGCGCCGGCTCTCAGCGCGACGCGAGCGAGGAACCGCTGGCGGGCGGTGGGGCTCCAGTCGAGCTCGATGCCCCAGTGGAAGTAGACGACGACCACGTCGGCCCTGGCGGTCGCCTTGCGCACGTCCGCGCGGATGTACTTGGGGAACGCGGGCGTCGCGCCCGAGCGGCCCGGGCCAGCGTCGAACCCGGGTGGGCGCACGTCGGAGAAGCCGAGGAACGCGATCCGCAGGCCGCCGCGCCCGAGGACTGCCGGCCTGCGCGCCTTGCGGAGGTTCACGCCGCCGCCGATTGTGTGGATGCCGAAGCGCCGGGCGTAGGCGAGCGTGTCCGCGAAGGCGATGCGCCCGTAGTCGAGCGAGTGGTTGTTGGCGAGCGAGCCGACGTCGACGCCCGCGAACCCAGCGGCCGTCCGCAGCGACCTGGGCGTGCCGCGGAAAGTGAACTCCTTGCCCGGCCACGGTCGTCCCCGGGTCGAGACGCAGGTCTCCAGGTTGACGACTGCGATGTCGGCGGAGCGGAGCACCGGCGCGACCGATCGCCAGGGCCAGCGCGGCCCGTGCTGCCTGATCGCCGTCGCGACGCCGTCGCCGAGCGTGACGTCGCCTCCGGCTGCGAGCCGGAGCGGGCGGACGCGCAGCGAGCCGGCGCCGGTGCGCTCGCCTTCGGAGGCGACTGCGACGGCGTAGCGGCGGCGTGTCACCGGCACGCGCACGCGGAAGGCGAAGCGTCCATCCGGCTGGGCGACCCGCGCCGCGCGCTTCGCTGCTCCGATCCAGAGCTCCACAGTCGCTCCCGGGCCCGCAGTGCCACGCACCGAGAGCGGCGCGCCGGGCGCCCGCCATGTGGGCAGGGTCGAGCTGACCGTCGGTGCCGTCTGCGCGCCCCCAGGAGGGGTGAGCGCCAGCGCAATCCCCGTGACGATGATGAGGACCCCTGCTCGCACCGGCACAATCTTGCACAGTGCCGCTGCTAGCCTAGGTTCATGGCCTCGCGGAACGAGATTCTGGCTGCGCTCGAGGGCGTCTTCGACCCGGAGCTCGGACGCTCCGTCGTCGAGCTGGACATGGTGCGCGACGTCACCGTCGAGGGCGGCCGCGTCGGGGTCGTCATCGCGCTGACCGTGCCCGGGTGCCCGCTGCGCGCGAGCTTTCAGGAGCAGGTCGAGAACGCGTTGCGGCCTCTCGAGGGCATCGAGGAGGTCGAGCTCGGCTTCGACGTGATGTCGCCGGAGGAGAAGGCGGCGTTGACGACCCGCCTCCGTGGCGGGGTCACGGAGCGGACGCCCGGGATCTCGGTCGACTCGAGCACGCGCGTCCTCGCTGTCGCGAGCGGGAAGGGCGGCGTGGGCAAGTCGTCGCTCGCCGCGAACCTCGCGGCGGCGTTCTCGCGGCTGGGGCATCGCGCGGGCGTGCTCGACGCCGACGTCTACGGCTACTCGATCCCGCACATGCTGGGCATCCACCAGCGCCCTGTCGCGGTCGACGGCGGTGAGCGCGCGATGATCGTCCCGCCCGTGCGCGACGACCTCAAGGTGATGTCGATCGGCTTCTTCCTGGACGAGAACACACCCGTCATGTGGCGCGGGCCGATGCTCCACCGGGCCCTCGAGCAGTTCCTCTCCGACGTGCACTGGGGCGAGCTGGACACGCTCGTCGTCGACATGCCGCCGGGGACCGGCGACGTGGCCATCTCCCTCGGCCAGCTGCTGCCGCGGGCCGAGGCGGTCGTCGTCACGACGCCGCACCGCGCGGCGCAGCAGGTGGCCGTCCGCGCGGCGCAGATGGCCCGGAAGACGAACATGCGCCTGCTCGGGGTCGTCGAGAACATGGCGTACCTGACCCGCGAGGACGGCTCGCGCGAGGAGCTCTTCGGCTCGGGCGGGGGCGACGCCCTGGCGGCGGAGGTCGAGGCGCCGCTCCTCGGCCGTATTCCCTTCGAGCCCCGCCTGGGCGTGCTTGCCGACGAAGGTGAGCCGATCGTCTGGGCCGATCCCGAGGCCGAGGCCTCGCAGGCGATCGTGGCGCTCGCCGAGGCGATCGCGGCCACCCGGCGCGAACAGGGCGTCGGCATCGTCAAGCCCCTGCCCCTGGTCGCGACCTAGCGTCGAAAACGCGTCAGCGGTCTAGGTGGGCCTCACCGATCGGCTAGTTGTGTCGTCCGTCGCGAGCGTGATATCACCGACCGTCACAAAGCTCGCCAG
>Ga0081538_10003937_pt1 | contig 13849 bp, 13 predicted proteins | sample TabmetS5T2R1_FD_71022 | JGI IMG/M metagenome (GOLD analysis project Ga0081538, IMG submission 71022) | Tabebuia heterophylla rhizosphere microbial communities from the University of Puerto Rico - S5T2R1 | ecosystem: Host-associated > Plants > Roots > Rhizosphere ... | reverse complement strand
AAAAAAGGAAGCGCTGCCGGCGCGCGTAAAGTCGTCCTGGTTACCGCTCATTTGGACTCCATCAATCTAAAGGGCGGACCAACAGCCAACGCGCCTGGCGCCGACGACAACGGCAGCGGAAGCGCCGGTTTGCTGGAGATGGCGCGCGTCTTGCGGGACCATCGAAGCAAGCATGACTTGCGCTTCATTCTCTTTGGTGGTGAAGAGGAAGGTCTATTCGGTAGCAAACACTATGTTGCCAAACTCTCGGCCTCCGAGCGCGCAAGAATTCAAGCCGTCGTCAACATGGACATGATTGCGTCTTTGAATACCTCGACTCGGAGCGTGCTACTCGAAGGCGCGACCCTGTCGCAAAAGGTGATCGACGGTCTGAAGGAGGCTGCAGCAACCTACACGACGCTTACCATCGAAACATCCCTCAATCCCTTCGCCAGCGATCATGTTCCTTTCATCAACGCGGGAATTCCAGCTGTGCTCACCATCGAGGGCTCGGATAACACCAACAACCGCGTCCACTCGAGCAACGACACGATCGATCATCTCAAGGCCGATCTGGCTGTTGAGATCCTGCGCATGAATGTCGCCTTTGTCGCAAGCGAGGCGGGTCAAATGTCATGAGTTAGCGTATCGCCATCTCCTTCATTTGTGGAACTCTTTTGTCCCCGCGTAAGCCCGCGGATTGACCAGGGCATGCTCCTCCTGCATGAGCCAGGCGATCTCGGCCGCCGCCGGTACGCTGGCGGCTTCCATGGAAGCATGAGCGGCCATCTTGCAATATTTCAATGTCGTCTTGTCGAATTTCCCGATTTCCTCACCCCACTCCCAGGCCGCTTCCTGCAACTGCTCGTGCGGCACCACCCGATTGATGAGTCCGGCCTCCATCGATTTCTTCGCGTCCCAGTTTTTACCGGTGAGAATCAGCTCGAAGGCAAGTTTAGTCGGAATGAGGGTTTTGAACATCGTCGCGATGATGGGATAGGGCAAAAAGCCGCGCATGATTTCCGGCAAGCCGAACTGCGCTCTATCCGACGCGATCGCCAGATCATGTGGCAACAAGAGCGTGATCCCTCCGCCCAGACAGTAACCATTGACCACAGCAATGGTGACTTTAGGGCAAGTTCGAATAACCTCCGCCACATGATAGGCGCGGGGCTCAGCCCGGCGGTCCGTGCCGCGATTTTTACCACCTTCGGTGGGAAACTCCGACAAATCTCGGCCCGCACAATAAGCGACGTCTCCGGCGCCTGTGGTCAGCACTACCCCGATAGAGTCGTCGTTTCGCAGCTCTTCAAAAGCGCCCAACATCTCGCGAATCGCATCCCGGTTCAAAGCGTTTCTTTTTTCCGGCCGGTTGATGATGATTTTCGCGACAGCGCCACGCCTTTCGACAAGAATGTATTTTTTTTCTGCGGCCATGATCGTCCTTTCTTCTTGGTTCGAGTGCTCCTAGCGAATAGCGTCGCGATTTTACCGAAGTCGATCCAGATAGGATCTGGTCGTCAATGCAAGGTCGGGGGGTCTTTTTAATTTTGGACTTCGATTCGAGATCGATCGAAAATGATCAAACTCTCTCCGCCCCCAAGTGCTTGGCGAGAAAATCGCCGATAAGCGGGCGGTAGCGAAACGGCATGTTGTTGCAAACGTGATTGCCGCCTTCAAGTAAGACCCATTCCTTCGGTCCTGAGGCTTCATCGTAGGTCCGTTTCGCCTGCTCGACCGGCACGAAGTCTTTGGTACCGTGGACGACCAGCAGCGGGCAACGGATTTTTGACGCCAGCCCCTCAAGGGTACACTGCTGGTGCAACTCAACCAACTTTTGTTTGTCGTAGACCTTCCAGATGTGAGATATCCGCGCGAACTCGAAGGGGTCATCGAGGCGGTTCAGCACTCGGGTGCGATCGTACATACCTCCGGCGAAGGTGCAGGCTTTAATCCTATCGTCGCACGCAGCCGAGCGCGGCCCCAGATAACCTCCCAGGCTAGGCCCAAAAACGCCGAGCCGATTGGCGTCGACCTGCGCTAATTTCTCGAGATAGTCGATCACGGCGGATGTGGCGCGCTCGAAATCAACGATCATGCCGCCTTGAAACCAGGTCTCTCCCTGTCCCGGGCCGTCAAATGTGAAAGTCCCCATCCCGCGGCGCAGAAAGCCGTCCTCCATCGTGCGCGCTTCCTCCTTGGTCGATTCAAGCCCGGAGATGATCACCACCACCGGCGGTTTCTTGCTTGCCGGCGGTACACGCAGATACGCTGCCATGCGAAAATGGCGAAACGGCACTTCGTGGCGCTCCGCCGCTGGATCGAGATAAGGCGCCGCCTTCGCATAGCACTCGACTCTTTTTTGATGTGCCGGCACATATTGATCTAGATCCTGAGGAGAATTGTTGCAGCCAAAGTGATAAGCCATGGCGGCGAGAAGATACGCCTCGGTGGCACTGTTCCGATTGCCCTTTGTTTCGTTCTCGCGCGCGAACTCTTCGTGCCCCGCAGCCGTTACGCACCATTCGCGGCACCAATCGTCCCAGACGCGAATCCGGGCGCTCGTTGTAATCAGGTCGTTGTAATCGACCCCCTGAACGATCATCCGCGGCGCCCATGTTTTCAAAACATGATCGACCGTGGGATCAGGATGCTGCGTTAGCATACTATTACCTCCTATTTCGGCTTAGCTTCGAGGGATTTTATTCTGTTTTCATAGGACGGGTCCAAACTTTTGTCTTTCGCCGACATATCTTCGGATCCTCCTATGTTGCGTCCACTAGTCGATGCTATTCCACAGTCGGTGGAAAGGAGTCGGCTCAACACGAACCAAACCGACGAAAGGATGATTTAGGGCCCAGATCAAGAACAGGACGAATCCAATTGTCGCTGACAGCGCTGCAATCATGAGCGCTTGAGCAGAGCTGTTTTGCGTGCCGAAGAAAAAGCTGAAGCCAATCGTGATGATCCCGGTGACTAGTAACACCCCCCACATGAGCCCCGGCACCGCAGCTCGATTGCTCAACAGCCGAAGTCGGCGATAATCTCCCAATTGGTCCAACTGATCGAGCGATTTCGCATACCAGAGTCTCTCGTGTTCATTTCTCGCTTCAACCTGTTGATAGACTCGCCAGAGCTGATTTACAGCGGCCCAAGCGTCCGGACTTGTCTCCCCATTGACCATCGCCGGCCATTCTTTCTCCACGACGATTCGGCTATAGGCGCGAATTTGATTTTGCAGTCGAGTCCGAACTTCTTCCGGAAACACCTGGGCATTACGGTAAAGGTCTCCAAGTTGATTCGCCTCCTGTTCAACTTGGTTTTGAACTTGCGTGTGTTGTTGCCAAACGACGATTGCAATGAAGGCCAGGAGCACCGCATACACTACGCCAACCACGCCATAAATGTAGCCCGCAACTTGATTGTGGCTCTCCAGTGTGGACAGCGTCACCGATCGGCGGACCAGGAGCATGCCCCCGATGGCCAGACCCACAGTCGCCCCAACAAAAACAAAACCCCAGATCAAAGCAGACACTAGAATCGAACTTCCCTCGAACGGTAGTATGTGTAGCCGGCCATGGTTCTATCCCCGCTCTCGCCGTGTTCGTGATACGTGTTCGTCACATCTCACGACAAACAGGTCAGTTTTCTCGTTTTCATTTTTCAAGCTTTCGTGCCTCTCCAAAACGATCACGAGTCACGAGCACGAATCACGATGTTAATCACCGCAGCCTTGGATCTTGGTCGGCCCGCCTGCTGCTTTCAATGCCTCCTCGCCAAGTTTGACGTCCACAACCTGGTCATAACTCGGTTTCTTGTCCGCCTGGATGTCACCATTCTCGATTGCATTATCGACCGACCACTCGGTCCGCTCCTTGGAAAATCCCGTGTTGACGCTCCAGACACAGTTCTTGACGAGATAGTCGTAAGCGAAATTAACCGCCTCGGGCGACTTCTTGGTGGCCTCAACCATGATCGGAATGACTTTCTCCTTTTGAGTGTAGATAGCTCGATTAGCCTCGATGAGCGAAGTGACAACATCGCGCACCATAGCCCGATCCTTGGAGATCATGCCATCTGCGGCACCATAGGCGTTGAAAAAATATTTCGGCAGCAGTTGGGAGAGATCTACTAGGATGCGCACCCCAGGCTTTTGCTTCTGAGCCAGGTAAACATCTTCGGGATGAAGCGCCACTCCGTTGATCTGACCCGAGACAAGACCTGGTAGTCTTCCGGCAGTGGCCTGCGAGACAAACTGGACATCGTCCACCTTGAGTCCAGCCGTTTTCAGCACCTCGCGCCCCATCACCCAGTTAAACCCGCCCACGCCGCCCCCCGTCGCGCTTAGCCGCTTTCCCTTCAGGTCCGCCGCCGTCTTGATATCCTCCGTAACCACGTAGGCGTGCGGCAAACGCGGCGCCATTCCCCAGATCTGCTTGGCCTTGAGGCCCTGCGCTATGGCGGTAGCATTCATGGTGGCCAGTGCTTGGCCCTGAGCCACTGCAGCTAGGTTGGCGGCCGAGAGACCGCCTTCGAACTCAACGATCTCGGCGTCGATGCAGTGGTTGGCAAAGATTCCCAGCGCGCGGGCGACAAAGGGAGGCGTGTGAACCACATTGGGCGGCGAGACCGGAGCTCCCAGCTTAATCTTGCGCATTTCTTTGCAGGCCGGTTTCGATTGAGCAGCAACCGAACCCGCGATGGAGACCACAGCGAAGATCGCCAGCAATGCGGGTAGTGCCACTCGCACTAGAAGAAAATGACTTCGACGCATCTTTCGATAAGTCATATTCCACCTCCTTTGTGTTATCACTCCTGTTCCGGCTGGTGCATCCACGGGGCCACTCGCCGCTCAACGAAGCGCAGCAACCCGGTCAACGTAATCCCCAAAACGCCTAAGGTCACAACCGGGACAAACATTGCGTCGGTGCGGTAAATGCTGGCGTAGCGCGCGATCAAGTAGCCTATGCCCGTGATGGCCGTATAGAGATCCGCAAGCACCATGCCGATCAGCCCGCGCCCGATGGCGAGCCTGAGACCTGCTACAATGAATGGTACGGCCGCCGGCAAGACAATGTGCATCCAGAGGTTTCGTTCGTTGCAGCGGAAGGCGCGGCCTACTTCAATCAGATTCTTATCTACGTTTTTTACGCCTTGATAGGTATTGATCACAATCGGGAAGAAAGTGAAAAGAAAAACCACTGCCGTCTTAGCGGTTGTCTCAAAGCCAAACCAGAGTACCAAAACCGGGACCAGAGCTACGGAAGGAATGGAATAAAGCGCCGTGATGTAGGTGTCGAGGGCTATGTCGATTGCCCAAAAGCGCGCCATAACGAGCCCTAAGGCGATGCCGAAGACCGCCGCCAGACCCAAACCGGCGAAGAGCACAATGAGACTCTGGGAAAGATACTTCCACAGCTCGCCGCTCGCGATCATCTTGACGGCGGCATCAGCTACTGCAGTCGGATAGGTAAACAGGACCGGATTGATCTGCCGTCCCACATACTCCCAAGCACCCAGCACCACAACCAGAGAGATGATTCGAATGGCGATCTGAACGGTTGTCCACCGGCGCTGGACTGCGCGCGCCCGCTCGCGAGCCGCCCGCTGCTCTGCCGCAAGTTCACTATCTAGCGTCAGGCTCGGCCCGATCACGCTCCTATCCTCAGCTTTACTCATCGGACTTTTCCAACTCTTACACGACCACCGACGGGCGCAGTTCCTCCCAAATATGATTTCGCATCTCGGTATAACGCGGCTCTGCCCTGACGGCGGCCGGATCGCGCGGGCGCGCGAAGTTAACATTTAAGATTTCTTTGACGCGGCCCGGCCGCGTCGCCATGACCGCGACGCGGTCACCCAGGACCAGCGCCTCATCGATGGAATGGGTGATGAAAACCATGGTTTTACGCTCGCGTTCGTGGAGACGAAGCAGTTCCTCCTGAAGCACTTCTCGCGTCTGGGCATCTACTGACGCAAACGGCTCATCCATCAGCAGGATCTCAGGATGAATGGCGAGCGCTCGCGCCAGCCCAACGCGCTGCTGCATCCCGCCGCTCAGCTGATAAGGATACTGGTTTTCGAAACCGGCTAGTCCAACGAGGCGTATGTAGTGATCCACTCTATCGGCAAGTTGTTGGCGGGAAAAGCCGGCGATCTTGAGTCCAAAGGCGACGTTATCCACGACCGTCTTCCAAGGCAATAAACCGAAATGTTGAAAGACGATTGCAACGCCCGGACGGGGAGAACTGACGATCTGACCGTCGATCAAGACTTGGCCGGAGCTTGGCGCGAGCAGCCCGCCGATGCAGCGGAGAAGCGTTGTCTTGCCGCAGCCGGACGGGCCCACGATACAGAGAACCTCATTGCTTCTTACGTTCAACTCAACGTTGCGAAAGGCAACGACTGTTCCTTCGAGGAAAAGCTTGCTGGCGTGATCAACGACGATCTTAGTGCCATCAGCCATAGGAAGGCGTTACTGTGGGTCTAGTATGCCACTCAATAAGCCCAACGCGGCGAACCCTAGCAAGGCATCCGCAACCTGTCAAGCTGAGGTGTCATTCCGTTACCACCCTTGGAAGAGACATGCGGATGAGGGTTATGGTTTCAGTTCAAGATCGTTCAACGTTCGGTTGAGCTGCTGCTTCTGACCTGCAAGAAACTCAAGAACAACCTGTCTCCGTCGGAGGTCCACAAACGCAAGCGCCTAATTGAAAGTGCCGACTGGATCAACGGCAACAGAACCGGGTACCGTTTACTTCGACCCGGACACCGATCGGGCGCGTCGGCGCCGCTATTTCTCCGGCCCTTAGTGCTCAATCGCAATGAAGCGGCACGGTGAGGCGCCACCTTTCTTGATCAGCAGGGGTAAGATGATCATCTTCACTCGATGGGTCGTGATCTGATCGCAGTCAACTAAACACTTGCAACCCGCCATGACTTTCTTGATCAGCGCGCCGTAGCTGCTCGGATGGGGGCTGCCATGCCGGTGAGCGCCCAAATCCAGCACTCGTTCGCGCGCTTCCGCTGAGGGCCAAGGTTTGGGTAGGGGAGCCAAAGGAGTGTCGCCGCGAAACCAGTTGTTGCCCTGCACCCTGGGAGGATTGACCAGTCCGCAATCGGTCATAAAAACGGAGCTGCCCATCTCATCCATCTTCTCTGCCAGTAGAAGAGCCGCGTCGTAATGGATGCTTGGAGTTCTCTTGTAGTAATCGATTCCGAGTTCGTAAGCCTTTTCCCGTGTGCCCCAGCCAGTCCTCAGCAATACCTCATCGCCTTTTCGATAATCGGCGCGCTTTATTGCAGTCTCCATTTCGGGGGACGCTATCTCGTGACCTTCGTCGGCTCTGATATCCAGAATAACTGTGTCTCTCAAGATGAGCCTTTCAAGCGGTATTTCGTCCAGTGTCCACGAAAACTTTGGATTGGGTTGTAACGGCGTCATGTCAAAAGGACTACGCTGATGCGGGACCATGAACGGGCTGCCGGTCTCTCCGTCGAGCTTCATTCTGGTCATCCGCAGATCATGCCGGTCATAGAACATGTATTCGAGAAACCTGACCGAGGAGTTCGTGAAAGGTAGAATTTCTCCGTATCCCGCTCCCTCCCAGATGGGCATGGTTAAATCGATGAGCCTCATGGCTCATCCTCCACCGCCACGACCCTGCACGTCGAGGCTACGCCTCTGACAATCTGCAATGGGGCGACAATGATTCTGACCTTCGGGTTTTTTATCTGCTCGCAGTGGATCAGCTTCCGCACCGTCATGATCCCGAATCGGGCTAGTTCTCTCTCTACGGCAAAATCCTTTTTGGTCTTGTCGGCATTGTAAAGGTGTAAATACATCCGGGCCTCGCCGGACTCGACTGGTGGCGGTGGAATCATGGAGCACCATTCGGGAATAAGATAATGGCCCGGCCAACCCAATAACGCTGTATCTACCAAGAGCAAATCACTTTCGTTCTGCCTCATCCTTTCACCTAGGTATTTGGCCGCTTCCAGGGAAAAATGCGGGCTTTGAAGCACATAAGCACCTCCCCCGAGCTCGTGATAAGGTCGGTCGCCCCAACCGGTCCAGATCAGCACTGCGTCTCCTTTCGCCCATCGTGAGAAATCGAGCGCCTTCTCCACATCCGCCTGGCTTATTTCTTCCTGGTTCCTTTTTTTGATAGCGGCGACCGTAGTTCCTCTTAGAAACAATTTTTCGACTGGTACCTCATCCAGCCGTGTTGTTTTGCGGAAGTCCAAAAACACCGAAGGCAACATCAAACAGGTCCCGGTCTCGCTTCCCACTACAATTCCTTTTTCCTGGTGATTTTTGGGTCCCAGGAAAAACTTCACAGAAGTCGGTAATACTTCGTCAGGCATCCACTGATGATTCAATGGCATGGTAAGCTCGATAAATTTCATACCCGGTCTACCTTTCGCCACGTCAACAGCAAAACCCAATCTTCAAGATGGGATCTTTATCCATACGTGTCCGTAACCTAGCGTGATACTTTCCGCGCTGTCAAATAGTCATGGAGCGACAACCGAAAAACAGATTTGCCGACTTTCGGCTGCTACGACGCGACTTGCATGAGAACTTAGAATTGTGCCTCAGTTCTTCTCTTGATCTTTTGAGTGTGCCGGCGCTTAATAGCAGCGAATGATTTCAGGGTCGTGGCACAATCTCAGGAGGAATTCCTATGAAGCTTAAGCAGAGACTGGGTTTATTTGAGGCCGTCGCATTTTTACTAATAGCGGGCACTGCTTCACATGCATTGGGCCAGGCTCGAGAGCCGATCCTTTCACTCGCCAAGAAGGAAAAGCCGGCTTTGCTTGAAACATTGAAAGCCCTGGTATCCATCGAATCCGGCAGCCGTGACGACGAAGGTCTCGCGAAACTTGCCGGCGTCATTGCTGGGCGGCTAAAGGAGTTGGGTGGCCAGGTCGAGCTGGTCGAACCGAGCGACGTCTACAAGATGGAAGACACGCCCGAGAAAATCGGCAAGATGGTGCGGGCAAGCTTCACGGGAACTGGCACGAAAAAGATCCTACTCCTCGCCCACATGGACACCGTCTACCCGCGCGGCATGCTTGTGCAGCAGCCTTTCCGCATAGAAGGCGATCGCGCCTACGGCCTCGGAATCGCCGATGACAAGCAAGGAATCGCGGTCATCATTCACACCCTGGCAATTCTCAAAGCGATGGATTTTCGAGAGTTCGGCGCACTCACCGTGCTCATCAACGCCGACGAAGAGTTGAGCTCGCCAGGTTCGCGCAGCCTCCTGACAAAGCTCGGCGCCGAGCACGACGCAACTTTCTCGGTCGAATCCTCGCGTGTCGAATCCGACAAATTGTCCCTGGCAACGAGTGGGATCGCCTCGATCACGCTTACCGTGAAAGGCCGGGCATCGCACTCGGGCAACGCGCCTGAGAAAGGCATCAATGCTCTCTACGAACTCGCGCACCAAGTCCTGCAAACGCGCGATCTTTCCAATCCGGCGGTGGGTCTCAAGATGAACTGGACGCTGGCGAACGCCGGCACCACGCGCAACATGATTCCACCGGGCGCGCAGGCAACAGCCGACGTGCGGGTGCTGCGCGTGGCCGACTACGACGCGATTGAGAAGGCAGTACGGGAGCGAATAAAAACCCAGCTATTGCCTGAGGCAAAAGTCGAGATGAACTTTGAGCGCCGCCGTCCACCGTTGGAGGCGACAACCGCGTCACGGGAGCTTGCGAAGCACGCACAGCAGATTTACCGCGAGCTCGGTAAGGAGCTCGTCATTGACGAGATGCCGGAAGGCGGCGGCACAGACGCTGCTTTCGCCGCGCTCAACACCAAGGCGCCGGTGATCGAGCGGTTCGGGCTCCAGGGTTTCGGCGCCCATTCCGCTGATGCGGAATACGTCCTGCTCGATTCCATCGAGCCGCGCCTGTATCTGCTCGCTCGAATGATCATGGATGTTTCGCAGGGAAAGAATCGCTAGACGGTGTGGCCTCTGGTTTGCCCAACGCACGCTACAGACGGAACGCCGAGAGCGCGTTATCTTTACTACTAAGGAGTTCATTGGTTAGTAGACATACAGAGCTAAGGGGCGAGTCGTGGAGAGCGCGGGTACCCAACCTAAAGCAGGCGTTCAGGCCCGGACCGCTGGAATGACCACTACTGGAGTGGATCGGGTGGTGGTCGACAAGCCACAGACCTATTGCCCGCGCTTGGAACGGCTCGTCCCTTGGCTTTGAAGAACGAAAATTGTCTAGATACTTATGAACTCCTTAATAATTCAGTTATTGTTTCGAGCCATCCGTATGCCATGATTAGATATGGCCCTTGCTCGTTTATTTCAAAGGAATCTTTTGGTCGAGGGAGGATATCATGGCAACGAATATTCCCGTAGCAGTGATCGAGAAGCAGGACTGGTTAGAGCCGATTGCGGATCGGTTACAGCCAACGGTTGCGGCGGCGCTTAGCGTTGACGGTCCTATAGGGCCCAAGGCCGCCAATATTTTGCATGGAACGTGGTTGGGACATCCGTTACACGTGGTATTAACAGATGTGCCGCTCGGTTCTTGGACTGCAGCTGCCGTTCTCGACGTGCTTGAGGAGAAGACTGGCAGCAGAGCCATCGGCCGAGGAGCGGACGCCGCGATCGCGGTGGGTCTGGTCGGAGCCGCGGCGGCAGCGCTTACTGGATTAACCGACTGGTCCAAGATTGGTGGGGGCCGGCCGCGCCGTATCGGTCTCGCGCACGGACTGGTCAATGCTACCGCCACGGTTTGCTACATCACATCGCTATGCCTGAGACGCGCTCACTCACGTCGCGCCGGACGGAGATTTGCTTGGCTTGGTTTGATCATTTCGAGCGTCGCAGCCTATCTGGGCGGACATTTGGTATACAAGGAAAAAATCGGTGTTGACCATACGGCCAACTATTCACCGCCAGAGGATTTTGTCGCGGTGTTGGCAGAGGCTGAGTTGCGTGAGAACGAGTTGCGGCGCGTTGATGCAAGCGGCATGCCTGTCCTGCTGGTGCGTAGGGGCAATCGCGTTTACGCCATCGCCGAAACATGTGCCCACCTGGGCGGACCGCTTTCAGAAGGCAAGTTGGAAGACGTTGCGGTTAGATGTCCCTGGCATGGGTCGCGCTTTTCACTGGAAGATGGACGCGTCCTCGAAGGTCCATCGGTGCACGCGCAGCCTGTGTTGGAGGTCCGGGTACGCGATGGTCAAATCGAAGTGCGCAGATCGGAGCGCTAATGCTCTCGCTCAGCGTACGCTTACAATTCATTTAGTGGCGTGAGTCTCCGCAGCACGTTTGCCAATTCCAGGAGTGAAATCGGCTTCACCATATACTCCGCTACACCCGCGTTAAATGCCTTATCCTTCCATTCTCCGACTGCCGTGGCCGTAAGCAGAACAATCGGAATATCAGAGGTAGTGGGGTCTTGTTTAAGTATCGCCGCTGCGTCCACCCCAGTCATATCGGGAAGGTTTAAGTCTGTTATTATGAGATCTGGAACCTCAGCTAAAGCCTTGCTTATTCCCTGGGCTGAAGTTCTAGCCCATGATGTCTCATATCCCAGGCTATGCAGATAGACGGATAAAAGATCGGCTAAGCCGGAGTTGTCTTCGACTAACAATATTTTTTGCGCCATTAACGCCTTGATTCGAGCAATACGTTTGCCATAGATACCAGCAGAAATTTGAGAGCTCTTGGGACAACGGCTCCTCTTCAAGGCGTGGTTTGCGGCGTCCAGCGTGACATAGCGCCAGATCTTAATTAGACAGAGGTGATCCCTTAACCGCCGCGAACTTAAGTATGATAGAGGACAGATGCGCGAGGACTAAATAGTTACTTTAGGGGTTTTACTGGGTGTCACCGCTTCACAGGCGCTTTCAAGTTGGGCGATATCCTCTTTGCATCCCGCTTCAACGTTATGCCGCTTGTGCTCATCGTAGATCAGGTAAAGAACTCCACTTAAGAAAGTTACAACAGACCAGGTAATTCCACAGCCGGGCGAACTAAACGCAGAATAAAGGGCGGCCCGTGTGTAGCTTGCTAACTGATAAAGGCTTTTCAGTAGCATAGAGCAATGGTAACTGTGGGCGGGTGTACCGATCTTCGATTATGCTCACACTGACGGCGCGCATCATCGGGTTTCGAGTCGAGAAGTTGATGCTTCATGACCGCTACCGGTGCCAGCAAGAGAGGCTTCAGTTTCAAAGCGAAGTACCGTAATACCTGCTTTAATTAGTTCGTCGGTGTCAAATCCCGGGCACTTTTGGAGGGCAATCGTGTTTTCTGCAAAATTGCCGCGACTTACGCTGTTCACTAGTGCTTGGACCTGCTCGGGTAACGGCTGTTCGTTGTGTTCCGCAAAGAAACTTTTTCTCGATTTTGAGCTGGCATGTTTTTTCCTATAGCTGACGACAAAAAGCATGCTGATAACCTCCTAATGATTACGGTAGAGCCCAAGGCTCATGATTTTCTGCGTGCGGAGATTTCTGAGCAAGGGCAGTGCCACAGTGAAAAACTATGACAAACTAGGAAAACGAGACTTGATCGATGACAACAATTCTCCCCAAAAAACCGGAGTGGTTTTGTTTCGTTCACCGTGATGTTCAACCGGAGAAACGGGATCGATTGCTCCGGAACGAAAGATTGGAAGCGGTCTTTCTCGTCTCCGTGAAAGGAGGGACGGCGATTGCGGGTAGCCTGAGTTGTTCTAGTTATTTTGCTCGCCGATTCGATTGCGCTAACGGAAGAGTCGGTTCAAGTTGTTCAAGGAGGTTAGGGAGCCTTTTGGATACGCGTCACGGATAGACGTGCCAGGCATCTTGCGGTAAGACGATTGTGGCGGGATCTCCTACGGCAAAAACGGGAGCACCGGGTTGTTTGACGCGCAGCGCCGCGCCTCCCACTTCAACTTCAAATAGAGTCGCATCACCTACATAGTTTATGCCAACGACCTTGCCTTTAACGGCAGGATGATTCTGATCACGGTTACGCGAAAGGCTCAGATGCTCAGGACGAATGGCCAGAGTCACTTCACTCCCGGTCTGACAGGCTGCGGGCACGGAGCAGCGGACTCTTCCGAGGAGAGAATCGGCCTCCGCCGGCCCTATGACCTTACCTTTGACGAAATTCATTTCGCCTACGAATTCGGCGACAAACCGGCTCGATGGATTGGCGTAGACTAACTGCGGCGGGCCCATCTGAAGTATCTTCCCCTCGTTCATCACACAGACCCTGTCGCCGAGGCTTAAAGCTTCGGCCTGGTCATGCGTGACATAGAGAGCCGTAACCCCAACGGACCTGGTTATTCTCTTAAGCTCGAGCCGCATCTGGTCGCGCAGACGCGCGTCCAGGTTGCTGAGCGGCTCGTCCATGAGCAGGACCGTTGGACGAGTCACAATCGCTCTGGCAAGCGCAACCCGCTGCTGCTGGCCGCCGCTCAAATCTGTCACCGGCCGTGTTTCCAACCCTTCGAGACGCACCAAACCGAGGACTTCGAGGACACGATCCCTAACCTGATTTTTGGCGATGCGGTAGCGCCCTTCCGTCAAGGGTAATACGACGTTATCGTAGACGGTCAAGTGGGGCCACACGGCATAACTCTGGAAGACCATGCCGATGTTGCGCCGATCGGGAGGAACGTAGCTTCCTTCCGATACCGAGTCCACGATCTCCCCGGCAATCTCGATGGTCCCTTTATCCGGACGCTCCAAGCCCGCCACGCAACGCAGCGTCGTGGTCTTACCGCATCCGCTGGGACCTAGAAGGACAACAAATTCGCTATCGGCCACATCGAGATCGATTCCGTGCACCGCTCGGACCGGTCCGCGACCGGAGAGAAATGCTTTTTCAAGATTCCGAATGCG
>Ga0081538_10003936_pt1 | contig 13849 bp, 10 predicted proteins | sample TabmetS5T2R1_FD_71022 | JGI IMG/M metagenome (GOLD analysis project Ga0081538, IMG submission 71022) | Tabebuia heterophylla rhizosphere microbial communities from the University of Puerto Rico - S5T2R1 | ecosystem: Host-associated > Plants > Roots > Rhizosphere ... | reverse complement strand
GCGCCGATCCGGCCGGCAACCTTGCCCTTCAGAACGCGATCGAGAAGGCGAGAGAAGCGTCCATGCCCAAGGAGAACATCGAGCGGGCAATCGCGCGCGGGGCCGGGGCGACCGCGGACGGAGCCGCCTATGAGACCGTCACGTACGAGGGGTACGGGCCCGCCGGTGTCGCCCTGTATGTCGAGGCGCTAACGGACAACCGCAACCGCACCGCCGCCGAAGTCCGGCACATCTTCTCGAAGAGCGACGGGAACCTCGCCGAGGCCGGCGCCGTGGCGTGGCTCTTCGAACGCCGCGGGATCGTCCTCGTGGACGGAGCGGCCGACGAGGACGAGCTGACGCTGGCCGCCGCCGAGGGCGGCGCCGACGACGTCTCGACCGACGGGTCGAGCTACACGGTTGTTTCCGCTCCCGAGAGCCTCGCCTCCGTTCGCCAGGCGATCGAGGCCGCCGGCATCCAGGTGCAGTCGGCCGAGCTGACGATGGTCCCGAAGACGACCGTCGAGCTCACGGACGAATCGGATGCCAACAAGGTGCTGCGGCTGATGGATGCGCTCGAGGAGAACGACGACGTCCAGGACGTCTACGCGAACTTCGACATCCCGGAGCGCGTGCTCGAGACGGTCGCGTCCTAGCGCACTCGACGCGCGCGGCTGACCGCCGAGAAGCGGCGGTCGAGCGTGGCCCTGACGCGGTAACTCCCCGGCCTTACACGGAAGATGTAGCCGCCGCGGCGGTTCGTCCGCGACGTCGAAACCTGGCGCCACCCTCCGCGGCCCCGCCGCTGAAGCGAGACCGGGATCCCGACGACCGCATGCCGGTGCATATCGACTACGAAGCCGGCAAGAACGCCTTTCCTGCGGGCTCTGATCGTGACGATCGACGGCGGCAGGTTGCCCTCGAGCCGGACGCGGGACATCGCCAGCAGCGCCTGTCCGCGGTTCCAGCTCGACGCGAGGATCGACCCCTTGACGTAGAACGTGTCGTTCTCCGGGCGGGGGAGCAGGAAGCGGACCCAGGTGTGGAGCCGCGGGGCGATCCGGAACGCCATGGCCAGCTCAGTCGGTGCCGAGCGCCGCTCGACCTGGAGCACGAAGAAGCCCTCGATCGTTCCTACGACCCGGCCGGACACGACATGCGGCACCGACACTCCGGCGCGCTGATCCTCGGCCCAGTCGCGGGTGAGGTTGGCGAGCGCGATGCGCTCGGTCGCAAGCGGGCGATCGTCGTAGCCGATCTCCCAGCTCATCGCCGTCGAGTTCCGAAAACCCGGGTTGTCCGGCGGCCAGTACGGCGGCCCGACCCAGCTCCCCGGCCCGGCGCGTGAGTACTCGTCGGGCGACGCGAGGACGAGGTAGAGGCTCTGCGGGACCGTCGACGGGGTTCGCTGGAGGCGCACCCGCTCGATCGCCTGGCCAGGCGCGAGTTGCGCAACCGAGAGCGCTGCAACGACCCCGGCCGCGAAGGTGACGAGCGCGGCCCACCGCACGGCGCTAACGCTAGCGCGAGGGCCGGTTTGCAGTGGGCAGGAACGTCCGATTCGGTGCCTAACCTCGGGTCGTGAGGGTTCTCGGAATCGACCCAGGAACTGCTGCTTGCGGATACGGCGTCGTCTCGCAAACCGGCGGCCGCCTCAAAGCGGTCGCTCTCGGCTCGTGGCATACACGAGCGTCCATGCGCCCGGAGCTTCGGCTGAAGACGATCTACGACACGGTCGCCGACCTCATCGATCAGTTCGATCCGGACGGGGTCGCCATCGAGGAGTCGTTTGTCGGCGCCGACGCCCGCACCGCGCTCTCTGTCGGGCAGGCGCGAGGCGCCGTGCTCGTCGCGGCCGCCAACGCCGGAGTCGCGTGCGCTGAGTACGCGCCGGCACACGTCAAGCAGGCGGTCTGCGGATACGGGCGCGCCGAGAAGGCCCAGGTCCAGCGCATGGTCCAGGCCATGCTCCGCCTGAAGGCGCCGCCTGCCTCGAGCCACGAGGCCGACGCGCTCGCCGTCGCGATCTGCCATGCGATGGCGCCGCCGCTCCTCCAGGCAGTCGGATGATCGCGACGCTGCGCGGCCGCGTCGTCGGGCGGCGGCTCGACGGCGTCGTGCTCGACGTCAACGGCGTGGGGTACCTGCTGCAGACGACGCAGCGGGCACTGCAGAAGGCCCGGGGCGGGGAGGAGGTGACGCTCGACACGTACCTCCACGTCCGTGAGGACGCCCTTCAGCTCTACGGTTTCGCGGAGTCGGCCGAGCGCGAGCTCTTCGAGTCGCTGCTGTCCGTCTCCGGCGTCGGGCCGAAAGTCGCGCTCGCAATTGTCTCGAGCTCGGCGCCGGCCGACCTTCGGCGAGCGATCGCCCTGGAGGACACGACCCGTTTCGTCGCCATCCCCGGGATCGGCAAGAAGACCGCCCAGCGCGTCGTCCTCGAGCTGAAGGAGAAGCTCGGGCCGGTTGAGGCGGTCGGCGAGACGCCTGGCGAAGAGCTCGTCGCCCGGGACGCGCTGGTCGAGCTGGGCTATTCCGTTCCGGAGGCCGAGCGGGCGCTGGCCGGAACCGATCCCGCCCTCGGACCCGAGGAACGCGTCCGCCAGGCGCTGAGAGCTGCATGAGCGAGCAGTTCCTCGCGCCGGTGCTGCAGCCGCAGGACGACGAGGTCGAACGCTCGCTCCGGCCGCGGCGCTTCGACGAGTTCGTCGGGCAGACACGAGTCAAGGAGCAGCTGGCGATTGCGCTGGAGGCGGCGCGCACGCGCGGCGAGGCGCTCGACCACGTGCTGCTCGTCGGCCCTCCGGGGCTCGGCAAGACCAGCCTCGCCTACATCCTCCGCGAGGAGCTCGGCGTCGGGATTCGCACCGTTGCCGGCCCGGCGCTCGAGCGGAAAGGCGATCTCGCCGCGATCCTGACCGCGCTGGAGGAGCGCGACGTGCTCTTCGTCGACGAGATCCACCGGTTGAGCGCGGCGGTCGAGGAGGTGCTGTATCCGGCGCTCGAGGACTTCAGGCTGGACATCGTCGTCGGTCAGGGCGTCGCCGCGCGGACGCTGACGCTCGACGTCCCTCCGTTCACGCTCGTCGGAGCGACGACTCGCACGGGGCTGCTGACGACCCCGCTCCGCGACCGGTTCGGGATGACGTTCCGCCTGGACTACTACGAACCCGGAGAGCTGACCGCGATCGTCGAGCGCTCGGCGGGGATCCTCGGCGTGGAGATCCGCGACGACGCGGCCGAGGAGATCGCGCGCCGTGCCCGCGGCACCCCGCGCGTCGCGAACAGGATCCTTCGGCGCGTCCGCGATGTCGCCGAGGTGCGGCACGAGGGCGTCGTCACGTCGGAGGTCGCCGCGGAGGCGCTCGAGCTGCTGGAGGTCGACCAGTGCGGCCTGGAGCGGACCGACCGCGAGCTCCTGCGTGCGATCGTCGAGCGCTTCGACGGCGGCCCGGTCGGCCTGTCGACACTCGCGGTCGCGCTGGGCGAGTCGCAGGACACCGTCGAGGATGTCTACGAGCCGTACCTGCTCCAGCTCGGCTTCATCCAGCGGACGCCGCGAGGCCGGACCGTCACCTCGCGAGGGCGCGACCACATCGGCTCAGTTTCAACGCCAGCCAACGCGGCACTGTTCTGACATCCGCCGCGGAACGGGCTTTGCCCGTTTCGCCGCATCGGCCTCTAGAGAAGGAAGCAGCTCAGCGCTTCTGGGCCGCGCATCGGCGAAGCCGATGCCCGGTCTCGATACGGTCGGGGAAAGTCGTGAGACTTTCCCCGAAGGCGCGTCAGCGCCGAAACTGGAGCTCGTGCCAGCTCGGTACCGGGGCGAGCTCCAGCAGCGCCCGGTCGCCGCGCGGGTCGCGGTAACCGAACTCGGCCGTGTCCTCGTCCCAGTCGACGTCGAGGAGCCCGAGCTTGACGCGCTGGTCGAGCCACGCCCCGCGGAACACGAGCTTCCGGAGCCAGTACACGAGCGACTCACCGCCGACCGCGGCGAGCGCTTCCCAGTGCCGCACCAGATAACGCCCTAGCGTGCTGCGCGGCTCGTCGATCCGCTGGTCGGCCGTCAGCTCGACCAGGTCGGCCGCCTCGTCCTCGTCCAGGTCGTTGTCGCTGACGAGACCGAGCTTCACCGCGGCAGCGATCACCCGCTCCTCGAAGTCGTCTGCGTTGAACGCGAAGCGATAACCGAGGAACTCGACAACGTAGTCGTCTCCGGACTCGTAGTTCACCTCTGCGGTCACGTCTTCTGAGGATACGCGCGGGCCGTGCCGTCCGCGCCCCTCCGTACCGTCAGCAATCCATGTCAGGCGGCTGGAACATCCGTCCGTGCTCTCAGGCCGAGGCCCTCGCGCTCTCCCAGCAGCTCGGGATCAGCGAGACGACGGCCCGAGTGCTGGTGCGCCGCGGGTACGGGGAGCCTGGCGCCGCCGAGCGGTTCCTCGCCGCCGGGGACCCAGGCCACGACCCATTCGCGCTGGGCGCGATGCAGGCCGCGTGCGAACGAATCCGCGACGCAGTCGTCAAGAAAGAGCGAATTTGCGTCCACGGCGATTACGACGCCGACGGCATCTGCGCAACGGCTCTCGCCGTGCTCGTCCTCCGCGAGCTCGGCGCCGAAGTCGATTGGCATCTGCCGAGCCGCTTCGAGGAGGGCTACGGCGTGTCCGGTGACACGATCACGCGCCTCGCGGACGAGGGTTGCGGGCTCGTGCTCACCGTGGACTGCGGCATCACGGCCGTCGAGGAGGTCGCTCGCGCGAAGGAGCTCGGGCTCGACGTGATCGTCACCGACCACCATCGTCCTGGCGACGAGCTTCCCGACTGTCCGATCGTCGCCACGCGCCCGTCGGAGTACCCGTTCCCTGAGCTGTGCGGGACGGGCGTCGTCTGGAAGCTCGGGCAGGCGCTGCTGGGAGCGGACTCCACCGCACTCCGGCGACATCTCGACCTCGTCGCCGTCGCGACCATCTCCGACGTCGTCCCCCTTCTGGACGAGAACCGGTTTCTCGCCGCAGAGGGTCTGAAAGCGCTCGCACGCACGCAAAAACCGGGACTCCGCGCCCTGATGCGCTCGGCCGGCGTCGATCCGGCCGCGGTCGACGAGGGCGCGATCGGCTTCCGCCTGGCGCCGCGCATCAACGCCGCCGGCCGCCTGTCCCATCCGGAGGCCGCGCTCGAGCTGCTGCTGACGGAAGACGAGCAGCAGGCGGCGGAGCTCGCCGGCCGGCTCGAGGAGCTGAACCGCGACCGGCAGGCGGTGGAGGACCGGATCCTCCGCGAGGCGATCGCCGAGGTCGAGTCGTGGCCCGAGCCGAAGCGGAACCGGCGCGGCTACGTCGTCGCCGGCGAATCCTGGCACGAGGGGGTGATCGGGATCGTCGCCTCCCGGCTCGTCGAGCGTTTTCACCGTCCGGTAGTCCTTATCGCCGGGACGGAGCGCGAGTGGAAAGGCTCGGGCCGTTCGCTGCCGGCGTTTGACCTGCATGGCGCGCTCGCCGCGTGCGCCGATCACCTCGTCCGCTTCGGCGGCCACCGTGCAGCAGCGGGAGTCTCCATCGATCCCGCGCGAATCGAGGCCTTCGCCGAAGCGTTCGCAGCACGGGCCGACGAGGAGCTCACCGAGTCCGACCTGAGGCCGCCGACGCCGGTCGATGCGGTCGTCGCCGGGCGGGAGCTGACCCTGGACCTCGCCGCCGAGCTCGGCCGCCTCGCCCCGTTCGGGCTCGGCAACCCCGGTGTGACCTTGCTCCTTGCCGGCAGTGAGCTCTCCGAGGTCGCGACGACGGCCGACGGCAAGCATCTGCGCTTCCGCGTCCGGCATCGCCAGCGCCCCGCAGGCAGCGCGATCGCCTTCAACCTCGGCCGACACGCCGACCGCGCGCGGCGCGAGGTGCGCTACGACGTCATTTTTCGGCTCGAAGAGAACCGTTGGAACGGGACGGTCGCGCCTCAGCTCGTGGTCAGCGGCCTGATGGAGACGCCGGAGCGCTACGAAAGCCTGCGCGCGTGGTTTGTCGACGAGTTCCGCAAGGACGAGGCCGAGCGAGCCCCCGAAGCCCAGACGATCTTCGCCGAGCTTGGAATCGTCGCTGGGAGCCCCCCGCGCGACCTGCTCGAGTCGGAGGGCTTCCGCGCCCTCCTCGACGAGCCCGAGGCTCTCCCGGAGGCCGCCTAGCGGAGACCCGTCGACACCCGAAACGCCCTCCGCGGCTCCCAGTGGCGCTCTCTGCGCGCCTCGGCGTCGAGCCCTGCGAGCAGGCGGGCGAGGACGAGTGCCTTGCGCTTGTTGCGGCGTCGAATACCCACGAGCCGACCGACTTCGGCCTAGGAAGGTCAGCTCCTGCCTCCGAAGTACACTGATTCATATGGCAGTTCTCGAAGCTCCCGAACGACACCAAGACCTCATCGACGAGCTGATCGCCGAGGTTGCCGACTACAACCCGGAGGTCGACCGAGATCTGCTGTCGCGCGCGTTTCGCTTCGCCGCGAAGGCGCACCAGGGTCAGCAGCGCCGCTCGGGCGAGGATTTCATCCACCATCCGTACGCCGTCGCTCACATCTGCGCCGAGCTCGAGCTGGACGACGTCACGATCGCCTCCGCGCTCCTCCACGACGTCGTCGAGGACACTGATGTCACCCTCGAGGACGTCAACGCCGAGTTCGGCGAGGAGATCGCGAACCTCGTCGACGGCGTCACCAAACTGACGCGGGTTCAGTTCCAGAGCCGCGAGCAGACCCAGGCGGAGAACTACCGCAAGATGGTCGTGGCGATGGCCCAGGACGTCCGGGTGATCCTGATCAAGCTTTCGGACCGGCTCCACAACCTCCGGACGATCGAGTACCTGGGCAAGCAGAAGCAGGTGCAAAAGTCGCGAGAGGCGCTCGAGGTCTACGCGCCGCTCGCGCACCGGCTCGGCATCCACTCGATGAAGTGGCAGCTGGAGGACCTCGCCTTCGAAGCGCTCCACCCACGCAAGTACACGGAGATCAAGCAGATGGTCAGCGAGCGCCGCGCCGACCGCGAGGAGCTCGTCCAGGAGGCCGCCTACGTGCTGCAGGGCGAACTCGAGAAGGTCGACGTCCCCGCCGACATCTCCGGCCGGGCGAAGCACTTCTACTCCATCTACGACAAGATGGCCAAGAAGGGCAAGGAGTTCAACGAGATCTACGACCTGACCGCGATGCGCGTGATCGTGGAACGCTCAGGCGACGAGGGAACGCGCGACTGCTACGGCGCGCTGGGCCTCATCCACTCGCTCTGGAAGCCGATGCCGGGGCGCTTCAAGGACTACATCGCGATGCCGAAGCTGAACGGCTACCGCGCCCTGCATACGACCGTGATCGGGCCGCAGGGACGGCCGCTCGAAATCCAGGTCCGGACGCGCGAGATGCATCGCACCGCCGAGTTCGGCGTCGCCGCGCACTGGCTCTACAAGCGCGGCGGCAAGGGCCGCCAGCCCGACGAGCAGTGGCTCGCCTGGGTCCACCAGCTGATGGACTGGCAGGACGACGCCGACCCCGGCGAGTTCATGCGCGCGATGCGCGACGACCTGCTCGACGAGGTCTACGTCTTCACGCCGAAGGGCGAGGTCAAGATGCTCCCGGCCGGCTCCACGCCAATCGACTTCGCCTACGCCGTCCACACGGACGTCGGTCACCGAACCGTCGGCGCCCGCGTGAACGGCCGGATCGTGCCGCTCCACTACAACTTGCAGAGCGGCGACTTCGTCGAGATCCAGACGGCGAAGGCCGGCGGCCGCGGCCCGTCGCGCGACTGGCTCGCGCTCGCCAAGTCGTCGCGCGCGAAGAACAAGATCCGGCAGTGGTTCTCGCGGGAGACGCGCGAGGACACCGAGCAGAAGGGCCGCGAGGCGCTCGAGCAGGCGCTGAAGGCGCAGAAGCTGCCGTACCGCAAGATCGCCGGCTCGTCCTTGATGGCCCAGGTGATCCGCGAGGGCGGCTACAAGAAGGCCGAGGACTTCTACCTCGCGCTCGGCTCGGGGAAGCTGACGCCGACGCAGATCGTCAACAAGGTGCTCCAGCGCCTGAAGACGACCGACGTCGCCGAGGAGGAGGTCGTCCCGCTCAAGCCCAAGACGACGGCGCCGAGCGGCACCGTCGGCATCAACGTCGAGGGCGTCGAGGACGTTCTGATCCGGGTCGCCAAGTGCTGCACGCCCGTCCCCAGCGACGAGATCGTCGGCTACATCTCGCTCGGCAAGGGGATCACGATCCACCGCGCGGATTGCCCGAACGTCAAGACCCTGCGGCGGAACCCGGAGCGGTTCACGCCGGTGAGCTGGGACGGCGGTACGAACCAGAGCTTCCGCGTCCAGATCGCCGTCGACGCCTGGGACCGGCCGCGGCTACTCGAAGACGTCGCGAGGACGTTTGCCGAGCACGGCGCGAACATCGTCTCCTACGGGGGCACCGTCGAGGACCAGCTCGCGAAGAACTGGTACACCGCCGAGGTGGGCGACGTGAAGTCGCTGCGCGCGCTGCTCACGTCGCTGCGCAACGTCGACGCGGTGTTCGACGCCTACAGAGTTACCCCGTCGTAGCTCGCTTTTGAGTCCCTCGTTCGAGGGAACCTGCGGCCGATTTCGCCGCGAAAGTCCCAGCAAATCGCACACTTCACCCTTTAGGGGGATGGTCACCCGAATGAGCGGGGTACCTCGCGCGAGGGATGGACGCACGCCTCGAACTGACTACAACGAGTGAAGGGGGAGAGGGGCAAGCCTGCGGCGCCGATCCGCGGCCAGCGGATCGGGCGCCCGGGCTTTCACAACTCGCAGTCGCCGCCTTCGAACGACTGAATCTTGTCCTTGAACCAGTCGGGCACCGGGTGCGCCTTGCGTGCGTCGAGGTCGACGAGCACGAGCGTCTGCGTCGCCGTGACCATCAGGACGTCGTCCTTGGCGCGATAGGCGGCACACTCGTACGTGACGCTCGTTTTGCCGATGCGGGCCGTTCGGATGAAGACTTCGATCAGGTCGTCGAACCCGGCCGGCGCGAGGTATTCGATCGTGTTCGCCCGCATCACGAACTCGTGCTCTTCGGGGCCCGTCGCGAGCATGCCGAGGTGGCGGGCGTACTCCACGCGGGCCAGGTCGAAGTAGGGCAGATAGCGGCCGTAGTAGACGATTCCCTGCGCGTCGGTGTCGGAGAAGCCGACGCGCGTCAGCGCGGAGTACTTGAACGGCGGCTTGCGGTCGGTGACTCGCCCGAGCTCGAGAACGTCGCTAGCCACGGATCACGTCGAGCACCTCGTCGCGCTTTCGCTCCATGAGGTCCTCCGAGCGCGCCTCGAGGTTGAGGCGCAGTAGCGGCTCCGTATTGGAGGGCCGCACGTTGAAGTGCCAGTCGTCGGCGTCGACGGAGATCCCGTCGAGGTGCGTGACCTCGCCTTCGGAGCCGAAGCGCTCCTGCAGCTCTTGCAGCTTCTGCGTCACGTCCGGGACCGGCGTGTTCAGCTCGCCGGTGATGAAGTACCGCTCCCTGTAGGACTTGAGAATCTCCGAGAGCCTCTGCTCCTTCGCCGACACGAGCTCGAGCATGAGCAGAAACGGCACGACGCCCGAGTCTGCCTGGCTGAACCCGCGGAAGTAGTAGTGACCCGAGACCTCGCCTCCGAACACCGCATCGTCCTGGCGCATGCGCTGCTTGATGAAGGCGTGCCCGACGCGGTTGATCAGCGGAATGCCCCCGGCTCGCTCGATAGTCTCCGGCACGGCCCAGCTCGCCCGGAGGTCGTAGATGATCTTTCCGCCCGGCTCCTTCGCCAGGATCGACTCGGCGAGCAGCGCGGTGACGAAGTCGCCCGGCGCGAACTCGCCCGCGTCGTCCACGAAGAAGCAGCGATCGGCGTCTCCGTCGAACGCGACCCCGAAGTCGGCGGCCTCGGCCTTCGTGCGCTCGATGATGAACTCGCGGTTCTCGGGGAGAAGCGGGTTCGGCTCGTGGTTCGGGAAGCTGCCGTCGGGCTCGAAGAAGTAGCGAACGGCCTCGACCTGCGGCAGCCGCTCGAGGACGGGCGGCAACATCACGCCCGCCATCCCGTTGGCGGCGTCGATCACGACCTTCAGCGGCTTGATCGCGTCGACGTCGACGAAGCTCAAGACGCGCTCGACGTAGGCCGGCCAGATGTCCACCTGGCGGACGTCGCCGGCACCGGTCGGATCGCCGAAACCCTTCAGCGCGCGGTCGCGGATCTCGAGCAGCCCGGACTCGCCCCCGACGGGCAGAGCGCCGCTGCGCACGATCTTCATCCCCGTGTACTCCTTCGGGTTGTGCGACGCGGTGACGGCGACGCCGCCGTCGAGACCCTGATCGCCGACGGCGAAATAGAGCATCTCGGTACCCACGAGCCCGAGCTCGAGCACATTGCAGCCAGCGTCCACCGCGCCCCGGATCAGGGCGGCGGCCATCGCCGGCGACGACAGGCGCATGTCGTGGCCCACCGCGATCCGCTTCGGCTCGAACTGCTCGACGTACGCCCGTCCGATCGCGTACGCGCCCTCCTCGTCGAGATCAGTCGGATAGATGCCGCGGACGTCGTACGCTTTGAAGGCTTTCGGGTCGAGCACGGGGTGACTCTATCCCCCGGAACCGCGGCGTCGAAGGCGGTGTAAAGGAGGCAAATGAGGGTCGTACTGATCGCCGCAGTGCTCGCCGGGCTCGCACTGGCGCCGACCGCCGCGGCCAAGAGCATCACCATGGCACGGGCCTGTGGTCCGGACGAGTGCGTCGCGCTTGCGGATCGCCAGGTCATGGAGATCCTCAACTCCGGCGGTTCCGTCTCGAAGCCCCCTCCGGCTGCACCGTACGTACGCCTCGACTTCACCTTCGACGAGGGTGGCCCCGACGAAAACAGCTTCTCCCACCTCTTCGTTCCGTCGACGGGCCTGATCGGCGCCAACGGCGAGACGCAGCAGGCGCTCTTGTGGTTCGAAAACGACGGAGTGATCACGGAGCGGTTCCGTCGGACCATCAGCCGCCTCCGGCCGTTTGCCGCGCCCAACGCGTGGCCGCGCAACCTCGACGAGCCGAGCAGCTGGACGAACTACGCGCCGCTGGCCGACGACGGCACGAACTGGCGCCCGTGGGCCTTCGCGCTCGGCGCAGCGATGGTCGTGCTCTCGCTTGGCGGCCTCCTTGCTCGCCGATTGCGCCTCCGCCGCCTGACGACGGCCTGAAAAGGCCCAAATCCGGGACGTTTTCGGCGTCCCGCGTCGTTTCTAAACTTGTGGCAGTGGAGCGGAAGCTTGCGACCGTTCTTTTCGTGGACCTGGTCGGGTCGACGGAGCTCATTTCCGGCACCGATCCCGAGGTGGCGCGCCGCCGCGTGCAGCAGTACTTCGACCGCGTGCAGCACTGCGTCATCTCGCACGGTGGGATCGTCGAGAAGTTCGCCGGCGACGCCGTCATGGCCGCGTTCGGCATTCCGCAGGCACACGAGGACGACGCCGAGCGCGCTATTCGGGCTGGACTCGCCATCCTCGATTCCGTCGCCGAGCTCGGGCTCGAGGTGCGAATCGGCGTCGAGTCGGGCGAGGTCGTCGTCGACTCCGTCGAGTCGACCTTCGCGACAGGCGAGGCGGTGAACATCGCGGCGCGGCTCCAGCAGACGGCTGCGGTCAACACGATCTTGATGGGACCGGGCGCCCACCGCCTGACGTTGGGCTGCTTCCAGGTCGAGGACGAGGGGCCGGTTGAGGTCAAGGGGTTTGCCGAGCCGGTCTGGGCGTGGAATGTCGTCGGCGTGCAGCGCTCCCAGGCTGCTCCCGGGATCGCAGCGCCGCTCGTCGGCCGCGACGCCGAGCTGGAGCTCCTGGAGAACACGTATGCCCGCGCGGTGCGTGACCGCCGAGCGCACCTGTTCACGATCTACGGCGACCCGGGCGTGGGGAAGAGCCGGCTTGCGCGGGAGTTCATCGCCGGGCTCGAATCCGCGACGGTGCTCTTCGGGCGTGCGCTCCCCTACGGGGAGGGCGTTACTTACTCCGCCCTCGCCGACATGGTCAAGGTCGCCGCCGGCATCGCCGACGACGATCCGCTTGACGAGGCGGTCGAAAAGCTGCGCGAGTGCTGCCCCGACGAGGCGGTCGCAGACCTCCTCGGGCTCGCCTCAGGCGTGCTCGAGGCTGTGCAGGCCCAGCACAACCAACAGGAGATTGCCTGGGCTGCACGCGCTTGGGCCGAGAAGCTCGCGGAGCCGCAGCCGCTAGTCCTGGTCTTCGAGGACATCCACTGGGCTGAGGAGCCGCTGCTCGAGCTGGTCGAGCACCTCGGCACCTGGGTTCGCAACGTGCCGATGCTGCTCCTCTGCCTGGCAAGACCCGAGCTTCTCGACATCCGTCCCGGCTGGGGCGGCGGCCGCGTCCGCGCGACCGCGATCGAGCTCGAGCCGCTCGGCGCCACCGACAGCGAAACGCTCATCGATGCACTGGTCGCAGACCGTGACCTTTCGCCCGCGGCCCGGCAACGGCTCCTCGAGAAGACGGAAGGCAACCCGTTGTTCGTGGAGGAGACCGTCCGCATGTTGGCCGAGGCGAACGGAGCGGCGGTCGAGCGGATCCCCGACACGCTTCAGGCCTTGATCGCCGCGCGGATCGACCACCTGCCGGCCGGAGAGAAGTCGCTGCTTCAGCGTGCCGCCGTCATCGGGCGGACCTTCTGGCCCGGGGCGGTTGCACACCTCGGCGAGCAGGACGAGGACGAGCTGCGTCCGCTCATCGACGACCTGCTTCTGCGGGAGTTCCTGCTTCGGGAGCGTCGGTCGACGATCTCCGGCGAAGAGGCGTTCCGCTTCAAGCACGTCCTCATCCGTGAGGTCGCCTACGGGGGCCTCTCCAAGACGGCTCGAGCCTCGTATCACCAGCGCTTCGCGGAATGGCTGCGCGACCGGGCCGGCGACGAGCTCCTCGAGGTACGCGCATACCACCTCGACCAGGCCACGGCCCTGCTCAGCGAGCTCGACGGCGCTGCGCCCGAGGAGCTCTCTCGCGAGGCTGCCGCGGCACTCGAAAAGGCGGGGAATCGAGCTTTGGCGCGCGAGGCGAACGACACGGCAAGACGGCTGCTGATGCGGTCCGTGGAACTCGAACCGACGCTTTCGCGCCGTTACCAGGCCGCGCGTGCAGCCTGGCGCATGGACGACTTCCCCGTCGTGTCGTCCGAGATGGAGGACGTCTTCAACGACGCGGTGAAGGCCGGCGACCGATCGCTGCAGGCGCGCGCGCTCGCCGCGCTCGCCGAGGTGACCCTCTCACGCTCCGCGGACGTCGGCGAGGCGGAACGACTCGCGCGGCGCGCGCTCGAAGTCGCCGACGATGACGAGAGCCGGATCGACGCGCTCTCGAAGCTCGAGACGATCGCGTGGTGGCGCGGCCGGCTGACCGAGTCAGAGGCGCTCGCCGAGGAACAGCTCAAGATCGCGCGCCGGCTCGAACGCCAGGATCTCGAGAGCGAGGCGCTGCTCTCACTCGCCGACATCATGACGTCGCGCCGGGAGGGCGATCGCGCGGAGGCCCTGATCGCCAAGGCGATGGAGCTCGCCGAGCAGAGCGGTTCGCTGACGGCCAAGGCACACGCCTTCAAGCAGACCGGCGACCTTCACCTCTTCCGCGAGGAGCACGATGATGCGCTCGCCAATCTTGGGCGCGCCAGGGATCTCTTCGCCGAAGTCGGCGCGGCGACACACCTGGTGCGGACGATGATGAAGATCGCGCGGCTCCTGGCGAAGCGAGGTGAGCTCGCCGAAGCCGAGAAGCTGCTCCGCGAGGGAATTCGCATTCTGAAGCCGCTCGAGGATCGTGGGACGCTGTGCGAGGTTCAGCGAAGCCTGGCGGAGGTGCTACTCGCCGAG
>Ga0081538_10003935_pt1 | contig 13849 bp, 14 predicted proteins | sample TabmetS5T2R1_FD_71022 | JGI IMG/M metagenome (GOLD analysis project Ga0081538, IMG submission 71022) | Tabebuia heterophylla rhizosphere microbial communities from the University of Puerto Rico - S5T2R1 | ecosystem: Host-associated > Plants > Roots > Rhizosphere ... | reverse complement strand
GGCCGATGCCAAGCTCGTCAACCTGATGTGCGTTGTGCGCGACGGGGAGGAGGCGCTGGCCTATCTGCGACGCGAGGGCAAGTACCGAGATGTCCAGATGCCCGGCCTTATCCTGCTGGATATCAATATGCCGAGGAAAAATGGCTTTGAGGTGCTCAACGAAATAAAATCCGATCCGGCATTGATGCACATTCCGGTGATCATGCTGACCACTAGCGACAGTGAAGCCGACATCGTCAAGTCCTATGCCAAGGGCGCCTGTTCGTACATCACCAAGCCGATGGACTTTGATAAATTCAGAGAAGTGGTTAAGCAATTCGCCCTTTATTGGGTGCTGGTGGCTCGGGTTCCGTCGCGCCAGCGGTAAAAGCCATGCGCGTTTTACTCGTCGAAGACAACGATGACGACGCTCTGTTGATTGGCGAATCGTTGTCGGGAACAACCATAGACCTCGAGCGCGCCGAGCGGCTCTCAACGGCGCTGGCGCGGCTGAATCCTGAAAAATTTGACGCTGTCCTGTTGGATCTCTCGCTTCCCGACGCCTGGGGACTGGATACGATCCGCCGTTTACGAGGCCAGATTGCCGCTGTGCCTATTGTCGTTCTGACCGGCTTGAACGACGAAGAGGTCGCTATGAGAGCGGTGGAAGAAGGGGCGCAAGACTACCTGGTCAAGGGGCAGGCGGATGGTCTTCTGCTGGCGCGTTCCTTACGTTACGCGATCCAAAGGCACAAAGCGGAAGAAAATCTGAAAGAGCGTAATCGAGAGCTTCTGATTCTGCAAAAAATCAGCGAAACGATTTTGGGTTCTTTGGGTATCGAGGCCGTTCTGGAGAAAATCTTAGAGGAAACCATGGCCAGCGACTCCTTTGATCTCGGCAATATTCGATTGTTGGACCGCGGCGGTAAAATGCTCGAAGTCGTCGCCCGACGGGGTTACCGGCATCCCGATAGTGCCCTGGGTCACCGCGCGCTGGCGCGAACGACGGAAAGCCGGCAGTCAAAATTTGGCGAGCGACTCTTCAGGGAGCCCTGCGTCGAAGAACGACTGCAGCAATGCACCGGATATCGAACCCTAAAAAAAGAAGGGGTGCAATCTTTTGTCATCGTTCCGGTTCGGGCCGGCGGCGAGGTCATGGGTACACTCCAGCTGGCGAGCCGGACGCCGCGCAAGTTCAAGCCCGAGGAAGTAAACTTGCTCCAGACGATCGGCAACCAGCTTGGCATTGCCGTCCAGAAGGCGCAGCTTCACGAGGAAACCCTCAGACAGGCGCTCGAACTGGAAAGGGCGAACAAGCTGCAGTCGGATTTCACCGCGATGATCGCTCACGATCTGCGGTCGCCGCTGATGAATATCATGGGGGTCGCGGAGGTCATGAGCACAGGGATGTTCGGGAGCGTGACGAAGGAACAAAAAAAATGGCTGGGAAGGATTCAATCCAACAGCCAAAGCCTCGTCGATCTCGTGGGCGATTTTCTCGATGTTGCCAAACTTGAATCGGGTTATGTTGACCTCAGCAGAGAAACGGTCAATCTCACTGGACTGATTCAAAAAAACATCGAAAGTTATCGCGTTGTAGCGCTGAACAAAAGAATCTCAATCCAAGATTCGGTCGAGCCATCTCTCAGCGCAATCCATGCCGATCCGCGGCGTTTGGACCAAGTCCTCAGTAACTTGATCAGCAACGCCATCAAGTTCAGCCGCGAAGACGGGAAGGTCGAAGTGGGGGCCGCTCTTGTGGATGCGGCGCGAGTCAAGATATGGGTTAGAGACAACGGCGTTGGTATAGCTGCTAATCAAATTGGCCGGCTCTTCGAAAAATATCGCCAAGCCGACAACGTCAAAAACTCCACTCACCGGGGGACCGGCCTGGGCCTGGTGATCTGTAAGATGATTGTCGAAGCCCACGGCGGGCGGATCTGGGTCGAAAGCTTTGAAGGGAAGGGTACGACTTTTTTCTTCTCACTGCCCGCCGGCGCCTGAGATCACGTCATACCGGCATGACGCCGTGTTTTTTTCTCGGTCGCTCTTCTTTCTTGCCGCGTAGGATTTCTAAACACTGGATGAGCCGCTTGCGGGTTTCCGAAGGCCTGATCACGGCCTGGGCGAATTGCTTGGCGAGCGCTTCAAAGGGGCCGCTGAATCGCTCGGTGAACTCGGCGATTTTTTCTTGGCGGGTCTTTTCCGGGTCCGGCGATTGTTCAATTTCTCTTCGGTAGAGGATATTGACCGCCCCACCGCCGCCCATGACCGCGAGTTCAACGCCGGGCCAAACCAATAGTTGATCCGCGCCCATCTCGCGAGTGCAGAGCGCCTGTTTGGCGCCGCCGTACCCTTTCCGCAATGCGATAGTGATTTTCGGCACCGTAGCTTCGGCATAGGCATAAAGCATCTTGGCGCCATGACGGATGATGCCCTTTTCTTCTTGTTGTTTGCCCGGGAAGAAGCCGGGTACATCCATCAAGGTGATGATGGGGATGTTGAAGGCGTCACAAAAGCGGATGAAACGAGCGGCCTTGTCAGAGGCATCCACGTCCAGACTCCCGGCGAGAAACATCGGCTGATTAGCTACGAAGCCCACGGGGTAACCGTCCAGCCGCCCAAAACCGATGACCAGGTTGCGCGCAAACTTGGCTTTTAGCTCGAGGAAATCGCTGTTATCCACAATGGCTTTGATCACCTGAACCATGTTATACGCGCGCCGCGCATCTTCGGGGACGATTTTTTCAAGCACAGCGACCGACCGATTGGGATCGTCTTGACCGGGCCTATGCGGTAGGGGCGACTCAAAGCTTGAGGGCAGGAAACCGAGCAGCCGTCGAATCATGGCGAGGCATTCTTCATCGTTTTTGGCAACCAGATCCGTGACGCCGGAAACCTCCGAATGAATTTTAGCGCCGCCTAACTCTTCCATGGTCACCGTCTCGCCGAGCACCTCTTTGATGACCGCCGGCCCGGTGATAAACATCTGGCTGCTGTTCTGCACCATCAGGATAAAGTCAGTCAAAGCTGGGGAGTAGGAGCCAACACCGATGCACGGGCCCATGATGGCGGAAATTTGCGGAATACAGCCTGAGGCAATACTGTTTTCGAAGAAGATCCTGCCGATGGCTGTGGTGACGGAAAGACCTTCCTGGATTCGAGCTCCCGCAGAGTCGTTGAGACCCACAAGCGGAACGCCCAATTTACGGGCCGTCTGAATTACATAGGCGATTTTTTCGGCGTGCGCGCTGCCGACCGTGCCGGTGAGAATCGCTCGGTCCTGAGAAAAAACGTAGACCGCCCTGCCATCGACTTTGCCAAAACCGGTCACGACGCCGTCGGAAGGCAGTTTTTTTTCGGCCATCCCGAAGTCCGTGCACTGGGTTTCGGCCAGCATGAACTCTTCGACAAAACTGCCCGGGTCTAAGAGTTTGTCGACCCGTTCACGTGCCGTGAGCTTGCCCTCTGAGCGCTGCTTGGCGGCCGCCTTCGGGTCACCTTCGATCGCGCGTTGCTCCAGCGCTGCCAGCTTCTTTTCTAGGTCTTCTCTGGTGTTGCTCACTTATCCACCTACTATGCCCATTCCCTGAAGCACGGAAAGCATGACGGCCGCGGCGATAACAGAGCCAATCTGCCCGCCGGCATTGGCGCTCATCGCGTGCATGAGGAGATAGCTTTTCTTGTTGTACTTTTGCCCCTCGACTTGAACCACGCGCGCCGCCATTGGAAACGCTGAGATGCCTGCCGCGCCGATGAGCGGATTGATCTTGCCGGCGGTCAGGAGACACATGAGTTTGCCGAACAGAACGCCAACAACCGTATCCAGGCTGATGGCGATGAAACCAAGAGCCAGGACCAAGAGCGTTTGAGCTTGCAAAAACTGATTTGCTTCCATCGTCGCGCCGATACAAAGCCCCAGCAGAAGCGTAACGATATTAGCAATCTCGTTTTCCGCGGCGCTTTTCAAGCGGTCGACCACGCCGCTTTCCTTCATCAGGTTTCCGAGCATTACGGTGCCGATCAACGGGGCGCCCTTGGGAGCGAGGATGGAAGCAAAAATAGTTACCACAATTGGGAAAAGGATTTTCGTGGTTTTCGATACCGGTTGCCGTACCATGCCCATAGCGATTTTCCGTTCTTTGTCGGTTGTCAAAAAACGCATGATGGGTGGCTGGATTAGAGGGACCAAAGACATGTAAGAGTAGGCCGCGACGGAAACCGCAGCGAGAAGGTGGGGTGCGAATTTCGAGCTCACGTAAATAGCCGTGGGTCCGTCGCAAGCGCCAATGATGGCAACCGCTACCGCATCCAGCTTGTCGAACCCGAGCGCCAAAGCCAGAAGTAGAGTCAGAAAAATACCAAATTGCCCCGCGGCTCCGAGCAGAATGATCTTCGGGTTTTCCAACAACGGCTGGAAGTCGGTCATGGCACCGATGCCGAGAAAGATCAATAGAGGAAAGACTTCGGTGCGCACCCCAGCATCGTAGAAGTAACGCAGAAAACCATCGTCACCCATCATTTCCGCCAAGGGAATATTCACGAGGATCGCGCCGAAACCGATCGGCACCAGCAGCAGAGGTTCGTAGCCTTTCTTTATCCCGAGGTAAAGGAGGAGCGAGGCGATCAGAATCATGATGACATGACCCAGTTCGAGATGGGTTACCCCGAGCACAAGACCTTGAAGGCCAGAAATGAGCGCTGACTCCATTAGCACGGTTTAGGCTTTTTGCGCTGGCGATTCTTCAGGGCGATAGGGAAAGAGCTTTTTCAGCAGCAGGATCAACAGGCTTAAACACCACAAGACCAGCATGGTTCCTATCATGCCAACCAGCGCCAGGGTCCAGCCAAACGTCCAGTTGTCCATCTGCATCTCCGTAAAATAAAGGTATTCGATCGTTAAAAAAATTACTCGATAACGGCGAGAACTTCTTCCGCGTCGACGGCTTGACCCGCCGAAACTTTGACTTCTTTTAAGACTCCGCTGGCGGGCGCTACAACAGGAATTTCCATCTTCATTGCTTCCATGACCACGACGACTTCATCCTCCTCCACCTGATCGCCGACTTTTTTTTCAATTCTTAGAATCTTACCGACCATGGGCGCTTCCACGTTTATTGCCAATGCTTTGCTCCTTTCTCGCCAAAGGATAGCCTGGATGATGTCGTTCGAGTATTGCCATTTAGTAGGGTTTCGCAATGCTTGTCAATGCTCGCTCAGGCGAATCGCGCGGGAAACTATTAGCGGCGACGCCAATGAGGATGCACGGGAAAACCGCGAAAACCGGCGCGCCGTTACCGGGCTTCGAGCGAGGCTGGATTCCTTGCTTTTGCGGGGTTGATACGGTAAGAACCCGAATAGATTTAGCGGAGGATCATATGGCCAAACCGGCGTCTCAAGTCGAAAATGTAATGGACAACATCCCCTACTACGAGAAATGGCAACTCGGAGAAGGGATACCGATCGTTAAGACCTTTTTTGTCCAGGATTTGAAGAAGGTTGAGCTAAAACCTTGGGACAGAACCGGAGGAAAAGGAGCCTTCATCAACATGGAAGGCGCGGAGGGGGCAACCGGTGCTTATGTTCTGGAGATCGACGCGGGCAAACACACAAATCCGCAGAGACATCTTTATGAAGACTTGATTTTTGTTCTCAAAGGACGCGGGGCGACGACGATTTGGAACGACAAAGGCGCGAAGCAAACCTTTGAATGGCAGGACGGCAGTCTGTTTGCCTTACCGCTCAACTGCTCGTACCAGCATTTCAACGGCCAGGGGGACGAGCCGGCCCGATTTTTCTCCGTCAACAGTATGCCGATCGTTTTCAACCTTTTTCACAATGCCGATTTCATCTTCGACACGCCGCGTGATTTCACGGATCGTTTCAACGGCGAGGCAGAATACTTCAGCGGCAAGGGCAAAGCTTATCCGGGTCGAGTCTGGGACACCAATTTCATCGCCGACGCTCGCAATTTCAAACTTGAAGATTGGAAAGAGCGTGGTGGCGGGGGAAAGAATGTGATGTTGGAGATGGCCAATGGGTCGATGGCTGCTCATATCTCAGAATTTCCGGTTGGCACGTACAAGAAAGCGCATCGCCACGGCCCCGGCTTTAATGTGATCATCATCAAAGGAATAGGCTTCTCGATGTTTTGGCGAGAAGGAGAACAGCCCAAACGCTATGACTGGCAAGATGGCAGCGTCTTCACACCGCCGGCGATGATGTGGCACCAGCACTTCAACACGGGAGCCACAGGGGCCCGTTATCTGCCGCCGCGTTTGGGAGGGATCAAGTACAGCTTGGGCGAAAGCTTCGGCGACATCACTAAAGTGGACAAAGATGTCAAGGCGGGCGGCAACCAGATCGAATACTACGACGAGGATCCCAACATCAGAAAGATGTTTGAGGAGGAGTTAGCGAAATCCGGAACCTATAGCCGGATGAATCCCGATTTTTACAAAAGGCCAACGTAGACTTCCTGCCCCCTTGAACGCTGGTGTCGCGCAACCCTGCGCGGTCCGGCGTTTTGCTCGCCTCGACCATTGGGAATTTAAAAACGATTGAGACCCCGGCTCACGCTGTGGTAGTTTAAACCAATGGTAGGTGTGAGCCGTGTCTTACTGCCCTTTGCTCTGATCTGTTTAGCGCTTCTCGCTGACGAATCTCGGGTTGAATTTTCAGATCACCAAACCAGCACGGATAAACTCCGCCACGCCAACCTGCGCTCTGCTCCTCGCGAAGCCGGCAGTATTTCAGCGCCGATGGCGGCAAGGGAAGCTGGACTTGTCTGGGCGGGCGAGGCTTTGCCGCCAAAAGAACCGAACCCGCCGGCCGAGAAATCTCCATCAATCATCCAGATGCTCGAAGGACGTGAAAGCGATCTACTGGTTTGGCTCGCGATCGCCGTCGTCTCCTTTATGATCGGATGGATTTTCGGGGGAAACTACTACTTACGTCGCGATCGTGTGCGCAGGAGAAAGTTGCGATTTTAGCCGGTGAATGACGCTTCAATACGATGGCAGCTTATTTGCTGGTTCTCATCGCCTATCTGCTTGGCTCGGTGCCTACCGGTTATATTCTCGGCTCTTTGGCAGGAGTCGATGTTCGCAAAGCGGGGAGTGGAAATGTTGGAGCCACTAATGTCGCCAGAGTCGTGGGCAAGCGTCACGGAATTTTCACTCTGATCGCCGATGTCGCCAAAGGCTTCATTCCCGTCTTCCTTGCGCTCATTCTAAATTTCTCTCCGCTGGTGACAGCGTGCGTCGGCATCGCGGCGTTTCTCGGCCACATCTATTCAGTGTTTCTGCGCTTCAAGGGTGGAAAAGGCGTGGCCACGGCTCTGGGCGTCTTTTTAGCATTGGCACCTTGGGCTACCCTCGTTTTAATAATGATTTTTGCCACAGTTTTTCTCGTGACGCGCGTTGTTTCCCTCAGCTCGATGGTAGCGGCTGCTTCCGCCCCTCTCGTACTTTGGATATTCTCTCATCCGCCAATATGGATCTGGATGAGTATCTTTATTGCCGCCATGATTGTTCTGAGACATCGAGAAAACATTCAGCGTTTGCTCTCCGGCACGGAACCGAAGCTAGGCGCTGCTAATTTTCGATGATGACCTCCACCCGACGATTTTGCCGGCGACCCTCTTCCGTTTCATTGCTGGCGATCGGTGAACGGGTGCCCAGCCCACGCGAGCTGATCTGGTTGCCTCTGACTCCTTCTCGCGCTAGCGCGTCGGCGACAGTTTCCGCTCGCCTTTCAGAGAGCCGCTGGTTGTAAGCTTCTTGGGCAGCGCTTTCCCTGCTCGCGTGGCCTTCAACTGCGATGCGACGATTCGGCGTTTCACGCCTAACGATACTGGCGATTTGATCAACGCGGTTTTGCCCGTCCGCTGTTAGCTCGGCGCTGTCAAACTGAAAATTGACGCTCGGAAGATTGACCATGACGCCACGGCTGGTTTCACGGGCGTCAATGTTGCGATTCTTGAGTTCCTGAATCAACGCTTGATTCTTGGCGATTTCCGCACGCTGTTGATCGATGGCCTTCTGTTGCTCGGCCTGCTTCATTTCTTGACCTTGGAGTTGATCGCCAATAAGGGCTCCGGCACCCAATCCTAACGCGCCTCCGACTCCCGCGCCGATCCCAGGGCGCCCTACTGCCGCGCCAATGGCGCCGCCGGCGGCGGCTCCCCCTAAGGCACCAATGCCGGCGCCTTTTTCACGAGTAGTGAGGGATCCGCCGGCACACCCCGAAACCAAAACGAATAAAATCCCGAGAGATGCAAACTTCAAACGCGTATCCATAATAGTTGGCTCCTCCTGTCCTGTTTCAGGTCCTTATTGGGGTTTAGACGTTTAGTCTTGGCCTACAGAAATTGGCGATACTTGAATAAATGTTGCACCGACCGCGCCAAGCTTCTGAGCAATAAATCCTTGTAAGCTCTTGAAAACATGAATAATTCTTTTGTATATTGATTTGCCTAGCATATCCATCAGCTTTAGTAGACGAAATTTCTAGCCATTTCCGGGCCATCAAACCTTAGCGTTATATTTAAAACAATTAATTTTATTATTGTGCCAATTGAGCCCGGACGAATCTAGGAACTCTTTCAGGGAACCGGTCACTCGGTTTGACGTGGCCTGAGTCAGTCGCAGCAAACTTGATTTCAAAGACTGGGTTGACATCATAGACCTTATGAGTCTAAAGTTTTTTCAGGGTAGGAGAACCGTGGAACACCTAACTCAAGAACAAGTCTTAGAAGCGCTAGGACGGGTCCAAGACCCCGAGCTACACCGTGACATCGTAAGTCTCGGGATGGTCAAGAACCTTGCTATCTCCAATGGGAAGGTAGCCTTCACGGTCGAGCTCACTACCCCGGCCTGTCCTTTGCGCGAGACGATCGAGAGCGACTGTAAAAAGGCATTGGCTGGAATTCCCACGATAAAAGATCTGGAGATCACTTTTGGTGCTCAGGTTCGCGGCAGCAAGGCCGGCGCCGGACAAACGGATTTGCTGCCGACGGTCAAGAATGTTGTCTTGGTGGCTGCGGGCAAAGGTGGCGTGGGGAAATCCACAGTTGCGGCCAATCTAGCTGTCGCGTTGAAGATGCATGGCGCCGCCACGGGACTACTCGATGCCGATATCTATGGGCCGTCTGTCCCGATCATCATGGGCATAAAAGGTGAGCCAGGCAAGGTTGAAGTCAATGGCGGATACAAAATCGCCCCGGCTCTGGCTCATTCCATACCGGTAATGTCGATAGGCTTCTTTCTCGAAGCCGACCAGGCGGTCATTTGGCGCGGGCCGATGTTGGGCAAAGCGCTCCATCAGCTCATGGCGGATGTGCACTGGGGCGAGTTGGATTATCTAGTGGTTGACATGCCGCCGGGGACGGGCGACGTCCAGATCACGTTTTCTCAACAACTCAAAGTGAGCGGCGCCGTGTTGGTCGCGACACCGCAGGAGGTCGCATTGGCGGATGTGATCCGGGCTAAGAACATGTTTGATAAAGTCATGATTCCAATTGTCGGAATCATTGAAAACATGAGCTATTTTATTTGCGACGGTTGCGGCAAGAGACATGAAATCTTCTCGCGCGGGGGCGCCCAAAGGGCGGCAGAGCGGTTCAAGATTCCGTATCTCGGTGAAATTCCAATTACCCCAGCGCTTCGAGAAGGAGGAGATCAAGGAGTGCCGATCCTGATTCAGGATCCAAAATCCGAAGTGAGCAGATGTTTTCTCGAGATTGCTGCCAAATTGGCCGGGCAGCTTTCGATCGCCTCCGAACGGGCGACCCGAAGTCAAGGCCCTAGAATTATCACAACCTAGCATTTGACGCGCCGAAACGAGGAGCAACGGCAATGATCACCAAAGAACAAGTCTATGACGCTCTCCATGAGTGCTACGACCCGGAAATTCCGGTTAACATTGTCGATCTGGGTTTGGTTTATGACGTGCAAATCGACGATGATAGAGTCGCTGTAAAAATGACGCTCACCGCGCCCGGATGTGGCATGGGGACGATGATTGCGGCGGATGCCAAGCAAAGAATTCTTGCCTTAGACGGCGTTGGCGATGCCACTGTCGATCTTGTGTGGGATCCGCCGTGGAATCCCAGCATGATCAGCGAAGAGGCGAAACAAAAGCTGGGCATTGGCTAGTTGGCCAAATCGCTCCAACGCTTCTTACTAAACATCCAGATCGTCAGGCTATGCTATAACTCTGCCCTGTGGAGGCAGCTCGCCAACCACTGGCCCGATTTTGCGGCGACATCATGCTGGATCGACCCAGGCTAAGAGCCGTAGAAATATTTCCCGTTCAGCAGGACGGTAAGACCCTCGTTTATTTGAAAGATCCGCAAAATTTCGCTCAGCCCCTGGGGATCTCTCCGTCGGGCTGCTTCATTGTCTCTCATTTTGACGGAAAGCATTCCCTCGTCGATATCCAAGAGGCCTACAATAGACAATTCGGTACGCTCCTGCTTACCCATGAGCTGGCGGCATTCATCGACTTGCTTGACCATCACCTTTATCTCCAAACGGATAGATTTGTGCTGCATCGAAACAGAATCATTGCCGAGTTTAAGGCCAAACCCACACGCCCTGCCGCTCATGCAGGAAGCATCTACCAGGAGGATCCTGATCAGTTAAGGCGGCAACTGGACGGTTATTTCCTTTCGCCGCAGGGCCCGGGCCGGCCGGCGGCTGATATTGACGCCCCTCTTCCCAAAGCGATCGTCGCCCCGCATATCGACTTTCATCGCGGCGGGCCCGCTTACGCCTGGGCCTACAAGGGGTTGAGCGAGAGCGAAGGAGCGGATCTTTACATCCTGCTCGGCACTTCACACTGCGGGGGCGAGAATCCGTTCATTCTGACGTTCAAAGATTTCACCACCCCGCTCGGCACGGTAGCGACCGACCAGGCGTTTGCTCGGCGTCTACAAGAGAGTTGCCGGGAGGATCTTCTGACCGACGAGTTCTTGCATCGCGGCGAACACTCTTTGGAATTCCAGGTCTTATTTCTAAAATACATCGCGCAGCGGCGAGCGGAGCTGAGAGGTCAAAGCGAAAAACCTTTTAAAATTGTTCCGATTCTAGTTTCCTCTTTCCATTCTATGGTGTTAAGCCGCAGTCTTCCCGAAAAGCATGCGGCGGTGGCGACATTTCTCCACGCTTTGCAAGACTTGGTGGCACAAGAGAAACGCCAGGTTTGTTTTGTTGCCGGTGTTGACTTGGCCCACGTTGGACAACAGTTTGGCGACAGCCAGCCGGTTACGCCGGATTTCCTTAAATGGGTCGAAGCCGAAGATCACCGGTTGATCGCCAGGCTTGCGGCGCTCGATGCACGAGGTTTTTTCGATGAAATCGCGAAGGATCAGGACAAACGAAGGATCTGCGGCTTCTCGCCGCTTTACTCCTTGATTCAGCTGCTAGACGGCGGTCAAGGCCAAAGGCTCAAATACGATCAGGCTTTCACGCCGGAAACCGGTTCCGCCGTGACCTTCGTAAGCATGGTCTTCGAATAAGCTACCCATCAATCTACTCTACCCAGCCGCGGGGACGATCAAGGGGTGAGTTCGGAGGAGCGAAGGCACAGAGGCGAACAGATTCAATGACGATTATGCTGCATGGCTGTCAGCTCGAATGGGGCTCAGGTAATCGCTCTATAACTTAAGTTTGCAGTCTGCCCTCAAGGCAGAGGCCCATTGCCTTCGATCCGCAGGGCTCACCCCTTGATCTCGCTTTCCGCCGAATAATTCGGGCTAATGCATGTTCATGCCGCCATCGACGCTAATCGACTGGCCGGTCATAAAGTCACTGTCGTCTGAGGCGAGAAAAATTACCGTGCCGACGAGGTCCGCCGGGTACTGATCGCGCTGAAAGGCGCGGCGCTTGCGGCGATCGGCGAGCTGTTCCGGCGTCATAACGCCTTCCTGATTGGAACCCGAGATGGTCAGACCGGGCATGATCGAATTCACGCAAATGTTGTCATTGCCGACTTCGCGGGCCAATGCCCGGGTAAAGCCAACGACAGCCGCTTTAGACGACACGTAATGAAGAAACAGCGGCGTGCCGCCTAATATCGTGCCAGACGATATGTTAATGATCTTGCCTTTGCCCTGTTGCTTCATCGCGGGATAAACCGCTTTGACGCAGTGCCACAGTCCTTTGACGTTTACTGCCATCACGCGATCCCACTCCTCACCATCGATCTCCATAAAATTTTTCTTCTTGAGCGCTGAATAGAGGCCGGCGTTGTTCACGAGGACATCGATGCGGCCGTATTGCTTGAGCGCAGTGGCCGCCATGGCCTGGGTCTTTTCCGGCGAGGTGACATCCACGGCGACGGCGATGGCTTCGCCACCGGCTTGCTTGATATCGGCGGCCACTTTGCTGGCTTCGGCGTCCTGGATGTCGGCGACAACAACTTTAGCGCCTTCTTTGGCCAATCCATGAGCGTACGCTTTGCCAATGCCGACGCCGCCCCCGGTAACTATCGCAACTTTGTCTTTCAAGCGCATGATGTACCTCCGTAGATTTCTTTTTAGATTCCCCGGTTACCCCAAAGCGGGATTGATCAACGCCTTGGTGGGAAACATCTCCGGAATTTCTCCGCCGACGGCGCGGATACATTGTTCGGTGTCGCGGAGCGGAAAGACGTGGCTGACCATTTCCTGAACCGGAAACTGCGTTTTTTCCAATAGACGCAGCGACGCTTCCGTTGCGTCGTTGTCGGCGGTGAAGCAACCTTGAAGCTTGATTTCGCCCCAAACCAGTTTGTCCGTCAGCAGCGGCGTTACCGTTGAATCACCAGTCAGTCCCGCCAGCACCATCGTGCCCTGGCGGCGCACGCAATCGATGGAGGTCAGAATGGCGTTGGGATTACCGGAAACGTCAACGACGACATCGCACATCTCGCCGTTGGTTTCCTGGCGAACGACGTCGACCACGTTTTCTTCTTCCACGTTGATGGCGCGATGGGCGCCAAATTTTTTGGCCAGCTCCAGCCGTGGCTTGTCACGACCGATGCCCGTGATGAAAATTTTGGCCGCACCGGCGTATCGCGCCGCGAAGGCATTGGAAAGTCCCTGCTGTCCTGGTCCCTGGATCAAGACGTAGTCGCCGATTTTGACCCCACCGCGCCGGATCGCCCACTGAAAACCGTTGGCCATCACGGCGCCGACCAGCACCGCCGCCTCGGCTGGCAAGTGGTTGCTGACTTTAGTGGCGAGGACGTCAGGTGCCAAATAGATATAGTCGGCAAAGCCACCGAACAAATGGGGCGGCTTATCGCAGGTTGTCCGGCCGCCATAGCTTGTGCGCTGTTTACAGAAACGCGCTCCGCCGCGGCGGCAGTCGGCGCAGCGGCCACAGCCAATGGCGCCTTTGAGAATGATTCGGTCTCCTTCTTCGAGCTTGTGGATCGAAGCCGCCACTTTGCCCAGCTTCTCAACTCGGCCGAGAATCTCGTGGCCGAGTATGAGCGGCGTGGGCACTTGAATCTTGCCGTGCAGATACTTGACGTCGGATCCGCAGACGCCGGCCATTTCCACTTTGACAAGGCCGCCGTCGGCGGGAATGTCTGGTATGGGGTAATCGCGGATCTTCAATTGGTGCGGACCTAGTAAGGTTGCTCCTCGACTTGTTGCCATAAATCCTCCTTTGTGTCGAAGCAGGTCGGTAAGCGGTGAGCAGTAAGCGGTAAGCAGTCCGGAACTCCTCACAGCTCACTGTTTACTGCTCCCAGTTATTTGAGTTTATACTCCTGCCGTAACTTGTCGATAAAACCGCTGGCGTCGAGTTCCTTCACCAGCGACATATCAACGAAGCGCTCGGGATTCTCCTTCAAGACTTTGGGATCTTTTTTGCCCACT